>Ga0076027_108_pt1 | contig 84165 bp, 86 predicted proteins | sample RifGroB1_FD_68104 | JGI IMG/M metagenome (GOLD analysis project Ga0076027, IMG submission 68104) | Parcubacteria bacterium GW2011_GWB1_42_9
CCAAGTGGTCGGTTTTGCCGATCAATTGCAATCCCTGCAAGATATTTTAAAAAATCCCAAACAGCGAGGGATTTTGGGCGAGTATTATTTAGAAACTTTGTTGAAAAATGTGTTACCGCCCGGTTCTTTCCAGATGCAATATCCGTTTGCCGATGGCACGATTGTCGACGCGGTGGTCTTTGTTAAAGATAAAATTATTCCGATTGATTCTAAGTTTTCTTTGGAAAATTATAATCGGTTGGCGGAAGAACAAAATCCGGCTGAACGTGAGCGTCTAGAAAAAGCCTTTAAAGCTGATTTGAAATTGCGCATCGACGAGACTTCCAAGTATGTCAAACCGGCGGAAAATACCATGGATTTTGCTTTTATGTTCATTCCCCACGAAGCGGTTTATTATGACCTCTTGGTCACGCAAGTGGGTGCGGTCAAGGTTAACACTCGCGATTTAGTCGAATATGCCTTCAAAGAAAAACATGTCATTATTGTTTCGCCAACTTCTTTTTTGGCTTATCTTCAGACTGTCCTGCAGGGTTTGAAAGCGCTCCAAATCGAAGAGTCGGCCAAAGAGATTCGTAAGCGGGTCGAGGAGCTGGGCAAACATCTCGGTGCTTATGACCAGTATATGAATAAATTGGGCACGGCGTTGGGGACAACGGTCAGCCACTACAATACCGCTCACAAAGAATTGAAAAAAATTGATAAAGATGTCTTGCGGATTTCCGGTGAAGGCGCCGGTATCGAGCCGTTAGTGTTGGAAAAACCGAGCGAGGATGAATAATATGAAGTAAATTTGCTAGAAAATTGTTTTTAATTTCAAAACCCAGACCCAAGCCCAACCATTTTGAAATCAAAAACAATTTTTTGCCACAAATTTACATATTTACATATAATAAAACAGCGTGGAATGTCAGATGACATTCCACGCTGGGTGTGGTCAGATTACCTTACCACCAACGTTTGCAGGCCTTGAGGCCGGCCTGAATTTCTCGTTTCTTTTTCCGTTCTTCCTCTTCTTCCTCTTTCCCCCTTTTTTCTTCCAGCCCGCTTTCGATTTCCTCGTCAACCATCTCCACCAGTTTGGTTCTGGCATCGGGATGTCTCTTACCACATCCCTCATAGATTAGTTCTCGTCTGGCGGATGTCAATGAAAAAAGGATTTTGTCGGTCATCTCCCTTAGGAGAAAACCACGATCTAAATCCCATACAAATGCGGGTCTTCCCGCATAGTGGTGGATGATGGATCCGATTAAGGTTCCGAACCCGAGAAGCTCCTCATCACTTGATCCTGAAGTGATCCAAGCTGGTAATCTCAATACCGGTGACCCTCCGTCTTCGTCTGTCGTAAGTACTCCCATCTCTTTTCTTCGAGTGATTCTGATGATCTCTTCGATTGGCAGACTTTCCAGAATCGACAAGAGTTTGGTTCTAGCTTGCCGTTTCTTCTCCACTCTGACGTCGTAGTACATTAAAAATCTAGCAAGCATCATTATCGCAAAAAAGGTTGAGATACAACTGACGATAAGCACAAAATCTTTCATCTTTCTTCTCCTGCGTCACGGAGACGCTTCGGGCTTGCTTGACTGGACGGACCAGTCGGGGATTGGGGCGGACCCTCTCCCAACAAGCGTTTTCAAACACCTATCCTGAACATCAGGATTTCTACCTAGTATTATAGCAAATATACTTAGATTTGTCAAATTCTGCACACCAATCAGACCATCACGCCTCTGTTTTTAAAAAAGAAAAAGACCATTTGGATACTTAACAATAGCAAGACATTTAAGCCGAAGAATCTATGTTGGGCGCTAAAAAACAATGGTCTGATTGGTGTGCAGGTTGCCAAAATGGGTCTTTTGATATACAATAACGCCTATGAAATTTGCGGTAATTGAAACTGGTGGCAAGCAATACAAGGTCTCTGAAGGGGACATTTTGAATGTGGAAAAGTTGCCAAAGGCGGTAGATGGTAAACTGGCTTTCAATAAAGTCATATTGATCGACGACGGCAAAGACACCATGATCGGCGCGCCATATCTAGAGGGGGCAACCGTGACGGCTGAACGAGTAGAGGATGGCCGAGCGAAGAAAATCACCGTCATTAAATACAAAAATAAGATTCGCTACAAGAAAGTCCAAGGCCATCGCCAAGCTTTCACTAAAGTCAAAATCCTAAAAATCGGCTAAAGGCCGATTTTTTGATGATTATCACTAGTGTCTATTCTCGAGAGCGCTTTTGAGGGTGTCGGGGTCGGAGTACTCAATTTCCAGACCGCCAGATAGACCACGACCGAGAAGGGTAAATTTAAGTGAATATTGTTCGGCTAGTTTAGCCAAGCGCTCTTTTAAGTATTCAATCGTGTGGTCAGCTTCGGTGGTGACGGCTAGCGCAAAAATAATTTCAGTTAATTGTTTAGCTTTAGCTAGAGTTTCAATCCGGCGTACTAAACCAGCCAAACGAATTTTTTTCTCCGGCTCTTTGGTTAAAATTGGCACTAAACCGCCGAGGACAAAATATTGGCCAGCAAAACTACCAGCTTTTTCGATCGCTTCCAAATCGGCGTCTTTTTCGACCACTAACAGTTGACCGTTTCGTCGGTGTTCATCATGACAAATGGGACAGGGGAGAGAGTGATCGGCAAATTGGCCGTCTTGATAAAAACGCTGACACTCGACACAGGAGCTAATCATTTTTGGCAATTCGGCGACCAAGTGATTGAGTTTGGTTAAATAACTTGAGTCTTGTTGAAGGAGAAAATAAACAAAACGCTTGGCTTGGCGCGGACCAATACCGGGGAAGTGTTTGAACATCTCGGCGAGTTCGTTGATGATATTATTCATAAAATAAAAAATAAAAGATCAAAAGTCAAAAACACAAATGAAAGATTAAAAATAACTGAATTCCAAGTTCTCCATTTTGAAGTTTTTGATCTATGTTTTTAATCTTTTATCTTAAATCTTTAATCTTTCTAAAACGCGCCAAAATCTCCCGTGGACTGATTTTTATCGATCGAGACAAAACTGGTGCGCTGTTCATCGAAATACAGCTCAATTTTACCGGTCGGGCCATTGCGATGCTTTTCAATCAAAATTTCAGCGATATTTTTTCGATCAGACGCTTCATTGTTCTTATCTTCGCGGTGGATAAACATCACCACATCGGCGTCTTGTTCAATCGAACCGGAATCGCGCAAGTCGGATAGGCGCGGGCGACCGCCACGTTGTTCAACGGCCCGAGAGAGCTGGGAGAGGGCAATGACTGGCACTTCCAATTCACGCGCCAGTTGTTTGAGGGAACGAGAAATTTCCGTCACTTGTTGGACAGTCGAATCGCTGGCCGTTTTTGGCACCATCAGTTGCAGGTAGTCGACAATAATCAAATCCAAACCAAATTCTTGTTTCAGTCTTCGAGCTTCAGCTTTCATTTTGATAATCGTGTTGGAAGATTCGTCGTCGATATAAATCGGCGCGGAGGAAAGAGAGGCCATCGCGTCGCGGATGCGCATCAATTCTTCTTCGTTATTGACTTTGCCGGTACGTAATTTCCAAGAATCGACATAACTTTCAGCCGAAATGACTCGGTCGACGAGTTGGTGGACACTCATTTCCAATGAAAAAATAGCGACTTTGTGACCGTGCCGAATCGCAGCGTGGCGCGCAAAATCCAGCGCCAGTGAAGTTTTGCCCATCGAGGGGCGAGCGGCTAAAATAATTAGATCGGATTTTTGAAAACCAGCCAGTTTGTTGTCGAGATCGGGGAAACCAGATTTGATTCCGCGAATTTCGTCCGAGTGCTTACTCAAGTGTTCAAAACGTTCCCAAGCTTCGGTCAGAGTTTCTTTGATACTAATAAATCTTTTTTTGGTAAAATTGCTGGCGTTAAAAATAATTTTTTGGGCTTGGTCAAAAACGGAATCAATTTCTTCGTGTTCGTTGTAGCCCAGTTCGGAAATTAAATCGGCCGAATTGATCAGGGTGCGCAGTGATGATTTTTTTTGGACAATCTCGGCGTAGTATTTCAAATTGGAAGCGGACGGAACAAACTCGATTAGTTCGGCCAAGTAACTACTGCCACCAGCTTGTTCCAATTGGTTGTTTTGCGACAAAAAAGAAGTGACCGAAACAATATCGATCGGTTCACCCTTTTCCGCCAAGGCAAACATCGCTTTAAAAATCAACTTGTGTTTGAAAGCGTAAAAATCATCCGGCATGACCACATCGACGATGTCGTGCAAACCGTCCGGTTTGATGAGAAGTGCACCCAACAAAGCTTTTTCGGCCGACAAATCTTGCGGAGGCATTTTTAGTTTGTTGGCGATCGTGCTCGATGAAGGGATAGTTAGAGTTTGGTTTTTTGCTGGAAAATTGACCATATTGCTAGTTTAACATAAACCGAAGTTTTACCGCCAAGGGGTGAAAAATGGGGGTAGGGGATAAAAATGTGAATAACAAAAAAGGGCTGTAGAAAGCCCTTCTAGGCCTAAATTTGGCCCTTGGGACGCAAGTTATACCCAGTTTCGGTGTCTAAGACCTCGTAGCCCAAATCGGCTAATTCTTGGCGAATACGGTCGGCTTCAGCCCAGTCTTTGTTGTGGCGAGCTTTTTCTCGTTCCTCGGCTAATAAAGTGATTTCTGTGGAAATTTTTTCATTATTTAAATGTTCGGCGATTTGCAAACCGAGGACAGTATCAAAGTCGATCAAGGTAGCAAATTTGTCGACTGGCGACAGGTTAGAGTCTTTGGCCATGTCCCAAATCAAAGCTAAACCTTGAGGAGTGTTTAAGTCATTATCTAAAAAGCTATTGAATTTTTTTTGATAATCAACAGAAATTTTCCCCGATATATTCTCGGCTTGACTTTTCCACTCGCGAGCCAGATTAATCAGTCTTTGCCAAGCGGTCTCCGCGCCAGTCAAAGCTTCCCAAGTAAAATTGAGAGCCGAACGATAATGAGCGGATAAAAGAAAATAACGAAAACCAAGTGGGTGATAGCCTTTGTTTTCTAAATCTTCTAGACGATAAAAATTCCCGAGCGACTTGGCCATCTTTTGACTATCGACGGTCAAGAAATCGGTATGAAGCCAATAGTTTACAAACGGTTGACCAGTGGCGCCTTCAGACTGAGCGCGTTCGTTGCTGTGGTGAACCGAAATATGATCGATGCCACCGGTGTGAATATCAAAATGTTCACCAAGATATTTCATCGACATGGCGGAACACTCAATATGCCAGCCGGGGAAACCGATTCCCCACGGTGAGTCCCACTCTTGCTGTCTGGTTTCGGCTGGTCGAGAAAATTTCCACAAAGCAAAATCACTCGGATTTTTTTTCTCCGGATTTTTTTCCACTCGTGCGCCTTCTTTTAGACCAGCTAAATCTAGTTTGCCCAATTCGGCATAGGCCGGATATTTGCTAGTATCAAAATAAAGACCGTCACTGGTTTGATAAGTAAAACCTTTAGCTTCTAATTTTTTGATTAATTCGATTTGATCGGCGACATGGTCGCTGGCCTTGGGAAACTCAAACTGCCGGCGATCAATCGCAATTTTTGCCAAATCGACAAAAAAAGCTTGAGTATAAAAATCGACGATTTCTTTGGTGGTCTTGTGGTCGGCTTTGGCTTTCTTTTCCACTTTGTCTTCGCCGTTGCTATTTTCGCCTACCAAATGTCCGACATCGGTGATATTGATCAGGTGATGAGTTTGGAAACCCTGCCGACGCAAAACTCGACCGATCAAATCGGCAAAAACATAAGCGCGGAGATTGCCAATATGGGCATAATCGTAGACTGTCGGACCGCAAGAGTAAATACCAACGACGGGTGGTTTGAGAGCGGTGAACTCGGTTTTCTCCCGACCCAGAGTGTTGTAAAAGGTTAAAGCCATTTCTTATACTTAACAAAAATAGCGGTAATTGTCACGACGATCGCCATAATGATCAAGACAATAAAAAATCCGCCCGGCGCTTTGATAATCGGCATGTTAGCGTCGCCACTCATGCCAAAAATCGTGCCGATCAAGGTCAGAGGCAAAAAGACAAAAGTTAAAACCGTCAGCACTTTCATGGTTTGGTTGGTTTTAATCGACAAAAGCGATTCGTTGGTCGAACGGAGCTCATTGAAAGTTTCGCGTTGGTTTTCGAGCATGGACCAGACTTTTTCATATTGACCGATGATGGCGTGGGTGTAGTAGCCGAATTTGTCACCAAAAAAATCACGACCGGCCAAATCAAGTGAAGTTAAAATCCCGCGGTGGGCTTTGAGTGCCCATTTGAAATCGAGAAAATCGCGATTGAGCTTGGCTAGAATCGAAACAGTTTCCGATTCATGGCCGGAAAAAATTTTATCCTCGATTCTTTTCAGATTGTCATTCAAATATTCCAAACCGGGCTCGAGCGATTGGTAGATTTGTTCCAGCATATAGTAAAAAAGAAAACCGGCGTGGATATCGTTGTTCCTCTTTTTGCTTAAAGAAGAATTGGACTCAAAAACTTCGGCAAATTCGTTGAGTTGCTGGACTGGCTGATAGTGGGTGGTGATCAAAAAATCTTTACCGAGAATAAAATCGACTTCAAAAATTTCTCGGCGGTGTTCGTGATTGTTGCCAAAGAAATTGCTGACCGGAAAATGCAGGACTAAATAAATAAAGTCGTCGTAGAGATCGACTTTTGGTCGCGAACTGGGGATGCGTAATTCATGCGACACTAAAACTGGAATATCGTATTGTTGCACCAACTCATCCACTTCGTCACGAGCTGGCGACTCAACATCAATCCAAGTGATATTTTTATATTTGATTTGGCGAAGCATTTTAAATTTTTTTAATGTATTTAAAATTATAAAACTCTTTATCGCCAGCAAACTTTTTAGGGTACGGATTTTTCGAAGCTTGAAAAATCCTGAAACGCTCGGTTCGTCAACCTCGCGACCCCCAAAAAAGTTTCTAGCTCAACGAGCTTTATAATTTCAATTAATTATACACTATTAAAAGATTTGACCACAAGTCTTTCTCTTGCGATAATTGGGACAACTTATGAACAAATACAAACTTCAGGCTGTGGGGGCGGTTGTTTTTATTATCGCCATTGGCGGGGCTTTCTGGTTGGGTTTGTATTTTGGCTACAACAATCGACCGGCGGTTTTAAAATTCGCAGGCGTGGCTGGTAAAGAAACTTCTACCATTCAAACGAAAGCTGATTTCGAACCGTTTTGGAAAGCTTGGTCTATTTTGAACGAAAATTTCGTCGATAATAGTACCACTAGTCAAACGATTACCGATCAAGATAAAGTTTGGGGTGCGATCACTGGTCTAGCTGATTCGTTTGGTGATCCCTACACGGTTTTTATGCCTCCGGAACAAAAAGCGCGTTTTGATGAAGATATTGCCGGTAATTTTGGCGGAGTGGGAATGGAAGTTGGGATTCGTGATGACCTGATCACGATTATTGCGCCGTTGCCAGATTCGCCGGCTAAAAAGGCGGGGATTTTAGTAGGGGATATCGTGGCGAAAATTGGTGCGACCTCGACCGTGGATTTGAGTTTGGATCAAGCGATTAAATTTATTCGCGGACCCAAAGGGACAAAAGTCCATCTGACTATCGTTCGGGGAAAAGTCAGTCAACCAATCGAGATCGATGTGGTACGCGACACGATCGTGGTGCCGACGATTGAAACAAAACAATTAGACAATGGAGTGTATGTTATCAGTTTGTATAATTTTTCGGCTCAATCACCCAACCTTTTCCGTGATGCTTTGGAAAAATTTTTACGCAGTGGCAGTGACAAATTGATTTTTGATTTGCGGGGCAATCCGGGTGGTTATTTGGAGGCCGCGATTGATATCGCTAGTTGGTTTTTGCCCGAAGGCAAGACTGTAGTGAGCGAAGAACGAGGTAAAGAAAAAACCGGTAAAGTTTACAAGAGTAAAGGTTACAATGTTTTTGAACGTCTTGGTCGCAAGGTAAAAGTGGTGGTGTTAGTTGATCAGGGGAGTGCTTCGGCTTCGGAAATTGTGGCTGGGGCTTTGTCAGAAAATGGCGTGGCGACACTCGTGGGACAAAAAACTTTCGGCAAGGGCTCGGTGCAGGAAATGATTTCGGTGACTAAAGATTCGTCTTTGAAGGTGACGATTGCTCGCTGGCTGACACCCAATGGCAACTCGATTTCGCATAGTGGTATCAAGCCAGATGTGGCGGTAGAAATTACGGCTGACGACCTCAAAGCCGGCCGTGATCCACAAAAAGATCGAGCAATTAAAATTTTGTTGGGGAAATAAGTTTTAAAATTACCATTAATATCTAAAAAATATGAATAGACAAAAGGGTAGTGCAATTATTATATTATCTTTCATAATCATTGCTTCTTTGGCGGTGATTGGTACTGGGGTATTTTTAACCAACAATAGGACAAGTAAAAATTCAGTATATATCGATAAAGATCAAGTGGATAAAGGTACGACAACAAAGATAGATGCTACTTCTCCAGTCAATCAAATTAAATTGGAAAATAAGCAAGTTACCACGTCGCCAGTTGCCAATGCTGATTTTATAACGGTTTTTAATCTTATTAAGCAGGCTAATAAAGAAAAAAATACAACTGTCTATACTCAACATGCAACACAGAAAACCAAAGGTATGATCAATAGTGGATTTAAACCAATATGGTACTCGAATATGGAGTTGTTGAATATTAAAGAAAAAAACAACGACATAACTGCTACTATAAAAGTGACTCAAGAAAATGGCCGTGTTGAAGACATGGATATATTGTTTATTAAAGAGAGTGGAGTATGGAAAATTGCAATAGCAGAACAGCTAGAAAGAATGGCACAATCTTTACAGAATACACCGCCAGCAGTTACAAGTAATTCAACTGGTCTACCAGATTTTATTGTTACTGATATAAAAACTTATCCTAACCCACCAAAAGTCAACAATGAAAAAACTCAAATTGAAGTTTTTATTAAAAATATTGGAACAGCACCATCTCCTAAGGGGGTGAGTTTTTCCTTGGTGATAGGTGATAATTCTGAAAGTAATCCTACAATAGGCGATCCCATCGCTGTTGGTCAAACAGTATCTTGGGTTGAGACGCCATATAGGTTTGAATTTCAGAGAGACGATCAACTAGGGAATAAAATTATTAAAGTTGTCTTGAATAATAGACACTCTATTAAGGAGAGTAGTGAAGCGAACAATACTTACTCACAGACGGTGAATTTTGTTAATTAATTTTTACAATCCACCCTTGAAACTTCTCCAAAAAATAAGTTATAAAACTTTTTTTAGGTGTAGCGAATGGTAAAATTATTAGAGAAAAACCAGTAAGCAAATTAAGGAGAATGGGTAAGATACCTTGCTTATTATTTTCTATTAAACCTAAGAAAACATATAAACCAACTATAATTAAAGCCGAAGAAATAAGCGTTACCCACAGAAAAAATTCAGACATTAGGTTGGTAAAAAAAGAATAAAAACTTAACATTAATTTCTCACTCACATTAAAACGTGGGCTACCTAAAACAGAAGCACTTGGCAGACTCGGATCAAAATCTTTTCCTAGATTATCTTTAAACTCAATAATTAATGTTATTGTGGAACCTAATAGTAAATATGTAAATTTTATAAAAAAAATGAGAAATGGAATTATAAAGAGACCCATAGTGTCAGAACCTATCCCTAGATATAAAAGAAATGGTTTAATTGGAATTATTTGTTTCAATAATAATCCTTGAATAACTATTACTATCCCAACAGCAACTACTAGATGTGGCAATGTTTTTTTCATGAATTAATTCTAACTGTTTTTTACTAAATTTGAATAGATAAAACTATAGTATAAAATTTTGTCAATGTTTTTAAAATAAGTAATATTTTAGTATGATAACAAAATGAAAATTATTTTACTACAAGATGTCCAAAAGTTAGGTAAGCGAAATGAGGTTAAAGAAGTGGCCGATGGTTTTGCTCGGAATGTTTTATTGCCTAGTAAAAAAGCGATTTTAGCCACACCGGAAGCGGTGGCGCAAGTGAAGCGTCAGCAAGCCGATCAAACTCAATCGAAAGCTAGAGAAAACGAGATTTTTGATCAGGTAGTCAAACAGGCGAGGGGAGCGAACTTGGTGATCAAAGCCAAAGCTGGCAAGGAGGGTCACCTTTTTGCGTCAATCAAAGCGGAAGAAATTATAGCCATGGCTAAAACTCAAGGTCTAGATATAAAAAAAGACTGGCTGGAAATTTCGACCCCGATAAAAAGTTTAGGTGAGCATGAGTTTATTTTGAAAAAAGGGGAGAAGAGGGAAGTAGTGAAGATAAAAATTGAAACAAATTTTGCAATCTTAATCTAAAAAATCCCACTCGCGAGTGGGATTTTTTAGATTAAATGATACTGGCTTTTTTAGTCACCCGGGTTTGTCCGGCGTAGTTAGTCTTGCGGACATTGGTGAATTTAACTGTGCCTTCTTTGCCAGCATAAAGAGTATGATCTTTACCGACGCGAACATTGGTGCCGGCGAGAATCTTGGTGCCTCGTTGGCGAACAATAATCGAACCGGCCAAAGCCACCTCGCCGTCATAAAGCTTGGTGCCTAGATATTTTGGTTGTGAGTCGCGTAGGTTTTTGGCTGTACCCCCCGCTTTACGATGTGCCATAGCTGTTTATTTTGCTAAAATGAATATAAATAGATAACGGGTATGATTATAACCGACAGCCGAGAAAAAATCAAGGTTTTTATGGCTAGATTATTGCCACACGAGGGGGCGATTTTTGCGATGGCGCTGGTGATAGTAGGAAGTCTATTGGGACTGGGAGTTTGGCGTTTGGCAAATATCGATCGAGATCTAGAGCCAATTATGATTGAACGAGGGTTGGATTTTCCGAAATTATACGCTCTGGACGCTGGTCAGACTCCAGTCGGAGATCAGATTGTTCGCGAATCTAGAGATAATTTAATTACTAAAACTCAAGTTGCTCAAGTCTCATCAGTTGGAAAGATTGTTGCTTCCCAAAATGGCACTAAATATTATTTTACCCACTGCTCGGGTGTCAAAAGAATTAAAGAGGTCAATAAGATTTATTTTGATAGTGAACCAGAAGCCATCTCGGCTGGCTACACCAAAGCCAAAAATTGTAATTGATTAGTTTTAAAAAACAAACCCCCTGATTATCACAATGGACAACGCAGGGGATTGAGAAAGTTTTGAAATTACCAGTCTTCGCTGGCTGGCGCGCAAGAAAAAACTTGTCTACCCACTTCCCACTTGTCAGTGGCTCCAATGTGGTGCGCCCCGACACACCAACCAACAGCGTCGCAGTAAGTAAAGATGGCGCGGGGAGTGCCGGTGGGATCTCGGACGTAAAAGATGTTAGCTTCCCCGTTGCTCAACAAGACTCCGGGCGTGCCCCAACCATGGTCTCTCAAGAGAGTATATATCTCTGGCAGAGAGACCAACAGTTTGATTACGTCGCTTCCCAATTCGGCAATAATCGCTTCATCTTTGGTGGTCTGGACCAGACGATGACAACGGAGTATCCGTTGGTTTCGGTCGGTGATCCAATCGGCATCTTCAGTCAAGACAAACCAATCGAGGAATCTTTTACCTAAGAGATTGAAACGGACCTCTTCGTTGTGGCTGTTGAACCTTTCTTTTGGTACGAATTTCCAACTAGTTGACTGGACAACGATTTCTCCAGTCAACTCAAGCACATGGGTGATTGAAGTTGCCATAATTTTCCTTTCTTTTATTTTTTCGCTTGTTGATCGCTACCATCGCGATTAAAGCGAAGACATTCTAAGCTCCAATATATACTCTATTGACATATTAGTCAAACTCGTGTCATGACTAGAGAAATCAGGAGGAGCAAAAAATAGACAAAAATTTAAAATGAATTTTAAAAACCAACACTAATTGATGAGGAAGTAGGGGGCCAGGGCTTTTTTTAGTTCAAATATAGAGGAAAATATTTTTTTATTTTTTCCGGTCAAATCGTCGGGGGAGGACTTTTTTAGAGGGTTTGAGAGAGTGGGTATGTGTCGCACATCATTTATTTTGCGCGAGTAGCTTATGCGACAATAAGCTCTATTTACCTAAGGAAAGACGTTTTCTACCATGGCAGAACTTTGTGAATGATTCCCACGCCATCAGATGCTGTCCATTACCAAGGATCTTCCTCTTATTTTTTACTAATATATCTAATATCCCCTGTGTGATCTCTTTATTCATTTGCAGAAAAATAACCGGGTATTGGCGCATATATTCCGAAGCATATTTATCGAGCTTACTATTAAGGCAACCTTGTAGATTACGCTTACTGCCGGGATAAAAGACATCAACACAAAATCCGCCATTTTTATCATAAACAAAGAAGTCGGCTCGCGTTCTTTTATCGTCAACAAAAAAGTATTCTCGGTGAACAAATTCTTTTCCAAACCTTTCAACCAAGAAGTCATAAACAATTTTTTCAGTACTATGACCTCGTTCGCTAATCAGATGGGCTCGATCAGCGCTATGTTGACCACTACGGAAATCAATCTGGCCACCTAACTTAAGTGTTTGACGTAATTGGATCATTCCACCAAATCGACGTTCAATTGAGCGGGCTGACGGTAGATATTGATAGCGGTCAACTTCTGGTGCGGTTGGGTAGTGGCCATTATCACTAAAAAATTTTTCTAATCCGGCCGATAGTTCTTCTATTGTCCAAGGTTCTTTATGTTTACTTTTTTGAATTCTAAGAGTCATATGTCGTATTATATCATGATAGTCTTTTGCGACATACATTCTTGGTGGATAAATACAATTATTAAAATCCGAACCTTTTAAAATGCTCGTAGACGAATTTGAGTAAGGCTACCCTACGTCTAACTTTTAAATTAGAGGGGATTCTCAAGATGTAGATTTACAAAACTCCCCGTGACGACCGGCACGGGGAGTTTTAGTTGGATTAAAGAATCGCTAAGCTTTTGTTGTTTTTATTTTCGAGAATTTCTGGCAGGTTGGCAGTTTTGCTCCAACACGGACGGCTACTGTTCCAGTGACGATTACCTTCGTTTTTCATCAACCATAACGCATAACCGACATTACCCTTGGCGGTGTGAATATCAAAGCCTAATTCGGCTGAACGCTCGAGATGATATCTTTCGTTGATTTGGAAAACACCAACGTCATTGGAGTTGACCTTGCCACGAATAACTTCACCCGACTGATTGTATTGAGTCAATCCGCTCTCACATCTGGCAATTTCCAAAGCCGTCTCGGCATGGATACCATACTTGGAGCTAGTTTTAACAATCAGCTGTTCGATCGGCGTCATCGGACGTTCGATCGGAGCTTTTTCGGTCGCTGGTAGATTGAGGTCAATAGGCAGAGCCGTATTGGCTTGCGACGCGATTATGAGGCTGGCGAGACCTATTTGGAGGGTCTGTAAAATAAGGGCAAACGAAAAACTAGCTATAAAGCTAGTTTTTCAAAATAAACTAAATTTCGACTCTAGACTGCAACCATATCAGCTAATCCGTATGTCCATAGGTTAGCAGATCTAGGCTAAAAAATCAAGCTAAAATGGTCGATTTTAGGGGTAGTTTGTGGTGTAGTTGGCCTTATTTTAAGCCATATATTGCGAAAAATGGCTTCTGTGGAAAAAAGGACTAAAAATGACCTTTTTAACCTCTAACCAACGATGTCGGTAGACTGATTAGAAATCCCCTGTTAATCACCGATTGATCTTCCTACCGCCAGCCGGCTGGTAGTTGCGGAGCTACAAATTGACCCCAAAGGCCGGTGAGCCAGGTCCAAAGTTTAGTAATCCAGCCACCTAAATAGCCAAAATTAGCATGGCCAACATCAGATTCGGCGACTTGACGGATATTAATACCAAAATAACTTAAAAGAATAACTGCCACTAAAATAATGATCAGCAATTTTACTATCCCCTGTTGCTTCATAAATTAATTATAACAAACCAAGATTAAAATCAGCTGTGCATAACTTCTTTTTGAAAATTAGCCGAGCGTTTTTTACAAATAATTCAGTGGATTGAGATAACTGTTTGGCGAAGCTAATGGCAAGTAATAAGTGCCACAACCAGCGACCTTACTTTTTAGACTACCAACTTTCACTCCTTGACTGGCGTAAACTGTAAAATGTAGATGTGGACCGGTCGAATAGCCGGTATTGCCAGTATAGCCGATCAATTGACTAGTGGTCACTATTTGACCTTCACTGACTTTTATTAGCGACAAGTGGGCATACAAAGTCGACAGGCCATTGTCGTGTTCAATTAAAATCCATTTACCATAAGAAGCGCCCTGACAAGTTTTGTCGGTATCGCCAGCACCGATCACTTTGCCATTGCCGGCGGATTTGAGCGGAGTGCCGACACTCGCGCCAAAGTCGACCCCATTGTGGCCGTTGCCGTTGTAGACGCTGGCATTTTTCAAAGCAAAATCAGTGTAGCCGAAAGTTTGAGTGATTTTTATTTTATCCAACGGCCAAGCGAGAACGCCCTTGGCTTTGGTTGGCAAGAGCGAGGGATCTAAAACAATCCGCAGAGATTCTTCGGCTTTATTTATTTCTGACAAAACCGCCTTCATTTTGGCTTGGCGGTCAGCTAATAGTTTTTGATAATTGCTTTCCTTGCTTTTGGTGATCGAAAGTAGTTCGTCCTTACTTTTTTTAGTGGTGTCGACAATCTTTTTTTCATCAACCAGCTGGTTTTCCAGCGAGACTAATTTTTCTTTTTCGATTTCTTTATCTTCTTTTTTGACTTCAAGTTCTTTTTTAGTGCCTCGCAATTTGACTAAACCGATTTGTAGTTTATCTTGAATATTTTTTAAGATCGCTAATTCTCCGCCGAGTGTAGCTAAAGTTTCGTCGGCCAAAATTATTTTAGCTAGAGAATCTTCTTCGGAATGATTAACGTTGCGGAGCGCTTCCGCGATCATGGATTGGTAGGTAGAGATTTGATTCTTTTTTTGACCAATTTCACCGGACAATTTATTGATCGTCAGAGAGGCACTCCCGATTTTATTTTTAGTCAATTCGATTTGTTTGAGTAAGACGGAGCGAGTGGCTTCAATCCGCGCCAGTTCGGCTTTGAGAGTCGCTGATTGTTCTTTGGTGTTGGATAATTTGGTCTTTATTTCTTTAATCTCGGCGTCAAGCTTGGCTCGCTCGGCTTCAAAACCGCTAATTTTATTTTTTAATTCATCAACGGTTTGGGCTTGAGTTTGGTTCCAACTAAAACCAAAAACTAAAACCAGCACCATGATCAAAGCCAACGGTCTGAATGAGTCAAGATATTTTTTTTGGTTTTTAAATTGTTCGCGCATAGGTCAATCTAGTTAAGGTTTCCGTCTGACCTAAAATGGCGGCGATCGTAAATGGGTCAGGTGATTTCTCTAAGCCTGATAGAGCCACGCGCAACGGCCACAAGACTCGACCTCTCCCCTGTTCAGTGGCAAAATCCCAAATAACGTCTTTAATTTTTTCAGCACTAAAATCATCGGCCGACAAGGTCGCTAGTCTAGCCTCAACTTCTCCCAGATATTCAGTGGTTTTTAAAAGTTCAGCGCTGGGTTTGGGCGCGACAAAGAAAAAGTCCAATTCGCCATTTTTGATCAAATCTGTTATCTCCCCTAGCCGATTGATTCTCTCGGCGATTAATGGCCAAAGTTTATCCATGATTTTTTCTTGATACCAAGACTTGGTGGTAAATTCAGTCGGTAAAAACTCCTGCGCTAATTTTTTAAATTCAGTTGGTGTTAATTTTTTCAGATATTCCCGATTGAGCCAATCCAGTTTTTCGATATTCAAAATGGCGCCACTTTTTTGGGTTTTGCTTAGATCAAATTTTTTAAGTAGATCGGCGAGCGATAATATCTCTTGGTTAGGATCGTCTTTTAATGATTGCGGTGACCAGCCGAGCATGGCCACAAAGTTGACGACCGCTTCGGAGAGATAACCTAGGCGTCGATATTCACTGACCGCGGCGATTTGACCATGATGACGTTTAGACAATTTAGTCTTGTCTGGCGCTAAAATAATCGGTAAATGGGCGTAGGTCGGTCGACTCCCACCCAAAGCTTCCAGCATTAAAATTTGGCGCGGGGTATTGGAAATATGGTCTTCTCCGCGGATGACATGGGTGACGCCAAGTAGAAAGTCATCCACGACTGAAGCAAAATGATAAAGCGGGGTATCTAAATCTTTAGCGACCACAAAATCGCCCAATTCGGCAGTGTCAAATTCGATTGAGCCATGAACGATGTCTTCGAAAATAATTTTTGTGCCCGAGTTGCGAAAACGGAGAACCTCGGCTTTTTCACCTTCTTTGATTTCAGTTTCTTGGGACCAATAAATCTGATCGCTGGCGAGTAATTCTTCCAACTTAGCCTTATAAATAGCGGTGCGTTGCGATTGATAGTAAATTTCATCGTAATCTAAACCAAGCCAGTTCATTGAGTCGATCAAATCTTTAGTAAAAGTTGGTGTCGATCTTTCGGTATCGGTGTCATCGATGCGGAAAATAAATTTACCATCGTTTTGTCGAGCAAACAGATAATTAAACAGCGCCACGCGCGCCGTGGCAATATGAAACAAGCCGGTTGGGCTCGGAGCGATTCTGGTGACGATTTTAGGCTTCATCCCGTTAGAAACAGATCGCGATCTCTTGATCGGTCACTGCCTTAATTAAAGTTTGATAATAAATTTTCATACAATTGTTTTAAAAAAATTCCAGCGATCGCGGTGACTGGCTCGTGGTTTAGCAAAAGTCTGGCAGGCCTCTTTCATTTCAATTTGAATTTTTGGGTTATTTAAAATGCGATCAATTTCCGATAGCAGGACTGACGGGGTGAGATTGTTTTCTTCGATGACAATCGCTGAACCGGAACGAGCATAGGCGAAAGCGTTGCTCGTCTGGTCATGACTGATGGTTTCAGGTAAAGGAATAATAATAGCCGGCACGCCCCAATAAGCGATTTCAAAAATCGCCGAACCGGCGCGAGAAATAATTAAACTTGACGCCGAAGCGGACATTTTCATCGCGGAACTGCTTAGATAAGGAAAAGGCCGATAATTTTTTTTGACCAGTTCCGGATCAACCGTTGCTTTGATCGCAATTTCAGCCTCATCAAAATTTTTCGCGCCAGTCTGGTGGATAATCTGATATTTTTTTAGTAATTCTGGCAAAATATCAATGATGGTATTGTTGATTTTGACTGCTCCCTGCGAACCGCCGACAACCATAATAATCGGTCGGTCAGCCTCTAAACCTAAAAATTCTAGAGCGCCGGCTTGATTAGGATTGAGAATTTCTTCGCGCAAAGGATTGCCGGTGACTGCGGTGTGAACGGCGGGAAAATATTTTAAAGCGTCGTGATAAGAAACGGCCACCCGATCGGCAAACTTGCCGGCCCAAGTGTTGACTCGGCCCGGGTGAGAATCGGATTCATGAACAAAAATCGGAATGCGTAAAATTCTAGCTGCCAAGACTGGTGGAAAACTACTAAAACCACCCTTACAAAAAACTAGATCGGGATAGATCCGATAAAGTTTGATAATTGCTTCCCAGACACCGTAAGCGGTTTTAAAAAGGTCAGAAAAATTACGCCAAGAAAAATAACGGCGCCATTTGCCGGCAGTAATTTTGACAAAAGTGATATCGTTAGCAAAAAGTAGTTCCTCGTTGTAGGGGTTGACCGACATAAAAAAAAGTTCCGGTGCCAGCAACTTTTCTTTTTCGGTGATTTTTTTGATCTCTTGGGCAATGGCAATAATCGGATAAAAATGTCCGCCTGTTCCTCCACCGGTAAATAAAATTTTCATCCCGTTAGAGATAGGACGCGGACGATTGTCCGTTACCTATTTTAATTAATATGGCTAATAAAAATAATTTTGTCATTCTAGTTCTTTTGTTTGTGGCGTCCGCTATCTCTAACGGGATTCATCTCATTAGAAACAGATCGCGATCTCTTGATCGGTCACTGCCTTAATTAAAGTTTGATAATAAATTTTCATACAATTGTTTTAAAAAAATTCCAGCGATCGCGGTGAACAAGAGGGCAGTGCCACCATGACTGATAAATAAAAGCGGGACACCGGTCAATGGTAAAATGCCGATCATGGCTCCGATATTGATGGTGGCTTGGATAAAAACTTGGCAAATAAAGCCTAGAGTTAAAAAACGGCCGAAAGGATCGGTAATTTTAGTGGCGAGCTTGATGCCCCAGAGAGCAAAAATCAAAAAGAAAACGATAATCATATTGGCGCCAACAAACCCAAACTCCTCACCGGCCACGGCAAAAATCGAATCGCCGATTGGTTCCGGTAAAAAATTGTATTTTTGTAAACTTTGACCAAAACCGCGACCGGTAATACCCCCTGAACCGATGGCGATTAATGATTGGTTGATTTGCCACGAAGCGCCTTGAATATCAGTGGCGGGATTAAGGAAAGTTACGATTCGGTCACGGACATACGGTCTAACATAAGCCAAAACTGAAATCGCTAGCACCGCGACTAGCGCCAAAAGCGCCAGATGTTTAATCCGACCTCCAGCCATAAAAAAAAGAGTCATCGCGGTTAAACAAGCCACTAAAAAACTACCAGTATCTCTTTGCATAATTGCTAGAACTACTCCCAAGATACCGATCAGACAAAAAAAGGGCACAAAACCGTTATAAAAATCTTTCACTTTTTCTTTTCTGGTGGCTAGCCAAGCCGAGAGATAGACAATCATGGCAAACTTTAAAAATTCCGCCGGTTGAAAAGATAATGGTCCAAGCAAAAGCCAACGTTTAGCACCGCCGGCGCTCATACCTAAACCCGGGATTAAGACCAGACAAGATAAAATTACGGCTATCACAAAAAAGGGCAGAGCCACTTTTCGATATTTTTTGTAATCAATACTGGAGGCGACAATCATTACTAAAAGCCCCAGAGCCATGATGGCTAATTGTTTGGAAACAATGACGATAAAATTGGCACCGTCTTTGGTTAGTTGGCCCATGGCCGCCGAGGAAAAAATAAAAAAGCCCACCAAGACCATAGTAATGACCATGAAAAGAAAGAAACTGTCGGCTTTTTTACGACGCATAAAAATTTATTATTTACTGACTGACTAAAGCCATAATCATTCCCAAAATTGCAGCAATGATACTAATGACCCAATAACGCATAACCACCTTGTATGATGGCCAACCCAAAGCCTCGAAATGATGATGCAGAGGCGCGACCAAAAAAACTTTTTTACCATTACGGAGTTTTTTGGAAACTAGCTGAATTACGACCGACAAAGATGTCGCTAATAGAGGCAAAGCGATAATTGGTAAAATCAAAACGGTGTCAGTCAAAAAAGCGACAACAGTCAAGGCCGTGGTCAGACCTAAAATGCCGGTCTCCGACATATAAAAACGGGCTGGTGGGATATTAAACCACAAGAAAGCCAATGTTCCTCCGGTAATGACCGCGCAAAAAGTCGCCAGATCGACTTGATTTTGAAAATAAGCGATGAAAGTGTAGGCCGTAAAAATGATGGCCATAATTCCGCCGGCGAGACCATCGAGACCATCGATCACCCCACTAGAAAAAAGCGCCATCATCACTAAAATAAAAAGTGGAATGATTAGCCAGCCGACAAACAAAGAACCGCCAAAAGGCACGGTAATCGCGACCATCCCTAGTTTGGCATAAAACCACCAACCGCCAGCCAAACCTAAAGCGATAACTACCAATAGACGATTGAAAAAAGGCAGGCCGGCTTTTTTTGGATCAATCCCCTCGCGAACTTGCATAAGGTCGTCGATCAGACCGACGATTGATCCCACCAATAAAGTAAAAAGCGGTAGCCAGGTTTGATTGCGACTCAAAAAATTCATTTTAGCGGTGCCAACAGTTGGCCAAAATTCGGCCAAGAGCCAGAAAATCATCACGGTCGCCAAAGCGCTAACCCAGATAATTATTCCCCCCATGCGCGGAGTGCCAGTCTCTTTTTCTTTATGAAGTGAATTGAAAATCGGCGTTTCGCGCCCGTCGGGGCTGATCTTGCCGGCTTTTTTCTTCCACATCCGATTTTTATATAAATAATTGGTCAAGATCGGAGTGATCAAGATGCCAATAAAAAAAGCAAAGGCGCTCGGGCCGAGAACTTTAATGATGTCGATATTCATAAGGAGATAAATTTTAGGCTAATTTTAGCCAAATTATACTCTTTTCCCATTATTTTTCCAAATTCTATCTTTTCTCGAAAAAAACAAACCCGGCAGTGGAGCGAAGCTCACTACCGGGTGGGGGTTACCATTGGTGTCGGCATCTGACACATTCATTCGGCTTCATCAGTTCCTGATCGTAAAATATCGAGTCATAGCCACAATGCGGACAATTGCCCGTCCGCCATGACCGGATCCAATACCAGAACTTTTTTAGCATGATCCCCTCCTTTCTGTGGGTAACAATACTAATTTTTAAATTAAAGTCAATTATTGAGCCAAAAACTTGATTGTCGCTTGAGTCAGTTTTTTAATATCACCGAAACGTGCTTCTTCGGTCGAGCCGAGAATAACTATCGCTACCGGTTGATTGAGACCAACATCTAAAATAATCGATAAATTCGCTCCAGCCAGAGGTGTGGTACCGGTTTTTGAACTACGCAGACCGGGTAATTTGTTGATAGCGCTGTTGGTGTTGATGATCAATTGTGAACTACTCGCTACAGCGTTTCGAATAATAAAAGGTTTTTTAGTCGCTTCCAATAGCTTCGGCTGATGGTTGTAAATAAAAGCGTGAAGTTTAGCTACTTCTAATGCCGAGCCGTAAGCACCGGCTTGGTCGTAACCATCCAGACCGGTGGGATTATAAAAATGAAGTTTAGTCAGACCGAGATCATTTTTTTCTTGATTCATTTTTTTAATAAAGCTTTGATAGTCTTGACCGGCGCTGGCCAGAGCCAAAGCGCGCGCGCCTTGGTTATAGGAATTGACCAAAACATAATCAGTCAAATCTTCGGCGCGCCAAATTTCTGTTTGTCCTTGTTCATTTTTCACTTTGACGATCGTCTGATCTTTTAGTGTTTGAGTTGCAACAAGAACCGTCATCAATTTTGTTAGTGAAGCGAGGGGTAAAATCTGATTAGCATTTTTGGCATATAAAATTTTATTAGTTGAGAGATCATAGACTACGGCTGATCTTGCTTGCACTTCGACGGTTGGGAAAAGGGGCGGGGTTTTTTTGGTCGGCCAAATTTTGATTGGTGTCGAATCCGAATAATCTTTGACTTTTGGTAGGAGTTGACCGATTTGCCAGCCCCAGATCAAGAGCAGAAAAACCGCCATCACTAGAGCGGTTCGACCAATTACTCGACGCCAACCGAGCGTTTTTTTAGGTGCTGGTGCTGGGAGTAGAATTGGTGGTTGTGATTGTTTCGGATTGGTCATTGTTTATTTGGTCGGTTTTTAATTCTTTAAAAGCTGATAATTCTTGACGGATTTTGGCGTATTCAGTCAGGTTTTCGACTTTAGTCGCACCGAGATACTGTAATAATTGAAAAGTGGGACCGTAAAGAAAGGTGCGAGCGTCTCCCGGCTTAGGTAGTCTCTCGACTAGACCGCGGACCAAAAGATGGCGTAAAATAAAGCTAGAATTGACACCGCGAACATAGTCGATATCCGCTCTGGTCAAGGGTCCTTCGTATAAAACGATCGCTAAAGTTTCCAAACCGGCTTTACCTAGATCGCGGGACAATTCTTCTTTGATCAAGCTTTCGATTAGTGGGCTGGCTTCCGGCGCTGTGCCCAACATCACACTATCATCTTTTTCTAGTAAGACCAGTCCATGGCCAGACAATTCTTCTTTCAATTTTTCTAGCGCTGTTTCGATTTCTTGTCCGCCCGTATTTAAAGTTTTGGCCAGCCAGCGTTTTTCGACTGGTTCGCTTTTGAAAAAAAGAATGGCTTCGATTTGGGCAGAGAGATTAGACATTAGAATTATTGTAAATTGAACATTAAAAATTGACTAGTATTTCGGCACCTCGGCTACAGTTGTTTCAATGTCGATATCGTCAAAATGGGTTTCCTGACGAACATCAATCGAACCTTGTTTAACCAATTCTAGCATACCAAGGAAGCTGACAATGACGTTGACTTTTTCGTGTTTTTTTTCACCAACATAATCGCTGAAACGCATTTTGATCGAACGACTGATCCGACTAGCCAGATCGGTCATCACTTCTTCCAAACTAATTACTTTTTTAATAATCGTCGCTGGCAATTTTTCGACTTTCGGCAGATTGGCGATGATGTTTCTAATTGCTGATAACAGACCGGCACTCTTGATTTCTTCGCTAGGGGTGAAAACTGGCTGGTGTTCACGGCTGGGTTCTCGTTCAAAAATAATTTCTTGACCAAAACGAGCTTTTAATTCCGGGACCAACTCTTTGATTTTTTGATAATGTTTCAATTGACGTTCCAGTTCATCCACACTGGCGCTTTCTTCTGGTGTTAAAGTCAATCCCGGCAAAAGCGAAAGAGACTTGATTAGCATTAAAGTTGAAGCCACTAAAATAAAATTGGCCATCTCGGCGATAGGCCGGCTATGGTCACGTTGCAACAACTCGACGTAATCATCGGCGACTTGAGCGAGAGAAACTTGGCTGATATGAAGTTTATGTTTCTCGATCAAAGCTAAAAGAAGCGGGAGCGGACCCTCGAAATCCCCGATTTTAACCTGAAAATCTGTAGTCATGTGGCTATTTGAAACTGAAAAAGAGAATTCCTAAGGCAATTATCATGACGATGGTCACAATTGTTACCATCAGAATTACTCTTTTATAATCTGGCGCTTCTGGTTGTTCAATAATTGCCGTTGGTTCGGCGGTCAAAACCGCTGATGGTTTGGTTGGTTCTGGAGCCAGAGGTAAGTTGTTTCCCGATTCGGTTAAAATAATTTCGGCCGGATTGTTGATTTCTTCTAGTTTCGGGCTGACCACTAAATGATCGCCTTGTTCAAGTAGGTTTAAACGACCTTCCAGCTCAATCTGCTTTTTTTCTAACACTGACATTTTGCCGGTTAGAATATCTAATTTTTCCGGATCCATATGACCTATTTTACTTTAAATAACTCAAAACCGCAAAAAACATTCCCTAGGTAAAATTTATAATTATTTCTTTGATAACTTGATAAAATATAAAAACAACAAACCCGCCTCGTGATGAGACAAGCTTGTTGCTTGCTGTCACGGGCGGGTACTTCAGGGGGAAGCAGAGAAAATATCGACCATCTTTCGGAGGATTTCCTCTCCTGCTTCGCCGTCACTTAAAGTATTGTAATAGAGATCCTTTGCCTCCTCGAGGGTCGAGACCTGTTTGATTTGGATCAAGGCTAGTTTCTCCCATTTAGCCTCGAGCAAATCAACACTGCAATGAGGAATACTCACACTAAGCATCCTCATCTCGCTGACAGTTGATGCTTGTTCTATCATAGCCAAAGCCAGTTCTTCCCATTTGGCCAAGGCCTGTTCTTTAGCCTCACCACAACTTGGAGAACTGTCATATGCCCGTTTTCCTTCCTCAAGAGTCGAGATCAGCTTAACTTGTTCCAAAGCCAGTTCTTCCCATTTGGCCAAGGCCTGTTTTGCAAGTGGTGACCTATGTTCCACGTCGTGATAGATTTTTTCTGCTTCAACAATAGTTGAAGCTAGCTCAATCATCTTAGTCATCGCTTGTTTTCTGGCTTCACTCCCGTGTGGAGAATAATCACGCAACGCCTTTGCCTCTTCAAAGGTCGCAACATTTTTGACCTTAGCCAGAGCCAATTGCTCCCAACTGGCCATTATCCTCTCCGCACACTTGTCACGTTTCTCTGCAGAGACAAACAAATATGCTCCTTTTGCCTCAAAGAGAGTCCCGAAACTCAGATTGGATTGAACATCAATCCCTAGGGCTCGTTCGAAAAACCCAATTTGAATGCCGGTTTCCTCAGACAAGGCCAAGACGATGGCCTCAAGGTCTTTTCCCTCTTTCATAGTTTTCTCTCCTTCTTTTTTTAACTAAAACAAGACGGTTACTTATGGTTCACCGACTATCTTTATCCACTGTTGTTATATCACTCCAAAGCAACCTTGTCGAGAACGTATCTGCTTGTTTTATTTCGATAACAAACTATCAATGCGATTCAAGTCGCGCGGGAAGAGCGTCGCTTCTTTAATATTTTCAAGGCCGAGAAGCTTGGCTGCTTTAAATTTGAGGAATAACTTCATAGCTTGAATATAAATCCGTTATGACTCCAAAACCATAGTGGCGAATGCATATCTATCGGATCAATTTTCGAACCCTTAAGCAGATTTCTCCACCTCTCTGATATCTCATCTTTTGTCAGAGATTTAGCTTCAATTGCAGAGATTACACCAAGTTTTACTGAACACTGGGTTATGTGTGTATCTGGTGCAATTTCAATGTAGTCACGATTTTTTAATTGCACTCCGCAATATGTGCTAATAATAAATGACCAATAATTAAAGATTTTTGGGCCAGATAAATACGGGAAGCCTTTCTTATTGTCAGTTCTTACTACCTGCTTGAGAATAAGATAGTCACTCTTTGTAGCTTTGATGAATTTAGTAAATGATCCCCAATTTTCCTTTATATTTCGGGCGATTGTTCGCCATGTTTTAATGTGTTTGTTCGGCTGGAGTGCTATTTTGTACTTCATTAAAGCACTACGCAACTTTTTATCGGAAGTTTCTGATACAACTCCAATATCAAATACCCATTTTGTTTCCTCATCGCTCCATGTTTTGAGTACTGCCTCCCACAACTTATAGCTATCGCGCTGATAATTGAGTGCCATGGGCAGCGTAAAGTACGCAATTTTTTTCTCAAAATCTCTTTTAGAGAAATTGGGGCTTTGATCTTCGGGCATATAGGTTTGACCAAGTTTGCCTGATTCAAAGGCTCTTATCAGACGTTTACAGTTTTCGTGTAATTCATTAGGCATTAGAGATCGTTCAGTCTATTTTGAAAGCAGATTGTCGATGCGGTTCATATCTCTAGGGAAAGAAGTTGCTTCTTTAATGTTTGAGAGTTCGAGCATCCTGGCCGTAAAACGTTCAAGACCGGTAGAGGATCCTCCGTGCGGTGGCATACCATATTTAAAAATTTGAAGATAATAACTGAATTTTTTGGGGTCCATCCCTCGACTTTTGATTTTTTCTACCAATTCATCATAGTTATGGATTCTTTGGCTACCACTGTTGATTTCTAGTCCACGGAAAAGTAAATCGAAACTCAAAGATAATTTAGGGTTGGTTGGGTCGGCGTAGGTGTAAAAAGCTCTTTTGTCGGTTGGAAAGTGAGTAATAAAAACAAAATCAGAGTCCTTGTTCTTTTTTGCCCACTCGCAAATTTGTCGCTCGTGTTCTGGTTCCATATCTAGTTCGCCGATTGCCTTGATTCCAAATTCTTTTTCTAAAATCTCTTGCGCTTCAAGTAAGGTCAAAATTGGAAAATGTTTGGGCAGTAAAGGTTTTTCGGTATTAAATTCTTTAAAAATATTAGGATGATTACTGGCAACTGCTTCAACTGAATCTTTAACTGCCTGTTCTAGGATGGCCATTGGCTCCAAATGATTTTTAATAAAACCCATTTCAAAATCCATTTGGGTTATTTCGCTGATATGTCTAGTGGTTGCCGATTTTTCGGCCCGAAAAACCTTGGCAATAGTAAAAGGTCGTTCAAATGCTCCGACCATAATTTGTTTGTAAAATTGGGGGCTGGTTGCTAAAAAAGCCTTTTTGTCATAATAATAATCTACCGAAAAAACTGCTGAGCCACCTTCTGCGTCTCCACCAACCAAGGCTGGTGACTGGAATTCAGTAAATCCTTGTTTGCGTAATGATTCTCGATAAGCTTCAAGAATTGTGGCTTGGACCTTAAAAATGTCGCTCGAGCGCTTGGTGCGAAGGGTCAAAGGTAAATAATCGAGGTAAGTATCGAGATTTAGTTCAGTATCTTTATCAAATGGTAATTCTTTGGCTTCGCTCAAAATTTCGATTTCTTTAATTTCAATTTCCAGTTCACCATTTAATTGATTAGCTTTAATCATCTTTTCCGGTCGGGCATTGACGATACCATCAACCCTAATTACCCACTCCGGTCGCAAATTTCCGGCTATTTTATGAGCTTCTTCATTGCTTGGCAAGGCCACCATCTGCACTTTGCCGGAGGCATCACGCAGGTCAATAAAAATCAATTTGCCGTGGTCACGTCTCACATCAACCCAGCCAGCAATTTCGACTTCTTCCCCAATATGCTGATGCAAATCTTTAATTAAAATTCTATTGGTCATATGTTTCAAATAATACCATTGATTTATTACAACACAAGCCCCTTTTTATGATAAAATTTAAATATGAAAATAACTAGAGAATTAATAAAAATATTTATCGATTGGACTAAGCTAAAAATTAGGGTTCATGCCTTGGATAGACCCAACGTAATTTTTCCTAAAAAGAAAGAAATTTGGTGGGCTAGTTTGGGTCAGAATATTGGCGTGGAGATAAACGGGAAAAATGACAATTTTGAACGTCCAGTATTGATTATAAAAGTATTTAACAATGAATCTGTTTTGGTCGTTCCAATTTCTAGCACCATTAAAGTTAGTAAGTATAATATTAATTTTATTAACGACAGAAAAGAAAATTCGGTAATTATTTCTCAGATAAAAATGGTCAGTACAAAGAGATTACTTCGTTTAGTTGCAGAAATGGAAGATTTTAATTTTGATAAAATTTTAGTGGCTATTAAAAAATTTTTTTAAGACAAAAAACGGAAGCCCCCGCAAGGGGGCTTCCTCGGATTCTCCCTTTCGGGAGCATAATGCATTTATAATATACTCATATATGACAAAGTCAAGTATTCATAATATTTTAATAACCAGATGGGGAACGAAGTGAAAGGTTTTTAGGTTGTTTATTTCGTGAGGTTTAACCCTCATCCCTATCCCGTATCCGTTCAACCAACGTTAGGACTTGGGTCACTTCTTTGTAACGATTACCTCATCCCCCATTTGATTACTAATTCTTATTTCACAAGCTAATCCTGTCTTCATTTTTATCTCCCCGATTTTCTTCTCCGCCAACTCTCGGGCTTGTTCACTTCCCTGTTTCAAGATTTCTAGCACTTTGGCTGGATCCTTGGCAATTTCGACGCGACGCTCGCGCAGGGGTGCGATAAATTTGATCATATTGGCGATCAAGATTTCTTTTGACTCTTTGTAACCAATACCTCCAGCCTCATATCGCTGGCGTAGGGTGGCCAGTTCCTCAGGACTGGCAAAAAGCTCGTGTAGGGCGAAAATATGGCATTTGGCGGGGTCTTTCGGCTCCTCTGGAGTCTTGGAGTCGGTAACAATTTTCATCACTTGCGTCTTGATTTCTTCGTCGGTGGCAAAAAGCGGAATGGTGTTGCCATAGCTTTTGCTCATCTTTTGGCCATCAATGCCGGGCACGGTTTTAACGCTATCCAAAATTAATGGTTCAGGCATTTTGAAAGTCTCGCCAAAAAGCCGATTGAATTTCTCAGCGGTGTCGCGAGCGATTTCCACATGTTGTTTTTGATCTTGGCCAACTGGCACGACATCAGTATCATAAAGCAAAATATCCGCGGCCATCAGGAGTGGATAGTCAAAAGTGCCGACGCTGACCTCGTGATTTTTAGTCGTGGCGTCTTTGTAGGCGTGAGCGCGCTGAAGGTATGGGACAGTGGTAATGCAATTAAAAATCCAACACAGCTCGCTGTGGGCGGGCACACTAGACTGGCGGAAAAGAACCGCTTTGGCTGGATCGAGGCCGAGAGCGAGATAATCAATGGCAATATCGAGGGCGTCTTGATTGAGCTCGGTAGCATTTTGGGTGGTGGTCAAGGCATGCAGGTCGGCAATAAAAATGAGATTAGTCTCAAAATCGTTTTGACGATCAATCACTTGCTTCATAGCGCCGAAATAATTACCAATATGTGGTCGGCCGGTCGGCTTGACGCCGGTCAAGAGAATTTTTTGTTCTTTAGTCATTAAAAACAATTCTAGCTTTTTTCCGCCAATTTGGCTACTAGCTTTAGTATTTTCTAATCACACCTGTTACTACCGCGCCGATTTCCAGTTCTTCGGTGGGATAAATTGGCCGGTAATTTTTGTTGGCTGGTTCGAGATAATTTTTGCCATTTTTTCGACGCAGATATTTCATCGTCCAACCGCCATCGACGCGAGCAATGACAATATCTCCCTCGCGGGCATTTTTCTTTTTTTCTACTACAACCAAATCCCCCTCCTTGATCCCCTCGTCAATCATCGAATCGCCTTTGACTTCCAGCACAAAACTTTCGTCGCGATGAACGATCAAATAGTCATCGAGATTGATTGTGTCGGTCAGTTCGTCATCGATCATCGTAGGGATGCCGGCTTCTACTAGACCGAGCATTGGTACTTCATTCAAAAGTCGGTTGGGTGTCAGTCGGCCTTGAGCATCTTTTTGAACCAAACCGACCTCAACCATTTTGTTGATCAATTTGTAGACCGCATTTTTAGATTTGAAACCGGTCAGCTCCATGATTTCTTTATACCCCGGCAAGCGCCGATGTTTTTGGTAAAAAGAAATGATTTTTTGTTTGTAGGAATCCATAGAGTTAGAAAATAAAAGTAGAGACCAAACTGGAAGCGCGTTGGAGCCAGCCGGTACTCTGATAAGTGCGAGTCAGATTATGAAGTTGGCGCAAGAGAAATTTGTGGCGTTTGGCTTCGGTGTGGTAGTCAAAGCCTTTGATGATCTTATAATCGATTTCTCGATTTAAAATCTGGAGTTCCTCTTGAATAGTTGTGATGAGATCCCCTTGAGTCATAGTTATAGTATAAGTGAACCATAGTTCACCTGCAACTAAAAACTGTGGATAACCTGCACACCATATCGAGGTATTGTTTTTTTGTGCTTCTACTACGACCAACAACTATTCGAAATTAAAGATTGCTTAAAACATAAAAGCGCTAGTATTTTATTAAAAACAAAGCGCGATACCTCGATTGGTGTGCAGGGATAAGTATCGCTCGGGTCAAACATTTTTAAACGCAGAAAAAGCTCCAGCGAGCTTTTTCTTATGTTGCGCGTCGCCGTTTTGCCATTGTTCTCCGCTTCGCTACGAACACTTCGCCAATGGCAAAAACCGGCCGGCGACCGCTTCACAATGTTTAAAAATGTTTAACCCTCGCTCTTATGAAAAGAAGGTTTCGCTTTGACTGAAAATTCTAAAACCTTAATTGGTGTGCAGGGATAAGTTTTGGTAATGAATTTTTCGTGGTATAATACCAAAAACCCTGGATTAGCCAGGCATTTTCTTTTCCCCTAGGAGACTCTTCGGGAAAAATTTCCCCCACTATGAAAATTAACACTCTCAAAACCGTCGGCTTTTATGGCCGTCAAGCTTGGCGACATCGCTGGTTTGCTTTAATGATGATTTTATCATCCGCCCTTTCTTCGATTATTAGTGTCCTTACTCCACTTTATTTTAAAAATCTTTTTAATCTCATCGCTAATAATGCAGATAAGATTCAAGCTTCGGAGACCGCCTTTCAAATTCTAACCACGATTGTTTTTCTAAGTTTAGCCAGTTGGGTTCTGTGGCGGATTAACGCTTTCAGCGCCAACTATTTCGAAGCCAAGTCTTTGGCTGATTTATCGAATCAATGTTTCCAATATCTCCATCATCACTCACCATCTTTTTTCAACGATAATTTCGTGGGCTCTCTCGTTAAAAGAGTGAGCTGGTTTACGCGGGGTTTTGAAACCATCACTGACAGGATTATTTTTAATCTGATCCCATTGGTGGTCAGTGTTGTTTCAATTATTGTTGTCTTACTTGGCGTCAAACCATTATTGGCTCTATTAGTTTTTGTTTGGGTGATTATTTTTTTGTCCGTCAGCTATGCTGTGACAAAATATAAATTAAAATATGACATCGCGCGCAATGAAGCAGAAAGTGCTACCACTGCCCATCTGGCCGATTCAGCTACTAACCACCTCAATGTTAAACTTTTTAATGGTTATGATCAGGAAGTGGCTAATTTTGGTGCCAGTAATCAAGATTTGTACAAAAAACGAAAATTAGCTTGGGATATTTGGGCCATTTTCGAATCTTTTCAGATGTTGCTATCAATCGTTTTAGAAGTCGGAATTTTTTATGTGGCAATTATGTTATGGCGCAAAGGAATTTTGACAGTTGGTGATTTTGCTTTAATCCAAGTCTATATCGTTGTCATTTTAAATCAGGTCTGGGATTTTGGCCGAATCATTCGCCAGTTTTACGAAAGCTTGTCCGATGCCGAGGAAATGACTGAAATTTTAACTACACCACATGAAATCGTCGATGTTCCGGGTGCTAAAGAATTAGTCGTAAAAAAAGGCCAGATTATTTTTAAAAATGTCGTTTTCAATTATCATGCGACACGAACCGTTCTCAACAAGATCAACCTCACTATCGCCTCAGGCGAAAAAATCGCTTTTATCGGACCGTCTGGTGCCGGCAAATCAACTTTAATCAAATTGCTTTTCCGAATGCATGATCTGACTGCTGGTACGATTTCAATCGATAGTCAAAACATTGCTAAAGTCACTCAAGAAAGTTTGTGGCATAATGTCAGTCTTGTACCCCAAGATCCGATTTTATTTCATCGGTCGCTAATGGAAAACATTCGCTATGGTTTGCCGTCGGCGACCGATGAGCAAGTGATCGAAGCGTCCAAAAAAGCCCGTTGTCATGATTTCATTTCGCAACAAGAAAAAGGTTACGATACTTTTGTCGGCGAACGCGGGATCAAACTGTCTGGCGGTGAACGCCAACGCGTGGCCATTGCCCGCGCCATCCTGCGTAATGCGCCGATCCTCGTCCTCGACGAAGCGACTTCTAGTTTAGACTCGGAATCTGAGCATTTGATTCAAGAAGCATTGGAAGAATTGATGGCCGACAAAACTGTGTTAATGGTAGCTCATCGTCTCTCAACCATTCGTCGGGCCGATCGTATTATTGTGATTGAAAGTGGTCAGATCGCCGAAGAGGGTAACCATGATGAATTAGCCAACACCGAGGGTGGCATTTACGCCAAACTTTGGCAACTCCAAGCCGGCGGATTTGTGCAGTAATTTACATAGGTGCGTCCTATGTATGCTTTAGACAATCTTTTTCCAAAGCATTCCTGGATATCCATCGTCTGGATCTTTAATTATTTGATATTTTTTGAAACCCAGTTTTTCATAAAACTTCCAAGAGCTACTATGAGTTTCTGGGCTATAACACACGATTTCAGTAAAATTTAATCTTTTTGCTTCTCCAATTATTCTCTGTCCCAGAAAATTTCCGATACCCATATTCTGATATTTTGAAGCGATGATATACAATTCTGCCGGTTTTTTTGTGTCAGCATAATTACCAAGATGGGTTGGGGCTTTTCTCAAACCGGCGACTCCTACAACCTCGCCAGCTTTTTCAGCTATATAAAAATTGCAAATTCCTGCCTCCAACTCCTTTGCTATCTCGTTTAAAAATTCATTATCAGTCCAATATTGAGCAAATATTTTTTTTACTGCACCCTCGTCTTTTTTATTGTAATTTATCATCTCCATATCAAATAGTTATACCATAAATCTAAAAAATAAACCGCCACAAGGATTATTTTGAATAAAAAACACCGCGTGCCTGTGAGGGCGACGCGGTGGGTAAAGTTTACAGCTAATTTCAATCGGGATCTTCGGAATCGGGAGATTTCGGAGGATTCGTTTCGACAGTACCAAGACGTTCTTTGTCCTTCTCGCACATTGAGAAGTAGATGCCACCTAGAGCTGTGAGCTCTTGATGGGTGCCCTGCTCGGCCACCTTTCCTTTCTGCATGACAATCACCTTGTCGCATCGTTCAGCTCGAGATACGTGGTGAGTGATCATAACGACAGTGATATCCTTCAGTTCAAACACCTTGTCGATAACCTTTTGTGCTGACTCAGGGTCAAGTCTAGCATCAGGTTCATCAAGAATCAGGATTGGTGTGCCACGATAGTGAACGCGAGCCAATGCCAATCTCTGTCTCTCTCCACCAGAGAAATCTCTTCCGCCAAATTCAACGCCAATTTGAGATTCATAGCCTTTTGGGTCAGAATCTGCGACTTCGTCAAAATTAGCAAATCGCGATGAGGCAGTAACTGCTTCAATGTTGATCGACTGATCAAGACGAGAGGATGCAATTTCGGCGCCAATACAACGTTCGAGAACAGTGTACTCTTGCGTTAAAGCTGAAGCGACGTTGCTCCACACTTGCGGTTCGATGTTGCGCAGGTCGATCTTGTCTGCGTAGATCGTTCCAGATGTTGGGTCGTAGTGTCGCATCAAGAGCGCTTGGATTGTCGACTTGCCGTGGCCACTTTTACCGACGATGGCTACCTTACTCCCAGGTTCGATAGTAAAACTTACATCTTCCAATACCAATTTCTCGGTATCGGGATAGGCAAAATCTACATGTTCGAACCTGATTTGGGGCACAATGTCAAAATTTGGAACAACAGGGTACTTAGTTTGGAGGACGGGTTTTAAGCCGAGGAAGTCTTTCTCTATAAGAATTACCCCCTTGGCACTATTCCACTGTTCAGCGATAAGTGACACAATCGACTCCAAGTTTCCTTGGAAAGTTCGAGATGCTGCCATGATTATCGTGAGAGTGCCGATTTCTCCATTTAGAACCACTGTCGACCAAATGGCATGGATTGCTACGCCGCATAATCCAATCATAGCAATGAAATGAGTGACCATTTCTTTTTGCAGATTGATCTTGCGGATACAATCATAGGCTTCCAAGATGCTATTGACATTAATGTCTATATCTCGACGCAATGCCGGCATCTGATTGAACATGATTGCCTGCACAAATGCGTTTGAACTGTGGTAGGGTTTTTCTAGCACGCTCCTCTTTTTGTGTTGAGGTACGAGCTCCTGAAAAAGATCCCACCACAGTGCCACCATCTTAAATTCTGACACCACCATCGGTAATGCCACAACCATTAGCACAAAAGCGTAGGTTGGCTTGTACCACAGAAGTGAGGCGCCGAATAACGCGAAAGAAACGAGGGTTGTAAAGAGATTGAACATCTCTTCAGAGAAAAATATTCTTGTTTGCCATGACCAAGGCAACTCTTGAATTCTCTTCGACAAATCGTCGTATTCTTTACTTCGAAAACGGGCCACATCAAGTGTGGCTCTGTGATCATTGAGTTCACGCTGATTTGCATAGCGCAAGCTTTGATTCCATTTGCTCCGATAGAACCAATTGAATCTGCCAAGCACTACTCCTGAAAGAAGCACCGTAATCAAAAAAGCAATTGGTACGATCAGATCGTTGCTAATCTCAGTTTTTCCCATTGAGCTCTGGACTCCATTGATAATGAAGCCTGTGGCTTGGATGCTGAGATAGCCAATGACAGTATTGAAGATCGACACAGACAATCTCCCTACTGTCTCTATCTTGCTGTTTCTCCAACAGAATGCAAACGAGTAACGGGCCGCGAGAAGTATGATCGTCACGGTTTCCATCAGCTTACCTATCATTACGCACCTCTCCTTCTTTCTAGTTAAACCTTAATTAAAAGGTCTTGGTTTTTGTTGACAAAGAATTAACCGATTCAAAAAAGAATCAGTGTTCTTCTGTTATTATACACTATTTATATATTAAAGTCAAGGTCTTTTACCCTTTCTTCTCCTCCAATTCAACAATAAAAGTACTACCGTGGCCTTTGCCGGTACTCTCGGCCCAGATTTTGCCGTTGTGAGCTTCGACGATTTGTTTAGCGACAAAGAGACCGAGGCCGGTGCCGGAGATATTGGTTTTGCCGGCGCCATCGGCGCGGATGAATTTTTCAAACAGTTTAGGTAAGTTGTCAGCATCAATCCCTACGCCTGTGTCTTTGGATTCAAAGCGGATCAGATTTTTACCGCCCTCCTGCCGGCGCGAGATAGAGACCGCAATGTCCCCCTTTTCCGTATATTTGATAGCGTTGTCGATAACATTCAAAAAGACTTGGTTGAGCTTACTAGGGTCACCTAAAATATTAAAAGGTCCACCTTCGGCCGAGAAACTGATTGTTAGGCCACGGCGCGAGATGCTTGGTTTGAGTTCGTTGATAGTTGACTCTACCATCTTGCTCATATCCAAAACGGACATCTCATATTTCATTTTACCTAGCTCGATGCGAGTAATATTCAAAAAGTCTTCGATCACGCCCACTAGTTTTTGGCTGGATTCAAAAACAATTTGCACGGCTTCGCGTGACTTGGCAGATAGTTTACCAAAGGAACCTTCGAGCAACATCGAGGAATAGCCCTTGATCGCGGTCAGCGGACTACGCAACTGATGTGAAGCGATCGAGACGAATTCAGTCTTTTGTTTGTCGAGTTCTTTTAGCTTGGCATTGACTGTCTCTAATTCGGTATTCGTTTTCTCTAACTCCAAGGCTAATTTCTCAATCTTTTCCCGCTGGGAAACTTCCTTCAGTACACTCCTGATTATTAAAACACCAAAAGTTAGATAAAAAATAAATAAAACTATTTTTAAAACCATTTCCGAATTTGTTTTAGCGAGATAAACATCAAACATCGAAATTGACAAAATAATCAAAGTTAAGATTTCTGTGGCAACAGCCTTGATATCTAAAAGTTTATATCTCAATACGGCATAACCCATACCTAAAATGGTTGGGATCATAAACAATGGACCAAAACGGATAAATGAGGTGTTTTGATAAAAAACTACTAAGACGAAATTAGTTAAAATTATTAGAGCATAACTCAAACAAGTGCCGATCAACATCATTCGCCACTGGGTTTTTTCTTGATCTTTGGCATAAATATATTTTTTAGTAATTATAAAAAGACCAAAGAGAAGTGACACTAAAACAACTATCGCAAAAAGTGGCATCAGTGAGCCGGGTTGCGGTAAAACTTTTCCACTAGAAATATCTATACTAGAAAAAACATACGGGGAAACAGTCGCGGTCATTGTTGGCACCATTACTACTAAAAGCAACAAAAGAAAACCTTTACTAACAATTTGTTTTTGAGGAAAATTATAAATAAAAGCCAAAAATAGGATGGCATGAGGAACTGCAAAAAACAGGACCATTCTAGTCCAAAACAAAATACCGTCTCCTTGAGTGGTAACAGAAATATAATTAGCGATGGACCACAGTAAGGTCGAAAGACTAATCAAACTGAATAAAATATTGGTGGCACTTTTTCGGCCGTGAAAGTAAACGAGTATCCCTAGATAAATAATTAAAAACGCAGGGATAATCGTCGAAAACAAATTTATGTAATCAAGAGACATTACAAAATATTATATTGCTTTAATCCCAAAATAGCAAAAAAAAACAAAAGGGTCTGCTCGGAATTAATCCTTACAGACCCTGTGCTAAATAGTTCTAAGCAACTTGTGAGCTTTTTGTTCGGCCATGGCAACATATTCACGGAAGTCTTCCACTTTGGTTAATTGTCCGTCGGTGATCAAATAAGCAAAATCGATCCGTGATTTCTCGATGAAGTCGCGATCATGAGATACCAAGATCACTGTTCCCTTGTAGTTAGCCAAGACTTCTTCGAGGGCATTTACGGCTTCAGCGTCAAGATGATTTGTTGGTTCATCAAGAACTAAAGCGTTTACCGACAATAGCGAAAACAGACACAGCAACAAGCGAGCACGACCACCAGGGCTAATCTCGGAGATTTTGCCTCGGATGTCTTTTTCGACAAAACCAAACTTCACTAGTGCCGCAAAAACTTCTTGATCGCGCCGGCCGGCTTTTTCCTTGATGAAAGCAAGTAAAGTCTCTTCACGAGGAAGTGTCTCATGCTCTTGCATCATGTTACCAATCTTGAGACCGGAACCGATTAATACTTGGCCAGAGATTGGTGGTAGTTTACCGGTGATTGTCTTGAGAAGCGTTGATTTGCCACTGCCGTTGAGACCGAGAAATCCGACTCGATTACCGTAGCTGATCGCCAAACTAATTGGTCCTATCTTAAACCAACCAGGATAACCAGTGACGACTTGATCAAGTGAGATATCCATTGGACTACCATTGCTGTGTGCTTCAAGTGATATCGACAACGGTTCACGTTCAACAACTCGCTCAACCTTGTCCATCTGTTCGATACGCTTCTCGAGGACCTTGGCCACCTTACCTGACTTTGATGCTTTGTCTTGTTTGAAACCGCGCAGAAACTTGTCATTATCAGAACCTTGCCAACGCGAACCACGAGTAGCCGCAGCTTTCTTTTCCCTGGCTTGTTCTGTGAGTCTGCCAATCTCTTCTTGTTGTTGACGATATTGCTCCTTCTGTCGGCTTCGATCTTTTATCTTTCTTTCGAGGTACTCACTGTATGAGCCATTGCTCACATTGAGCGAATGAGTTTGTCGATCAAGCTCGAAAACTCGATCAGTTACTCGATCCAAGAAACGTCGATCATGAGAGACAATAATGCAAGCGACATCGGACTTCAACAGAAAATCTTCCAACCAAATTAAGGCGGGCAGATCTAAGTTGTTTGTCGGTTCATCTAGAAGAAGCAGATCAATGCCAGTTAGCAAAATACCAATCAGAGCAACTTTGCTCTTTTGGCCACTGGATAGATCGGATAATGGTCGATCGAGTCCAATGTCGTCTATACTGAAACCAGACATCATAACTTCGGCGCGATGCTTGAGCGAATAACCATCAAGATGATCATATTGCTCACGGACACTGGCATAGTGAGCGCTTATCGCTTTATCACTTAAACCGGTTTCCAATCGAACCAATTCTTCTTCTAACGCCGCAATGCCAGTCACTCGATGCAGATACTGCCAAATCGTCTCATTCCCAGCTAAGCTGGTATCTTGAGGCATGTAACCAAGACAGATTCCTCGGCTAATTTCGACTTTACCACTCTCTGTTTCGTCTAAACCAGCGACAATTTTCAGTAATGTCGTTTTTCCAACCCCATTGCCACCAACCAAAGCTACCCTCTGTCCACGTTCCAAATTAAAAGAAACGTCAGAAAATATGACTTTGGTGCCGTAGCTTTTGCTGATTTTCTTGACTTTTAGCATAGTTTCCAGTCTCCTTTCCCTTATTGTTAGGCCTAATTGCCTAGAAATTATATAGCATTTACGAAGAACATCCCAGAAGGATTCTACTCTAATTTGCTATAATGTAAATACTATAAAACTAAATCCCCGAGTAGTCCAGAGCTACTCGGGGATGGAAAAGAGGGGTGATTGATTCAATCTTCATAGTAGGCTTTGACAGAAGTTTCGGCACATTGACACTGCATTCGACCAGACGCTAGCTCTGTAAAACCGAGAAGTAGTCGTTTAATCTTGGTAATATTGTTTCGAAAGATCGCCAAGATCTCTTCCTGATTTGATATGTCAGTGAAATCCATTGTTAAGGCCTTACCTACACCGACGTCGTAATCAGTGATCGCAGCAACTGCTCCGTAGCACAACCCCAATTCACGAGCAAAATAACATTCGGGGTACTGAGTCATGTTAACCAAGTCCCAGCCGTTTTTTGCTAGCCATTCGCTTTCTGCTTGTGTTGAGAAACGCGGACCTTGAATTACGGCGACAGTGCCCGTCGGAATGACAGCTAAAGGAATTCTCCTTGCTAACTCAATAAGAAGCATTCGCATTTCGGTACAGTAGGGGTTAGCCATCGGTAAATGCAAGAATGAGTGTTCCGTTCCAAAATGATCGTCTCGACCCCAAGTCAGGTTGACGAATTGATCAAGGACGACCAAACTTCCCGAGACTAACTTTTCTTGTAAACTACCGGCAATGCACGTGGCAACGATGTGTCGAACACCTATCTCCTTCAACGCCCATAAATTGGCTTTGTATGGTACGTGATGCGGTGGCCAATTATGCTTCTCGCCGTGTCTTGGCAGAAAAGCTACAACTTTCCCAGCATATTCTCCAATCAAGATTTGATCAGATGTCGGACCATAGGGAGTAACAACATTAACCTTCTCAATCGGATTCAACTCGGAGAAACTGCATAAGCCTGAACCGCCAATGATCGCTAACTCGGGTCTTTGTCCCGAAGAAAGCTTAACTCTTGAACTTGGACCAAATGAGTTCATCGAACACCTCCTGCGTAAAAACGCGGTTAGATTCATCAATTGCCATAAGATCGCCTGTTAATTCGCGGCAACCCCAGGCACAACCAGCTCCACATAAACTCTTGAAGTCATCATGGTGAAAACCGGGATGATGGAGTGGTAGACGTTTCCGCCACTCAGTGACAATTGGCGTGTTCCAGATTCGGAAATCTGAAGCTAAACCATGGACAGTGCCGAGCCCTTCTCTCGCAAACGGGCAATTAGATACCTGACCATTAGCCAGGATAACCAACTGGTTACCGTAGCAGGTGCAATCGACTGGGAAGAAGTCCTGATTATTGAATGCTTCAACTTTTTTCTCCATCTGGTAATCGCCATGATGTTTTGCATTGGCAATCACCGCTTGGGACGCTTGTTTATAGTAACGATCTAGACCATCAACACCGACAATCTCGAGCAGAGCTTTTCCTTTCAAGAAGTTGAAGCCAAATTTCTCGACACCGAGTTCTCCGAAGAATTGGCTATAGCTTTCTAGTTGATCAATGTTATGCGGAGTGATCGTCACCGAAGCGAAAGTCTTAACTCCATGACAGACTAACGCTTTTATTGCCTTGACGGTTTGCGCGTAGGTACTTTTTCCCTCGGCATCGGGACGATAGATGTCATTGATTTCGGGAGGACCATCAAGCCCAACCGCTACCAATAAATCATACTCTCGACACAGACGAAGAAAATTCTCGTCCACCAGCGAACCGTTAGTTGTTACCATCAGGTTAAGGCGCGACAGAGGTAGACCACCTTTTTCGCGCAAACCTTTCAGGTAAACAAGGACATCTTCCATCACTTCACAATTCAAGAGCGGTTCTCCACCGTAGAAGATGACATAGTAGTCAGTCTCCGAATCAACGATATCCTTCAGGTGCGCCAACCATAGGCTAATTCCGGCGATCGCGTCTTTCCGACTTAGGCATTTTTCCGATTGAGACAGAGAAGCCTTTGACGGGCAGTAATGACAACCAAAATTACACTTCTGAGAAAGCATGAGATATAAGATTTCTGGTTGATTAAGCTTTTTTAACAGCTTCATTTTCCTCCGAGCTGATAACTAACTTCTTGGTTAGTAACTCATTCAACACTTTTTGGGGAATAACTCTCATTGAACAGGTTTCGAGCCTTTTCCATTTGTTATCGGAAAAATACAAGGGACTCGGATGTAAGTCGTGAAAGAGGGCTACTACGCCATTTTTCCGACGAACTCTTAGGTATCGCGACCATTGTAGTGGCATAAAGTCCTCCTTTTTTTGTCTGAAATTTGTTAAACCTTGATTGATAGATAAAAAGCCCTTACTCGTGTGATCACACAAGCAAGGGCTTCATCGACAGGTAGTCCAGAGTATGGTCTACTTTTTGGCGAATTTGGTTTTGAGATCTTCCCACTGTGTAGTGGTCAACGTCACATGACCACCAAAATCGTCTGTAAGGTGCACCTCCCCGGGTTTTTCGAAGCTTACGGAAGGGCAACAACCTTTGACGCCACACAGCATAATCTTCCCTTTCTCTATGATGTCCAACGAAATCACCTCCTTTCAAAGGACAGTTTTTTCTTGAGATGATCTCAAGAAAATCTAGCCAGAGAATAGCACATTTAGGATTTGTTGTCTATAACAGACAAAATATACTAAAATTTGTTGTCTATTGAAAACAAAATACCAATCTAAAATTTGAGAAAACCCTCTATTTCTTCCAAATCTAATTCTGGCTTTTGACCATAGATGATCAAGTTAGCTTGAGACTTGTCAAAAATTTTACAGGCCATTGCCTGTAAGTCTTTCTTGCCTATAGAGTTAATAATTTTTTCCATTTCTGGCCAACTGATTATTTTTTCATCATCAAGAATAAAACCAGATAAATAATCAAATCGATTATTACTACGCCAATCCATCAACCAACCAATTCTTTTTAATTGTATCTAGTATTGATTGCTCGATCTCGCCCTTTTTCATCTCCCGTAAAAATTGTGGCACTAATTTTAACCATTCCATCAGTTGGATTGGTGAGAGATAACTTCTTATGGCAAAATCGCCTTTTTTGATTCCAATCCAATTTTCAACATAAAAATCATAGATCCCCTTTTTTCTAATACGATCATAAGCACTATTTTTACTGAAACTAGATAGGGTTTTTACTAAAATAGACAGAATTATACGTTCCTTCCGATTAGCTTTTATATTTAAACCAGGAAAAGTTAATATAGAGTAATGACCATTAATTTCTTGGTTTTCTTTTATTATTATTCTGAATTCAGAGTATTTTGGTTCCGGAAAGACCGCGACTTTTTTAGAAATTTTTTTTATAGAAATTTTGTCTTTAATTAATTTAATTAATTCTTTTTTCCAGTGATGACAAGAAATAAAAATTCTCAAATTTTTTGACAAGAAAAATTCTTGGTGATATTTTTCCAGATCAGCCATGTTTAATTGGCTTAAAGTCTGTAGGTGATCGACAAAAGATCGGCTATTTGGTTCATCTACATAGCGACTCTTTTCAATTAGACGATTGATGGTCTGAATTAAATTATGCTGTTCAATATTTGTTTCATTGATGATCGACTGCCTTTCGTATTCAAACATTTCTGATTGACTAAAATCAGGAGATAGAATGGTGCTAATAAAATGTTCAATTTCCAATTTAAAATCATCTTTGAGATTGGGAGATAGAGTAAAAATTATATAGTTGTCATTTATTCGAGCTGATATGTCTAAATGAACATTTTCTTTTTCTTTGATTTGGTTAGCAATATAGTGTTCTAAAAGATGGCCGATTCCTGCCTGATCTTTACTTTCGGTCAAAGCGCCGATTTTAATGTAAAAATCTACATAAATTTTACCACGATTAAATGGCAAGTAAATAAAATTTATTTCCGGTTGATCATTTATTTTTTTAACAATCTGCCAGTCTTTAAATTTCCAAAAAAGACCAACAAAAAAATCTTTGATTTTCATTTATGTTTTAAATCCCCTTTTAATTCTAATGCTCGGGCAATAATCCTCTCTCCAATCTGACCCCAATCAAAATATTGTTTGTAGTTGATAGGGTCGATGAGTTTGATCTCGATAATTGAGTCCGCTGGATCAGCGATAAATGGACCATATGGTCGGACGAGGCAAGCGTAGCGTAATTGATAAACAAAACTACCATCGCGCGTATCCGTCATTTTCTGATAGCCGATTGGTATTTGGTTTAGCACTTCCATATTGGACTCTTCTTGAATTTCTCGTTTCAGTGTTTGTTCGAAAGTCTCGCCGGCTTCGATCGTCCCGCCGATTAAGCCCCAAGCATTTTTTATACCCCCATGGCCAATAACCATTTGATTGCCACAAAAACAAACACCATAAACCTGCCGACATTTTTCTTTTTCCAGATGGTCAAAAGAGTCGGCATCATCGTATTCGAAAATGTAGTCTACACCACTATGACCGTGATATTTTTCTGTAATGCCCATTTAATTATTTCAATCGCTACGATATTTTTAAATTTAGCTCCTTAAAAAAGAACGATAAAATTAATGCCTGTGTTTCTATCATTTTTTGGACCGGTTTTCCAGATCCATGACCAGATTTTATATCAGTAAAAATTAAAGTTTTTGTATTTATTGATTGTAAATAGGCTGCCATTTTTCTGGCATGAAGCGGGTCTACCCGCTTATCATTTTCAGCCGTCGTGAAGAAAAAACTTGGGTATGTCAATTCTTTTTTAATATTATGATATGGACTCCACTTTAGAATATCTTTTAATTCTTCGTGGTTTCTTGGATCTCCATATTCATTAACCCAACGAATGGCTATACCAAAGTTATGAAAACGTACCATATCAGTAAGTGGAACCTTAGAACAAACAGCTTTAAAAAGATCTGGTTTCTGGACCGCAACGGCAGAAACTAAAAGGCCTCCATTGCTTCCGCCTAATATCCCAATATTACTCTCATTGGTATATCCTTCGTGAACTAAATATTCTGCTACAGAAATAAAATCATCAAAACTGTTCTGTTTTTTATCTCTGATTCCGTCTTCATGCCATTTTTTTCCAAATTCTCCTCCACCTCTTATGTTGGCACTAGCATATATACCACCTTTTTCTAACCAAGGAATCCATATCTTCAAAAAATCCGGTTCAACACTGTTTTTGAAACCTCCATAGCCATAGAGAATAGTTGGTGTTTTTCCATCTTTTTTTAAATCTTTTTTATAAATGACAAAAAAAGGTATCATTGAGCCGTCTTTTGATTTTGACCATTTTTGTTCAATATTATAATCATCTGGATTTATAGAATTTTCTATTTCTCTAAATTTTTTATAATTATCTTCAATTGGATCGTAGCGATATATGACACTTGGAAAAGTAAAAGAGGTGACACTATAGAAAAATTCTTCCTCATATCTGTTTGTTGAGATTGAATTAACACTGGAATAAGTTGGTAAAGGAATTTTATCAATTTCCCTACCATCGTGATCACAAATTATCACCTCCGAACAAACATTTTTTAGATACTCTAAAAGTATTTTGTTGGAAGAAAAACGACACGATGTTAATGGATATTCTTTTTCTCTAACCAAATCTAGCCACTTTTCTATCGGTCCTGGATTGTCTAGTTCAGACAACGATATCGAGATTATCCGATAGTTATCAGCTCTGTGGTTTGTGTAAAAGATAATTTTATTCTTCAAAAATAATGGATAAAAGGAGGCTGATATGCCAATGATTAAGGGTTTAGTTTCTTTTGTTTTTATGTTGTAGAGATAAATATCATTTTCAACCCAGTTTTGGCCAACTTTTATTGCTAGATACTGGTCATCTAAAGAAATTGTCATACCTATCATGTCTTCTTTTGGTCGATTCTGTCCAAAAATTAGTTCGTCATTTTTAATATCATCTCCCAGTTTGTGAAAATAAATTTTTTGATGTAAACCCTCTTCGTTTTTTGGTACTGTACCATTGACTAGACCTCGGGTGTAAAAGAAACCTGAATCATCAGACAACCAACTGATTGATGAGTATCGACAATTGTCAATCTCTTCTTTTAAGTTTTCATTCTTACCAACATCTTTAATAAACAATGTGGCCATTTCAGTACCATTTGTTGATAAGCCATAAGCTAAATATTTTCCACTTTTAGAAACTGTCCAGTAGTCTAAGCTAACATTGTTGTCACTATTTAAGTTGTTAGGATCAATAAGTTTGATTGGCGTACCATCTAATCCCTGTCTTACGTAGAGCACAGGCTGATTTTCTTTTTTTTGTCTTTCAGTATAGAAATAATAACCATTAGTAAAGTGTGGGGTTGAAAAAATAACGGAATCAAAATTTTTAGTCAATTTTTTAGAGAGTTTTTCAAAATAAGAATCTCTTAAATAGCTATCTGTATATTTGTTTTGTAAATCAATCCACCGCTTTGTTTCTTGATTGTTTGAGTCTTCAAGCCAACGATAAGGATCTGAAATTTCCAAATCCCAAATTTTTTCAGTAACATCTTCCCTTTTTGTATATGGTGTGTTCATAATTTAGTTAGTTAAATAAAATTTTTCAAAAGTTCTGTTATTGGTTCATTTCTTCTATCCGATTTTCTTTATTCCGTCCAATTCTAGTTTATATCTTCCACTTGGCACATCTTTAGTAATTAAAATTTTACGGGCGAAGTAAGCGAGCGAGGCGCCACGGAGGAAAGTGGCTTCGGCCAGTTGGGGGATGCCAGCTAGGTCAATCCCCACTCGGTCAAAAGATTCGCGCAATTCTTTAACCAAAAATTCTCCCCCCATGAAATCGCGCATCAGGGCCATTTTCTCGCGAAAATCGGTGGTTGATCCGACATTATTTATTCGGTCAATCACTTCTTCTTTTAAATAACCATTGAGCAGGGGTTTGGTATTGTCTTCATCATATCTTTCAACATCAATAATGATATTGGAACCATTGCCGGTGACCATAAGCACTGGAATTTTTAATTCTCGCGCTCGTTGGCGCAAAGCAATTTTTAATTTAAGATTGTCTATTTCCTCGATCAGTAAATCAACTTTTGGCTCGAGTAAAAACTGGTCGATATTTTCCGGCTTGATACCGTCGTGATAAATATCCAGATTGATATAAGGATTTATTTCATAAATTTGGCGAGCGGTGATAGTAGTTTTATCCACTTCCACTTCCGGCAAACCGGCGCGAAAGCGATTCAAGTTTGAAAGCGCCAAGATATCCAAATCAGCTAATTTTAAATGATTAAAGCCTTCTTGGGCCATACAGACAGTGCCAGAATTGCCGACATTCAAGCCAGCCACAGCAATTATTTTTTTCTTTATTTCAGCTTGTTGAGTACTGGAGATGAAATTATCGTTGCGAGATAGGCGAACCATTTCATAATCATCTTGATTGACGGCATGAACTAAAGTTTGACGCCAAGGATAGTATATCCAATTGCCATCAGACAATTCACCTTCGCCTACCGTGGCGTTTTCTTTTTTCTTTAAAATAAGAGTTGGATCTTTAATTAAAGCCAATTCACCCACTTGTTCGCTGTAATTATCTACTACTCGACTGATTTTCCCAGTTTCAAACAATTTCAATAAGGCATCGGCTTGCTCTTCATCTTTAAGATCAAACAAAAGAGGGTTGGATTCTTGATTTTTTTCCGTCGTCTTTATCTTTAATAGAGATTGAAGTTTTTCGTTCATTTTTTATTTAATTAATTTTGATTCTAAATTGTGTCTGGGGGTAGTTCGATATTGACTATCGATATGTCCAACGACAAAAATAAATTGAGGAATTTCCGTGGTCGATAAAATCTCTTGGATCTCTTTATACAGATCTCCCATTTCCACCGAAGCTAAATAAATCGAGGTAGTCAAACCTTCTTGGTTAAACTCTAACATTGCTCTTTCTACCAGTCGGCCAATCTTGATCCATGTTTCAGCTCGATATTCTGGAGCAGTTACAACGCAGACTGCTGGCGCCGAGGAAACATTCAAATAATTAACCTTACCCATAATTGATCCCAGATTGAAAAGACGAATCAATGGAGAAATGAAAAAAGAAATAGGGCCAGGCATATTCATTGAGTAACCGATCATGCCGTCACGTCGGCGGGTGTAGTTGTGGACAATCCAGTCAGACATTTCTCGTCGAAAAAGCTTGTTGGAGTGGGCCATGCGCATCCCTTTTTGGGTTAACAAAGCTAATTTCTCGATTTTTTCTTTGTCCTGAATAAAATTCATTTTAATCTGATTGTCGCCATAATCTTTCTCAAAAAGATTTTGAAGGCCGGCGAGTAAATCACTGGCCACTGGTCGATCGAGGAATTTTCCACGAACATTGACTCGTTTTAAAATAGTGTCCAGTAATTTTTCGCTTGAGAAATCTAAATGATTATCTTTCTCAAAAAAATAAACCGTAGCGACTAAATTGTCATCGTTGTCGTTGGCTTCATATTCAATTTTTTCAGTTAAACCGTAAAAATGACCGGCAATAATCAGATTTTCCATCGCGCAACCGAGGCTGATATATAAGTCACGACATTTTGGGTCGGCATATTTTAGTTTGAGCTCCGGGTTAAAAAGAATTTGGCAAGTGTTATCTTTGACTCGAAAAAACCAAGGTTGGGTGTTGTGGGTCGATGGCGCTAAAATAGCATAACGCAGGAGAAATTTTATTTTCTCCTCCAGTGACGACAGATTTAAAAATAGGTTCTTTTCTTGCCCTAATTTGAGACGCATTTTATCTAGTTGGACTTTCATATTTGGATATCATACATCCGAGCTAAAAAAATTGCCATTTGGGTTTTCAAGATTTCTTTACGCTTATTTAATAATCCACTTTTGTTTGATGCCTGGTTTGAAGAAAATCGGATCCTCGGCCGGCCAGAGAATAACTTTTGGCATCGCCCGTCCTTTGATAAAACGATAGAGTTCTCGATATTCAGAACTCTTCTTGAGTAGGCTGTCTAAAAGTATTTTCTGAACTTTGTTTCTAATGCTGGGGCTGGCTTTAGTGCCTTTTTTCATCTCGACATTGATTTCCAGATACTGATCTTGTTCTTTATTGAATAGTGTCCGCATGGCCATTTTACCAGAGCAATATTTAGCCAATTCCGGGCGCAAAAGACCATCTCGGATAAACTCTGGAAAGACGTTGAGGCCATACAAGGTAGTGCTCATATCTTTTCGTTCATAAACGAAAACCATTGGCAATTCGGCTATAGATTTGTTATCAATGCCGGCTTTTTTAGCTTCTTTATCTAAATCCAAGCCATTTTTGTGGAGTTTATTTTTTACCTCTTCAAAACTTAAGACGCCACCATGATCGCCAATAGAATAACGAATCAGAGGAATCGTATTGTTACCGGTCAACAAAATATCACCATGCGATTCTTCAAAAGTAATAAATTCTGGATTGAATTGAGCGAGAGTCGGAGTTTTGTCGATCCGACCAAAAATATCAGTGAATAATTGTTCATTTTTAGTGGCTAATTCACGAATCAAAATTGTGATCGGAGTTTCCGAAGCCATAGCGCCAATATCAGCACTGCCATAGACATTAATCGTTTCATTATATTTATTTTTAATACCGGCATGTTCGGCTAAGTAGTCTCGGAAACTTTCGGTAAAAGTTTCCGCGGCAAAAGAAAATTTCAAATTTAATTTTTTAACATCGATGCCGGCCGAAATCGCCTCATCCACCAGATCCTTCACAAAAGGTGGGTAACCACAAATAATCGTCTGATCGAACATGGGGGACAATTTTTGTAGGGAATTTAAAATTTCATTTTTGTTAATTCCGGGTGTAATGATCGAAATATTGCCACGCGAGCGATCGCAGATGTGTTCATAGCCACGATAAGTAATCAAACCACCGATCCAGACTCCCATGCCAAAAGTGACGATCACTAAAGTGGAAGTATCTTTATTGGAAAAATTATTTAAAAATTGTTCGTGGATAATAGACGACTGCCAGTCGAGTTTGCCTTCGCGAGGAAAATAAAAAGGTTCGCCCGTTGAACCGGTCGTAGAAGTATAAGTGACATTTTTAAAAGGAATACCATCCCAAAACAATTCCGGATAAGGAAAATAACGAAGATAATTTTTCTTATTGATTGGCGGCACTTTCTGGAAATCTTTCCAAGTTTTGATTGAGGCCGAATTGATCTTATGACGAGACAAAAATTTTTTATAAGCTGGGACTTTATCTGCGACCAAATGGAAAAGTTTGATAGCCTTTTGTTCACGTTTCTTGAACCAAAAAGAACTCTTCCTGGTTGAGATCAGGTCTTGGATCCTGGCAGTTTCGAGGTTTTTTTCCATATTATTTTGTGTTTTTGAGTATAACACGAAAACACAAATATTGCAATAGTCGGCGAAAAAACAATTCACAGACAAAATTTCGCTCACCAGTTGGACTAATGATATAATACCCCGATGAAAAAACATAATAACGAACTCAGACTAGATCTGAATGAGGGTCAAAAACCGCTAATTACCAAATCTCTAGGTGCTAACTTGTTAACGTCGAACGATGTTTTTCAATATGCTCGTGAACAAGATCTCGCTGATCTTAAAAAAACTACAGCAAAAAGACTAGGTGTCTCCCCCGCTAATTTAGTTTTTACCAATGGCACTTATCATGCTCTTGATTTAATTTTTAGTTTCTTAGTAAAAGATGGAGAGGAAATTATTATGCCGGTTCCGACTTTTGCTTTCTATCATAAATTCGAAAAGCATCGCCATTTTGTTTGGCATAAAATTAAGTATCACGACCATCTCAAATTGCCAGTGACAAAAATTCTTTCACATCTTAACGATAAGACGCGTTTGATTTATATTGTTAATCCTAATAATCCGCTTGGTTCAGTCGCGACCACTAATGAATTAGAGATAGTGATCAAAGCAGCACGAACAAAAGGGGCGCTGGTTTTGATTGACGAAGCTTATGGTGAATATATTGACAGTAGTGTTGCTTCATTGGTCAATAAATATAAAAATCTAATAGTCTTACGTTCATTTTCTAAAATTGGTTTGAGTGGTCTAAAATTGGGAGTTATCGTTTCTAACGAAACAAAAATAAACAAAATAGAAGAAATTAGAGGTGATATCTACAATGTCAATAAAACTTCTATTATTTTGGTCGACAATTTTCTTTCTCAACCAGAACAAATCAATAATTATGTACGGGAAATAACCGAGACCAGAAAAAAACTAATAGATTTTTTGGCCATTCGAAAGGTGGTTGTTTTACCCAGTCAAGCTAATTTTGTGACCGCTAAATTCTTTAATGTTGATGAATTTTGTCAAAAAATACTCGAGCAGGGTGTATGGATTAAAAACTTATCCCATTACCCGGATTCTGTCCGCTGGCTTAAAAGTTATGCTCGGATCACTGTCCCCGCGAAAAAAGATTTACCGAGACTTTTGCGTTCGTTGGAAAAAGTGATGGATGAGATGAGTAAAAATTAACTAAACTTGGCCGATTTCCTTTTTATAATCTACCCCGATCGCTTCACTAATATTTTGATATCCATCTTGCGTCAAAAGTTTGACTAATCCCCGATTGATCTCGCCGATCAGTTGTGGGCCTTCAAAAATTAAACCAGTCACCAATTGCACTAGCGAAGCGCCGGCTTTAATTTTCCGATAAGCATCTTCGGCACTAAAAATTCCACCACAAGCGATCAAAATAAATTTATTGCCAGTCTTTTGACGAATCAATCGCAGTTGCTTCTCGGCCAATGGCGCCAAAGCTTTGCCGGAAACTCCACCTTTGTCAGTCGGGCGTGGTTCTTTCAATTGTAAATTGGCACCATTGCCGTCTTTGGTTAAATTGGTGCAAACAAAACCGTCTATTTTATATTTTTCAGCCAACAAAATAATCGCCGCCAATTTTTCTTCTTCTAAATCAGGTGGCATTTTAATAAACAACGGTTTGGTTTTAGGAATTTTAGCAAACTCACCGAGCAATAAATCTAAGCGCGCCAAATCAGTAAAAGGCAAGCCACCATAAGCATTGGGACAACTGATATTAATCGTAAAATAATCCCCCACACCTGCCGTCAAAAAAATTTTATAAACTTTTAAATAATCGGCGATGCCGGCGGTCACTTCTACTGTCGCTGGGCTATTGGTTTTGGCAATACTGATACCGAGCGGATAAGCAAATCTATGATCACGCAATTTCTGAACCAAAACTTCAGCGCCGGCATTTTTCAAACCATAATGCACAATCAAAGACTGCGATTTGGGTAGACGCCACAGGCGAGGCCTAGGGTTGCCTTGGCAGGCCTCGCCTGTGATTGACCCCACTTCCTCGAAACCAAAGCCCACAGCGGGCAAAATAGCGGTCAGACGGGCATCCTTGTCGAAACCAGCCGCTAAACCGACCGGATTGGTGAATTTTAGACCCAAAATAGATTGTTCGAGGCTAGGATGCTGATAACCAAAAAACAAACTGGTCAGCCAGCGAGTCAACGCCGATCGACCTAAAGATTCTCCCACCACGGTAAAAAAATCGTGCACTTGTTCTGGATCAAAGCAAAAAAGAATTGGCTTTAGGATATAGCGATAATTGAAATGAAAAAACTTAGCTAACATAATTTTTTATTAAAATAAAATCAGATAAGCGACAATGGCAATAATAATGCGATACCAACCGAAAGCCGTGAAATCATTTTTTTGAATATAGCTAATTAAAAATTTGATCGCGAGCAAAGCCACCAAAAAAGCCACAATTAGACCGACAATCAAAAGCTCAAATTGCTGGCCAGAAAAACTGCTGGCATTTTTGTACAGATCGTAAGCGGTCGCGGCCAGCATGGTGGGAATAGCTAGAAGAAAAGAAAATTCGACAATCGCTTCGCGTTTGATTTTTAGCGCCAAACCACCAACAATCGTCGAGGCTGAACGCGACACCCCCGGCACGATCGCCAATGATTGACAGAGGCCGAGAATGACGGCTTGGCGGTAACTAATCTGGTTACTGGCTGATTCGGATTGGCTGGAATGTTGATAAAATTTTTCAAAGATAATCAGAAAAACACCACCGAAAAATAAAGCGCCAATCGTCACGGCGGTATTACCGGCTAGAAAACTTTTAAAAATTTTATACAAACCAAAACCAATAATCATGGTAGGGAGAAAAGCCACCAATACTTTTTGCAAAGTTTCGCGATTGAGTAAAAGTTTCCGCCAATACAACCAAGCCACCGCCATGATGGCGCCAACTTGAATAGCGATTTCGAAAGTTGATTGAAAGGCTGTCGCCGGCAAATGCATGAGTCGGCCAGCCAAAATCATGTGCCCGGTCGAAGAAATCGGCAGAAATTCGGTCAGACCTTCGATCGCCCCTAAAATTGTGGCACTAAAAAAATCCATTTCCTTTAACGATTATCGCCACTACCACCGAGCACTCCCCGCTCTAGACGCGATAAAAGCTTATCTAAATTAGTTTGGGCCACTTCTTCCAGCGACAGATCTAACTCGGTTGCTAGCTGGGCGACATACCAAAGCACATCGCCTAATTCTTTTTTCAAATCAGCGCGATGCTCGTCGGTGATGACATCGCCATGATCACGATGAATTTTTTTAATCTTGCCAGCCACCTCACCCGCTTCACTCGCCAGACCAAGAGTCGGATAAAAAATGTTTTGACCGGCGCGCGGATATTTGGCCGTTTGGCGCGAATCACGTTGATAATCTTCAAAAGTCATAAAATTAATTGAGGGCGACCAATAAAGCAAGCGAGCTAATAACGACCAAGAGCACCAGACCAAGTTGCCATAAAGCGCCAGTGACCGGCTTTTCTTTCAGATGATATTTTTCAGAATGAAAAAAATTGTGAATTTTTTGCAAAGTCACAAACGGTTCTCGGCGAATTTTCATATAGGCCAATTGTAAAAAATCCGGCAGAGCGCCACCGACAGCGCCGAGGATAACAATCAACGGATTTAATTCTAACAAAGAGATAAAAATAAAAATTGACGCTAAAATTCCAAAAACGAGATCAATCATCACCTTGCTTAAATCAAAAATAAAATCGGTTGATTTTAAATCTAAATCAACTCCTAAAGGATTTTTTGGATCGTCATTTATTTTCGAACCCAATTCATAATCCCAGTGCGGAATAGTATCGGAAAGATAGTGGCTAGCCATCCCGACACTAAAAGCAATGACCGGATCCTTGGTGAGAACCGCAGCAACGGAAGCGCCAATGAGAGAATGAGTGGTGAGAATCATACTTGAGTAATTAATTATAGCATTTAGCGGGGCAACTCGGCGAGGAGTTCGTTGGAATGGTAGAAATCACTAGCTAAACCGCCAAAGCTGTATTTGGCACCGCCCACTTCGATATCGGCTCCACCGATAGCTGGAGTAGCATTAGGGTCAGATTTTATAAAACCGAGATTAAAAATTGTAGCTAAAATTCCTGACTGGTTGGAAATATCAAAACCGGCGTTCCGCCATTGTTTTTCGATTTGTTTCAAAAAAAGAGCGGTGTAGAGATAGGAATAATAATGATTGTGCGCGTCGGTCAATCGATCCAAGCGCGCTTGGTCGATATTGGTGGTCAAGATTGGATAGTCGAGAATTGATTGATAACCAGCGCCTAAATAAAAAGGTGAGGTTGAATCTTTCAAATTGGTTTCTACCTGTTTAGCCGTGTCATATTTCATGCCGGTCACGCCGAGAGAAAATTGCGATTGAACACCAAGAATTGATAGGGGCGCAAAAATCTGCTTGAAAACTTCGCGTTCGGAAGTAAAGAGGCGCAGCTGTTCGACAACAATGACAGTGGCAATCAGGCGGGGCGAGATGCTGGCATCTCGCCCCGCCTTCTGGATCACAGCTGAATCTTTAGCCAAAGCTTTTTTTAATGTTGCCCACTCTTCACTTTTTTGCCAATTAGCCAATTTTTGATTTCCCGCTCCCAAAGCGTCAGAATTTTGGTAATAACGACTGCGCCAATCAATTGCGCCCGACACTTTGGTCAGACCAAAGTACTGGGCCAAAAAACCAATGGTCAAAACCAGACCGATCAAAGCAAAAACTATCACGACCGCCTTGGTTAGGGCAATCAAAACTTTAATGATATTTTTCTTCATTATTTGGGCTTGCCCGCCTAAGTTCTTGCTTTTTATCCTCCAAAATTTTTTAAACAAAAAACTTAGGTGGACAAGAATTTTGGCGGGCTAGATTCCTTCATCTTTTAATTCTTCAATCAACTTTTGGGCTTTTTTAGATAATCTGGCTGGCATAACGACTTGGACTTTAATCAAAGCGTCACCGCGACGCCCCGCCCGTATTGGCACCCCCTTGCCTTTTAAGCGCAAGACATCACCGTTGTTGGTACCGGCCGGCACTTTCAAAGTCAGCTCTTCTTCTAGGGTTTTCAATTTATAATCACTGCCGAGCAAAGCTTCAGATAATTTTACTTTGATCGTCGTGGTCAGATTGGCGTCTTGGCGCAACCAAGTCGGGTGTCTTTCAATATGGACTTTGACATACAGATCCCCCGCCGGGCCATTTAAAATCGCTTCACCTTGGCCAGAGAGGCGGATCATTTGGCCGGCTTCAATCCCAGCCGGAATACCTACCGTAATTTCTTGCTGTTTTTTGATCACGCCGTCACCATGGCAAGTGTGACAAACTTTTTCTGGTACTTGGCCGGAACCATGACATTTTGAACAATCTTTCGTGGTAGCAAAAGTGCCAAAAATCGAACGCTGTGATTCTTGGATCTTGCCTTTGCCGTTGCAGGTGGGACAGGTTTTAGTTTTGGAACCGCTTTCTGCACCTGTGCCAACACAACTATCGCAACGGCTGGTTTTGTTTATGAGGATTTTTCGTTCAATACCAAAAATCGCTTCGGCAAAAGTTACTTGGATGTCGACAGAAATATCGCGACCACGTCGGGCTTGGCGACCAGCTCCACCAAAAAAGTCGCCAAAAATACTGCCGAGATCAAATTCGAAACCTTGCCCGCCGTTGGCATTTTGGAAACCAGAAAAATCGAAACCGCCAAAAGGTCCGCCTTGGCCGGCACTGGCGCCACCAGTATTGAAATCAGCGTTGCCATACATATCATATTGCTGACGTTTCTGATCATCGGACAAGATCTGATAGGCCTCACTGATTTCTTTGAACTTGACATCATCACCGCCAGTCTTGTCGGGATGATATTTGTGCGCCAAACGCCGGAAAGATTTTTTGATATCTTCCTTGGTCGCCCCTTTTTCTAATTCTAAGATTTTGTAATAGTCTTTCATCCCGTTAGAAACAGATCGCGATCCCTTGATCGTTTATTGTTTTAATTAAGTTTTGGTAATTGGTTAACATATGATTTTATTTATCCCTGTCGCGATCGCGGTTTCTAACGGGATTCATAAGATAAGCTTTTAGTTGTTAGGATTGATGCGCGTATTTTTTCTAAAACCTAACACCTACAAGCTAAAAGCTGTTTTCAACTATACTATTTAACAGCTTTTTGAGCAAGATTATGACCGTTCAATAATCAAGACCTTGGAATCAGTTGACAAGGAATCTGGTAATTGATGCCCATATGTGTTCGTTCGTGGTTGTAGTAATTTAAATATTCGGGCAAAACTTTTTTGAAACTCGAAATCGTATTGGCCACTTTGTCCAAACACTCTTCCTGTAATGTGCGATTGAATCGCTCAATATGAGCATTGTCATTTGATTGTCTCACTCGACTATGTCGGTGAGCAATTTTTGCTTGCCACAAGTGATGGGTGAACCAGCGAGAAAACTCTGGCCCATGATCAGTTTGTATCATCACAAAATTAAAGCTGGCGGTCTGCCTCGCTCACTTCACAAACTGGACGCTGGCTTCTGCGCCAATTCTTTCGACTACTTCGGCATAAGCCCAGCGAGAAAACAGATCAATCAGAGTGTAGACGTAGATTCGGGAATCATCAGGGGCTATGATGTGAACGGTATCCAATTGAACTAACGCCCCAGCAAACAAGGCTTTTGGCCTTGGTGTCGCATCGTGTGGTCGTTTCCACAGACTTCTCTTTTTCAACAAATGACAGCGGTCAAGCGTTCGCTTGACTGAGCTTAAACTCACTTTTACGTTTTGCGTTTTTAAACTTTGATATACATGTTCAGCACATCTTTGCCGAAGCGAACGCTCGACAATGATTTTAGAAACAATCTCTCGATCTAAAGCGTTCGGACTATGCCTAGGTCTTGAACTTTGAGTGGGGATTGCCCCATAGCCTCGTTGTCTTGTTTTTGCCACCCACTTCACAATCGCACTTTGACTGAAACCAAAGTATCGAGCCACCTTTCTCGTACTCCAACCTTGCCTGACCAATTCGACCGCTTGGCCTCGAACTTTAGGCTGATGAGGATTTAATGTATATGCCATATGTTGCTAGTTTAATCCTTGGGGTGATTCCAAGCTATTGAACCATTACGATGACTTGACAAAACAGACATATGGGTGTATAATAAGGAAAGAATTTAAATAGGGGTTTCCCCAGAAGAAAGGAGTGCTTATGGACAGCTCATTAAGTAAGAGAGAATCGGATGCTCGTTTGGTTGATGTGTTACTGAAGACAAAACAAAAAAGGGAAGACAGCCGATATCTAGAGTCAGCAGAAATCGCTGGAAAACAGGACGCTCTTAGAGATTGGCCTCGAATTCTGGCCAAAATTGAGGAAGAAGCAACAAGGGACGACCCTCAACGGAATCTCAAGGAGTGTTGTGTAATTGTCAATTACAGTGCGAAAGGTAACAATGAATCTACTCAGAGCGCCTATGGAGGTGCCTTCGAGCAGGCAATCCAGGAACTATTACCTGAGGGGTTCAAGTTTACCTTGGAGACATCCATTTTCCCAGATGATTGCTCTTTCTCCATTCGTTGGTAGAAAGTAATCACACACACCCGCCCACAGAGCTCGCCTCCGTGTGGCGGGCTTTTGTTTTGGGAATCCCCCAGAATTTCGCCGTGCGAAATTCTGGGGGATTTTTTTGAATTTTTCTAACAGCTAGAAGCTATAACCTAAAAGCTATTTCGTTTCCGCGTCTTTAATATTGTCATCTGTACCGGTTTCCCCTTCTGGCTTTGCCTCGCTGGCACCTTCGGCGGAAGTGGGATTTGGTTGAGTCGCCTTCGCCATTTCTTCACCAATTTTTTGCATGACTTGCGATAATTCTTGTGAAGCGGTGTCGATTTTGGTTTTATCATCACCATCTTTGACTGTCTTTAAACCAGCCACTTTTTCTTCCACCGCTTTTTTGGTATCTTCGCTGACTTTATCACCCGCTTCACGCAAGGATTTCTCGGCCGTGTAGATCAGCTGATCAGCCATATTTTTAGTGTCGATCAATTCCCGTTTCTTTTTGTCTTCTTCGGCATGGACTTCGGCTTCTTTTTTCATCCGTTCAATATCTTCTTTCGACAAACTAGTCTTGGCTTCGATCCGAATTGATTGTTCTTTGCCACTGGTTTTGTCCTTGGCTTTGACCGACAGAATGCCGTTGGCATCGAGATCAAAAGTGACTTCGATTTGGGGCATGCCTCGTGGCGCCGGTGGAATACCGTCTAAAATAAAGCGACCAAGCGATTTGTTATCGGTGGCTAGTTCACGCTCACCTTGGACAATGTGAATTTCGACCGAAGTTTGATTGTCGGCCGCGGTGGAAAAAGTTTGTGAACGAGAAGTCGGGATAGTAGTGTTACGTTCGATGACTTTCGTGGCTACCCCACCCATGGTTTCGATTCCCATCGATAACGGAGTAACATCAAGCAAGAGCACATCTTTGACATCGCCCTGAAAAATACCAGCTTGGACGGCGGCACCGATCGCGACCACTTCATCCGGATTGATCGAACGATTTGGTTCTTTGCCAAAAAGTTTTTTGACTTCTTCTTGAATTTTTGGCATCCGAGTTTGGCCACCAACTAAAATAATTTCATCGATATCGGTTAATTTGAAACCAGAAGCGTCGACCGCTCGTTTGGTAATGTCGATCGAACGAGCGATATATTCATCGGCTAGTTCTTCGAGTTTGGCACGAGTCATTTTGAGAGCCAAGTGGCGCGGTCCGGAAGCGTCGGAAGTGATAAAAGGAATATTGATTTCTGATTCGGCCACAGTCGAGAGCTCGTGTTTGGCTTTTTCGGCTGCTTCTTTCAAACGCTGGAGAGCCAGTTCATCTTTGGTGACATCAATCCCCGATTCTTTTTTATATTCTTCACCAATCCAAGCAATGATCTTTTGATCAATATCTTCACCGCCCATGTGGGAGTCGCCATCAGTCGATTTGACTTGAATGCTTTGCTCGCCATCTTCGCCACCAATTTCCAAGACTGAAACATCAAAAGTACCACCACCAAAGTCATAAACGACCACTTGTTCGTCTTTCTTTTTATTGAGGCCATAAGCCAGTGCAGCGGCCGTCGGCTCGTTGATAATACGGCGGACTTTGAAACCGGCAATTTCACCAGCGTCTTTCGTGGCTTTACGTTGCGAGTCGTCAAAATAGGCCGGTACCGTGATAACCGCTTCTTCGATTTTTTCACCGAGTTTGGCTTCGGCATCGCGTTTTAATTTAGCCAAAATCATGGCCGAGACTTCTTCGGGTCGAGAATATTTATCACCCATTTTCACTTTTACTCCTCCATCTTCGGAGGCTTCAATGGTAAATGGCACTAACCCCTTGTCTTTTTGAACATTAGGATCAGAGAATTTGTGGCCCATCATGCGCTTGATACCAGAGATAGTGTTGGCCGGGTTGGTGACGGCTTGGCGTTTAGCCAAAAGACCCACCAAACGTTCGCCTGCTTTGGAGACGGCCACAATCGAAGGAGTCGTGCGGACACCCTCGGTATTTTCGATAATTTTCGGCTCACCGCCTTCCACAAAGGCCATCGCCGAGTTCGTTGTGCCCAAATCAATACCAAGAATTTTTGACATAGTATTTTAATTTAATTTATAAATAATAATTTCTAAATTCTAAACAAATTTTAATTTTTTAATTTCTTGTCTACTTAACTTTTTTAAAAGTTTGGTAGGTGGTGGGTTCCTACTTTCACTTGCGCGGGTCGAACAACTTTACCATTCATAATATAACCCTTCTTTAAAACTTCCAGCACCTTGTCGTCGTCTTCTACCTTGTCGGTCTCGATTGTGGCTAAACAATGATGCTTGATCGGATCAAATTTTTCACTGAGCGGATCGATCGGTTCCAGACCATTGTCGCGTAAGATCACTTGGAGTTGGCTGTAAATATACTCGACTCCTTGGCGCCAATTGGGCGGGGCTTGTTCCCAAGTCTCTCTATTGTTCATCGCTAAATCGAAACTGTCGGCCAGTGGGAGAAGTTCGTGGAGTAGACCTTCGCGGGCGAATTTAGCCAAGTCTTGTTTTTCTTTATCGGCTTCGCGTTTTAAATTTAGATAGTCGGCTTTGGCTCTCTGCCAACCAGCAAGGTATTCGGCACGTTCAGTTTGGATGGATTTTAATTCGGCCCGAAGTTTTTTAAGTTTGTCTTGGCAGACACCATCAGTGTCGTCGAACTCAATATCTTCAATATTATCCGCTTGTTTACTATTGACGACAATTTCATCGCCCGTCAGACCATTGTCAATAGGCTTATCAGTTTGATTTTTAGCAGAATGTCTAAACATGATAATAAGTATTATAAATTAAAAATAATTTATTTCAAGTCATAAAAAACCCTTATTTTTCAACCTCTTTCTTTTCCATTTTTCAAACTATACCAAATATACACGATCGTGTATATTTGGTATAGTTTTGACAGAAGTTAAAAATGTTATAGAATATATATTATAAAAACTTATGTCCAGACGCAAGGGTAATATCGCTAGCCCAATTAAACAAAAAATTCTCCTAATGTTGGCTGCCGGTACAGCCCTGTCTTTGACTTATACCTTCAAACAACAACGCCGATTAGCCAAAGAAGTAATGAAGGAGTGGAAAAATATCGATCGCCAACGCCTCTATCGCCTCTTGGATGAATTTCATCACGACCGGCTAATTTCCTATGATGAATTGCCAACTGGCGAGGTGCAAATAACTTTAACTGAAGATGGTCGACGTCAAATTTTACGTTTTGATGTTGACGAGATGGTCATTCGTCGACCATTACATTGGGATGGTTGTTGGCGAGTCGTCTTTTTTGATATTCCGGAAGCCAAGCGCCAAAGCCGAGACGAGTTACGCAATAAATTGCAAGAAATTGGTTTTATGGAACTGCAGAAGTCAGCTTGGGTCTTTCCTTTTGATTGCCAAAAAGAGGTTGATTTTTTAACAGAATTTTTTGAACTAAGAAATTTTGTTCGCTTAGCTGAAATCAAAAATCTGACTAACGATGCCGATTTGCGTCTAAAATTTAAACTATACTAATTAGCGTTAATACAAAAAACCTCGGAACTTGCGGGCCTTTTTCAAACCGAATTTGCGTCGTTCTTTAGCTCGCGCATCGCGGGTTAAAAGCTTGGCTTTTTTGATTGTTGGCTTGGTGTCAGCGTCAAATTCTACCAACGCCCGAGCAAGGCCATGGCGGACAGCTTCGGCTTGGGAATGGATACCGCCACCCTTGACCACGACCGTGATATTAAATTTTTGAGCAATTTGAGAAGCATTAAAAGGTTCATTGACAGCCAGACGCAATTCTTCAGTTGGAAAATAGACGTCTAAAGCCTTGTCATTAACGATGATCGCCGATTTGGTCGCTGGGGTAATCCGGACACGAGCGGTTGAAGTTTTGCGTCGGCCGATTTTTTCAATATATTTTTTTTCAGTAGCAGTTGCCATAAATAAATTTATTCGTTGATTTTAAGATTAGTCATCATAATCGCCCGCAAACGATTGGCTGGTAGCATCCCGTGGATAGCGTGACGCAAAACTTCCCGATAACCTTTTTTAGTAGCAACCTGACTTAGGGTCGGATATTTATCACCACCCGGCTGATGACTGTGGCGGAAATAGGTTTTTTGGACCGCTTTCTTTTCACTAATTTTCAATTTGCTGGCATTCTCGATTTGCACTTTGTTGGTTGGTTTGAGATGAGGAGTAAAGGAAGCGCTATTTTTGCCACGCAACAACATCGCCGCCCGACTGGCCACGCGTCCGATCGCTTGATCGGTAGCATCAATAGTAAAAGTTTGAACCACGACAACCGGCTTGACCTTTTTTGTCTTGACGATTTTTTCTTTAGTTGTTTTGGTTTCTTTTTTCATTATGTTTTTATCTGTAGATTCGTATGGCACTAGACAAATTCAATCACGGCCATCTTGCTGGCATCGCCTTGGCGAATCGGCAATTTGATGATTCGGGTATAGCCACCAGCCCGAGCGCTAAAACGCGGACCAATTTCCTTGAATAATTTTTCGATCCTTTGACCACCACCTAAAACTTCTACGACTAGACGTCGTTTGGCGACTGAATCGGTCTTGGCCTTGGTCACAATTTTCTCGATAAAAGGTCGGAGCTCTTTGGCCTTGGCTTCGGTCGTTTTAATCCGACCACGCAAAATAAGAGAGCCAGCCAAAGTCCGCAAAAGAGCTTGACGTTGACCCGTCTTTCGGCCTAATTTTCGGTTTGTTTTGTGGTGTTGCATGGTGGTTGTCGGCTCTAAACTTCTATCATAAATTGCCGGTTTTGTAAAATTTTACTTTAGGACGATACCGAGGTTGCTTAAAGCGCTTTTAATTTCATTGATCCCTTTTCCGCCTAGACCATCGATCTCTTCCAAATCAGCTTCTTTTTTACGGATTAAACCACCGACGGTGCGGATACTCGCTCCGGCCAAAGCTTTTTGGGTACGAGAAGACAAGTCCAATTCTTCGATTCTAGTTTTAAGAAAATCTTCATCACCAACCTGATTTTCACCAGTCGAAGAAACAGAATCAGTAAAATCAGCAGAGTTGTCGGACTCTGAAATTTCTTCTTCATCTTCGACAAAGCCGACGACCGCTTTCAACTGGGCAATCATGATTTGAATCGAACGCTCTAGGGCTTCGCGGGGAGAAATCGTGCCATCCGTTTCCAAGGCAAGGCGTAATTTGTTGTAATCAGTCCGATCGCCAACGCGCATTTGTTCGACTTCATAGCTAACACGACGAATCGGAGTAAAAATCGCATCCAAAGTGATCGAGCCGATTTCGGCTTTATCTTTTTTCAAGACTTCTTTCGGCATATAACCCAGACCTTTTTCCAAAGTGATTTCAATATCGAGCGAGACATTTTTTTCGGTCAGATTGGCGATAATCTGATCTTTATTCATAACTTCTACTTGACCGGGAACTTCGATATCGCCGGCTTTGACTTCCTTGACCCCCTTAGCTTTAAGATAAACAGTTTGCGGTTCATCACCAGTCACCTTAAAACGAACCCGTTTTAAGTTTAAGATGATAGTAATAACGTCTTCTTTGACTCCATTGATTGTGGAGAACTCGTGACTCACACCATCGATTTTGATGGTAGTAATAGAAAATCCCGGCAAAGACGAGAGAATGATTCGTCTTAGGGAATTGCCTAAAGTATGCCCATAACCTGGATATAAACCGTCAATTTCGTACACACCAAGAAACTCCTCTTCGGAGATCACGGCCGGCTTAGAAGGCAAAATGATATTGAAATCAGGCATAGGTAATTAGCTAAATTAATAAAAAGGGACCTTTTTTAAAATTAAACTCGACTATAATATTCCAAAATCGAACCGAATTTCAGATTGGCTTCCGATTGACCATAAACCGGCTCACCTTTGATCAGACCTTCGTTTTTATCGATATCGTAAATCAACCAATCAGGCGCGGTATAATCTTTGGCCCGCTCGGCCAAAGTGCGAAAAGGACCAATCTCTCGACTGCCAGGTCGAATTTGAATAACATCGCCTCTGCGAATCGCGGTAGAAGGAATAGTGGTTTTGCGTCCGTTGACCAAAATATGACCATGAGAAACAACTTGGCGAGCAGACAAACGAGAATTGACCAGACCTAAACGAAAAACAATATTGTCCAAACGAGATTCCAGTTGTTTGAATAATTCCAAAGTTGGATTGCCACCTTTGAGACTGCGGGCATTTTTAACATAGTTGCTAAATTGCTTCTCGCTCACCCCATAGGCATAACGCGCTTTTTGTTTTTCCAGCAATTGCTGACCATATTCACTGGCCCCTCGTCGGCCTTTTTTGGAAACAGTTTTTTTATCCGTGCCAGAAACGGTAAATTTGGTGGTCTGACACTTGGAAAACACTCGATCTCCGAGTCGGCGACAAATTTTATAACGTGGGCCAATTTGCATAATGATGATTTAAAATTAAAAATTTAGACTCGGCGCGGCTTGGGAGCCTTTGGACCATTAAAAGGCACGGGAGTTTTGTCTTGAATGCGATTAATCACAAAACCTTTAGCAATAAAAGATCGAATAGCGGCTTCCCGACCGGCACCAATACCTTTGACCACAATATCGATTTCTTTCATCCCCATGGTGCTGGCTTTATCGGCTAACAATTCCCCCACTTTGCCAGCAGCGAAAGGCGTCCCTTTTTTGGAACCCTTGAAACCGAGCGAGCCGGAAGAGGACCAAGCGACGACCTTGCCTTCTTGGTCAGACAAGTTGACGGAAGTGTTGTTGTAGGAAGCATTGATATGTAAAATACCGTGATCGATCTTTCTTTTGGTGGTGCGTGAAGATGAGCGTTTTTGTCCTTCGCCTTCACTACCAGTCTTTTTGATAATTCGTTTCTTGCCCATATTATTTATTTCTTTTCTACTTTCTTTTTACCCGAGCCCATGGTCTTGCGAACATTACCGCGACGAGTGCGGGAATTAGTCTTGGTGCGTTGTCCCCGAGAAGGCAAGCTGTGAGCATGACGAGAACCGCGATAAGCTTTAATATCTTTCAAGCGTTTGATATTACCGGAAATCTCGCGCTTTAAATCGCCTTCAATTCGCATTGATTCAAGAATTTTTCGAATGCGAGCTTCTTCTTCGGCTGAAATTTTATCCGCTTTAGCGCCCAAATCGACTTTGGCTTCGGTCAAAATCTTTTTTGCCAGAGGACGACCAATACCATAGATACTGGTCAAAGAAATATCTAACCTCTTGTTATTGGGAATGGTAATACCGGCAATACGCATAATTAAGCTTGTTTTTGTTTATGCCGTGGTTTGTTGGGACAGATAATATAAAGATGGCCTCGTCTTTTGACCATCTTACAATCAGCACAGCGTTTTTTAATAGTGGATCGTACTTTCATCTATATATAAATTTACCAGCAAAAAATTTAGAGTCGTCGCATAATGCGACCCTTGCCCCCATAAGGATCCAGAACTAAAGAAACCTTATCTCCCACCAAGACCCGAATACGATTTAATCGCATCTTGCCAGAAAGATAGGCTAATATTTCCTTTTCGTCTGGTTCTATTTTTACCTTAAATAGGGTGTTTGGCAGAGCCTCGATAATGACGCCCGATACCAACTCGTCGTCTTTCGACGACGGGGTTTGATTTTCACTCATTTGTTTGCCTGATGCATAGTAACAAATTATAACTAAAAAAGTCAAGAGCCCAAAAGGCTGGGCCGGAAAACCTATTTTACCCCTCCATCGATTTCAATCACAATTCTAGTCTCTTTTTTAGGGAAAGTCCACAACCATGGTGGAAAAAAGACGGTTTTAACCCTCTCGATGGCAGTAAATTCAGGCCAGACTTTTTCCGCTTCGGCTCGACTTTTACCGAGCAAGCCTTTTTTCAACTTGGCTTGATCAAAAAGCCAGACGACATGGCCAGTCCCGTCCAGACTAAAAGAAATTTTAGTGGTTTTTTCTAAATCGAGAATATCTTTGTTTTGGAGGGCAAATTCCAATTTATTGAAATTATCAATCTCGACCGGCGAACCATCGTAGTTAGGAATCAATTTTTGAGCAAAATACATCGACAATTCATCGCGTTTAAAAATAATACCAGACAGAGAAGCTTGGACGGAAACATAAGCTTTGTCGGCCGGCAAACTAGGATCATTAACAACGCGATCTTCATATTTGATCTTGACGGCATCACTAAAGAGAACATAGCCGACCGGTACGTCCTGCCCGGCTTTTTTGATCAAACGATCACGAAGAAGCTTTTGTAATTCGGTGCGATTTTTGTCCAAATCAGCTTGAGAAATTTTGCGCACCAAACCAGAAAAACCACCGGTCATTTCTGTCTTGGACCGACCATAGATAGTTTTAAATTTGGCTGAACCGGCAAAACCGGGAATAGTAAAATCAGTCAGACCGATGTTATAATCCGGACCAACTTTGTCAGCTAAAACTACGACTTCGACCGAACCAGGATTGACAGTGCTCCCGCTTTTTTTGCCAGCCGGTATTGTAACGGCCGAGACTAAACGATAGATTTTGCCATTAGTCGCCTGAAAACGAGTATTGGCCACCAATTTTTGAGTGACAGTGTTTTTGTTGTAAACGACAATTTTACCTTCGGCTTTTTTCTCGACTTTCTCTTCACCAGAAGCTTTGACTATTCGTTTTTCGGAATCTTCAACTTTAGAAATAGTATCGTAAGTCAAAACTGACGCTGTCGAACTAGCTAAACTTCTTTTATTGGCGTCTTCAACCCCACTTAAAATCAAATCGCCCTGTTTAGGAGTGATGATCAATGTGGCTTTACCAAAGACAGCCCCAACTAAAAACATCACAAAGGCCACAGCCACCACCACCGAACCACCGAGCCATAGCCATTTTTTACGCATCGGCCGACGAGCCACCGCTCGCGACCAATCATCAGTGCTAGCTTTGGTGGTCTTATAACCAACATTATTCCCGCGATAGATTTCTTCGATTTCGCTGGCCCGACTGGTTTTTTTGTCGCCGAGAGAAGAATCTTTGGCGCTAGCGGTTTTTTTAGGACTAATGTCTTTCATAATTATTTTCTTTCGTGAAATTTTTAAAGATTAATTTAGAGGAGAAAAAATTGGCGCGACTAAATCGATAAAAGAAGAGCGACCATTAAACATTGTAATTTTTTTTGAGGACGATTTCAAGTGCGAATCAATGGTGGATAAATGAAATTCATTTTTATTCAAAACTAATTGGCGCAAAGAAGGGTCATTTAAAAAATCGCGGACAAAGAAAACCGATAAGTCGTCGCCCAACAAATAAACTTGTGGAAAAATAAAAGTCTCTTCGGCGATAGCGGAAAAAGCTTTGTTAAAATAATCCAACCACTTTTGTCGTTCACCGGCTAAAACTTTTTGGAAACTGTCTCGAGCTTCATTGGTCAATTTGTTTTGAAAATAAAGTTTGAGGGTGGAAATCGCTTCGGTCGGAGAAGTTTTGGTTTGTTCGGCAAGATTACGGCCGAGCGAATTCAGACCATAGGGAAAAGAAAAATGGGTAACTGGGGCACGATCATGAACCACCACAATATCGGTGAATTCCCCGCCAGCATCAATCACCAAATAATCATCGCGTTCAGCGCCGATCAAGGCATCGACGGCTTTGAAAATAGTTGACGGAAAAGTATGAAAATGAATTTTTTTAGCGTGCGTGGTGGCCACAATCATCTCCTCGAACGATTTTAAGATCTGATCCGAACCATAGCTCAAGCCTTGAAGTAATTTCAATTCTTTGACCTTTTGACCAAGGATGTTTGTTTGGCGATAACCGTTCAATTCGGTTTGATAGATATCGTTTTCGATCAGACGATTTTTATCGTCGACCAAGCCGGAAGAGACGATTTCTTTTTCAGCCATAAAATTGACAACTGATTCCGCCAGCAGATGATCAATCATTTTTTGTTCAATAATAAACGGTTGATTTTTCTTGATCTCCAACTCGCGAATAGTGTTCAAAAAAAGTGGTGCTGGCAAAACGCAATGATATTCGATCGGTTTGGCGATGGGCGATTTTTGCAATTCACTTAAAACATTATTAAGAGTTTGGCTGATCGTCGAACTAAACTTGGCGACATTATCACCAGCAGTTTTGATATAATCCTTCCCCGCTGAAAAAATAATCTGGCCACCACTAGCCACCACAGCGACTTCTATCCCGCCACTGCCAATAGCAATCAAGCCAATACTGGCCTTTCTGGTCTTATCTTTTCCCCAAGAGAACAAACCCATAGATTAATTATAGCACTTTTACAGATTGAAAATCAAAGATAAAACAATAAAAAATATTTTTTTATTCCAACACTGCTTTGATTCTTCGCACACCAGCCGAAATCGCTTCTTCTTTGGTAATCTTAAAATGGCCTAGCTCAATCGTATTTTCCACATGAGGGCCACCGCAAAATTCTTTGGACCAAGCCTCGGCTAAATTGTCACCAATAAAATAAACACTAACCTCATCGCCATATTTTTCATTGAAAAGGTGGGTAGCACCGGATTTTTCCGCTTCGATTTTGGGCAAGATCACCTGCTGAACTGGTAAACGAGCTTGAATTTTTTCATTGACGATTTTTTCCACTGCTAATTTTTGATCGTCAGTCATTTTAGTCTCGCAAGCAAAATCAAATCGCAAGCGTTCGTCGGTGATATTACTGCCCTTTTGAGCGATCGAGGCTCCGAGCACTTCTTTCAAAGCCGATTGGAGCAAGTGAGTAGCGGTATGATATTTGACGATCTGCTCGCTGTTGCCACCCAAACCGCCGGTAAATTTTTGCTCGGCGCCAGATTTGGACAAAGCTTGGTGATTGGTCATAGCAACAGCAAAATCAGCATCATTAAAATTCAAACCTTTTTCCGAAGCCAATTCTTTAGTCAATTCTAACGGAAAACCGTAACTGGAAAATAAAGTGAAGGCTTGATCGCCGGAAAGATTACCCTGTTCCGCTAAACGATTGAATTCTCTTAAACCCTTTTCTAAAGTTTGGCGAAATTTTTGTTCTTCTTTTTTAATTTCTTCGATAATTTTATTTTCTCCAGTCTTTAATTCAGTGTAAAAATCGCCATATTGATCAATAATTTGCTTGGCGAGATTTTTTAGGCTGTCAGCCGGCAGACCCAAGAGATCAGCAAAACGCACCGCCCGACGCAAAAGCCGGCGGACCACATAACCCCGATCAGTGTTGGTCGGCAAAGCACCGTCAGCTATTAAAAAAACAGCTGAACGCAAATGATCGGCGATAATTCTCTCCGCCGATAAATCAGACTTTTTAGCTAGCCCTTTGATCGTCGTAATTAGTGGAACAAATAAATCGGTTTCGTAGACATTGTTTTTGTTTTGTAGCACCATCGCCAAGCGTTCCAAACCGGCGCCGGTATCAACATTTTTTTGCGATAATTTACCAATCACCCGGCCATCTTTCTTTTCATATTCCATAAAGACATCGTTCCAAATTTCAATGACATCACGCCGGCCATCAGCTGATTGATATTGTTCCAGAGAAATATCACCCAAACCGGCTGGCGTGACATCATAAAACATTTCCGTGTCCGGCCCGCAGGGGCCATTATCACCCGGACTCCACCAATTGTTGGCTTTCGGCAGATAAAAAATATGATTAGCCGGCACACCCACCGATTGCCAAATTTGAGCTGATTCTTCGTCGCGCGGAGCGTCAGCATCACCGGCAAAAACCGTAATATAGAGTCGCTGGGGGTCCAAACCAAAGCCTTCGTTTTTGTCAGTCAGAAGCTCCCAACTCCATTTTATCGCTTCGGCTTTAAAATAATCACCGAGCGACCAATTGCCTAACATTTGAAAAAAGGTCAGATGCGAATTATCACCAACGTCTTCAATATCGGTAGTGCGAACACATTTTTGAATACTCGCTAATCGCTGACCTTTCGGATGTGATTGACCTAAAAGATAGGGCGTCAATTGTTGCATGCCGGCCGTATTAAATAAAACCGAAGAATCATTGATCGGCAAAAGTGAAGCGGAAGGAATAATCGCGTGTCCCCGATCAGTAAAAAATTTTAAAAAGCGATCGCGAATTTCGTTGGCATTCATGGTCTAAATTTAACATAATTTTTATATTTTTCAGCTATTGACTTTTAATATAAAGATGATAAAATTATATCAGAAACAGAAAGGAGATCTGCTATGAAAGTTCTATGGTTTGATCATGAAAAGGAAGAGTTTGTCCCCTATCGGGCAAACGAGAATATCGTTTCCAAGTTTCTTTGTTGGCGGAATTTGGGACTGATCCTCACGGCTTCTTTTGAGGGAGATATCAGCTCTCATCGAGACCTATACCTACTCGGTCATTCTGCCGGTCTCAACATCGACCCCAATCCAGACGGGGCTGGTAATGTTGAAAGGGGTGTCATTGTTGATTGGCAAAGCTTCGGTTTCAAGCTGAAAACTCCCAGTGAGTTACAAATTGAAATTATTGAAGCTTTGGAACTCACCACCACGGCCTAGATCGAAGACGTCTTTAATGCCTCGACTGATGAATATCAGCCGAGGCATTACTTTATTTTCTTTTTTATTGAGAAGAAAAGCCGGCTCTGGATCCAGAGCCGGCTTTTTGCCTGTAAATGGCTAACGATAATGATGGCAACGAAGCCGTCGCATCCCCATCCCCGCCAAAACCAGTGTGGCCAAGAGACTCATGCTGGTCAACCGAGGAGTCGGAGGCAATACCGGCTCACCAAAAACCTCGCGCGGATCAATACCTTTTCGGTATCTCCTTTTTTCCTTGATTTTCTTCGACATCAGCACCTCCTTTCTTGGTTGGAACTATCTGAAAATAATATAAGACAAGATAAGAAAAAAATCAATTATTTATTTAATTATTCCCCCACCAACCACCACCTCTTGATCATAAATCACCACTGACTGCCCACTGGCCGGGGAATGAATTGCTTGTTCAAAAACCACTTGCCACTCACTAGTCGCAGTTTTTTCCAAATGACAGTCAGCCAACTGACCTCGATGCCTGATCCGTGCCTGATATTTTTGACCGATCTGCGGTTCAGTCGAAATCAACCAATTAGGATTTTCCAAAATAATTTTCTGCACTTTTTTAGCAGAAATCGTCAAAGGTTCAGTCGAAACAACTAAAATGTTTTTAACCAAATCTTTACTCACGACATAAAGAGGTTTTTCATTGGTCGTCTTTTGTTGAATATTAAAACCGCGCCGTTCACCAATGGTAAAAAAGTGAGCACCGTCATGTTCACCGATTTTTTTACCATAATTATTTAAAACATCACCTTTTTTAACACCAATCTTTTGACGTAAGAATTTTTTAAAATCAAAATCACCAACAAAGCACAGGCCCTGACTATCCGGTTTGTCGGCATTCGGTAAATCAAATTTTCGCGCTAATTTTCTAACTTCGAATTTTTCTAAATCACCCAGCGGAAAAATTATCCGAGCTAATTTCTTTCGCTCAATCGCCCACAAAAAATAGGTCTGATCTTTTTCTTTATCTTTCGGAATTATCATTTGACTCTCCTGTTCCTCATCTTTTATCTTTGATTTTTTATCTTTGATTTTGGCATAATGACCAGTGGCAACAAAATCAGAGCCATTTGCCACAGCCCAATCATAAAAAGCCCCGAACTTGATCTGCTGATTACACATGACATCCGGATTTGGTGTCCGACCGGTTTGATATTCGGCCAACATATAGCTAACGACCGCTTGTTCGTATTCTTTCGACAAATCAATCACATAAAGCGGAATATCCAATTTGGCGGCGACTCGAAAAGCCTCTCGCCTCTCTATCCGCCAACTGCAATCGCCACCAATTTCGATTTTTATAAAAATTCCCACCACTCGATAGCCTTGTTTCTGCAACAAAGCGGTCGCCACCGCCGAATCCACTCCGCCGGAAATACCAATAAATACCCTCTTTTTTTGTTCCTTTATGACCATATAAAAAGTTTAAGGATATTAGCACCCAAGGTGATAATCTTCAATGATCAATCTATTTTTTGGCCAGGAGTTTTTTGTATATCTCGAAAGTCGCTCGAATATCAGCCAGAGCCGAATGTGCCCGTTCGTTTTCAACGCCAAAAAACTTGGCTAAGGCATTTAGATTGTAACGCTCTAAAGTTTGATCATGATAAAATTTGGCAAAAACCATCGAGATCAAATCTAGTCGTTGAAAATGCATCCGACAAGACACGCCGGTCTTTTTAAATGCTTCTTTCAAAAAACTCCAATCAAAAAAGACATTTTGCCCCACCATAATACAGTCAGCGGTCTTGTCGGCCACAATCTGCATGACCGCTTTTAGATCGGCAGAAAACAGCCACTCGGATTCATTATAGCCATTGATCCGTAAAGCTTCCGGTTCGGCTGTCTCCAAATGTTCCGGTTTGACTTTATATTCAAGTTCTTCGATCACTTCAAAAACCGCCTGATTATCGGCGGTAAAAGTTTGTCGAACAATAATCACCCCGATTTCAATAATTTCATGACGCTCAGGATCCAAACCGGTCGTCTCCAGATCGATAAAAGCCAAGTTGTGTTTCCTCATCCCGTTAGAAGTAGATTACGATCATTAATCGCAAGCTATTTTAAAAATTAATATTACTAATTAGACCAAACATTACGAAGCTGTAAAATCCCACTAGTGATCGCGACTTCTAACGGGACTCATTCTCAATTAAGTCCCCAGATATTTTCGTTTATTTTTCAAATGTTCGTCGTAATCTTCGGCGTAATGCATCTTGCCATTTTTATCGGATAAATAAAAGAGGTAAGGTGATTCTTCCGGATACAAAGCGGCCAAAATCGAATCAATGCCGGGATTGCTAATCGGCCCCGGCGGCAAACCTTTGTACTTGTAAGTATTGTAAGGCGAGTCCGTAGCTAGATCTTTTCTGGTTAAGGTAAAAGTATTTTTATTGATGATATAGGGAAAAACCGCATCCACTTGCAATTTCATCCCCTGTTCCAAACGTTTCCATAAAATACCGGAGATAATTTTTTTCGCTTCGTAATTTTTCGCTTCTTCTTCCAAGAGTGATGCCATGGTCAAAATTTCATTTTCCGTTTTACCGGAAATGGCGATCACAGTTCGTAGTGGTTTGATTTTGTCTTCATAGATCGAATTGAATTGCTCGATAATCTGATCGGTGTTGGCTAAAGGTGACAGATAATAAGTTTCCGGAAACAATTTGCCTTCTAAGTAAGCGGTTTTTTTATCAAAATCATTTCGATCAAATTCTGGCAAAGCTTTTTTAATAATCAAACCGATCTCAAAATTGGTCGCTCCTTCGGGAACCGTGACTTTGGCCATATTGACGCCGTAATCACCGCGTCGCAACTGCCAAACAACCCGCACCATGTTGCGTGAATGAGAAAAAAGATAAATCCCCGGTTTAATATGGCGATCAGTCAAAGAAATTCTCATCAGAAGATTAAACAGCGCTTTTGAGCGAATCACTTTAGCTTCGGTCAATTTAGCCGTCACGGCCGGCAGAGCCGAACCTTTGACGATATCAATTTTTACCCCCTTAGGCGGTAAAGATGGACCGGAAGTGACTAAAATAAAAATCGCCAACAAAACCAAAGCCAAGGAAGAAACACTGACAGTTAGATACTGAAATTTAATTCTTTTTTTAATTTCTGACAAATTATGTTGAGGATCGATTTGAATGGTGTCGATTTTTTTCATCCCGTTAGAAACAGATCGCGATCTCTCGATCGTCTTCCGTATAAAATAATTTCTGATAATCTATTTGAAAATTGTTCGTCTCCAAGCTCTCACAGCGATCGCGGTTTCTAACGGGATTCATGATTTTCTATTAAATTAGGACTGATAATTAAACCGGTAAATTGGTCGGCGGTTCGCCTCGTTTTGATGGAATGCGTTCCAAAGTCGGTGTAGCGGCAATACTACCAGGAATGTGAAAAAGGGTGGCAATTTCTTCGGTCGTCATCACTATCGGTTTATGATTGCAGGGCGGATAATGATAGGCTCGTTGGCGACAGAATAGAAAAGCCTTATTTTCCAGATAACGCTTACGCATTCCCATGAAATCTTCCCAAAAATATTCATAGCTGTAAAGAAATTGTGGTTTAAAACTATTTAAATTTTGCGCGCCGAATTGTTTGAAATTGGTCAACAGGCCGACTTTATTGATGGGATGAAAAGTATCATCTCGGGCCATATAGGCGGTCCGAATCCCCACCGAAAAAGCCAGCTTGGCTAAGCTTTTTTCCACCGCTTTGACTTTTTCTCGCTCACCGGAAGATAAGGCAAATTCACCCCAATCCATTTTTGTCTCACCTTCTTTTTTCTCTTTGTCTCGTTTGAGTAATTTATTTAACTCCGCCTCAACATCTTTTTTCCAAGTAGCCGGTGGCGCTTTTAACATAATATGAACCCAAATCTGATGAGTAGGGCCAATCCCACCCATAAACTCCAATAATGGCAACAATGGGTCAATCTTGTATTCTTCTTTCGGATCCTTGTCCAAACCATAATCAACGTAAGTTTTAATCGGGTAAGGATCAGGTTCGCCAAACAGCCACTCAATCGCCCAAAACTTCCAAGGCGAATTGGGTTGACCAAAATTTATCGCTCGAGTATAGTCCTCGGCTTCAAACACTTCGGCTTCGGGAAACTGGGAATAAATGCTGGCCTCGACCAAGTTGCGATAAAACTTGGCCATGCGAATATAAAAATGAAGCTGACCACCGAGGGAAACGATTTCCAGAGACGACCAAGCTGGGACTTTACCGCTAACATACTGGTCGATCAGATTCCCTTTGGCTGGCTGGTGCAAAGAAGTGATTACCAGTTCCATAGCTTGGGGCGATTTATAAACTTCTTTCGGCAATTTAATCTCCAGTAAGATCATCTCGTTGGTCTTGATATAATTCGCCCGAATATATTTCAGATAAACTTCCCACAACATAAAAACCAGTAGAATCGGCAACCACAAAAAAGACCAGTCCAAAAGACTAACGACTAAACTTAAAAAAGATTGTAATAATAAATCAGACATTGAAAAACGCTCTCCTAATTATACTTCAGAGAGCGTTTTTCAACAAACTTTTTCGAGATTTTAGGCGACGGCGTAGCGATTGTCTTTGGCTTTTTTGAAAAGTTTAGGATTTTGCAAATTGACTAAAATAGTATTTTCTTTGACGTGGCGTTCTTTCAAAACTTTGCCGATCACTTCGTCGCGAGTCAACGGACCATTCTTTTTGATCAGAGATCGGATCACATCTGCCACTGTTCCTTTGGAATAACCCCACTCGACCAGGGCATAGAGACCACGTCCTACCAAGACGAAACGACTATCCTTGATGAGTTCGTTGTGGCAAGTGGCCGGATGAGCTTTGCGACCAAAATGTTTAGCAATAGCCTTCGCCACTTCGGAAAAATGCATCGGTGAACCGTTTTGGCGCAGAACTAAATAGGCATAATCTCTGATTCCGCGCATTTTGACGTTTGGTGATTTGGTTAAACCCCATTCACCCAGCGGATTTTTCGATAATTGTTTAGAAATATTCAGCCATTTTTTGGCAAAATCGTTGACATTGGGATCTTTAGAGATATCTTTCAGCTCTAAAAGAAAACGAGCAATCAAATCACTTTCGGTCAATAAATCTTTATCACCGATATTGCCACAAAGATTTTTTAATGAACTATGGACCCGATCAGCCAGATTTTTATCGGTTGTCCAGCGATGATGGAAACTGTCATCTTCTTTTAATTTAATAAAAGCCTCATTGACAACTAAGATGAAGTGGAGATGATTTTTAATAGACGGATCCTTGGTGATAGAATCGAGAAAAGTTTGCTCGTGAACAATCCCGCCAAATTCTTCCATTTTTTTCTTTAACTCTAAAAAGGCACTGTCACTAGTATCGTAGTTTTTTGCTTTTTTAATAGCGGTAATGCCAAAATTTTCAATTTGGCGAACTCGTTCACGGGTGATTTTGTAAATAGAACCAATCGATTCCAAAGTCGCTCGATCGGTACTGGCACCCAAGCCGTAACGACGAATCAAAACCTCGCGAACGCGGGGTTGAATTGAAGCTAACATTTTTTTAGTTACATCCTTCGGCTTGAAAGTGATTGATTCTTTTAACATAACGTCTTTATTTCTATCACTAATTTATAAATAAGTCAATAGTTTAGTTAGTAACGATGTTAATGAGTTTATTGGGTACATAGACTATTCTACTGATTTTCTTATCCTTTGTCCAGTGTAAAACAGTGGCTCTATCTAAAGCTATTTTTTTGACAGCTTCTTCGGTATTTAAATCACCAATCAGCTCAAAACTGTCTCGCACTCGCCCGTTGATTTGGATCACAATCAAAACCTTGTCGGACTGAATTTTGGTTAAATCAAATTTAGGCCAAGATGCCAAATGAACCGATTTTTTTTGTCCCAATCTGAACCACAGCTCTTCAGATAAATGAGGCGCAAAGGGCGCCAAGACTTTCAGATATTCAACCATAACAGCTTGCGGAATAGTGGTCGCTTTTTCCAAATGGTTGGTAAAAATCATCATGGTAGAAATAGCGGTATTAAAACTAAAAGCCTTGATATCTTCGCTCACTTTTTTAATGGTCTTGTGCAACTCACTTTCTAAATGTGGATCACGAGCAGTGGCAGAAACTTTTTCCATGACCCGACTAGTTCGTTCCAAAAAGCGCCGGCAACCGATCATGTTTTCTGTTTTCCAAGATTTAGACATCTCAAACGGGCCCATGAACATTTCATACAGGCGGAGCGTATCAGCCCCATAAAGTTTAACCATGTCATCCGGATTGATGACATTACCCCAACGCTTACTCATCTTGCGACTATCTTCACCTAAAATCAGACCTTGATTTTTAAGTTGTTGGAAAGGTTCAGCCTCGGAAACAATATCAATGTCATATAAAAACTTATGCCAAAAACGGGCATAGATCAGGTGACGCGTGGCGTGTTCTACTCCACCGACATACATTGACACCGGCAACCAATCTTCAAGCATTTTTTTATCAGCCAAAGCTTTTTTATTTTTTGGATCCAAGAAGCGCAGATAGTACCAAGATGAACCAGCCCATTGAGGCATCGTATTGGTCTCTCGTTTAGCCGGCCCACCACATGCCGGACATTTGGTTTTGACCCAACTAGCAATATCAGCCAAGGGTGATTCGCCCGTGCCAGTCGGAGCGTAGCTTTTGACTTTCGGCAATTCGACCGGCAAGTCTTTTTCGAGGACGGGGGTCACACCACATTTCTGACAGTGAATAATCGGGATCGGTTCGCCCCAGTAACGCTGACGCGAGAAAACCCAATCACGCAATTTATATTTGGTCACCAATTTGCCCCGCACAAATTTAGTAATTTGTTTTTTAGCGCGAATGGTATCAAGATTGTCAAAAATTCCAGAATTAACCAAAACACCACGTCCGGCGTAACAACTATCATCATTGAACACGCGTTGCCAAAAAATTGGCATATCATCAACATTTAAAAACTCATCAACCTCTTTCGGTGACAGCCACAAAACATCATGAATCTCTTGTTCTTTTTTAGAAATTTCTTTATGCTCACTACTTGTCAATTCAAAGTACAAACCCTGAAAATGTGCCCAACGATTTTCTTTTTTAATTACATGATAAAATTGTGAATCAATAACTCCACCCAATTTTTTTATAAACTTAGGATTTTGATAACCAGTCTCTTCTTGTATTTCACGAATTGCCGCTGAAATTTCATCTTCACCCTTTTCAATACCGCCGATAACAAATCCTCGCCAATCTATTTTTTTCCACTTAAGGCAAAGATATTTATCTTCCGACCAATGTTTTACTACAGCGACAATCGCATCACGATGAAAAAAAGGTACCCCGTCTTTCACAGCGTCTGGACCCTTAAGATTTTTTATCAGTGGCCTAATTACTTCCCGAATCGGTAAATCAAATTTCTGGGCAAAGGCAAAATCACGTTCATCATGCGCCGGCACGGCCATGATCGCCCCAAAACCATAATCCGGCAAAACATAGTCAGCCACAAAAATCGGAATTTCCTCGCCATTAGCCGGATTAATCGCTCTCAAACCTTCCAAGACCACACCGGTTTTATCTTTGCCTTCAGCACTCCTTTCCAACTCGCTCTTTTTATTAGCTTGAACGACATATTTTTTAACTTCTGCTAAATTTTTAATATCTTGAGCAAATTTTTCTATTAATTTATGTTCCGGTGCCACGACCATATAGGTAGCACCAAACAAGGTGTCCGGCCGAGTGGTAAAAACCTTTAAGCGATCGAGACAATGATCCAGAACCACTGGCTCTACTCGGCCACAGGTATGTGGCTTTTCGGCTTCAAACTCGATCAATTCCCCACCTAATTTGTTTTTAATGGCTTTACCCTGCTTGTCGCCAATGACTGGATCATTGATATCACGCAAAATTTTAATCTCGCCAGCATTGGCTTTAATAGTCTTCAAATTAAACTCCCAATTAGAAAAAAGCTTGAGGGCCGAAGCTTCGTTTTTGTCTTTCACATCCGGCTCAATCAAACCAGACACTAGAACCGTCCGGGCAATCGGTGTCTTTAATCTCTCTAGCAATTTCATCGACACCACTGTACCTAGACTATGACCAATCAAAACCGTGTCTTGATCAAATTTAGCGTTATTTAAAACATGATTAACTTGTTCTTCTAAATTGGGTAGATAAGGGTTTGGTAAATCTAAAACAGTCACCTGGTGACCCAATTTTTCTAATTCATTTTTTAACCATGGAAAGAAATCTTTGCAAGAGTTACTTTTAAAGCCGTGAACAATCACAAAATGGCGTTTTTTAGCGATAGCAAAATCAATTTCTGCGCCCTCGCTCCGGCCAATCCAGTTTCTCTGTGATTCCTTGACTGATTCCGGCCAAGTTAGGTCGTCGAGATCAGATAATAGTCGGTCAGCATAGTCAGTAATCCTCAACACCCACTGACGCATCGGCTTCTTTTCCACTTCCGAACCACACCGTTCGCATTTTCCATCCTCGAGATCCTCGTTGGCCAAACCGGTCTGGCAAGACGGACACCAATTGATCGGCTCGTACGATTCATAAGCTAAACCTTTTTTGTAGAGCTGGAGGAAAATCCATTGCGTCCAGCGATAGTATTCCGGATCGGTGGTATTGATCTCACGGTCCCAATCATAACTAAAACCTATCATTTTCAATTGACGCCGGAAATTATCAATATTTTTTTTAGTCGAAACAGCCGGATTGACTTTGTTTTTAATAGCGTAATTTTCTGCCGGCAAACCAAAAGCATCCCAACCCATCGGATGGAGAACCGAAAAGCCGTTCATGCGCTGATAGCGAGAATAAATATCAGTGGCGGTATAACCCTCGACATGACCGACATGCAAGCCCTCCCCAGAAGGGTACGGGAACATATCTAAAACATAAGATTTTGGGGACTTACTTTTTTCGTTGGTTTTATAGAGATTATTTTTATTCCACTCTTTCTGCCATTTTTTTTCGATTTTCAGATGATCGTATTTAATCGTCTCGCTTGAAGTTTTTTTGTCCCCCTTTTTCATTTTAAATTTTAAATATAAGAAGATTTAATGTGACCTATAGTACCACGAAGTTTGAAAAATTCAAACCCACCCCGACCCAATAAAAAAACAAAGCTACATCATTAAGACGCAAAACGAATCAACAATTTCCTACTTGGAGGTTTCACCTCCAAGTAGGAAATTGTGACCTATTCTATGTAAATATTCTCTTCTTGTTCCTCTTTTAAAATATTTTTTCTTTCAATAATTTCTGACAATGTGTTTAGGGAAAACTCTTTATATTCATTTAAATTATTAAATTGTTCAAGAATTATTGAGTTGTCGTCAATTAAGAATTTCTTTTCTGTCAGATACTCATTCCAACTATTTTTCACCAACTTGGAGGTTTCACCTCCAAGTTGGTGAACCCTATCGTTCAAATTAATATAAGCACTCAGATGAACTAAATACTCATTAGAATTTATATGCACAGACTTAAAAACACCTTGAAATAAGGCGCCTGATCTTTTGTACTTTTCATTAAAATACATCGTATAACCAGTCCCAAGCCTTTGCATAAATTTTTCTATCCCTTTTTCCACTAAAGGTTCTAGAATAAGATGAAAATGATTAGGATTAATCGCATAGCATGCAATATTAACTAATTTATTTTTCTTATCATCCTCATTTTTTAATGAATCTTTTTTAAAAGAATTTTCATAAAGACTACCAATCGGCTCGAGACTGTTAAATTCTCGGATACTTTTTACGAATCTACTCAAATCTTTTTCATTGGTAAAAATTTTTCTTTTATCAATCCCGCGATTGTAGATATGATAAAATTCACCAAGAGCAAAATTAACTTTTCGGTTACCCATTACTTAATTATACCAAATTATCCACTTGGAGGTGAAACCTCCAAGTGGATAATTTGGTAGGACTTCTATTCTTGTTTTACTCTTTGAACTTTTTTATGGCCAAAGCAATCAGAGTGGCTAAAGCCAAGCCGAGAATAATTACCCGCAGATATTCCTGCATGGCGGACCAATAACGAATCGAGGCAATAATAAACGACAAGACTCCACCAAAAGATAAACCGAGGGAGACGGCTGAAAAATCAACCAAGAAAAATCCCACAACGAGAGAGATGGCGCCCAAAACTACTAAGACCAAGAAAACATTACGATTATAGAGATCGCGCGCTTCTTGATAATTTTTCTGACAAGTAAAAGTTTGGTCACAATAAGAATTAATAGAATTTGAAGTGATGGGACGATTTTCACCTACTGTTACCGGCATAGGTTTACCCGGACTCTCGGTCCAAGCGCCACCGACAGCTAAACAAGCCTGCTGATTGGTCGGCTGAATATTAATCTGCTTTTGCTGACAAAAATCTTCCCATTTCGGCTCTTTGTAGACCAAGCTGGTGGCATAATAAAAGAACAAGTTGAGCACGATCACTATCCCCAAAATCAACGCCCATTTTAAAATAGATTTTGTTTGCATATGTTTTTTATAAGTTTATTAATAATTATCATATCTTGAATTCTATCACCCCGTAAAATTCGCTTTGCTCATCACGGGGCAAGCATCACCATCATTTTTTATAATGATACTATATCTTAAACTCAATTACATCTCCATCTTTGACAATATAATCTTTACCTTCGGTGCGCACTAGGCCTTGTTCGCGTGCTTTACCATATGAACCAGCTTTAACTAAATCCTGCCAATTTATTACCTCCGCTTTGATAAATTTATCAAAAAAATCAGTGTGAATGGCGGTCCCCGCTTCCGGTGCCGTCCAACCTTTTTTAATCGTCCACGCCCTTGTTTCATCTTCGCCCGTGGTCAAAAAAGTAATCAAGCCGAGCATTTTATAACTCTCGGTAATGAGATCATTAATGCCATCATCCTCGACTCCGAGTTCTTTTTTAAATTCCGCTTTATCCCCCATTTCCAATTCCGATAATTCACCTTCGATTTTAGCATCGACAATGACATAATTTGCCCCCATCTTCTCCAAATATTCAATAACCGGCAACTTGGAGGTGAAACCTCCAAGTTGGTTGGGGGGGAGTTCAACTTCCCCTTGCTTTTTGTTTAAAACATATAAAATCGGCTTGGCCGACAAAAGCTGGAGATTTTTTACTATTTTCAACTCTTCATCTTTAAAATCCAAGTGGCTGGCTAATTTACCGGCCTTGAGCGATGCCTCTACGCGTTGCAAGACTGATTCCTCTAAAAGTGCCGGTTTATCACCGCGTCGAGCATCATGAGCGACACTACCGAGCCTTTTAGCTACTGTCTGCAAATCAGCTAGGATCAATTCTAAATTTATAGTTTCAATATCATCAATCGGATCAATCTTGTTGGAGACATGAGTAATATTGGAATCTTCATAAATTCGCACCACCTCGGCAATGGCATCCACTTCGCGAATATGTTGGAGAAATTTATTGCCCAAACCTTCGCCCGCCGACGCACCTTTGACTAAACCAGCGATATCAACAAACTCGATGGCCGCCGGAATTTTTTTGGCGGAATGAGAAAAATTATTCAAAATATCTACTCTTTCATCCGGCACTGCCACAATCCCGACCGAAGGATCAATCGTGCAAAAAGGATAATTCTCCGCCGGCACGCCTTTTTGCGTCAGCGCGTTAAAAAGTGTCGATTTGCCGACGTTTGGTAGCCCGACGATGCCGATTGAGAGAGACATAATCTTATTTTGAAGCTATTTTAGCTAAATCATCTTTATATTTGCCCATTACTTCTTGGGCCGCTTGCATTTCGGATTTACCCTCGCTTTTCATTTTCTGCTCGATTTCACTGGCAATTTTTTGGAACAAGTCTGGATTCTTTTTGATTAAATCCAAAAAGAAATCAATTTGATCCGCCGACACGCCTTTGGACTGCAACATTTTTTTGAGAAAAAATTCTTGAAACATGCTTCACAATTTAACAAAGATTTGTTATGATAACAAGCGTCATAAGGGCCGTTAGCTCACTTGGTAGAGCGCTGCTATGGCATAGCAGAGGTAAGCGGTTCGATCCCGCTACGGTCCACAGAGGCGGCGAAAGCCGCCGTTTATGTATCCATGGACCTATTTAACAAATTTGCATCCTTAGCTCAGCTGGTTAGAGCGTACGATTCACATTCGTAAGGTCACAGGTTCGATTCCTGTAGGGTGCACCAAACAACCAACGTTGTTTGGTGTGGCCTAAGCAAGTAAAACATTTTACTTGCGTCGGGAATCGAAAAGCGGAGTGTTATGAGGCCAGCAGGCCGAATCGCGAGCTGCGGACACGACCAAAATTTGTGGCGACAAATTTTGAGTTGCGGAAGATTCCTGTAGGGTGCACCAGCGGGCCGTTAGCTCATCTGGTAGAGCACCTGCTTTGCAAGCAGGGGGTGGCAGGTTCGAGTCCTGTACGGTCCACCAAATGATAATTTTGATCAGCAAAGTGCTGATTTAGTTCGTAGATTAGTCCTAATTTGGCAGTTCCAAATCCTTTTCCTCGCACATATGGGATTCCCTCGGGGAAGACTAGTTTCTGGAACTTCGGCTGTAGGTGCGGTACAAGGTCAAACCACTGTCGGCCAAGGTCGGCTATAAAATTTGTGGCATAAATGACCGTGCCTTCAAGATCGAACTGTTCGATCCGAGCTTCGTTGGATGATATCCTCGTAGCGGCCATTTCGTTTTCTACTTCATCCTTACGTTCCACGAATTCCTCTTTCGTGTAGGACCCGTCCTCTCGCATTTCGTAGATGCGTTTTTTCTTTGCCTCAAGCATCTCCATTTTCTTATTCCATTTTTCTACTTCGAGCTCGAATCTATGGCCTTTAGATCGCCACATGTCTATGGCGGTTTCTTTCAGTGCTCTCAGGAACGCTTCTTTGGGTGTTATCAGTGCAAGGTAGGCAAAAAACTCTTTTTCCAGCTCTAGCTTCTTTATGCTCCTTCCAAACTCTACGCATACCTTATTTCCGCAGTGATAGTAGTTGTATCTGCCTCCCATGCCACCTCGTGGCGCGCTTCCGGTAAGTCCTCGTGAGCACGATCCGCACATAACCGTCCTTCGTAACGGAAAGTCAGGGTTAAATTTGTTGTATTTCGTCAGCACTCTCTTTTTACCGGAGAGGATCATCAAAATCTGATACATCTCGTCTTTAGTGATCATGGGTGTATGCAAACCCTCCACATCTTTGCCAGTCCACGGATTGGCGATAATACCGGCATAATACTTTAGATAATTCTTGAGCATCCTAGCTACGAGCTGGGGCGAGCTTTTCTTGCCGGTTAAATCTTTCAAACCCCACTCATCAAGTTTCCTTGCCAGCTCGCTTTGCGAATGGAGTCCATTGGCAAATTCTTTCAACGCTCGCTGGATGATCGGAAATATTTCATCATGTGGTGGATCAGGCTGGGTCTTTTTCTCGCCGTGTTTTTTATTCTGCATGCACCTGTATCCAATCGGTGGCTTCCACGGATAGATACCTTGGTTGATTCGGGCAAGCATGCCGTCGCTACAGCGTTGCTTGCGGATAGCATTATCAAACTCAGCGATACCGGCAAGGAATGTCTCAAGGAGCTTGGCCACTGGTTCATTACCGATCGGCTCGGTAACGGAGTGGAGAGTTACGCCGTAGGTTGCAAGGATTTTTCTGATAGCAAAATGGTCATCGGCGTTTCTCGCAAACCGATCCACACGTAAAACCACAAAGGCTTGCACCTTGTCTTTATTCTTGCGACAGAATTCCAACGCTTCGAGGAATTTCTTGCGGTTCTGAAGGCTCAAATCTTTTGCACTCTGGCCTTCCTCGCAAAAGACCAAATCGACTTCAAGACCCTTCTCTTTGCAGTATTTTCGGCAAAGTTCCTCCTGATGTTCCAGCGAGGTTCCTTTGACCTGTTCGTCGCTCGATACTCTTGTATAAATTATTGCTTTCATATTTTTGTAAGACCTAGATTGCAAACACACCCTATACTAATTTGGTCGACAAGCTAAGCGTAAGTTGCCCACAATCCCAACTCACACCGCCCCAGTCATAAATTTCTCGGCAAATTGTTGTTTTATGGCTATTTTGTTGGGTTTTACGGGGTTTTGTCGGGTTTACCTTTCTCATTTTTAGTGTCATTTAGTGTTAGTTAGTGTATGTTGGTGTATGTTGTTTTTTGCTCAAAATCTTGCCGTTTACTGCCATTTCAGCCACTTTCACTGGTTATCGAAAGTAGGACGTTAAAATATGCACCCTTATTTTCGATCGTTCCAGCTGGCGTTCGCTTTAATTTCTCGTAGGCACTTTGTATTCTGGTTAGTCCGTATTTCTTAAGAGCCGAAAGCATAAAGCTCATATCTGCCTCCTCAAGATATTGAGCAATCTCCAAACATCTCTCCTCCTCAAAGGTTCTTGGACTGAAACTTCTTACGGGACGACGAGTCGATCGATTGTTTTTATTTTCTTTCTCGTTATCGTTCTTGGAACTTCTGCCGAACGAACTTTTTGAATTGAAAGAAAACCGCTCTACCAAAGCACTTTTATCACTTTCCAACTTCTGCCGAACATCATCAACTTCTGTCGGCACTTCTGCTGGTGATTGATCATCAGTATCACTCTCACTTCTGCCAGACTTCTGCTTTTGGCAGTGTGCAAGGTCTGTAAATGTGCCGTTAGATAAAGGATAATTAGCAATATCCACATGGAACGAACTTCTGCGACCTTGCTGTCCGGTAAACCATACCCACTTCTTACGCTTAAGGTTTAGCATTAGCCGGTTGATGTGATTCTTGGAGTATTTTTCTTTGAAGTCCTTTGAAAGACCGGCATAGCTCACGTGGGCTTTGCCATTTCTTGGATTAGCATTGATCCAAAGCCAGACAAGCACCGAATACTCCTCAAACCGCAAATAGCCGTCCACGAGGGCAGTCTTTATGCTTCGGGGAAGCTTTACGTAATCGTTATTGTCTATTTCGAATGGTAGATTTTCCATATTCATATTCCATGTTGGACCGGTTTAACTCATAGCATCGTTATACATGAGCGACTTCAGCTCTTTGATCGCCGTAACAAACGCTTTAGCATTAACCTCGACCAAACCGGCAAAGAAAGCACTTACGAGCTGGGGACGATCGGGTTCATTGGTAAAAATAAAATGAAACCGGCGTGAGTCGGCTTTGTCTATGCCCTGCAACGTGTATCCTTTGGCCACGAGAAAAGCGGCCGCGTAGAAGTCGCTGGTAGTAAAACTATTGCTGTTGTCCGGATGGTTTTTCATGTTCATTCTGATTATCATTTTCTTTCTTGGCTTTTATTCTTTCTGCCTGCCATTGTTCAAACATAACTTCAGCCAGCATAAACAAGCCGTCTCTAATTTCCTCAATCTCCTTGTCGGAAAGGTTGGGATCGTTGATTAATTCTTTTACTCGCTCGACGCTTAACATGCATATATCGTAGCGAGCGATGCACACCTCTTTACATACTCTTTAGACAAATTCAAAAAAGAAAAAGACGACTGTTTTAGTCGCCTTCAAAAAAAGTTATCAAGGAGGGTCGGGAGAGTACTAGCAGTTTTATTCCTTTTTCAAAATTATGCCGGTGTAGATACGGTATCCGGAGTCTCGATACCCGTCTATGATTTTAAGGATACCAAGTTCTTTATGAGCGATGCGATTCATGGCTTGGACCGCACTCTCCAGAGATTTTCTAGACGCAAAACCGCAGATTCCTATCAGGGTTTCAGTCGGCACATAGGTTTTTTGAGCAATCAATGTCCGGATCATCTTGTCCCGATAGCTATTCACCTCCACCCGGTAGCAGTGATCGACTTTAGGCTCGCAGTACAGCTCATTGTCAGCCGTGAGAAAGACCACAGTTTTGTTTTTGACCGGTTGCACCGGTGTGGTTACTTTTTCAAACCAATAATCCACTACGTCCCTGGCAATCTTTTTTCTTTCGTTTTTGTTTTGTTTCTCGTATTCCTGTATGCCAGACAAAATTCTTTCCGTCTTGGCTAGATGCTTCTTGTATTCCTGTTGAGTTTGTCGCAACTCGTCGCTTATTGTTTTTATGACTCCTGTCGCTTCTTTCAAAGCCAATACCAGCCCGGCATTATCAAAAGCATTTTGGACCGCGTCCCTCGCTACGCCAATATTAAAAGTGTAGGTTGTGGCCAGTGTGGCCGTTTTCATTTTCATATTCATTGTCCAGTTAAACGAAAAGCTCGCGATCCGTTATCACAAAAAAGTGACGTTAGATCGCGAGCCCTTGAACTCGGAATGCCTTTCAGGTTGCCTCGTGAGGCACTTATTTAACTGTTGGATTTATTTTACCACTTATGCCTACTTTGTTGCTATAGGCTGTTGTGCAAAAAGTCAGGATGACCCCATAAGCATAGTATTCACGTTGTACTATGCTTATTTCCCTTTTTTAGCATAGTACACTGGACAAAATATCCATTTTCGCTATCGATCGGCTTTTGAACTGGAAGTGACCTTAAAAGCCACTTCCAGTCGATATTTAGTGAATTGGACCCGTTTTATGCCT
>Ga0076027_106_pt1 | contig 50594 bp, 62 predicted proteins | sample RifGroB1_FD_68104 | JGI IMG/M metagenome (GOLD analysis project Ga0076027, IMG submission 68104) | Parcubacteria bacterium GW2011_GWB1_42_9
CGTCTCTTCAAAGCCAACATTAGCACCGTTTGATTTTTGATTGTTTTTTGCCATATTTAACGTTATTTTCAGCCTCACAGTACCATATTTTCCACTACTTAACAAATATAAAGTAAAGGGTAAAAAATTGGCAAAAATTATTTTTTTAGAGGAAAAACCGCAGATGACATGATTACCATATGGTACCACCAGATGTGGAAGTGGCGAAAAGATTCATCAAGGTTCATCGCCTACAAGTTTTGACTCGTCATCACTCGTCAAACTCGCAGGCCACCCCTCGCGATTTTGCCTGCTGGCAAAATATCGCTGCGGTCTTCGATTCCCGCCCGCAAGTGCCTCAAGGCACTTGCTCACTTCCACCGTAAAAGTAAAAGCCCGCTTTCGCGGGCTAAACTTTTATCGGTGGAAGTGGCGGGAATCGAACCCGCGTGTAAAAAAGTTTCCGACTAGACTCTATATGCGTAGATCGTCTAATTTGTTTAGATCAAAAAGCTGAAAGACGAACAGAAAACTTTTTAATCGATCTCCGATTATTTTAGTTCAAGAAAGCGAAGCGCCTCTCTCAAACGATTCCGACTCGCGAAATGTTTACTCTAGCTAGCCGGAAAAAAGGCTAGAGTAAACACCAACTTTTGGTCTAACTTTAAGCTAGAGCGAAAGCCGGAGTGTAATAAGGACTTACTACACCTTTGCCAGTTGAATTGGCATTTGCGTTTTTCTAACAGTTTTTACGAGACAGTTAGAATCCTCGGCATACACTAGAAGGATGAGCTTCTCTATCGAAGCCGATCACTCCCATATTAAAATGCTATCTTTTCAAGGTTCGACCTAGATCGCGCTCGGTATCGCGTTTTTTGATATCTTGGCGTTTGTCGTATTTTTTCTTACCCCGCGCCACCGCGATTTTAAGCTTGACTAGGTTCCCCTTATTATACATCGAAATAGGGATAATTGTCAATCCTCGCTGTTCACTATAGTCATAAAGCTCAACAATTTGCTTGTGGTTCAAAAGTAGCCGTCTGGCGCGAGTCGGATCATAATCTTCTTTGGTATTGCTAGCTTGATAGGGTGGAATAGTAGCGCCGACTAGGAAAGCCTCGCCACCCCGTACCAAAACTCGCGAGCCATCGAGTTGAGCTTGGTTGTTTTTGGCCGATTTGACCTCTATACCCAAAAGCTCAATACCAGCTTCGTATTGTTCCAACGCTTCATATTGGAGAAAAAACTTCTTATTTTCAGCCAAGTTCATAACATAGCAATAATAACATAAAATATTCTATTCTGTCTTTTCCTTGTTTTTCTCCTCTATTTTGCTATAATACCCCTAACTTGAGTACTAATCGTATCCGGATCAACAACGAAATTCGCGCCCAGGAGCTTCGCGTCATCGATGACGAAGAAGGCAACTTGGGCGTTTTGTCTACCGCTGAAGCCTTGAAGTTGGCCGAGGAACGTGGAGTGGACCTGATCGAAATCTCACCTGATGCCGTTCCGCCAGTGGCTAAAATCATGGATTTTGGCAAATTCCAATATATTCAGTCTCGCAAAGCTAAAGAGGCTCGGGCCAAAGTCCATACCACCGAAACCAAGTCGCTCCAAGTTAAAATCGGTACCGGTGAACACGATCTCGAAATGAAGGCCAAAAAAGCCTCGGAATTCCTCAAAGACGGTCACAGGGTCAAAATCAACCTTTTCCTCCCCGGCCGATCCAAGTATCTTGACCCCAAATTTCTCCACGAACGATTAGAACGAATGCTCCGTCTAATCAGTGAAGACTTTAAAATCGCCGATCCAGCTCAAAAAGGACCTAAAGGGATTACCGTGGTAATCGAGAGAGACAAGAATCCCAAGCCTGCACACCAATAGGGGTATTGCCCTCTATTTTTTGAAAATAACTATAATTAACCCTTTTTCGCTAGAAAAATCTAACTGTTTATATCAAATCATTAGGGGCGCATAAAAAATGATACCCCTATTGGTGTGCAGGCTAGACATTAACCTTTTTTCGTGTATATTATATAGGTCTTATGAAAACTAATAAGTCTTACAGTAAGAGGCTAAAATTGACCAAAACCGGCAAGGTTTTGGCTCGAAAATCAGGCCAAAATCATTTCAACGCCAAAGCTTCTCGTGGTAGTCAATTGGCGGGTAAAAAAATGAACAATTTTGTTATGAAAAATAAAGATCGAGGGCGATTTTTGCCTGCCAAATAAACAAATATGACTAGAGTCAAAAGAGGAACTATTTCCAATAAACGTCGTCGCAATGTTCTAGCTAAGGTCAAGGGTTACCGATTTGGTCGCAGTACCAAGGAACGCGAGGCCAAAGTCGCGATCGTCAAAGCTGGCGTTCACGCTTTTGTCGCCCGTCGCGACAAAAAAGCTGATTTCCGCGGCTTATGGCAGACTCGGATTTCCGCCAGCTCTACTGCCAACGGTATTTCCTATAGCAAATTGATGGGCGCTTTGAAAAAGAAAAATAATCTCATCAACCGCAAAATGCTGGCTGAAATCGCGCAATCCGCTCCCGACACTTTCGCTCGAATTATCACTAGCACCCAAGGCTAGAACACAGCTTTTAGGTGCTAAAAAACACAAATCAAAATCAGGACTCTGGCATAGCCAGAGTCCTGATTTTCTAAAAGCTAAAACCTATCACCTAAAAGCTGTATTCTAAAAGCTATTTAACTTTCCCCTCCTCCACCATCGCCATAATCCTTTCCACTAGATTTTTAGGATCTGGATCAAAAATAATCTTATCATTAGGTCGATGAGCTCGATCTAAAATCATTTGCAAGGTCTCATCCATATCCCACGGCCCCTGCAAAACACCGATCGGTTTTTTATCTTCAAAAGCAACGGCAAATTCATGAATAGTGCCAATCCGACCACAGCCAAGAATAACCGCATCGGCCGAACGAGTCAGTAAAATATCGCGACCGGGATAGCCCTGACCGGTGTAGATAATATCATCCATGAATTCCACCGGTAATTGATAGCCTTCGACGTGTTCTTTTTCCGTCGCCGCCGGTGACAAGCCAAGAGAAATACCTCCCGCTTCTTTGGCTCCTCGCGCTGACCATAAAGGAAAACCGGTGGTAGCGCCGGTAACAATTTCTGCCCCTTGGCGAGCGATTTCCCGACCCAATTCCAAAGCTAGTTCTAAAGCCCCCTCGCCACAATAGGTGGTTTCGGCGGCGCCAGAAACACAGATTTTTACTTTTTGATAACCGTTTCTGATAGTTTGTTCGATAGACATTTGCCTGTTAGATATATTTTAAATTAATAATTCAGTCGACTATACCTCAATCTCTACTTTCTGACCAGCACTCGGCACCATAGCATCGACGCCTAGATAATCGCGAATCCTTTGCGTTAAGAAAAGTGAGGCGCGCGGTTCACCCATACAGACGAAAACTTTTTTCAAATGATCGGCGGAACTTTCGACAAATTTTAATAAATGATCAGAATCTTTATGGGCCGAATAACCCTGAATACTGACAACTTTGGCCCGAACCGGAATTTCTTCGCCGTGAATTTTGACCAATCTGGCTCCTTCTTGCAGTTGTCGGCCGAGACTGCCCACTTCCTGATAACCAGCCAAGAGCAAATTGCTTTTGGCATCGGGCAGATAATTTTTCTCATGATGGATGATTCGACCGCCATTAGACATACCAGAACCGGCAATAATAATCTTGCGTGCCGGTGAATGAAGGATAGCCTTCGACTGTTCAGCTGTCGGCGTCAAATGCAATTGGGGAAATTTAAAAATACCATCACCGGCCAAGCGAATATGAGTCGCTTCTTTGTTGAAATAATTGCTGTATTTTTTGTAGACGCTGGTCACGGCAATCGCCAGTGGTGAATCCAAAAAAACCGGCACTAAAGGAATACGAGAATTTTCCATCATATTTTCGATCTCAAACAATAACTCTTGGGTTCTTTCCACTGAAAAAGCCGGAATCATCAAAGTGCCACCTCGGCGCATTGTTTCCTCAATAATATCTTCCAGATTATGTCGACGCAGATCTCGATCTTCATGATTGCGATCGCCATAAACACTTTCCATAACCATAAAAGTAGCGTCGGTCACTTCCTCGGTATCACGCAAAAGCGGGGCCGGCGAATTGCCTAAATCGCCGGTAAAAACAATTTTCTTGCCATTGATCATAAATTCAATCATAGCCGAACCGAGAATATGACCGGTATCACGCAAAACGATAGTGGTCTCGCCAATTTTAATCGGTTGATGATATTCCACTGTCTGCCATTGAGACATGGCTCGATTGACATCAGCTTCATCATAGAGCGTCGGCAGATTTTGTTCAGTCGCATCGTGGGCCAAAACATTCATACTATCCAATAAAGAAACTTGGGAAATTTCTTTGGTCGGCGGAGTAGAGTAAATCGTCCCAGTAAAACCGTCGTGAACTAATTTGGGAATCCGACCAATATGATCCAAATGAGCGTGAGTAATGAACAGTGCCTCGATTTTAGACGGATCATAAGTAAAAGGATCGTAATTTTCTCTTTCGCTAGCTCTCGTCCCCTGAATCAAACCGCAATCAACCAAAAATCTTTTATCTGATTCCAGATCTTCCAACATAAAATTGGCGCCGGTTACCTTGCCTGCTCCGCCATAAAAATAGATGTTTAATTTTTTATTCGTCGCCATAGATATAATAAAGATGCCCCTAATAATCCGCCAACCAAATCACTGATAAAATCTGTGGTAGTATCGAGCCAGCCCGAAGTCAGGTCGGCAAAATGTTTAATCCAAAGAAAAGTCGCTTCGTGCTTGTAGGCGTTCCACTCGATCACCTCCCAAGAGCCGCCAATAGCTAAGACCGCCAAACCAACCAAGGAAAATAAGTCGCGTTTTTTGAGTGGTAAAGATTTTTTCTCTCGCCACCAACACCACAAGCCGGCCACCGTCAAACCGATCAACAAACCGCCGAGCAAGTGCATCAATTTATCAAAACCATAAGCATCAAAACGCCAATACCAAAAATAACGCCAAGCAAAAAAATTAAGCCCGGCGATAACCAACAGCAGGGCCAGATCTATCAACCAAAACCAAGACCAGAAACGCATATCTATATTTTAACAAATTTCTAAACCAAGTCCACGGAAAACCGCCAGCAAAAAATCGCCTTTTAAGGTGCGATTTTTTGCTGGCGATCGGAAATATTACCCTAGAAAAAATCCAGGTGGGTGCCCGCAGTATTTATCCCAAGGGACAAAACAATATGAGGCTCCCTAAAAATATTTTTTAGTCTAGATAATAGACCGACCGCCAGAGGTATTATAACTAGTCAAATGAAAAAGACAAATTCCCTGTGCGTCACCGCTTTTGACTACTAATTTTTTAACCTTGCGCAGTGCGTCGGCACGAGCAGAGCAATCGCCACACCTCACGAGGTGTGGCGATATGTGTGTTAAAAAATTGGGAACAAAAAGCCGGGTTTAAAAATTAGTAGTCAATTTTAATCCGCGCAGATTTCTTCTTTTTTAAACCACAAATCTATTTCCAACTTGGCTTCTTCCGGTTTGCCCGAGGCATGAACCAAGTTGTAAACTGAACGATTTTCTATATTAGAGTTAAAGGGCGAATCTACCGAAAAATCACCTCGGATCGTTCCCGGCAAGGCGTCACTGGGATAAGTCGAGCCCACAATTTTACGAATAATCTTGACCGCTTCTACCCCCTGCCAAATCATTGCCACCGTTTTACCAGCGGTCAGATAATCAACATTCCATTTTTGAACCATTTGACCAATGGCGCGATTGGGCAACTGACTGAAATCTTCGCCCGGATCATAACCGATCTTTTCGTAAAATTCTCGCACTTTGATACCGATATTTTCATACCACTCATCATTGGCACCATAATGTTTCAGAGCTAAACCTTCATCAACTTGGACCATTTTTATGCCCATTAATTTCAAACCGATTTTTTCAAACCGACTAGTAATTTCTCCGACTAAACCGCGTGCCACCCCATCCGATTTAATTAAAACTAAAGACTGCTCTACAAATTGTTTGGTCATAAAAAATATTTTTAAACTTTTAATTACTTATTTGGTCAGAATTTCGACACCAGTTTTGGTCACAACGACAGTGTGTTCAAAGTGACTGCTCCGCTGTCTATCTTTGGTGACAAAAGTATAGCCATCCGCTAGAAGTCTGATCGCCCCTTTGCCAGCCGTTACCATTGGTTCAATCGCTAGCACCATCCCCGGTTCAATCTTTTCGCCCTCTCCAGCTCGGCCATAATTGGGAATAAAAGGATCTTCATGGGGCGCATAACCGACACCATGACCCGCCAAACCCCGCACCACATTTAAGCCCTGCTTCTTCACAAAACCCTCGATCGCCAAACCAATATCACCAACCGTCACCCCGGGCTTGATCGCGCCAATTCCTACCTCTAAAGCTTGGCGAGCGACACTGACTAACTTTTTATCTTCTTGACTAGCCTGACCAATCACAACCGTAACAGCCATATCGGTAAACAAATCTTGATATTCCAAGCCTAAATCAAGTCCCACCACATCACCAGTTTTCAATATTCGCTCACTAGGAATACCATGGACGATTTCATCGTTAATGGAAACGCATAATGAAGCCGGATAATCGATCGAAGCGCCCTCAGGACGATAGTGCAAAAAAGCCGGTTTGGCACCCGCCTTGATGATCAAATCATAAGCCAACCGATCCAAATCGAGAGTTTTAACACCGACGACAGCCTGCTTGGCAACCTGCGACAAAATATCGGCTAAAAGTTTGCCCCCTTGCTTTAGAATCGCAATATCTTGTGGCGATTTAATGGTAATCATAAGCTCGCCAAAAGATCGCGACTGACATCTTCAACAGATTGTTCGCCATTGATGCGATGAAAAGTATAATCGGAATTTTTTTCATAATAATCAACTGCCGGCAAAACATCAGCGTCAAACCAGTCGAGGCGTTTATCGATTTCTTCATCAGTATCATCAGCCCGACCCCGAGCCAGTAGACGTTTTTTAGTTTCCTCACGCGAAACATCAATATAAAAAATATGTTTTTGAGTATAACCATAAAAATCAAGTGCGGTATGCAAAGACTTGGCTTCATTGAGAGAGCGCGGTGTGCCATCGAACACCAACCATTCGTTATTGGTCAAGTTGTCAATCATAAAATTTGACCAGCTCCAAATAGCCAAAAAATCAGGCAAACGACGGCCCGTGTCCATCATCATCTTGGCTAACTGGCTAGAGTGATTGGAATTTTTAACAAAATCACGCAATCGACTACCGGTTTCAGCATACAAAAGCTGACAATCACCCAATTGGCCAGTTTGTTTTAAATGATCAATTAAAAGGTTGGCTTGGGTGCCCTTACCACAACCAGACCGACCAATAAAAATATAAACAGCTAATTCTTTTTTCATTCCGCTATCATGGCACAAAATCATCTCAAAAGCAAAAAACTATTCTATTCATATCGCAGAGCATCAATCGGGTTCATGGCCGAAGCTCGACGCGCCGGATAATAGCCAAAAATAATCCCAATCAAGGCTGACACCCCAAAAGCCAGCAAGATAGAATACCAAGAAACGCTGGTTTGAAGAACCCCAAAATAAGTCACCAAAAATGATACGAGCCAACCTAAAAAGATACCGATGGCTCCGCCAATAAAAGTCAGGGCGATAGCTTCAATTAAAAATTGCAAACTAATGTCGCGCCTTTTAGCGCCAATGGCTTTACGTAGACCGATTTCGCGCGTCCGTTCCGTTACGGTCGTCAACATCATATTCATAATACCAATACCACCCACTACCAAAGAAATACCAGCAATCGAAGCCAAAAACATCGTAAAAGTATTAATGACCGTCGACATCGTATCTAAAATATCTTGTTGAGAAATAATTGAAAAGTCGGCTTCTTTGACTCGATGTTTGATCATTAAATCATCAGTGATTTGGGTCTGAACTTGAGCCATAGCTTCTTTATCTACAACACTGACCGAGACTGAAGAAAAATTATCCAAACCGCTGACTACTTTTTGCATCGTTGGAAGCGGGATAATAACCATATCGTCCGGACCGGAAAAACCAAAACCCCCTTTGGCTTGCAAGACCCCGATCACTCGAAAAACCGAGCCATTGATCCTAACTTTCCTACCAATAGGATCAATCTCGCCAAACAAATCACTCGCCACCGTTGCTCCTAAAATAGCTTGGCGACCCAAACCCCGAACCTGCTCGGCTGAGAAAAAATTACCGTTGGCTAAAATCAAATTATGGACTTCGGCATATTTAACCTCCGCACCCATAATGGTGGTATTGGTATTATTACCGGTATCCGCCACCACCTGAAAACGACGGGAAAGTTCGGGCGAAACAATAGCGACACCCTCAACCTTCTCGATCACCGGCAGATCTTCGTTTTTTAAAGTTTCAGCGCTTCCCCGACCGGATGAGACAATCCCTCGTCCGGCTTGAATAACGCCGGGCATAATCGTCAACAAATTAGAACCTAGACCTTCAATACTGCCTTGGATATTTTGTTTAGCTCCTTGGCCGATCGCCAACATGGCAATAACTGAACCGATACCAATAATAATCCCGAGCATGGTCAAACCGGAGCGGACTTTGTTGGCCAAGAGAGCCGATGATGTTTCTTCTAAAATATCGCGGTATTTCATTTTATAATATTTAGAATGATAAAACTCGTTGAAGCAGAAACTTTTTAGGGAGTCGCGAGGCTGACGAGCCGAGCGTTTCAGGATTTTTCAAGCTTCGAAAAATCCGTGCCCTAAAAAGTTTGCTGGTGATAAAGAGTTTTATCATTTTACTTTCGATTGATTATTCTCTTGGCATGCTGACCATGATCTTCGACCACTTCGCCGTCACGAATAAAAATAATCCGATCGGCATGTTCGGCCACTTCCCGCTCGTGAGTAATTAAAATAATCGTCTTGCCTTGTTCTTCATTTAACCGCTGAAAGGTGCCAAGTACGATTTCACCGGTCTTGGTATCTAAATTGCCGGTTGGTTCATCGGCTAAAATCAAAGAGGGGTTATTGACCAGCGCTCGTGCAATGGCCACTCGTTGAATTTGGCCACCGGACAATTGATTGGATTTATGATAAAAATGGCCTTCATCCAAGCCAGCAGAAAACAAGGCCTCGCGCGCTCGTTTATCTCTCTCCTCGTGACTGACTTGAGCATAGACCAAGGGCAACATCGCATTACGCAAGACGGTCGTCCGAGGCAAAAGATTAAAAGACTGAAAAACAAAACCGATTTTGTCACAGCGAATTTCAGCCAATTCATCATCGGATAATTTCGAAAGATCTCGACCATCTAGAAAATAGGTGCCACTGGTCGCCGTATCCAAAGCACCAAGAATGTGCATGAGGGTCGATTTACCAGAACCGGACGGCCCCATAATAGCGACAAATTCACCATCTTTGATCGTGAAGCCGACATTTTTAAGAGCCTGAAAATCAACATCGCCAGTACGATAAGTTTTAGTGATATTTTTTATTTCAATCATAGATTAGTGCGGAAAACTGCTGTTTCGAGCGCTAGCGCTACTTCTAGTGCCAGTGCCACTACGCGAGCCACCACCAGATGAACCAAAGATACTAGGGGGGGCCGATTGCTTGGTGGCAGAAGAAACGATAGTTCTGGCAATCACTTTGTCGCCCTCTTTCAAACCGGAAATAATTTCGGTGTTGAGGTCGTCAGACAAACCAATCTTTACTTGTTGACTAGTAGTAGCCGAGGATAAAACAACCCCCCTATTGCTAGAAATTTTCTCGCTAGCAGAAACGGTGTCAACGTAATTACCTCGAGCCGAATTCTTGATGGCCCCACTCGGCACCACTAAAATATCTTTTTTGACTTCATTTTCAATACTAGCACTGACACTCATACCCGATTTTACTCGTCCATCTTGAGTATTAAAAATAATTTTTACATTATAAGACACCACTCCGGACGAAACAGTTCCAACGGCATCTACTTCCGTTACGGTGCCAACAATTTCCAAACCGTCAATCGCATCAAAAGTCAGGGTCGCTTTTTGACCTCTTTTGACTTTAACGACATCAACTTCATTGAGAGAAATATTGGCTTCTTTTTGATCGGAAGCCAAAATTCCGATCGAAGAACCGGCACTAACCGTATCAAAACGATCAATGGTCATTTGACCAATCACCCCACTAAAAGGAGCGTAAACAAAATAATTTTGATAGGCTAATTCTTTTTGTCTGACCGCCAAAACTTGGGCTTGAATATCTAATTGACTATTTTTAAGAGTATTATGACTAGTGCCCAGATCAGAGAGAAGGGTGCTGACTGTCGCGATCCAAGTATCAAGATTGGTTTTGTCGGTAGCAATATCGCCAGTTCTGGTGCCTACATCATAGTAGTAATAAGTGTAAGCAACAAAAGTATTCAGATCTTTGAGTGCTTGAGTGACCAATTTAACCATTTCATAAGTGCTATCATTTAAAGAGTCGACGACTGAATTAGGAATCGGTCGGTTTAAGCCACGATAGCTGTTTAGATCTTTATCGTATTGTCGGTAGGCGGTCCAATAACTTTTAAGAGCTTGGTTATAATAATCTCGGGCCCGCTCATTGACCGGATTAGTTTTATAGACCGAAACCGTATAGTTGTTGACGATCTGGTTCATCCCCTCAAGCACCACCGGTAAATCAATAAAAGTATCATCGATATTTTTCAGACTGTCTTCATAGTCCTTAGTTTCTCCGGAATCGCCACCAGCCCCTTCGGTGATTTTAGCTAAAGCAATTTGGGCATTTTCTAAAGCAATTTGGGCATCACGAGCATCTAATTGGACGAGTAATTGACCAGCCCCAACTCGATCACCACTTTTAGCACCAAGATAAACTACTTCACCAGAAGCCTTGGGTTTGATGTCAAATTCACTAGCCGATGACACCTGACCACTACCGGTCACCACAGAAACAATTTCCCCTTTTTCTACCGCCGCAATGACATATTTCGTCTCACTACTGCCGGCCCAAAAATAACGATAACTGTAATAGCCGATCACAATTAAGACAATCAGGCCGATGATGGTAATAATCTTGTGTTCTAATAAATATTTTCTAGTTCTTAAATACCGATTCATAAAATAGATTTTTTATTTTTAAAAATCAGACCAAAACGTCTGGCTCTTAGCCATTAATTATTAATTACGGATGAAATCCGAAAAACTTTCAAAAAGGCTGGCGACTAGTATTCGCGCATCGAAACTTGAGCGTCGATCTGTTTGATAAAATCAAGCGCCACCGACACGACAATCAAAAGACTGGTTCCACCAATGGCTAAAGAGCTCATATTGGTGAGTGATTGCAAGATGATTGGCAATAAAGCCACCACCCCCAAAAAGAGGGAGCCGATCAAGGTCAAACGGGTGAGAATTTTAGAGATATAAACAGCCGTGGAATGACCGGGTCGCACGCCGGGAATAAAAGCGCCATTTTTTTGCAAATTGGTCGAAATGGCTTCCGGATCAAAAGTGACCGCTGAATAGAAATAAGTGAAAACCACCACCAGCAAGAAATAAGCCGAACCATAAAGCCAAGTTTTACTCAAAAAACCGAGCATAAAATCAGCCATCATCTTGAGCACCGGCTGACTGGTCCCCGCCAAAAAATTGGCGATCATTTGCGGAAACAAGAGAATCGACATGGCAAAAATAATCGGCATCACCCCAGCATTATTGACCCGAATCGGCAAATAAGTAGAAGTGCCACCATAGACTTTCATCCCCCGTACTCGTTTAGCATAAGTCACGGGAATTGGCCGTTCGGATTCGGTGATAAAAACTACCGCCGCTAAAGCAATCAGAGCAATCGCCGTAAAACCGAGATAAAGAGGAATTTGGGTCGGCTCAAAAGTTGTCGCGAGTTGAGTGGTAATAGCTGGCAAGCGAGAAACGATACCGGCAAAAATGATCATCGAGACACCATTGCCAATACCGTACTCGGAAATCAATTCACCCAACCACATTAAGAGAACCGAGCCAGCAATCACTACGATCAAGCTGATGATTTTTTCTACCGGCGACAAAGGTAAAAGCACTCCTTTGTTGCTCAATAGGACCATCAAGGCGATCGCTTGAAAAGCTGCTAGTGGTATCGATAAAAGTCTGGAATATTGAGCCACTTTACGTCGGCCCATTTCTCCTTCTTCATGATAAAGTTGTTTTAAAGCCGGAAAAATCAGAGTCAAAAGCTGAATAATAATCGAGGCAGTAATAAACGGTCCGACGCCCAACATAAAAATAGAGAGGTTAGATAAACCGCCACCGGAAAAGATATTTAAAAAGCCTAAAAATTGATCGCCAGAAAAAGCTCTTTCTAATTGGAAACGATCAATGCCGGGCATCGGAATAGCTGCCCCCAAACGAGTCAGCGCTAAAATCCCAACCACAAAGAAAATTCGTCGACGCAGATTCTGATCTTCAAAAATCAGTCTAATTTTGGTTAAAAAATTATTCATAGACGTTAGGAAACTTTACCGCCGGCTTGTTCGATCTTGGCCAGAGCCGAAGCGGAAACTTTCAAACCTTGAAAATTTAAAGCCTTGGTCAAGGTGCCAGTGGCTAAAATTTTCACTGCTGGCATTTTACCCTTTTTAGAATCAATCAAGCCTTTTTCTAGCAAAGTCTTGGCCGACACCTCTTCACCAGACACAAACTTCTTATCAATCGTAGCCAAATTGACCGGTAAAGCGTTACCGCTATTTGGTGAAAAACGATAACCGCGCAGTTTGGGCAACTTTTTGATTATATCACGAAGTTCCGGACGTTTCTTGTTGCCGGCGCGAGCACTTTGACCCTTGGTCCCCCGACCGGAAGTGGTACCACGTTTACCACCCCGACCAATTTGTCGGCTTTTTTTCTGTTTAGTTTTCGGTTTTAGATCGTGAATCTGCATAAAATTTATTTAGTCTTGGACAATTTTTTTAAAGCTAAAATCGTCGCTCGCGACAAATTTAATTTGTTTTTGCTCTTTGATAAAACTTTAGCATTAATATCGTGCAAGCCAGCCAGTTCCAAAACAATGCGCAAAGCGCTCCCTGCCACTAAACCATGACTAGGGGCCGGCTTGATCATTACCCGAGAAGAACCGAACTTGGCTTCCACTTCGTGAGCGATAGAATTGGTTTTAGTCATGGGAACGATAATCATATTTTTGATGGCATTAGCCATCGCTTTGCTGATCGCCAAAGAAGTATCACCAGCTTTACCGATTCCTACCCCCACTTTGCCTTTTTTATTGCCAGCAATTAGAACCACCGAGAAACTGAAGCGACGTCCACCGGACACCACCCGCGCCACTCGACGGATATCGATCGCCTTGTGATCATATTCCGGCTTGACCCGTTCGGGTCGAGGACCGCGACCATCACGGCGTGGACCGCCACGGTAAGGGCCACCAGGTCGGCTCGCGCCACGACCACTGCCCGGACGAGCCGGGACAGATGAATTGTTTTTGTTTTGAGATGTTTTTTCCATATTTGTTTAAAAATTCAAACCGGCTTCTCTGGCGCCATCAGCCACTGCTTTAATCCGACCGGTATAACGATAGCCACCACGATCAAAAACGACTGAATTGATACCCAGACCCTTGGCTAGACCGGCAATTTGTTTGCCTACCTCTAAAGCCTTGGCGACCTTGACCAATTTATCACTCTTTTTATTGGCTGATTTGACGTCACTAGCCGAAACTAAAGTCTTACCAGTCTGATCGTCAATAATTTGAGCATAAATAAAACGATTGGAACGAAAGACCGACAGACGCGGTCGAACAGCCGTACCAGTGATTCTGGCGCGAACTCGGCGATGACGACTCTTTCGTTGTAAGGTTTTAATCTTCATCCCATTAGAAACAGATCACGATCAAACGACCGTTTTCTGTATAAATTAAATTTTGGTAATTGATTTTCATATTATTGGTTTTAAGTTTTCGTAGTGATCGCGGTTTCTAACGGGATAAATATTTTTTAAGCGGCAGTTTTCTTACCTTGCTTGCGACGAACATGCTCACCAACATAACGGATCCCCTTGCCCTTGTAAGGCTCGACTGGCTTCAATGACCGAATCTTGGCCGAAAAACTACCGACAACTTCTTTATCGATACCAACAATTTTCATATCACCTTTGGTTGTCTCCACTTTTAGGCCGGCAGGAATTTCCACTTCCACCGGATGAGAAAAACCGATATTGAGAACAACTTTTGAACCAGCAACGGCATAACGATAGCCAACCCCTTCGATAATTAAACTCTTTTCAAAACCTTTGGTGACACCGTCAATCATATTGGTGATATGCGAACCATAAGTCCCCCACAGAGCCCGATTGTCTACTGTCTCTTTTTCTGGCACCAAATTAATAGTCTTATTTTCGGCATCAATCTTGATCACGATCTGCTGTTTGAATTGACGCGATAATTCACCAAGCGGACCTTTCACAGTCAAAAGACCATCAGTCAAACTGACTTCGACTTTTTCCGGAATAACAATAGTTTTTTTACCGATGCGAGACATAATTTTTACCAAATTTTGAACATTAATTCGCCCCCGACTTTTTGGGCTCGCGCCTCACGATCAGTCAACAGACCTTTGGGTGTGGAAAAGACCGCCAAACCAAAACCATTGCGAACATTTCGAATTTCTCCCACCGGACAATAGACCCGACAAGATGGTTTGGAGATTCTTTTCAGGTCGGTCAATTTGGCCGTCTTTTTGTCAGTGCCATAAACAATATCGCAAGCAATAAACTTTTTGACTTTCTTGCCTCGCTTGTTCACATTTTTAATATATCCTTCTCGTTCGAGCAGACTGGCAATGGCATATTTTAAATTGGAATGAGGAATAATCACGGTCTCTTTGCCGGCTTTAGCACCATTTTTAATGGCGATTAACATGTTGGAAATAGGATCGGTTACCATGATGATTTTCGGATACCCGGGATTTTGCCATCGTTGGCTAATTCGCGGAAACAAATTCGACAGAGATTGAAGTCTCGCATATAGCCATGTTTGCGACCGCAACGAAAACAACGCCGAACGATCCGACTAGCGAATTTCGGGGTTTTTTGTGATCGAGCAATGACTGATTTTTTGGCCATTTAAAAAAATTAAACTCGGTCTATTTTGCCCCGTAAATGAGGAAAATCTAGACGAGTGAAAAGTCTGTTTAAGACTGGGGTCATCCTAACAAAAAGCCCCCACCCTGTCAAACCTGCACACCAATTAGGTCATTGCTTTTTGTGCCTCAACACCAGACGAATATTTTAGCCAAATTTCTTTTACTAATCCCTTACTTAAAACCAACTTAGAAAAAGCGGCACAATGACCTGATTGGTGTGCAGACGAACCAGAGCTGTTCTCAAAAAGGGAGGCTTTTGCCTCCCTTTTTGAGTTTTAGTTTTTAGATAACAATCTGTTCTGGAGGGATATTTATAACCTGACTTATCTTCTCGGCGTTAAGAACACTACCAGCCAAAGTAACCTTGTACTTGAGAGTTCTTTTCCCTCTGGTGTGATCAGTCTCCACCACGATCACTAATCCATCTGATGAAGAAACAGAATTAATGTTCTGAGCAGCCCCGGCAACCATGCTATCTGATAATTCAACAAACAAAACTCTACCGCCTAGCAATTTGAAAGCCCAAATAGACTTGCCACAAGAAGCACCGCAAGAGGTATAGGTCGCTAATCCTTCTTTAAACCCATCATTATCTATGTCTGCTAAAATTACATCGCTAATATAAGCATACGAATGTTCATCAATTTGTTTTCTGCCGTTGATAAAACCATTACTATTTAAGATTCTACTTGATGAGATGTCAGCATTATTATCCCCCCCCACCACCACAGTCAAACTAGTTTGAGCTGAATTATCAACTGCAACGCAGGTTGCACAAAACATTCCAACTGGGCAGGGTGGACAAGAAGTATTTGGCGCTGATACCTTAAATTTAATTGTATATGTTCCTGCTTGGCTATACGAGTGAGTAAAAGTGGAAGTTTGACTGATCGCCGATTTAACAGCAGTAGCCACTGCTGGATATGAAATCCTCTCTCCCCAATCAACCGAATAAGTTAAGTTGGTTCCAGCTGGGGCGGTAGCACTGACTTTCCAAGTCCCAGTTTGTCCGACATTAAGCGAGTTCGGACCAGAGACGGAATTGATGGTTATTCCAGAATTATTTCCAATGGTCAAATAAACAGTATTACTTTTACCATAAGAATTTTTAACATAAACAGGATAAGTACCATTACCAATATTATTTGGTGGCCAAAAATTTATCATTCGAGACGAAACATGTGCAGTATCAACAGAAGAACCATCAAAATAAACTTTGGAATTTTCTAATCTTTCTCCCTCTATACGATACATAAGACTTTCATTTATATGGTAGACGGTGTTAATCCATGGTGCTTTACCAACTACCGGTGGCTCCACCGGCGTAATACTTCCGCACAAGAAATTTCGGTCATTTTCTCCAATCGCACCAGTAGCTGGTACAGATGGGATATTAGCTCCTTGCCACTTCTTCACCGCCACTTGAGTCATCTTACCAAACCAACCCGTCGGATTTTTGATGTTTAAATAACCACCCTTGATCAGGACTTTTTGCAGAGCCGAGACTTCCTTGGACAAGCCATCACCTTCTTCTCCATCACCGAGAGATAAATCGTGGACGAAAGTACAAGCCGGCACCACCGGAGTAATAGAACCACGACGATAGAAGTTTAGTTCAGCCGTTAGTTTGGCGATTTGATTTAACAAATCTTGCATCGAAACAGCTTGGGAAGTGACTGGAATCAAGACCAACGACATCAGCAATGTTAAACCTAAGAGATATTTAAACTTAGACATAAAATTAGCTTTTCTTTTAATGATTAAATTAAGACTTTTAAACTTTACTCATAATAGCACCCCCCCCTCATGAAAGCGAGAGGGGTGGTGGATAAGTTTTTACATAAGACGGTCTTCTGTAAAAACTTATCCACTTTGCCAACATGTTCTCGAGCAGTTTTTGGACGACATATTTGACTTTAAAAATTGCGAGGTGTATAATGGATGAATTATGGCTTCGGCCTCCGAGGAACCCCGCAGAAATGCGGGGTTCCGATGTTTTAGATAAACTCTTTAAAATTGTTATAGATTTTCTCAAACACCTCTTCTGAAAGGATATCTACCTTTCTCAATAATCGCTTATTACTAATAACACGAGCCTGGGTCAATTTTATCCAAACTGGTCGGCTAAAAAATTCTCCCAAATGTCAAGGTGACACCTTGACAGTGGCTTATACAAACTTTTAATTACGAAACTCGTTGAGACAGAAATTTTTTAGGGGGTCGTGAGGCTGACGAGCCGAACGCTTCAGGATTTTTCAAGCTTCGAAAAATCCGTACCCTAAAAAGTTTGCTGGCGAGAAAGAGTTTTGTAATTAAAAATACCAAAAGCTAGCGAGAGTGGGATAGCGACGCGAAATTCGATCGCTTCGAAGAAAGCTTTGGCGGATTTTTTATCTTTAGCGGTGGTAACAATGGTAATAGCAAAACCAAATACATCGCGGATATCTTCATCAGCCGTTTCTGGAAAAACAGTATGCTCTTTGATACCGACAGTCAGATTGCCCATCTCATCGATACACTTGGCATCAAAACCCTTGAAGTCACGGATGCGAGGAAATACAACATTGAATAGACGGTTAAGGAAATCGTACATCCTTTGACCACGGAGAGTAGTAGAAAAACCAATCACTTCCCCTTCGCGCAGTTTGAAACTAGCAATGGATTTCTTGGAGCCACGTGCCGAGGCTTTTTGACCGGTAATTTTAGCCAAACGATCAGCTACCAATTCGTTGCGTTTTTTATCACGCGCCTTACCAGTGCCGGAATTGATGACCACTTTGGTAATCTTGGGTAGAGCCAGAGAATTCTTGACCCCCAACTCCTCTTTGAGTGTCTTTTCGGCCTTCTCTATTTTCTTTTGAATTGAAACAGATGACATAATATTGTAAATATAAAATTAAAAATAAAAGATCAAAAATAGGGACGCGTTGCTATCTATAGATTGTAGTATTTTATCTTTCATCTCTATCTTTGATTATAAACTGATTTATTTCTAATAAATGATTTTTTATCTTTTATCTTTTATCTTAGATCTTAGATCTTTAATTTTTTATAGTTCTTTACCGCACTTGGCACAAACTCTGGTTTTTTTGTCTTTAATCATTTTGACTTTGGCCCGCACCCCTTTACCACAACTACCGCAGAACAAACCAACATTCGACACATTGACCGGATGAGTGATTTTGATCAGTTGACCCTTCTCACCTTGCTTGCGTGGTTTCTGACGTTTGTTTTTTTGATTAACGCCCTCGACTACGACCTTGTTTTCACTCGGCATCGCTTTTAGCACCTTACCCTTTTTACCTTTGTCGGTGCCGGTCAGCATTATTACATTGTCTCCTTTTTTAATCATGGTATTTAAACTACTTCTGGCGCCAAAGACGCGATTTTCTGATAACCTTTTTCGGCAATTTCGCGCGGAATGGGACCAAAAATACGACCACCTTTGGGATCTTTTTTGCCTTTTTCAATAATCACCACGGCATTTTCATCAAAGCGAAGATAGGAACCGTCCTTGCGTCGGAAAGGCGCTCGCTGACGCACCACCACCGCCTGCACCACGTCTTTTTTCTTGGTCGCCTTGCGTGGTTCAGCCGTCTGCACGGACAAGATCACCAATTCGCCAATCCGCGCATAACGCTTTTTGGAACCACCAAGCACTTTGAAAACCCGGCCGATTTTAGCACCGGTATTATCTGCAATTTTTACAATAGAGCGGTCTTGGATCATGATGTTATTTCTCGAAAACTACTTCAAAATTTTTATCTTTCGACATTGGTCGACATTCGCGAATGGTAACTGTTTCACCCACTTTACAACGATTCTGTTCATCGTGAGCTTTATACTTTTTGTCACGCTTTAAAAACTTGCCATATTTAGGGTGCTTGATATAGCGAGGCACTTTGACCACTACCGTCTTAGCCATTTTGTCGGACACGACGATGCCTTGCAAAACTTTAGAGTTGTTATCTTTAATTGTAGACATGATAATTATTATTTATCTCCTTCATTTAAAGTAGTTAAAATCCGAGCGATATCTTTACGCAAATCACGACCAGCTTTAACATTTTTAGTCCGACTACCGGAAATACCAAATCGAAAAGCCCGGGCTGATTCCCGCTTGTCAGCCAGTAATTGATGTAAATCTTTTTCCGTCTTATTTTTTAATTCTGAAATCTTCATCCCGTTAGAAACAGATCGCGATCTTTCGATCGTTCACTGTGTAAATTAAATTTTGATAAATATCTTTCATATAATTGGTTTAAAATTTTTGGCGCGATCGCGGTTTCTAACGGGATTCATCCCGTTAGAAACCGCGATCAAGTGACCGTTTTCTGCGTTTATTAATTCCTGATAATTTTCTTGTTTATAATACATTTTTTTAATTTTTGCAAGCGATCGCGGTTTCTAACGGGATTCATTACCCTAGCGACTGATGATGCGAGTTTTAACCGGTAATTTAGCGCCAGCTTTACGCAAAGCTTCGCGGGCAATGGCATCGGTCAAGCCATCAACTTCAAAAATAATTCGGCCCGGCGTTACTTCGGCCTGATAGCCTTGCGGGTCACCCTTACCCTTACCCATACCCACTTCGGCTCCCTTGGCAGTAAAAGGGCGATCAGGAAAAATGCGGATCCATAACTTGCCAGTTTTTTGCATTTGGCGAGAAATAGTCTTGCGAGCGGCTTCGATCTGATTGGATTTGATTCGGCCAGTTGTCTCCGCCTTCAGACCAAAATTACCAAAAGACAAATTTGCACCACGAGTAGCTAAGCGCACCTTGTTGGGATTGGTCCGGCCGGTCTGCCATTTGCGAAATTTTACTTTTTTGGGCAACAACATGTTAGTTTAATTAATTCTTGGCTTTATCATTAAAAATTTCTCCGCGATAAATCCAAACTTTAACTCCGACCACTCCATAAGACAAATAGGCTTTTTCTCGAGCAAAATCAATATCGGCGCGCAAAGTCTGGAGAGGCACTTGACCCAAACGCAAACTTTCTACTCGGCCCATTTCCGCTCCACCCAAACGGCCAGACAAAGTCACTTTGATCCCTAGCACTCCTTTGGATTGCATCGTCTTTTCCATTGCCTGCTTCATCACTCGGCGGAAAGGCAAACGCTTTTCCAAACCTTCGGCAATCATATAGGCAACAATAGCGGAATGACTTTCCGGATCTTTGACTTCTTCAATATCAACTCGAACTTCCCGAGGCATCGTCAACTTAGCTTTTTGAATCTTGGCTAGAATCTCAGCTTTCAATTTGGTTGAACCTTCACCACTGCGACCGATCACCATACCCGGGCGAGCAGTTTTAATAATGATCCGATAAATATTTTGATTGCGTTCCATTTCTACTGTATCAACATACATCCCGCGCAAACGCTTTTCGAGAAATTCTCGCAATAAAACATCGGTCTTTAAAAATTCTTGATACTGACCCTTGAGCGTGCCAAACCAGCGCGACTTCCAGTCGCGAATAATTCCTAGACGATGAGCATATGGATGAACTCGGTGAGTCATGATGGTTATTCTTTTACCCCTAGGACCAATTTAATATGGCTGTTTTTGCGTCGCAGAGGATAAGCTCGACCATGAGCGCCGGGAAAAAATCTTTTCATAACTAAACCTTTATCGACAGCAATCTCTTTAATAAAAAGTTTGGCTTTTTCCACTTTATTATTATGAACAGCATTCGCCACCGCTGAAGCCAATAATTTTTTCAAAATCGGCGAAGCTTTTTTAGTCAAAGCGTCCAACTGTGCTTCGGCATCAACTACCATCTGGCCACGCAAAAAATCTGCCGCGAGACGAACCTTGCGAGGAGCTTGACGATAATTGTTCAAGATAGCTTTCATCCCGTTAGAAACAGATCGCGATCTTTCGATCGTTACTGGTATAAATTAAATTTTGATAATTGGTTTTCATATAATTGGTTTTAAATTTTGTCGCGATCGCGGTTTCTAACGGGATTCATGTTATTTTATAAATTTTAATTATTTTTTCTTAGTATCAGTGGTCGCTTTGGCCGCTTTAGCAGCCGAGATTTCGGCATCCTTTTTCTTTTGCTCTAATTCTTTCTGCATTTTACCGCCGTGACGAGTAAATTTACGAGTGGGAGAAAATTCACCCAAACGATGGCCCACCATTTCTTCAGTCACAAAAACTTCCAAGTGAGACCGGCCATTGTGAACGCCAAAAGTGAAACCTACCATTTCCGGACTAATCTGACTGCGACGAGCCCAAGTTTTGATCACACCAGAATCAGCCGGTTTCTTGCCGGCAATTTTTTTCAATAATTTTTCATCCAAATATGGACCTTTAGCGAGTGATCGTGACATAAAAAAGCTCGCCATGAGCTCGGTTAATATCCTAGCAAATTAAGGCCCTTTGTCAAATTTTCTCCCTCTGGAGAAAATAAAAAACTCCCCGAAGGGAGCTTTTTATTTTCTTTTCTTGTTTTTGCGACGAGAAACAATCAGAACATTTGAGTATTTTTTGGCTCGACGAGTTTTGCGACCACCAGTCACCTTACCCCAAGCCGTCTTTGGCCGACGAGTACCACGACCTTGGGCGCCTTCACCTCCACCGTAGGGGTGATCAACTGGGTTCATGGCGCTACCGCGAACCGTCGGACGAATACCCTTCCAACGACTACGTCCAGCCTTGCCATAATTCATCAAGCGATATTCTTCATTGGAGACCGCACCAATCGAGGCCCAAGCCTTTTCACTGATTTTTCGCACTTCCGAAGAAGGCATTTTTAAGTTGGTATAGCCAGCATCCGAAGCTAAAACTTCAGCATAAGCGCCAGCCGAACGGACCAGTTTGGCACCACCATTTGGTTTGACTTCGACATTATAAACAAAAGTTCCAACCGGAATTTTAGACAAAGGCAGACGATTGCCCGGTTTGACCTCGGCTTTAGCCGAAGCGATAACCATGTCTCCCACCTTGACAGTCGCCGGCGCTAAAATATAGCGACGCTCACCATCAGCATAACAAGCCAGAGCGATAAAACCGGAACGGTTAGGATCATATTCTACAGATTCGATCTTGGCGGGAATCTCTAATTTATTAAAAACAAAATCCAATTCACGATAAGCGCGCTTGTGACCACCACCTTTGTGTCGCACCGTGATCCGACCGTGATTATTACGGCCAACTGAACGCTTGCCACCCTTGGTCAGAGCTTTGTGGGGAGCATCGGTCGTCAAAACTCCGCGATAGGATACCACGCTCATTTGCCGTCTCGATGGAGTTGTTGGTTGATATTTCTTCATCCCGTTAGAAACAGATCGCGATCTTTCGACCGTTACTGGTATAAATTAAATTTTGATAATTGGTTTTCATAATAATTGGTTTTAAATTTTTGGCGCGATCGCGGTTTCTAACGAGATTCATAATATTAGCTTTCTATTTTCTCCCCCGCCTTCAAAAAAACCATGGCTTTTTTAACCGCCGCTCTGGTTCCAACTTTGCCCTTGCGCGTAATTTTCTTGGCCGGCAAATTGATAATATTGATTCGAGTTGGCACCACTTTGTAAAGTCGAGTCACTTCTCTTTTGATTTCTGTCTTGTTGGCGGAAGGATCGATAACAAAAGTGTAGACCGGATATTTACCTTCGGTCAAAACCGTCGCCTTTTCGGTAATACGAGGTTGCGATAGGATCGTTTGATTATTTAAATTTTTACCGATTTTAGACATGATATTATTTCATTCTCTCTTTAAAAGAAGTGATGATTGGCTCGGCCCCAGCCAAAACAACATATTTGTAAGTGATCAAATCCAGCGGATTAACATTACGCGCTTCGGACACTTGAGTGCTCTTGAGATTGGCAAAAGCTTTTTCCAGTTTAGGATCTTTGGTTGGTGTTACCACCAAGGCTCGACGACCGCGCAAATAATTAATTTTTTCAAAACCTTTAATAGTTGAGAATTTCTTCATAACGTCATCGGCCGTCTTGGTTTTACCGGCGACATCAAATTTGTCGACAAACAGCATTTCGCCATCTTTAAATTTTTGCGATAACAAGACCGTCAAAGCTTTGGTCTTCATTTTCTTGTTAATTTTCTTCTTGAAATTAACATCTTTGGTCGGACCATGAGTGACACCGCCACCAATCCAAATCGGTGAACGGCTAGAGCCGTGACGAGCGCGACCGGTGCCTTTTTGGCGCCAAGGCTTTTTACCACCACCAGATACTTCACTCCGGTCTTTGGCATGAGCGATCACCTCGCGCGAGTTGGCCACCATCGAAAAAACCACTTGATGAACCAAATCAGCATTCCATTTCTGGCCAAACAAAGCAGTATCAAGCTTTAATTCGCCCGCTTTATCGCCCTTTTGATTGTAGAGAGTCGTTTCCATAAGCTATTTCATCACTATTTCCACCAAAGAACCTGGCCGACCCGGCACCGCGCCCTTGACCAAAATTTCCTTGGCTTCTTGGTTGATTTTAACAATTTTGACATTTTTTAAAGTGATTCGATCAGAACCCATTCGGCCGGCCATGCGCATACCCTTGAAAACGCGTTGAACACCACCCACGCCAATAGAACCCGGCTCACGCTCGGAGTGCTTCTGACCATGAGAACGTCGGCCTCCTTTGAAACCGTGACGTTTAACGACACCTTGGAAGCCTTTACCCTTGCTGGTACCGGCAATTTCTACCGTGTCACCCTCGTTAAAAATGGACAGATCGATGGGGTCGCCGATTTTGTAATCAGCCGAGTTGTCGGTCGTAAATTCGCGCAAGTATTGAAAAGCGATATTTTCTTTACCAGACGCCTTTAGAGCCGGAGCAATGTGACCGCGTTCAGCCTTAGAGGTATTTTTAGCTCGTTTTTCGCCATAACCGATTTGGACCGAACCGGCCTGATTTTTATCAGCGGTTTTAACTTGGACAACCATCGCTGGGGCAACAGCAAGAACCGTGCCAACGACCGCTTGGCCATTGTCATCAAAAATCTGCGTCATTCGCTGTTTGGTGCCTAATAAAAACTTCATCCCGTTAGAGGTAGATCGCGATCCAAAAGAACGCTTTCTAGATTGATTACTGTTATTTATAAATATTTAAGCTCTAAAACAATACAAAAAATGGGCGATCGCGACCTCTAACGGGATTCATAACCGCAAAAGACGCAAATATAAAAGCCCTAGCGAGCTTTAAAGAATACTAGCAAAAAATTGCGGAATGTCAAACAGGGATCAGACGATCTCTTTTGAAATTATTTTAATTACGGACAATTAGATACCGCTGAAGGGTCAAAAGTTGCGACGTTAAAACCGGGCTGTCCATCAGTTAGCTCTTTACCCTGATTGCTACTGTCTACACACCACCACTTTGATCGATCAGCGGAAATGCTAGCGATCGCTACATACTTACTACAATTTGCACCAGAACAACCGGAAGTTTGGAAACCATAACAAGCAGTATAATTACTCATACCACTCGAGCTACTACATGCGACATTAGGAGTATTATTTATATATTTTCCAGAACAAATCACGGTACCAACAAAGGCGGTCCCACCAGAATTTTTAACGATATCACCCCATTGATTCTGAAAACCACTGTCTGAACAAAAAGATAAGGGAATCCAAGTATTGTTTGTATTCATAATTACACCCATCACATTTCTTAAATTCGTCATCTCTTGTTTGACCGCCGCCCCTTTTGCTTTCTGTCTCGAAGCGCTTAATTGAACCGAGATGATGCCGGATAAAATACCAATGATAGCAATGACGACGAGAAGCTCGATGAGAGTAAAGCCTAGTTTTTTAGAATTTTTCATATGCTTTAAGTATATATCTAAAAAATGAGAAAGGTTGTGGATAACATGTCCCCAAAAAGTTCCTCAATGCCCAACCTTACGGAATCATTTAGCGAAGCCAATCACAATTTGTCAGCCTTGCGAAGCCCTCGCCGGCATGGTTCCCGCCCTTATGAATTTTCGTTCTGAGCTTGTCGAAGAATTAGGGCGGGACGGCAGGAGCGAAGCAGAGAAAAAGTCCCCGCTGGGGACTTTTTCGTGCTGACAAATTGTGATTGGCGAAGCGCCTACATCATTTTGACATCAATGTTCACCCCACTAGGCAAATTCAAATTGGTCAAACTCTCGATAATCTTGGGCGACGGACTCATAATGTCCACCAAACGCTTGTGGACCCGCATTTCAAATTGTTCCCGAGAATTCTTGTCGATAAAACTGGAACGATTGACGGTATACTTTTTAATCTCGGTCGGCAGAGGAATCGGGCCTTGGATTTTGGCGTCATGACGAGAAGCCGTGTCCATGATTTGCTTGACACTGGCATCCAAAATCTTGTTTTCGTAGGCCGAAACCCGAATGCGCAATTTTGAAGCCTCGTCACCTCCAGCTTTGCTTTTGGCTTTAGTTTTAGGTTTTTTAGTCGTAGTCACCACAGTATTATTTCTTTAATTAGGCGGTAATTTTAGTCACCACCCCAGCACCAACCGTGCGACCACCTTCGCGGATAGCAAAGCGTTGCTTTTCTTCCAAAGCGACTGGGGCCACTAACTTGACCAAGAAAGTCACGGTATCACCAGGCATGACCATTTTGGTATTTTCGTCCAAGGTCACTTCGCCAGTCACATCAGTCGTCCGCATATAGAATTGAGGCTTGTAGCCGGTGAAAAACGGAGTATGACGGCCACCTTCTTCCTTTTTCAAGATGTAGACTTCGGCGGAAAATTCAGTGTGAGGAGTAACCGAACCCGGCTTGGCCAAAACTTGACCGCGGGTAACATCATCCTTTTTCAAACCACGAAGCAAGAGACCGGCATTGTCGCCAGCGATACCTTCGTCGAGTTGTTTGTTGAACATTTCGATACCGGTGACAGTCGTCTTGGCAGTATTTTTCAAACCGACAATTTCGATTTCTTCACCAACTTTAACCGAACCGCGCTCGATACGACCAGTTACGACCGTGCCCCGACCTTCGATCGAGAAAATGTCTTCTACTGGCATCAAGAATGGCTTGTCGGTCTCACGAACTGGATCTGGAAAGAAAGTATCCATCGCTTCAGCTAAAGCCAAAATCGGTTTGGCCGATTCATCATCGACAGACTTGGCATCCAAAGCTTTCAAGGCAGAACCGCGAATAACCGGCACATTGGCGCCATCATATTGCTGTTTGGTCAAAAGCTCGCGGACTTCTTCTTCTACCAAATCCACTAATTCTGGATCATCCACCATATCTACCTTGTTCAAGAAAACAATAATTTTTGGCACACCAACTTGGCGAGCCAAAAGCACGTGCTCTCGAGTCTGAGGCATAATACCGTCAGTCGCGGCCACTACAATCACCGCACCATCCATTTGAGCGGCACCGGTAATCATGTTTTTAATGTAGTCAGCGTGACCCGGGGCATCAATGTGCGCATAGTGACGCTTGGCGGTCTCGTATTCGTTGTGCGAGAGAGCAATGGTAATACCACGCTCGCGTTCTTCTGGAGCGTTATCGATTTCATTCACCCCGCGCATTTTTACCTTGTTGCCCGCCAAATTCAGGACGTGCAAAATGGCCGCGGTCAAAGTGGTCTTGCCGTGGTCAACGTGGCCAATAGTACCGACGTTCACGTGTGGCTTGGACCGATCAAATTTGTCTGCCATATGTTTTTTTGTCCCGTGGAAATTTATCTAAATTTCTTTACGGGATATAATTAACTTAATATTAATAATTAGTAACAAAATTTAAGCCCAGTCGGGCTCATCCCCCTTTTTGTTTATGGTGTTTACTTAGAGAGTCAACACCAAAAAGCTTACGCTGTGCGTGGAAATAATAATAACAGAAACAATAAAGGAGTCAACTATCGCTTAATTTACATCATCACAGCTGACACAAGAAGGATCATTTATAAACCTCCAGTTATTTGGCAGATTAACAGTAAAATTAGCGCAGACTGTTCCTGAATGGAGAAGTTTAGAAACAAGGTTGTTTTTGCTATCCATACAAGCAGACCGACCAGAACCATACATATAAAACAAGAAGATATAATCAGATGCTCTATTTATAACATCATTGCCACTATCGCAACCTGTTAATCTATATCTGTCGTTACCATAGAGAGCATCAATGGCTTTATATATACTGGTAGCATCAGCATCGCCACCATTGACAACATTGCAAGGTACTTTACCATCACTTGAGTTTGAGCGAACAAGTTCTAAACGCGTTCTCAATGATGTTAACTGTTGTTTTATCGCGACATCCTTAGCTTTCTGACGCGAAGTGTTAAGTTGGACTGAAACAATACCAGACAAAATGCCAATAATAGCGATTACCACTAATAATTCGATCAGTGTAAACCCTTTTTTCATAATCTAAGTATACACCAAAAAAATAGAATAGCTGTTGATAAAATAAAAATACCGCCACTTCTCATTGGGGGAGGGTGGTAGTGTCAAACACCCGGTGTTGGACACTTTTGTCGAAATAAGATAAAGTTAATTAGATATGCCTTATCGCCAAGTGCCCTTCGTCGCCGACGAATATTTTCACCTCGTAAATCGTGGAAATTTAAAGTGTGACATTTTTAGAGATGATGTCGATCGAGCCAGATTTTTATTCTATATTCTTTATCTCCAATCCCCCGAAAGTTTTGAACAAATAGGACGTCATGTTCAAAAATTCTTAAAAACCGGCAATTTTGGTTTTGATGAAAAAGAAATAAAAGAAATTATTGACCAACGTCTAGTAAAAGTAACTGCCTTTGCCCTAATGCCCAATCATTTTCATATTCTTGTTCAATCAACCATTGATAACGGAATTTCAATTTATATGCAAAAAGTTCTTAACGGTTACACCAAATATTTTAACGCCAAATACCAACAATCTGGGCACCTCTTTCAAGGACCATTTCGCGCTGTTCATATACAGGACAATGAGCAATTACTTTACACTTCCGCCTATATTCATTTAAATCCTAGAGAAGCTGGCTATGCTGGTCAGGAAACAAAATATCGCTGGTCCAGTTTTAGCGATTTCGTTGGTCAAAATCGCTGGAATAATCTTCTCGACCCAAGCATCATTTTAGACCAAATCATAGACAACGATGATAACTATAAAACTTGGGTAGAAAATAGCGGAACCAAAGAATTCAAAGACAGAGACGACGACACGGTATCAATGGAATTTGACTAAATTAAACCAGCCAAAATGTCGAACACCGAGTGTTGGACATTTACTCATCAGTTATTTCTTTATAAACCCCACCAAATTTCTCTAATCTTTTACCAAGAAGAATAAAGGCTAATTTTTCACCGACATAACGCATAGACAGCCTTAGACTTCGACTAAGATCATTTAGTAAGGGTTCGGCTTTTCTCTGATACTCAACTCTTATTGCACGATACTTGTTGCCATCATAACTTTCATTACTCTCCATCTCTTTGCCCAAGCTAGTAAAAAAACTTTTGTCCAACGCTTCATAAAACTTCTCCGGCAAAGGAACATTAAATTTTTGTAATTCAGCAATAAAATCTTCTCCTATAACCCTAACTTCTCCGTTCAGATATTGTTTGAACCCATAGGCATCAACCCCACGACACTCCGCAAACTTTCCATCTCTAAGCAATTTGATATCTCTATCTATCGCATAGGCTAAACCATAAGTAGGTGTCACGCTCACATTGATACCCTCATCTTTACCCCTATTTACTAAAGCTTGAAAAATAAAATTATTTAATGATTCAGTATTACGAAGGGTGACTTCCAAACTCTTAATTATTTCGGTGGCTTCAACCAATTTATCAATCGTCTCCTTTTCTACTTTTTTTTCAGTGGCAGTTTTAATAATATTCTGAAGGGTGTATACCAATCTCCCCTCATCTTCTACATGTTCTAGAGCCCTTGGTAAACCAGCTAAAAGTTTACTATTTTTAATACCTTGCACCTTTTCGGACACAGCGAGATCTTCTGCTGGTACCTGTTCTAAATTATTTTCCATATTATTTTTCTTACTTCTTGCTATCCCTCAATAATACCCTCCCCCGAGGAAAACTGACAAGGAATAAGTAAAGACTGTCAAACACCGGGTGTTTGACAGTCTTTACTTATTCAGATTTTAGGAACTTGTTTTACTTCCTTGATTCAATAATACTCTGAGCTACGTTGTTTGGAATAATCGCATATTCGCCAAATTCCATAGTGAAAGTGCCACGACCTTCGGTCATTGAACGTAAAGTAGTGACATACCCAAACATTTCCGCTAATGGCACCTTGGCCCGAATGGCTTTCAAACCAAAACGATCATCCATCGCTTCAATCTGACCACGCTTGGAAGATAAGTGACCGGTGATATCACCCATGAATTTTTCCGGCACAATCACTTCGATTTTCATAATTGGTTCCAACAGGACCGGCTTGGCCTTGCGAGCGGCTTCTTGAAAAGCCATCGAACCGGCCATTTTGAAAGCCATTTCTGACGAGTCCACTTCGTGATAGGAACCATCATAGAGTTCGACAGACACGTCCACCACTTCGAAACCAGCTTGAATACCGCGGTCCATGGCTTCTCTCACTCCCTTTTCCACGGCTGGAATATATTCGTTGGGAATAACACCACCTTTGATCGCATTGATAAATTCGAAACCACCATCGCGTTTGACATTCTTGGCCACCTTGACGGTCTCATCGATATTCTTTTCGATCGGCTTGATACGCAGACGACAATGACCGTATTGACCACGACCACCAGACTGTTTGACATATTTGCCCTCGGCTTCGGCGCCGGCGGTAATCGTCTCTTTGTAGGCCACCTGTGGTTTACCAACATTGGCTTCGACATTAAACTCGCGCTTCATTCGGTCAACTAAAATTTCCAAATGCAATTCGCCCATACCAGCAATGATCGTTTCCATCGTTTCTTGATCGGTTTTAATCTTGAAAGTCGGATCTTCATCAGCCAAGCGACGCATCGCCAAGCCCATTTTTTCTTGATCAGCTTTGGTTTTTGGTTCGATCCGCATTTCCACCACTGGCTCTGGAAAGTCAATTTTATGTAAAATAATCGGTCGGTTTTCATCACAAAGAGTATCGGAAGTGCGCGTATCTTTCAAACCGACAATAGCCGCAATCTCTCCGGCGTAGACTTCTTTTACTTCTTCGCGATGGTTGGCATGTAGACGCACAATTCGTCCCACTCGCTCCTTGACATTTTTTGTGGAATTAAAAACATAAGAACCGGCCGACAACATGCCAGAATAAACCCGAAAGAAAGTCAGTTGACCAATAAAAGGATCGGCCTGCAATTTGAAAGCCAGAGCGGAAAACGGTTCTGTATCGGAAGCCAAACGAGGGACTTCCTCACCAGAATTGGGATCAAGACCCATGATCGGTGGGATATCGAGCGGAGATGGCAGATAATCAACCACTCCGTCGAGGACCAATTGCACGCCTTTATTTTTCAAAGCTGAACCGCAAAATACCGGGAAAAGCTCGTTGGCAATAGTTGCTTTGCGAATAGTCTTCTTTAAATCCTCAATCGAAATTTCTTTGCCCTCCAGATAATCATTCATCAGTTTTTCATCATTTTCGGCCACTTTTTCTACCAATTCCGCTCGATATTTTTTAGCATCCTCCAAAAATTCAGCTGGAACATCAATTTCTTTAATTTCTTTACCTTTATCACCCTCAAAAAGATAGCCTCTCATTTTCAACAAATCGATGACCCCGTTGTGTTGATCATCCACCCCAATCGGGATTTGAACACGAACAGCTTTTTTCGATAAACGCTCTTGAATAGTTTTAAAAGAGTGGTCAAAGGAAGCGCCCATGCGATCCAATTTGTTTACAAAACAAATACGAGGCACTTTGTATTTGTCTGCTTGGCGCCAGACGGTTTCGGATTGTGGTTCGACACCGGCCACGCCATCAAAAACTACCACTCCGCCGTCGAGCACTTTCAAACTCCGTTCCACTTCAGCCGTAAAGTCGACGTGGCCCGGCGTATCGATGATATTCAAACGGTGTTTTTTAGTCTCGTCACCATGAGCGTCGGTCGGTGTCCAAAAAGCCGTCGTCGCCGCCGAGGTAATCGTGATACCCCGTTCGCGTTCTTGATCCATCCAGTCCATAACCGCTTCCCCCTCGTGCACTTCACCGATTTTATGCGACACACCAGTGTAATACAAAACTCGTTCGCTAGTAGTAGTTTTACCAGCGTCAATGTGAGCAATAATACCGATATTACGAACTTTTTCTAAGGGATAGTCACGTGACATAAATTAATTAGATTAAAAATTAAAGATAAAAGATAAAAAATTGATAACAAACAGACACGAATCTAAAAACACAATATAAATTTAAAAATTTTTAATTTGTGTCTTTGATTTTTGATCTTTAATTTTTTATTTTCTAGATCCGGACCAAGCAAAGTGGGCAAAAGCGCGGTTGGCTTCGGCCATCTTGTGAACATTTTCTTTTTTCTTGGCCGCTTCACCTTCGTTTTTACTGGCCAAAACCAATTCTTCAGCCAAACGAGCAGATATGGGCATACCCTTGCGCGCCCGAGCCGCTTCGATAATCCAACGCAAAGCTAGGGCCAAACGACGCTCCGGCCGAACCTCGTGCGGAACTTGATAGTTGGCACCACCAACACGCTTGGAACGAATTTCCATCAAAGGGCCAATGATTTTTAAAGCTTCCTCGTAGATTTCCAATGGTTCTTTTTTGGTCTTTTCGGCCATTAAGTCAAAAGCCTTATAGACAATATCGCGAGCGGCATTTTTCTTGCCCCGCTCCATCAGATAATTGATGAGTTTCTCAACTTTAATCGAGTTGTATTTGTGATCGGGCTTGAGCCGAGTCGGTTTTTTTACTGGACGACGCATATTGTTAAATTAAAAATAAAAAATAAAAGATTAAAAATTAGGATAAGAATTTTATTTGATCGAGTCTCTGAGTTCTTACTTTTTATTTGCCGTTCCGGCCTTAGGACGTTTAGCGCCATAAAGTGAGCGACCTTGGCGACGCTTGTCGACACCAGCAGCATCCAAAACACCACGAACGATATGGTAGCGCACACCTGGCAAGTCTTTCACTCGACCACCACGGATAACCACCACCGAGTGTTCTTGCAAATTGTGTCCCTCACCCGGGATATAGGCGGTTACTTCCATCCCATTGGTCAGACGCACCCGAGCAATTTTACGCAAAGCCGAGTTTGGTTTTTTAGGTGTAGTAGTTTTAACTGACAAACAAACTCCTCGTTTGAAAGGTGATGGATAAGAAATTGGCTTGTTTTTTAGGGTATTGAAACCACGCGCCAAAGCCACCGATTTGGATTTCTTCAACAACGGTTTGCGTGGTTTTCGTACTAATTGATTGATTGTTGGCATTAAATTTAATTGAAAGTGTAAAATTCAAAATGAAAAATTATTTAGTCCTCACTCAAGTATCATGTCTAAAGACAAAACACCCCCTAAATAACAATGCCCGCTAATAAAAGCAAGCATCGCTACTTTAATACAGGTTGGTAAAAAAAGCAAGAACTAAGCCCCCAAAAGAAAGCGGGAAACCATAACCGTGACCGAATCGATCATCGAGCTCATAATCAAAATGACGATTAGGACTAGCCACAATTGATTTTGCTCTAGAAAATTTTGAACCCCCTTCAGGGAACGGGGCAAAAACGCAAACAAGATTTTGGAACCATCAAAAGGCGCCACCGGCGTTAAATTGAATATGCCCAAAGCAATGTTGATCAAGACAATTGAACCACAAAGAGAAACCATAGAAATTCCTCCCAGCTCGAGTAAGGTCGACGATCGAGCCAAAAAAGCAAAAACAATCGCTAAAAGGAAATTCATCGCTGGTCCAGCCATAGCCACCATCGCCGGGCCATATTTGCCACCCTGCAACATGTGCGGATTATAGGGTACCGGTTTGGCCCAACCGACAATAAAACCGCCCGGAAAAAGCGACAGTAAAAAAGGCACGACTAAAGAACCAAAAATATCCAGATGTTTTACCGGGTTAAGGGTCAAGCGACCGGCCAATTTAGCCGTCGGGTCGCCCAATAGATAAGCGGTAAAACCATGAGCCACTTCATGTAAAACTACTGAAATAACGAGAATCGCGATTGAAAAGATAATGGTAATTTCCATCCCGTTAGAGATAGGACGCGGACGATTGTCCGTTACCTATTTTAATTAATTTAGCTGTTAAAAATGATTTAGTCATATTGATCTATTTCTCGTGGCGCCCGCTATCTCTAACGGGATCCATAATAACTATTAGAGAAACCGGAAATCTGGACAAACTAATGTTTTATGATACCATACAAGGCACTAATATGAAATCCTGTCCCATCTGCGAAAAAACAAGTCAGCTAGTCGGCGGTTATTCCAACCGTGTTCGGGCGACAAAATATAATCCTATTCCTAAGCAACGCAAACAGCCGAATTTGCAGTGGGCCAAATTGTCCGATGGCTCCCGAGTCAAAATCTGCACCAAATGCTTGAAAAAAGGCAAGAATCTGGAAATCAAGATTGTCTAAAGTATAAATAAAAAATAATTATAGCCCCGAGAGTCAAACTCTCGGGGCTATTCGGTAGATCATAGCGGTTAATCAAGTAGCATTTTCAAGACCTTTGGAGTAATACGATCGGCTTTCTCTAGAGTATGGAGAACTTCTTCCAAGTCATACAAGACTTCGCCTTTTTCATCGACTCCAAAAGTCTGGTTCGAAGGATTACCGTTTTCATCAACCACCATTAAGGTTAAATCAACGAACATGTTTACCTCCCTTCTTGGTAGAGAAAAGCCAAACCAATATGGCCATACTTTCTACTAACAATTTTACTACTTAAAAGGGAAAATCTCAAATTTGACATAAATTTTAAATATATTAGAATAGTGAACGGATCCTTGGGCGGTGAAAAGCGGAGTTTTTGAGGCAATCAAAGGATGGAGAGCTGATAAAAACCTGCCAACACGAAAGGAAAGCTGATGTTTGTTGTTTCGACTGTGGTAGTAATGGCGTTAATCACCTTGACGTCACCAACACCACCCCGCTCTGAAAATGACCAGATCCGACTCCACACGAGTTGGTATGGTCCCGGGTTTCAGGGTAAGACGATGGCCAATGGCAAGCGCTTTAATGCCAGCGATCCGACGATCGCGGCGCATAAAGACTTACCGTTTGGCACTAAGCTGGAGTTGAAAAACCCCGACAACGACCACTGCTTGGTAGTTGAAGTGAAAGATCGGGGACCCTTTGTTGCTGGCCGTGAATTGGATATTTCCAAAGCTGCAGCCAAAAAACTGGGGGTAATAGAGGAGGGTGTTAGCACCCTCTTCGCTCGGGTAATTTTGCCCGAATAGTCGGAGCCGGAGGCTCCTAAACATAGGTCTTCAACCGCCCACGAGGGGCCCCATCTGGATGATGCGGGCCCCTTAATTTTTTATATTAAAAATCTAATCTGGTGTAATTTTTTAACACAGAAAATCCACCCTTCACCCTTTCATAACATCCGTTCACGGTCGTAAACGGATGTTATATGTTTATTTTTTGATTAAATTTTTCCCGTCACTCTCAAACACAATCGTCCCCTCTTGATCCGTGCGCAAAATTTCTGCTCCGACTTTTTTTAATCGCTCTAAAACTTCGACAGTCGGGTGACCATAACGATTATCAGCCCCAACCGAAACTACCGCGTAAGTCGGTCGGACTTGTTGTAAAAAAGCCAACTGGCTAGAAGTTCGAGAGCCATGATGCGCCACTTTCAAGACATCAACTTTTAACAATGAGCCGAGGGACGCCACCTCACTTCTCTCTTCCTTGGCAACAGCATCACCAGTCAATAAAAAAGTGGTTGAGCCATAGCGCAACCGCGCCACCAGTGAATCAACATTGTCCTTACTCTCTGTCTGTCCGCCACCTAAAATATCCAAATAAATCCCTGACTCTAAAACAATTCTGGTTCCGGGTGTCAGAAAAAATTTATCCGTCGACACTGATTCATTCTTCAACCAACCGCCACTTAAAACGTAATCGATATCGAAACGAGCGAGGATATTTTTCAAAGCGCCAGCGTGATCACTATCGCCATGGCTTAATAAAATCAGATCAAGCGAACGATCAAAAAAAGACATCTGCTTTGAAAGAGGAGGGAAAATATTCTTGCTTGGACCGATATCAAATAAAACTTGACGTCGATGGGGTGTCTCAATAAAAATCGCATCGCCCTGTCCCACATCCAAAAAAGCCACTGTCAATTTTTTAATTCCCGATTGCCACACCAAAATCCAAACAAACAAAGTGGCAATTATTAAAACAAACAAAACCAACCATTTAGTTTTTTTGTTGATCATTTTTTTAAAATTGTATCACGAAGTAGTCGAATCCGACTTTAATTGGTGTTGATTTAGAAAAACAATTAATCCTATAGCCAAATAACAACCAATGACGGCTAGAAACGAAAAATTTTTGACAGTGATAACCGACCAAGGAAGGTGAGAAAAGAAGCTGGCCACTTTCAAATTCCACCACAACAACCAATGAGTGAAGAAAGCTGGCAACCAAGCCAGAGGCAAATTAAACCAGCCTAAAACAATAGTCATAAATCCCAGAAACATGGTGAGCGAAACCAGCGGGACAACTAACAGGTTGGCCGGCAGAGCCACCAACGACCATTGACCAAAAGAGTAAGCCAACCAAGGTGAAGTAAATAAAATCGCACCCAAAGTAATCGAGATAATCTCTCGAATTTGCCACCAATCAGGAATAAATTTCAGCCAACGTTTGAAAAAGGGCGGACCATAAAAAACTCCCAAAGTCGCTAAAAAAGATAGTTGGAAACCCAAATCAAAAACCAACAAGCGCGGATTGAAAAAAATCATCACCGCCCCCGCTGTCACCAAAGCCAGACCACCAGCATAAGGCCGACCACTCGCTCGGGCTAGCGCCGCTAAAATACCCATAATCGTTGCCCGAATAACCGACGCTCCACTACCAACCATTAAAACGAATAAAATCAAACCGAGGACAGTCAGACCAAAAGCCGGCAGGGCGCCCAACCAACCGAAAAGAACCATCAGAACTCCGGCAACGATAGAGATATTTTGACCGGACAAAACTAAAATATGCGACAAGCTGGCTCGACGATAATCTTCCGCCACTTTTTTATCTAAAGATGAACGGTAGCCAAGCAAAATCCCAGCCAAAAGTGATGATTCCGGTTCTGATAAATAATGATTGATGGTGGTTAATAATTTATTTTTTGTCGCTAATAATTTACCGATCACCAATGAACCTCGATCATGAGCGAGAATCTCTATTTGACCACCACGAGCCACACATAAAATTTCATCTTTCAGTAAATAATTCTGGTAATCAAATTCCTGACCGTTATCGGTTAAAAAATTGACCGGTTTTTCGACTCGACCTTGAAATCTGATTTGATCACCATAATGCCAGACGTTTTTTTGATCGGCAAAAACTAGCACTTTGAAATTTTTATCGTTCGGTTGGACAATTAGACGCTGATTGAATTGTCCTTCGATCGGTTCAGCGACCACTATGCCGGCAAAACTATTGGGTAGCTGTGAACAAAGGCTTTGGTCAAAAACGATTAATTGACCAACTCTAATTTGTCCAGCTAAAAACCCGAAGCAAATCAAGCTCACCGCCAACAACCAAGTTCGAGACAGAGAATAAAACCAAGCCAAGAAAACAAAAATGACACCCCAAAGTGTCGCCATAGCCATAAAAACTTGATTACCGCTCGACAGATTGACGTCTAAAGCCACGCCGATTAGAAAACCTAAAATAAAAACAAAAAGGGATCGGCGCCAAAAACTAAGCGATGTTTCGTTTCTCAGCCAATTCAGCATCACGCAATAATTGATTGACCAACGTATCAACTTTTGATCTCTCAATCGGTGGTAAATCTACTTTTAAATTATGTAATTTATTAACATCACTAGCAAGAATTTTGGCCCCTTGGCGCAAAGCTGGCAATTGTTCAGGATCGATATCTAAAATAGAAACAACTGACCTGTCTTTTATTTTTTTTAAAAAAAGATCGGTCGGATCAATTTCTGGCCCAGTTTTTATTTCCGGACTAAATTCTCGTTCAGCCTCTTTGGCTTTATTGCCACCACCAGCTTCAGCTAAGCTGGCATTTTCTCCGCCCCAAAAAGAATTTTCTATGCCCATATGTTTTTTATGAGATTAAAAATCTAATAAACTGTTTTGATTGCTTTTATGACCATCCATCGCTTCATTGGCTAAACCATCAGCCAGACTGTTCTGCTCACGCGGAATATAAGTAAATTTAATCTTCGGGAAATCTTTGACTTGGTAATTCCAGATTTTAATAAAAAATGGCCAGAGTTTCTCTTCTCGCAATTGATAAGTCCCGGCCAATTGACTAGCCACCAATTGACTATCCATCCGCACTTCGATCTCGGCCAATTTTAATTTTTCGCCACCTAAAAGTTTTTTCAAAGTTTCCAAGCCTAGAATGACCGCGCGATATTCAGCCTCATTATTGGTTGCAACACCTAATGATTGAGAGGCTTTTTTGAGAACATTATTGGCGCCATCTGCCACAACCGCCCCACAACCGGCTATTCCCGGATTGCCTCGCGAACCACCATCGGTGTAGATAAGATATTTAATCTTAGACATTATGGGTATTGTAACAATAAAAGATAATGTGGCAAATTCCGTTAACTTTTTTTAACAATTGAGATTATCTACTATGCCAGATGTCCACAATCCTCAATCTAATCTCCTCTCGCCCGCGAAAATTACTTTTTTCAATCGAAGCCAAAAGGTCAATTTGTTGACCGGGGTCCAAAACCACTTCCGAGAATTTATGGCCGTTATGACCATCGAACTTTTCGGCAAAAAAAGTCGGTATGCACATAAAGAAACCGATAGCCGAAACTAACCGACGGTTGGTTTGTAGAAATTTTAATTCCAAATGCAAACCACTATTACCAAAACTGCGGACCTCGGCAATTTTTAAATTTCTAAATAAAAACACTGGTTTAGGATTACCAACACCAAACGGACCAAGAGCTAAAATCTCTTCGGCTAATGATAAATTAATATCATCAATCGCCAATTCAGCTTCAGCCACAATCTTCTCAATTTTTTCTTCCCGTGACACTTTCTCCCAAGCACCCAATAACCTGACGGCCAACTCTTCTTGTTTAGCCAAGACTAGAGAAAAACCACCCGCCATGACATGTCCGCCAAAATCAATAAAAAAATCTGGTCCAACGGCTGTCATTAGCTCTACCACATTGATTGTTCCATCAGAGCGACAAGAACCTTTGATCTCACCATTACCATTCTGACTCCAGAGAAAGACTGGCCGATCATATTTTTCTACCAGACGAGAGGAAGCCAAACCTAAAACACCCAGACCCCAATTTTCATTACCGATCACGATTATTTTTGGCAAATCACGACTTGCTAATTTTTCTGTTACTTCGCGAATGATTCGTTCTACCACCTCCTTGCGATCTTTATTTTGTTTTTCCAAATGTTCAGCAATCGCCCGCGCCTCCGCTTCATCAGACGTCATCAATAAATCGTAAGCTTCCGAAGCATTGGACATCCGACTGGCCGAATTCAGACGCGGACCAATCAAAAAACCAATATCATCTTCGGTCAAACTAGACTGATCGACTTTAGCGACCGCCAATAGATTAATCAAACCTAGACGCTTGGTTTTACGTAAAACTTTCAAACCATAAAACGCCAGTGTCCGATTTTCATCTTCCAAAGGCACCATATCGCTAATCGTCGAGATCGCCACCAGATCCAACAACCATTTTTCCCAACCGGCTGGCAAATCAAAATTGCCTTCTTTTGCCAAGGCCAAAACTAATTTAAAAGCCACGCCGGCGCCAGACAACATTTTAAAAGGGTAGGTATCGTCACCACGCTTGGCATCCACGACCGCAATCGCCAATGGAATTTTTTCCGGCGCCAAATGATGGTCAGTCACAATCACCTCCATTCCCAACTTGTCCGCCAGTTTTATCTCTTCAAAATTAGAAATCCCGCAATCAACCGTAATGATTAGTTTGACGGCCTGACCAGCAAATTTTTCAACCGCCGTTTTATTCAAACCATAAGACTCATGGTGACGGTCGGGAATATAAGCCTCATAATTATTAAAACTAATTTGTTTGAAAAAACTGGCGATAATGGCTGTGCCCGGAATACCGTCGGCGTCATAATCGCCAAAAATAATTATTTTTTCATTATGTTTGATGGCCAACAAGATTCTTTTGACTGCCACCGCCATATCTTTCAATAAAAAAGGATCGTGCAAGTTTTGGTCATAATCAGGATGGAGAAATCTCTCCGCCACCGCTTGATTTTTAATTCCGCGATAAAAAAGCAGTTTTTGGATCAAGACTGAATAGGCCGACAGATTTTTTAAGGCTCCCACTGTTGGTTCTTTGGCCAATTGCCAGTCTTTAGTCATAGTCGGACTATTATAACAGATTTAGTCTCCCAGTCTGCTTGAATTTTCTGTAAATACTACTTACTATTATATAGACTAAATCTTATGGACCCCAGACAGACAACGATATTGAAAGCCGTAGTCCTAGTAGATTTTAGATAAACATTACAAACCAAAAAACATTTTATATTTATGTCTGAAGGGGTAAACTGTATTTTTTGTAAAATCGTCGCCGGTGAAATTCCCGCTTATAAAGCTTATGAGGACGAGGATTTTTTAGCTTTTCTCGATATCAACCCGCAATCACCCGGTCATCTACTAGTCATCCCCAAAAAACACTATCGCTGGGTTTGGGATGTGCCTAATGCCACCAATTATTTTACTGTTGCCACTAAACTGGCCAAAGTTTTGCAAAAAAGTTTCGGTACCGACTCGATTTGGAGCCGAATTACTGGCGAAGAAGTGCCTCATGCCCACATTTGGCTCTTTCCCGACCCCAAAATTAGTGGCAACAAAAAAGACTTCGCCGGCAATCTGGAAAAAATTCTAAAAAATATCTAACTCAAAGCCTTGATCCCGGGCAAACTACCGGTCACTAAAAATTCCAGCATCGCCCCACCGCCCGTCGAAACAAACGACGGTTTTTTTAATAATTTAGCTTGTCGTAACGCCTCCACCGAATCACCACCACCCAAAACCGAGAAAGTGCCTTTTGGTAAAGATCGCGCCATCGCAATCGTGCCATGAATAAAACCTTCTTCGACTAAACCAAGTGGACCATTCCACAATATTGTCTTAGCGTCACTGATTTTTTCACCAAATAATTTGGCGGTCCGCGGTCCCAAATCGACAATTTTGTCTTTGGCGCTTAATTCATCAACTTTTTTTACCACCAGTTCGGACTTCTGACGACCAACAACCACAAAATCAATTGGTAAAATAATTTTTTTATCATGCGCCAATTTTTTAATCTCTGGCGTAATTTCATCTACCAGCGAAACTCCAACTTCCTGACCACGAGCCTTGATCAAAGTATTAGCCAAAGCACCACCCACACACATGACTTCAACCTTAGGTAAAAACTTTTTTAGGAGAGGAAACTTGGTTTTAAATTTGGCCCCGCCTAAAATAATAGCTAGGGGTGACACCGGTTTATCAATCTTCTTCAATTCAGCGATTTCTTTCGCCAAGCGCAGACCAGCATAACTGGGTAAAAATTTTGGCACACCAACAACAGAGGCATGCTGACGATGGCAAACCGAAAAAGCTTCATTCACATAAAGATCAGCTAAATCAGTTAATTTTTTAACTAGAGCCGAATCATTTTCTTGTTCACCCGCCAAACGACGAATATTCTCAAACAAAACCAAAGGTTCTTTCGTCTTAGCAATCGATTCTAAATCATCAATAAATTTTATCTTAAACTTCAAACCCGCGAGATATTTAGCCACTGGTCGCAAACTAGATTGGCCATCACCACCCAAATGGCTAACCAAGATTACTTGAGCGCCATTTTTTAATAAAAATTTAATTGTCGGCAAAGCTTCATCGATCCGCATTGATTCCACCACTTTGCCATTTCTGATTGGCACATTAAAATCTACTCGCGCTAAAACTTTTTTACCGCTTAAATCTTTTTTAGATAAGCTAGAAATGATTTTCATAGAAAGAAAATTCTCACTTTACCTGATTGGCTAATTTTACTATTTCTAGAAAATTTTTAGCCGTTAAGGAATCTCGACCAACCAATAAGCCATCGGCTCCGCCCTCACGCAAAAAACTATCCGCATTTTTAGCTGACACCGAACCACCATACAAGATCGGGACTTTGATTACTTCTTTGGGCCCTAAAATATAACTCAAAGTTTTACGAATAAAAATCATGTTATGGTTAAAACCCTCTGGTGTTTCTACTCCTTTGGCATCTTTGCCAATCGCCCAAACCGGTTCATAAGCAATAACCAGTTTAGAAAAAGCTTTTTTGGGTAAATCGGCTAAGCCGTCTTCGAGCTGACGTTTAAGTTGGGCTAAATAGTGGCCACTTTCATCACGTTCACCCTCACCCACACAAACCACCGTTGTTAAACCGTAAGACATAGCGGTTTTAACTTTCCAATTGACCATCTCGTCGGTCTCACCGAGAGCTCGCCTTTCCGAATGGCCAACCAAGGTGTAACCAACACGCAAGTCTTTCAACATCAAAGGAGAGATGTTACCAGTACTAGCCCCCTCTTCTTTCCAAAAAACGTCTTGAGCACCTAATTGCAGTCCATTTTTACTTTTACTGTGATTGCCACTGGCTAAAATGCCCAAATAAATAGCCGGCGGACAAACAGCGACCGAAACATTGCGTAAAGTTCCGACTTTAGTTTTGACCCCTAAATAGATTCTCTTGGCCTCGGCGAGGCTGGTGGGGTTCATTTTCCAGTTGCCGATAATTAGTTTTTTCATATGGTAACTATTCTAACAAATTTCCCCCCGCACACCAATCAGGTCATCATGTCTTTGTTTTTTAAAAAGACAAAACCACTAACATTATTTAGTGTGATAAATTACTTAAAATCTGTCTAATTATTTTTTAGACGTAAAAACAATGACCTGATTGGTGTGCAGGTTATCGCAACTCTCGCCAAGAAATAACCTGATAATTATCAGTGGCCAGAGGCAAATATGGCGGCGGATTATAGAGCAAGTTGCCATCATAAATAATATAACGGTTGGCATAACCAGATTTTAATTCACCAGTCAAATTATCAACATAAGCAAAACCGTAACGTTGATTGGTGGCAATCATGCCATAAACAGTAATATCTTGACGATTATGAGTCCCGCAACTCGGACCATAATAATAACGTCCCACCCGACCATTTTTGGCAATCAGGGTAGCATCCAACCGAATCACATTTTCGGAATTTTCACCGATATTAATATTTTTTTGCGCAAAGAGAGCGGTAGCGTCTCGACCATCATAATTGGTGTAGAGTAAATTTTTATTGACCGTAATACTTTTAGCGGTCAGAGCGGTTTCTGGAAAAGTGGCCGCCACGATCGTCACTCGATAATTATTGATTTGTCCTTCAACCCAGACATCATCTTCTAAAAAAATCAGACCGTTGGCTGGGATGGGATAATTACCGACCAGAGTCGATTTTTTAATTGACCAAGTGCCCCAACCTTCTTGATTGAGATCATTTTGGCAACCGCCACCAGGACTATCAATCGAATCAATCTTTTCCAGATCAAAAGTCCTATCGGTTTTTAAGATGACATTATAACCGGACTGACCCGAAGGTCCAAAATATCGTCCAGAACTTTGAGAAGCAGTTTTAATGTTGGCCATATCAGCAGTAAAACCGGCAAAATCAATGGCCGGTACCGGAAAATAACGCCCGATTTCAAAAACATCAGTTCGCTCCGGCACCAAAGCTGGTGGGACAGGATCAACCGTCGTTAAATGAGTATGGACACCAAATTCATCACCACCTTCATGGTCCGGATCATCATATTTTTCTTTGGCACTAGTGACAATATTGTGGGCCAAACCGTCAAAGCGGATACCGCCATTGGAGTGAATCGGACCAAAAGTTTCCGTCCCTTCACCAAAACGAACATTGCTATTGACGACTAAAGCATAATTGGCCAGAGACGGTCGAGACAATTTGACTTCAATCGCCCGCGAAACGGTGCTACTAGCCACATGACCACGGGACAAGACGGTCACTACCGGCGAACTGCTGGTCGAGGTGGTGATAGTCAATTCATAAGTGCCAAGCAGGTTACCGTCCTGATCATAAAAATCGTGAACATATGGACCAGTGGTCATGGTGCCGTCTTGGAAATCTTGACCGTCGTGCGCCAAGTGCCAACGATAATACTCGATCCCCGCTTCGGCGATTTGAAAAGCTTTTTCTTTATCAGACAATTGAGTAACAGCTTTCCAATTAGTAATCAACCAGCCGGTCAAAGCACTAATCATCAAAATACCAATCGAACCAAAAACCAGTGCGGAGATGAGTAAGTAGCCACTATTTGATTTTAAATTTTGTTTGACCATCTTTTAGAGGCTATCTTTAAAATTTCTAAGCATCACTTGAGAAGTGATCCACATCGCTTCCAAAGGACGATTCGGGTTGGGATCCAGACCTAAATTAATTTTTATTAACTTGATTTTGGAAATATCGGTTGGTAAAGATAGAGCGGAGCTAGTGCCGGTATAGCTATTATCATAAAAAGAAAAAACAGAGCTGGTGCCATTGATCACATTATCAGCTACTATCCGCAATTGTTCCGCCGATAAATTATAAGTATAGGGTTGACCGGTCGGTTCCACTACTCCTTTTTTAAAGGTTTGGTTATCCAAAAAATATCTGACCCGCTCTCTCACATCATCACTGTCAATATCGCTATAAAAAATAATAGTGTTGGTCGCGACCGATTCCAAACCATAAGCGCCAGTTTGCGATGACGAGACTCCGCGCAACTCGCTCAAGATCTGTTTTAAAGTATTGCGCATCCCCTCTTCGGCGATCGCTCCACTTTGGATCATACTATTATGGACAATGACATCGCGCTGAAAAGTCGAAACGGCGAGCATAATAATTGTCGAAATGGCAATAACAATAATTATTTCCATGGCTGTAAAACCCGAAGTAAGTTTTTTATTTTTTATTTTATTCATTTAATAATTTAATTTCTTTCGCCTGCCAAGATTGATCAATCGTAATAGTGTTGGTTAAAAGTTGATAGCCGGCCTTGCTAATATCTAAAGTATAATTACCGGTCGCCAAACCATCAAAATAAACTTGACCGAAAGGCAGACATTCGGAACCGTAAGTAATATAGAAATCAGACAAAGACGGCGTCACCGAAAGATCATCGGTATGAAAAAACAAACGGTAGCGAATATATTGCTGATTATTAGCATTGGCATGAACCGTCGTGGTCGTCGCAGTATAAAAAGAATCACTCGTGCCATCCGGACCAAAATAATCCCAAGTGGTCGTGGCCGGATCATTACTAACAGCCAATTGAACCAAAATATCACCATAGCCGGTGCCAGCCGGTTGATTTAAGGGCAACCAACCGATTTGATAATAAGTCGTTGAAGCTGAACCGGTATTGAAGATCGACGATTCCAACCAGCCAGTTTGATTATAAACCCCCAAAGTCTCGGCTAATTTGATTTCTCCAGCTGGGTTAGTATCGGCCAAACCGCTACTGGCTGAATATTGACTGACATTTGACCAGAGGTCTTGGCCGGATCCACCCGACCAGTCACTTTGTTTCCAAAAACCGCGATTGGTGACCAGAGTGTCATCAAAACCATTACCAGATAAACGAACATTAGCATCAGCCAACGGTAAATTGGAAACACCATCTTTAACCGAAACTAATAATCCTTGTCCGGAGAGAGGGGTTAGGATCATCTTAATATCATTGTCGGACCCCGGTGCCACCGCCAAAGATTGGAGCGGTAGAGAACCGGCCAAAACATAGCCGGACAATTGCGGACTGAAACTATAAGTATCCCACTCCACACCAAGTAAGTTTTTTAAACCGGAACTGTCGGTATTAAAATCATCATCAATCTTTAAAACATTGGGATTGGTAGCTAACAATTTACTGCCCTGCCAAACTATCGGCACATTACCAATAGCGCCACAATACTTGTCCATGGTTTTCAAGCTGATGTTGGCTAAACGATCGATTGCCAAAGTCGTTTGAGTGACAGTACCGGCAATAACTGTGGCGTGGAGCAAGACTGGGTTGGCCAAACCGTTTTCTCCCGGCGCATAAGTCCGTTCGCTGGAATAACCGGATTTAGAGACAACTATTTTATATTCTAAAATTGCCGGATAAGTATTGACCAATTTGAACATTCCTTGATTGTCGGTTTTCTCCTGAATATCGAGCGACCGAGTAGTGCTAGCTAAAGTTATCCGAACATCAGCCTCGGTCACCGGCTGACCATTAGCGTCAATCACTTGGACGAACAAGGCGCCATTGCCGGTGTTATTCTCCAAATTAGTCGGAGCGACCAAAGAAGTGGCGGTAAAAGGTTGAAAATCGCGACAACCAACGCAAGAAATTTCTACCGCCACCCGCTTGTAATCATTAGGGGCCAAATCGTTCTTTGTCGAACTGCCAATCTGACCATCAAAAGGATCATCGATATCTTGGATCGAGAGACGAACCGAAAAATCAATCCCGCCTCTGGTGGAAGTGGCAAAACGAGGCAGAATGCCAACCGGCATTCCATCCACCAAACCCACACTGTCATAGGGAAGGTTGCGGGCGATTTCTAGTTGTTCATTGGCGAGAGCAATCGCCATGGTTTTGATTTTGGTATTAGTAACTAGACGCAACAGACTGACATAACCATCATAAACAGCGACGGAAATAATCAAAAAAACTGTAATGGCCACGAGGACTTCAATCAAAGTGTATCCGAAATCAACATCCAAATTTCGGCCATTAGATTTTCGGTTTTTTTTCATTGCGATAAGATTAAAAATCAAAGATAAAAAATTAAAAACACAAACTCTAAAATTAAAGACGAAAATCTATTAAAATAAACTTTTTGATATTTTATCTGTATTTTTGATCTTCTATCTTTAATATTTGATTTTTACTTAATGGCGCTCGACAGCGAATACATCGGACCTAACATCGAGATAGCAAAGAAGCCAACCGCGATACCGATCAAGATCATCAACACTGGTTCAATAATAGTGGAAAGATTTTTTGTTGCCTGATCAACTTCTTCTTCATAAAAAAGCGCTCCACGCAAAAGCATCTCTGGCAATTTACCAGTCTCTTCGCCCACGACCGTCATTTCACCAACAAACACCGGGAACAAGTCTTCGCGTTCGGTAAAAATCGATGAAAGCGTCACGCCTTTTTGAATTTTTTCTGTCGCGATCATTAAAGCCTCTTGATAAAAAACATTCCCAGTCACTTTTTGAGTAATAGACAAAGACTGGATCAAACTGACACCAGCGCTAATAAGCGAAGCAATCGCACGCATAATAATCGCCGAATTATATTCACGAGCCAAATTGCCAACAATCGGCAATTTCATAATTAGACGATCGAGTAAGCGCGCACCGGTCGGTCTCTTGCTAAAACGCCAACCACCAAAACCTAAAGCTACCAAAAACAACAAGCACCCTAGATAATTGTTGGCCAAAAAATCGCTTAGACCGATCACTAGCCGAGTAGAGAGAGGTAGCGCAACATTTAATTCTTTAAAGGTGGACGCTAGGGTCGGAATCAGAAAAATCAACATTAAGGTGCCGACAATAATAATCGCGGTAATAATAACCGCCGGATAAATCATCGCGCCTTTGACCTTGCGTCGTAAATCGTAACTTTTTGACAATTGATCGCCGAGAGTTTTCAAAGTCTCTGGCAATTTTCCAGTCTCTTCGGCGACTCCGATCATGGCCGTAAAAATTTCCGGAAAGTCATCAGGAAAGGCCATCAGAGCTTTACTTAAATTTTCACCCCGACCAATCGCTTCGCCGACCGAAGCCACAATTTGTTTAAAACGTTTATGTTTAGTTTGCCGACCAATCGCTCCCAAAGCGCGGGACAGGGGCAAACCCGCTCCGACCATTTGACCAAGATTATTTACAAACAAAATTTTCTCTCGCAAACTAACCCGACCAAAAAGCGCTTTGAGAGAAATTTTACCGATAAAATTTTTTTCTGTCGGCGCTAAATCTTTTGCCACCAACAAAATCCAGCCAGTCTGACGCAGATCCCGCGCCAAAGCAAAACGATCAGTCGCTTCGCGCTCACCCACCAACTCTTTGCCCTCCAAATTTTTTGCTTTAAAAGAAAATTTCACGTTTGCAAAATTAAAAATATAAAATCAAAAACACAGATAAAAAATAAAAGATTATTTCTTGCCTCTTAATTTTAACAGACTGGCTCCTAATATCTTAGCAATTTCATCTAATTCTACCAATAATATTTTTGATTGATCCTTAATTTTTTGACTATTAGTCGTATCCCTAATCAAAGCCAGCCAAACTTTTGACTCATTAGCCGACTTCAAAGCGTGATTAAAAAAATTAGTAAAGTCTTTTCGAGAACTAGCGGCTTTGGCTTCAATGTAGTTGGCAATAATACTAGTTCCACTCCTAAGTACCTGTTTACTGACGACTTCACCAAAAACACTTTTAGGCATTTTTTCAATCAACTTAACCAAAGATAATGTCCAAAGATATGTTCTAGTTTTGAAATCACTATTTTGTTTATTGGGATTGACCTCCATTTTTAATTTTTAATCTGTATTTTTAATTTTTTATCTTTTATTTTTAATCTATTCCGAGGTGGCTCGATAAACTTCCTCAATCGTCGTAATGCCCATCACTGCTTTAAAAATACCGTCTTCCATCATACTGATCATCCCCTCTTTTTTGGCTTGATCATTGACTTCGTCGGCGGTAGCATTTTTCATGATCAAATCTTTAATCGCGCGTGACACATCCAAAACTTCATGGATACCGATCCGACCACGAAAAGCCTCTTCGTCTTTAGGCGATTTGGAATGATAAAACGGCACTTTTTCCCAAACAGTTTTTTCCGGCACAATTTTTTCATCGATCAAAGCCTTGAGCACCAAATCCAAATTTATTTTTTCACCCAACTCTTTCAATTCGGCTGGTGACAAAAAATATTCTTCTCGCAATTCTGGCACCAATTTACGGACCAAACGCTGAGCAATGACAATATTCAAAGTCGAAACCAAGAGAAACGGCTCGGCCCCCATATCCAAAAAACGAGGAATAGTACCCGCCGCCGAATTGGTATGAAGAGTCGAAAGCACAAGGTGGCCAGTCAAGGCGGCGTTGACCGCCAGATTGGCGGTTTCTTTGTCGCGGATTTCCCCGACCATAATAATATCGGGGTCTTGGCGCACTAAGGCGCGTAAACCAGAACCAAAAGTTAGACCAATATCCGGTTTGACTTGAGTCTGGTTGACCCGAGGCAATTGGTATTCGATCGGATCCTCGACAGTCGAGATATTGACGTCTGGCTTGTTTAAAATATCCAAAATCGTATAGAGAGTAGTGGTCTTGCCCGATCCGGTCGGCCCTGTCACCAGAATCATCCCCACCGACGAGTTGGTAGCTCGTTGAATTCTCTCCAACCACGGCCCGTGAAAACCTAAACCTTCCAAGGTAAAGCCACTAACCGTATCCGGCAAAAGACGCATAACAATCTTTTCACCGAAATAGGTCGGTAAAATCGACACCCGAAAAGACACTTTTTGACTGGCGTCTTCGATTTTAAACCGGCCGTCTTGGGGTAAGCGTTTTTCATCCAAACGCAGATTAGACAAAACTTTAATGCGTGCGATCACACCTGCCGAGGCTTCTTTTGGTAAAATCATGGCGTCATGCAAAAGACCGTCGAGTCGATAGCGAATAACCAACTCTTTTTCATAGGGTTCAATATGAATGTCCGAGGCCTTTTGGAGAATAGCGTGTGACAGCAGGGCATCGACGATTTTAATCACTGGCAGATCCTCGGCTAATTTTTTCAATTCGGCTTCGTCTTTTTCTTCTCCACCCTCTTTTTGATTAATGACCTTCAGCTCTCGACTGATAATATCGCCAAATTCCGCCTTGAGACTTTTTTGATATTGCAGAAGCAATTCGCGAATCGATTCACTGTCGGTCAAGCGTGGTAAAATTTTGACATCCAAACCTTTTTTCAAAAAATCAATCGCTTCCAAATCAAGCGGGTCAAGCATGGCTACTTCCAGACCAGCCTCGGTGCGATGATAAGCGATGATATTGTGTTTGCGAGCGATCGGCTCGGGAATGAGCGAGAGAATTTCCTTGTCCACTTTTTCTTTTTTCAAATCAACAAAAGGAATACCGAGCATATGCGATTTGACGCGACGCAGATCATCCTCGGTTGCGATTTGACGCGACGCAGATCATCCTCGGTCACTAAACCTTTGGCCAGCAAAAGATCTTCCACTCGGCCATGACTAGCTTCGGCTTCTTGCTCTACCGCTTCCAAATCGGTCTTGGCAATCAAGTGCGAATCCAACAAAAAATTTTTTAATTGTGAATCAGAATAAATCATAAGAATAAAAACGAGGAAACCTCACTTGGATAGGGTTCACCCTGTGAAATAGTAAAGCTAAATTTGTAAAAACAAATTTATTTCACTGGGTTAATTATACACCTTATGAACCAATCAAAAAAGATTAGTGATGAAAAAATAACGAATAACTATCGACTTTTGATAAAAAATTAAAAAATAATCTCCACAAAAAAACCGCCTCTAACTTAGAGGCGGTTTTTTTGTAAAAATATTTAATAATTAATAACAAACTAGGGATATAGAGCTAATATTACTAAATGTTCCACTATTATCATCACCACAAGAGAATCCTTTACCAACTACTGGTGTACCAAAACCAGAAACCGGCATAGTAGCACCAACCTGTTTTACACCAGAAGTACAACCAATTAAACCAGATTCTGAAGACAAAACGCTGGTTTTTACTGGACATTCCGCATAATAATAATCATCATTGCCAGTCAAGTCAGTAAAACTAAAGCTAGTACCACGAAGACTATGATCGGAAGCAATATTACCAGTATAATCCCTCAAATCCCTGACAGAATTATCATTACTTGAGTTTTGTCTACACCACCAAGAAGTATTACTATCATTAGGACAATCACTAGTATCTTTACAGAAAAGATTGCCATTAGGACAATATGATGATTTACAATTAACACCAGCAGCACAATCGATTCCAGAATGGAATAAAACAGATTTTATAGCATTCGCACTGCCTGGGTATACTACATAAGTCTTCTTAGCACTATACAAAGTCGCCGTTATATCTTTAGTCACTGTTCCACCAGTACCAGTCGCAGTCAATCTGACTTTGTAAGTTTTTGTCACGCCATCAAGGGC
>Ga0076027_104_pt1 | contig 46037 bp, 49 predicted proteins | sample RifGroB1_FD_68104 | JGI IMG/M metagenome (GOLD analysis project Ga0076027, IMG submission 68104) | Parcubacteria bacterium GW2011_GWB1_42_9
AAAATCATGGTAGAAAAAATGCAAGAGTGGAAAAAAACAAACTTGAAAGGAGTGCAACTTTGGTCCGGTCTAGCCATGATTATTATCGGGATCTTAATTTTCTTCATCTAATCTTATGAAAACAAAATCTTCAACTATTGATGAGTTTTTGGTTAAAATCGAAGCACTAAAAGAAAAAGCTGGTGTTGATCTGTCCACCACCGAAGATTTAAGTTTAGCCGTGATGAACTTGATTAGCTTGGAAGAGCATTTTTTCTTTACTGGTGTCAAAACCAAACAAGATGAGTATTTTGACACAGCGCAAGAAATCCGAGAGATGCGTAAAACGCTTTTGGCCGAGTTGCTACCTAATCACGAAGGCGAAACTTGGTGTATCTCCAAACATCTGCTTTCAACAGCCATGAGACTGATTGAAGTCGGCAACAAACTGCAGACGGAAAACAACAAAGCTGAAGCCAAAAAAATGTTTGAGCGAGCTTACAAGATCTATTCAATTTTTTGGGCGCTGAAACTCAAACTAATTACTGGGCAAAAAATAACGGATACGGCTCAAAACAGTTCTCAACTCGAAGATTTGGTTAATAAGTTGGCTGATTGCTGTAATGAATAATAAATAATAAAAAACTTATGGAAAATGAAAATCAAAAAAAATATTATCGTCCAGTGACCAATCTCTTGGTCTTTTCGGTCGTTTTAGTTATTATCTTGTTTTATTTTGTCGGGCCAAAAACCAGTCTGTCATCAAAAACAAATACTTTTGGTCAAGAAAAAGTGGCAGTTTCAGATTTAGAGAAAAAAGTTTTGCCAACCGAGGGGGTGACTTTGCCGGTGATCTGGGGAGATTTAGGGTCAAAATTAGTTGATGCCGGTGTCATTGATGCGACTAAATTCAAAGCTCTCTACGAACAGAAAGGCACATTTACTGATGAGTATAAAAATCTGCTTCTCGGCCAGGACAACGGCAAAATTAAAATCACTAATGAGAATGCCGGCTATATCCTCAATCTATTTTGGGCCTTTGGTTTAGCTAATAAAAATCCGATTTTAGAGACCGGCGAAATGTCTGATCCCAGATATGGTGGTGCCGAAAATTTTGCCTCGACTGGTGGGTGGACGATCGCTAAAGGTAATGTTATGGATCATTATAGTAAGCATAAGTTGATCAACCTAACTCCTCAACAGCAAGCATTAGTCGACAAAGTCTCAAGAGGTATTTTTCGACCCTGTTGTGGCAATTCGACCCATTTTCCCGATTGTAATCATGGTATGGCTATGCTCGGTTTGTTGGAGTTGATGGCTTCGCAAGGAATCAGTGAGCAGGATATGTGGTCGACGGCTTTGGCAGTCAATGCTTATTGGTTTCCCAATAATTATCTGACCATTGCGACCTATATGAAGGATAAAGGTGTCGATTGGCGGGATGTCAAACCTCAAGAAATGCTCGGGTTTGATTATTCCAGCTCTCAAGGTTACGCTAAAATCGCCTCGCAAGTGGTCTCATCACCCGCTCAACGCAGTGGCAATGGTTGCGGTCTCGACCTCGGTGGAGCGGTTTCGCCACCAGCGCGCAGTGGTAGTGGTTGCGGTCTTGATAGTGGCGGGGCTGTTCCGCCACCGCGTCAACAAAATGGTTGCGGTCTATAAAATACAATATTATGGATAAAACACAATTTAAAAAAGTAAAACTCAAAATTCATGGCATGCACTGCGCCAGTTGCGAAGTTTTGCTCGAACGAAAATTTAGGCAAGTGTCGGGAATAGAAAAAGTCCAGATCAATCATGTGAACGGCGAAGCCAATCTTGTTTGTTCACAGAAACTGGATTTCGGTCGGCTAAACGATCTGGTCAAAGATGAAGGTTATGAGGTTGTGTCATGGCCAGAATATGGGGAAAACCACAATAGTTTGATTGGTCACAAAAATACTGAGACTGATTATGTTCAGATGAGTTGGATTTTTCTAATTATTGTTTCTTTATATTATATTTTGAAACAATTTGATTTTCTGCCAAATTTCTCCATTTCCGGCCAGATGAGTTATGGCTTGATTTTTTTGATTGGTTTGTTTGCGGCAATTTCGTCGTGTCTGGCGGTCGTCGGCGGGTTATTGTTAGCCGTGGCCGGAAGATATAACGAAACACACCCCAACCTTTCCGGTCTGCAAAAATTTAAGCCTCATCTTTACTTCAATGTCGGACGAATTGTCGGCTATACTGCTTTCGGCGCCCTTGTTGGCGCCCTTGGGTCAGTACTCACTCTCTCTCCTAGAACTAATGGTTACCTCATGATCTTGGTTAGCGGAGTGATGTTGATGTTGGGCTTTCAACTACTCCATCTTTTTCCCGGTTTACGGCGCTTCAATCCCAGAATGCCAAAATTTATTAGTCATAGAATTCATGATCTTGGTGCAAAAAACAGTAAAGGGGCACCATTTACTCTGGGCGCCCTAACTTTCTTTTTGCCTTGTGGGTTCACTCAAGCTTTACAACTCTATGTTTTAGCTAATGGCGATTGGAAGATTGGCGCTCTAACGATGTTGGTTTTTTCCTTGGGAACATTACCCGCTTTACTTTCACTTAGCACTATTTCCAGTTTTGCTAAAGGCGAATGGCAAAAATATTTTCTGAAATTCGCCGGGGTTCTGATTGTTTTGTTAGCAATCTTCAACATCAATAATGGTTTAACTTTGGCTGGTTATAACTTCAACATTGCTTCAGCTTTTACTTTGTTATCTAACAGGATTGAATTGCCACCTTCTTCGAATGCGCCGATTGTTGATGGTAAACAAATTGTTAAGATGACGGTCAACGGTTACAACTATACTCCTAACAAATTTACGGTGGTGGCAGGGGTGCCTGTCGAATGGCAGATTGATGGCAGTCAAGCGGCTGGTTGCGGTCGGGTGTTAGTGATGCCATCTCTGGGGTTAAGCAAATATCTATTGCCTCAAGGGATTACCACTATCACTTTCACTCCCACCCAAACCGGCACCATTCCTTTTAATTGCAGTATGGGTATGATGACGCGTGGTTCGGAGTTTACGGTGGTATTAAATACGGCTAGAGTGGAAGGAGTAAAAATCGAAACCTCGACCGCCGCGTCTATTCCCGCTTGTGATTCGACTATTGCCGATTGCCCTAAAGTCCAGAAATTGGCGATCGAAGTCTCTCAAGAAAAAGGAATCAACCCCCGTCTCTTGACGGCAAAAAAAGGCGTGCCGATTGAATTAACGATTGATAATAAGACACCGCTTGGTGGCTGTATGTCAATCTGGGTGATACCGAAATACAACATTACCATTCCGATGGATGGCACGATCAGTAAAAATACTTTTATCCCCACGGAAACTGGTGATATTGACATCACTTGCAGTATGGGGTCGAAATTGGTTAAAATCAGCGTTGAAGATTAAAAAATCTAATTAAAAATTATGGATGCAGATAAAATAATTGTCATCGTTGTCAGTTTTTTGGGTATCATTTTTACCTATTGGTTTTTTCTTACTAAAAAAGGGCAAGCCGTGTCCGTCTCTGATTCGGTTGATATTGTCGTCGATGGTGGTTATTCGCCAGAAATTATATCCATCTCGAAGGGTAAAACGACCAAACTTAATTTTACCCGTCGCGATCCAACGAGTTGTTTGGAGGAAGTAGTGCTTGGTGATTTCAAGATTCGCCGTCATTTACCGCTTAATCAAAAAGTGACGATTGAACTTAAACCAGAGAAAAGTGGTGAATTTACTTATACCTGTGGGATGAATATGTATCACGGAAAAATAATTGTCAAATAATATGAACCAAAATAAAAAGACTTTTTCTATCAAGGGAATGCATTGCGCTTCCTGCGTCATGGTGATCGAAGATTCGTTGAAAAAAATGGATGGTGTGACTCAAGCGACAGTCAATTTGGCAACTGAAAAAGCGACGGTCATTTATGATCCAATCAAAGTAACCGATGAGCAATTAAGTTCGGCGGTATCTAATGTTGGCTATCAAGCCCTTATCACTGAAGAAATTAAAACGGAAGATGATGAACAAAAAGAAAAACAACAAGAGCTTCATGACCTGCGATTCAAGGTCGTGGTCAGTTTAATTTTAGGTGGTCTGATTTTGTGGGGCAGTTTTCCTGGCTTGATCAAGACGTCTCCGGTGATTTTGCAAAACTTTTTCGTTCAATTATTATTAGCCACTCCTGTTCAATTTTGGGCCGGTTTTGGTTTCTATCGAGCCACTATTTCGGCTATTAAGCATCGAACCGCCAATATGGACACCTTGGTGGTTATCGGTACTACAGTGGCTTATATTTATTCGACGGTAGTAACTTTGTTGCCCCAACTGATGATAAAAGTCGGCATTGAACCAATGCCTTATTTTGATACGGCGGCGGTTATCATCGGTCTTATTTTATTGGGTCGCTATTTTGAAGCTAAAGCTAAGGCTGGCACTTCGGAAGCGATAAAAAAATTGATTGGTTTGCAAGCTAAAACTGCTCGAGTGTTGCGGGCTGGTCAGGAAATAGATCTGTCAATAAACGAAGTAGTTATTGGTGATATTATTCGGGTTCGGCCGGGTGAAAAAATTCCAGTCGATGGTATTATTGTTGAGGGAGAATCGTCAATTGATGAATCAATGGTCACGGGCGAAAGTATGCCGGTGGAAAAAATCAGTGGCGATACGGTGGTTGGTGCCACGATCAATAAAACCGGCACCTTCACTTTTCGAGCGACCAAGATTGGTCAAGAAACGATGTTGGCTCAAATTATTAAATTAGTTCAAGAGGCTCAAGGCAGTAAGGCGCCGATTCAACGTTTGGCCGATATGATTTCTTCTTATTTTGTGCCAGTGGTGATTATGCTGGCTTTTCTGACTTTTGCCGTTTGGTATGTTTTTGGTCCAGCACCGACGTTATTATTTGCTTTGCTCAATACGGTCGCTGTTTTGATTATCGCTTGCCCTTGCGCCATGGGTCTGGCTACCCCGACGGCCATTATGGTGGGTACCGGCAAGGGTGCGGAACATGGCATTTTAATCAAAGATGCCGAGAGTTTGGAAACCGCTCATAAAATAAAGACCATTATTTTTGACAAGACTGGCACTCTCACTAAAGGAAAACCGGAAGTTACAGACATTACCGCTTTTGGTTCAATGGACAAAGATACATTATTAAAATTGGCTGGGTCAATTGAAAAAGGTTCGGAACATTCATTAGCTGAAGCTATCGTGAAAGAGGCTGAAAGTCAGAACCTCGTTTTATTTAAAGTCGAAAAATTTCAGGCCATTCCCGGGCATGGCGTTGAAGGGATGGTTGATAACCAAAGAATAGTTTTTGGTAATAAAAGGTTGATGAACAAGGAAGGGATTAGCCTCACTTTAGCTGATGATCAAATCGCTAAATTGGAAGATGCTGGCAAAACAGTCATGATGATCGGTCTGGAAAATAAATTGGTTGGCCTAATTGCCGTGGCTGATATCGTTAAAGATAGCGCGCGCGAGGGGTTGATTGCTTTACAAAAATTAGGCCTGGAAGTAGTCATGATTACTGGTGATAACCAGCGAACGGCTAAAGCGATCGGCCAAAGTTTGGGTATTACCAGGGTTCTGGCCGAAGTTTTGCCTGATCAGAAGGAAGCGGAAGTGAGAAAAATTCAAGCCGAGGGCAAGGTGGTAGCGATGGTCGGTGATGGTATTAACGACGCGCCGGCGTTAGCTGCCGCCGATGTCGGTATTGCCATGGGTAGTGGCACTGATGTGGCCATTGAAGCTGCGGATATTACGCTCATCAATAAAGATTTGAAATCGGTGGCCATGGCGATTGTCTTGTCAAAAAAGACTATGCGCACTATTCGTCTTAATCTATTTTGGGCTTTTAGTTATAATATTGTCTTGATTCCGGTAGCGATGGGCGTGCTCTACCCTGTTTTTAAGTTGTTGTTAAATCCGATTTTTGCGTCGGTAGCGATGGCCACTAGTTCGATTTCCGTGGTCGTCAATTCGCTTTTGCTTAAAAGAAAAAAAATTGTTTAAGGTCGAGACTAAAAAATTACTAAACTATTTAATCAAAAATTATCATGATGTATGGATTATACAATGGTTACAATGGCTGGGGTGTTGGCAGTATGATGGGGTGGTTTGGAGGCGGAATTATGATGATCGCCTTCTGGATTCTGTTGATTGTTTTGATCGTTTGGTTGGTGCGTGAAATCAGTGGCCGAAATTCGAAAGCCGAGTCAAAAGTGTTCGATATCTTGAAGGAACGATATGCCAAAGGCGAAATTGATAAAAAAGAATTCGAAGAAAAGAAAAAAGATTTGAACTCTTAAAAATTTATTAGACTATATAATTAATTATAAAATTATGGATAAATTATCTCTGAAATTATATGGTTGGAAATGTGTGCTCGGGGCAGAAGTAGCTTATCTGGTTTGTCTTGTGGGCGGTTTTTTGCCTCTGAGATCGTCATTGGGGATAGAACTGCATCATCGCTTGTTTGAAACGCTGCCCGGCTTTGTTTGGATTAGTTTAGGTAGTATCATTTTAGGCGCGGTCTATATGTTCGTCTTTGCTTGGATCTTTGCCTGGTATTATGTTTGGATGCATAATTCCAGCTTGATCCGCGAAACAAAATAATTTGCTAAGAAATAAAAAATATGCCTAATCATGATGAAAACAAAAACTTTTCACGATTAATGTGGCTGATGATGCTTTGTTGCGCTCTACCATTTCTTTTCATTATTCTGTTTGGTGCTGGCGGTCAAATTTTAGAAACTCCGATTTGGTTTATTTTTGGCGGGATGGCAATCATGATGATCATCCATTTCTTGATGATGAAAAAAACACATAAGAATTCCGATGGAGAAGATAAAAATCATTCAGATCATGGCTGTTGTCGTTAATTAATTAAGCCTCTCAACAATGAAAAATAACTTACTAATTCCAATCACAATTGTTTTCAAGCGATTTTTCTTCACTTTTCTCGATATTAGCGGTATATTACTCGGTTTTTTTCTCACTGGCCTTGGCGTATGGATTGTCACTGGCCGAATCGTAGCTGAAGAGCTGGGTTACCTAATCGCTTTTTTGGGTGTTTCCGCTTTTTTCATTCACGCCGGACATTACTTTAATCTGGCTATCACTCGTTGGATTTTTGGCTCTGGTTCTTATTTTCACAAAGACCAAGATAATTAAGTGATAGGAGAGAAATGAAATAGTTATCATTACCCATGGGCGAAAGTGATGGCTAAAACTTTTTTGGCGCCGGCTCCGAGTAGGAGCCGGCGCAGTTCGGTCAAAGTGGCGCCGGTGGTCACCACATCATCGATCAGTAAAATCGTTCGGCCTCGCACCATCTGGCCGGCGTTTTTCTTGAGGACAAAAGCGTCGGCCAGATTTTCTAAGCGCTCGGTTCGGTCTTTGGTTTTGACTTGGGCCTTGGTGTTTTTAATTTTTTTGAGCAGATTTTTTTGTTCTTCCCAACGATCTGGTTCCAGCTTGATCAAATTTTGGGCCAAAATTTCCGCTTGGTTAAAACCGCGACGCATTTTTTTCGACCAATGGAGTGGGGTGGGGATAGCCAAGATTTTTTGACGCCGATCGATTTCGGCCAATTTTTGCCAAATTATTATTCTGGAATGCCAGATTTGGACCATCTCTGTGGCCACGGCAGTCTGCTTGGCATATTTTAACCGCCAGACTAATTGGCTGACGGTTTCGTTTTTATAATCAAAACTAGCTAAAATCCAATCGGGTAGAGAATAGGTATCAGCCGATGGCAGATCGTCGGCACACTCGGCACAGAGAAATTTTCCTTCTCGTCGGCACTTGAGACAATAAATAGGGAAAAAGAATTGCAATAGGGCTTTCCCAATTTTGACACCGGTTTTAAAAATACTGTGGATAATTCGTCTTGATTTTTCTTGGTTATTCATTGGTTGTGATATAATTATAGCAAGTTTAAAAATGCGAGCCTTAGATTTTTTTAAAGATTTATTTAATAATCTTTTAAGCGATTTAACCAAAACTTTTTCTCGCCAAAAAAGTGATAGTGTTTTTGGTTTGGATATTGGTTTATCTTCAGTCAAAGTCGTCCAGCTGAAACGCCGGCGTGGGCGAGTGATTTTGGAAACTTATGGCGAGTTGGCGACCGGTCCCTATGGCGGTTTGGCGGTCGGCCAAGCGGTCAATTTGACTCTCGACAATCTTAAAAAATTAGTTGCCGATCTGTTTAAAGAAGCCAATATCACCACCAAAACCGGTGTGATGTCGATCCCGTCACGCTCCAGTTTGATTGTGGATATTGATTTGCCGGAAGTGGATGATGACAAGCTGGCCTCGATTATTCCACTAGAAGCGCGCAAGTATATTCCCGTGGCCATTTCCGAAGTGACTTTGGATTGGCTTCGGATTCCTTCGCCAGCAGATATTCGCACCGCCAATGAAAATAATCCCGAAGGTCAGCCAATCAAAGGCTTGACCAAGATTCTTCTAGTGGCGATTCATAATGACGCCATTAAAAATCATCAAACCTTAGCCAAGGATTTAGAGTTGCAAGTGCCGATTATGGAAATCGAAAGTTTTAGCTCTATTCGTTCTTGTTTACACAATGATTTAAATGCTACTGCTCTGATCGACTTAGGCGCTTCTTCTTCCAAAATGGCGATTATTGATCGGGGCGTGATCAGAGTTTCTCATACGATTAACAAAGGCGCCCAAGATTTATCAATGGCTGTTTCTCGATCTTTGTCAGTGCCATTTGAGAAGGCGGAAGAAATCAAAAGAGAAGTCGGTTTGGTGGAAAAACCGGAAAATTATGACAATGTTGAGTCGGCTATTAGTCCACTAGTGGAATATATATTTGCAGAAGCAGAGCATGTAGTGATAAAATATCAAAAGGAGAATCGTCGCGTCGTCGACAAATTTATTTTGATCGGTGGTGGCGCCGTCCTCAAAGGTTTACTCGCTATCGCGGAACAAGAAGTTGGTGTGCCGGTCGCTTTTGGTCAGCCGTTTAACAAGACCGAAGCTCCCGCTTTTCTTTCCGGAGTTTTAACCGAAGCTGGCCCTTCCTTTGCTGTCGCTATCGGTTTAGCTTTACGAGGTCTCGAAGAAATTTGAACGACAAATTTTTATGGATAATAAACTCACATCTTTCATTCCTAAACCTTCCACGACTGGACCGCTTAATACCACGGCCAGTCGGCAGTCGGCGCCGAAAGTTCAAGGCGCCTACAATTTTCTCGGAGTCTTGGGTTTTTTGACCTTGGCTCTTTCGCTGGTGTTTGTGGCTAGCGCTTTTGTTTATCGCCAAATTATTTTAAGTGATATTTACAAACCTTGTGCTGACAATGGCACTTGCGGTTTAGCTGAATCGTTGAAAAGAGATCGTCAAAATTTGGGAGTCGAGACCTTGACCAGAGCCAAACGTCTGGAAATGAAGACCGCCAATGGTGACAGTTTACTCAATCAGCACATTATTATCTCGCCTCTTTTCCGTCAGGTGCTCAATACTTTGACGACCGAAGGTATGAGCTATCGCCAGTTTGATTTTGGTGAGAAAGGAATTGTTATCCAAGGCACCGCTCGTCGTTATGAAGATGTCGCTTTTCAAGCCCAAGTCTTTGGCAGTGAACAGGCCAAAGGTAAAATTCAAAGTTTCAATTTTTATGATCTCGATTTGGATGATAAAGGTAATGTGATTTTTAAACTTGATCTCACGGTCGAACCGACAATTTTAAGTTTTAGTAAAGTCGTCTCCCAATAATTATGAAATTTTTTCTTTCCATTTTTCTTTTAGCGCTGGCCGGTCTAGCTTTCTTTTATGTTGGGATGCCGATTATCAATGGCGCTGGCCCAGATTTTAGTCAAAAATATTTTTTGGCTGGTTATGATGTCAAGCGTGATAGTGGTCAAGGTCAGGGGATTAAAGATCTTTTGGCTAAAAAGAAAAGTTTGGTCGCCGGTTTGGAAACTACCAGAGAATTAAACGAGATCAAAGAAAAACTTCAGGCGAGGATTAATACCATCTCTCGCGATCAACAGGCTCGTCTCGATCGTTTTCTGCCGGATAGCATTGACAATGTTCAATTGGTTTTAGATGTTAATTCTATCGCTCGTCAATCTGGTATGAGGATCAAGGGTATAAAGATCGATAGCGCCAAAACTGAAGATAAGAATGCGCCAACGCCGGTGGCGGGTCAAAATGTCTCTAATGAACCTCAAGTTTCAACCCTCAATATGAGTTTCTCGGTTGAAGGTTCCTACGAATCATTTTTGGGTTTCTTGGATAATCTCTCAAAGAGTTTGCGCCTGATTGATGTCAAGACTATTCGTTTCCAAGCGCCGACTGACGGCAAGAATTTTTACAAATATGATGTGTCGATTCAGACCTATTGGCTAAAATAAACATCTATGAATTCAAAAATGATTTTAAAAATAGTTTTGATTGTCGCGGTTTGTGCTGTGGCCTTTTTCTTGACTCGTTACTTTTTTGGTGCTGGTCAAAGCGAGACTGTCGGTTTAACGACGACTAGTGCCAATGGTCAAATTTTAGCCGAACAGACAGTCAACGATGCTGAAGCCGAACAATTTTTAAATTTATTGTCTAGCGTGCGTGGTGTGGGTGATCGGATTAAAGAAGAGTTCGTCAATAATAATATCTTTGTTGTCTTGGAAGATTACACTGTGCCCGTGTCGCCGACTTCGATTAGCCGAGACAATCCTTTTTTGCCAGTTGGTTTGGGTGGGACTTATACCTACGTGCCTTTTACTTTGAGCAATACTGGTACTCCCGCTCCTGATTTTATTAATGAAAACAATTGGGATAACTCTACTTCTACGACTGAATCTACTTCTACTGTTTCTTCTAGATTGGACCAAACTCGAGCCAAAGCGTCAGTGATTGATTCTGTCCGATCTCGTCAGGGTCGTTAATAAAAATTCAAGCATGGCCACGACCGCTCTAGATATTCCAACTCGCGATTTAAAGGGGGTAAAAATACCGCTCGATGTTTTGCGTTATGTGCCACGTAGTTCGGCCGAATATTTTCAGATTTTACCTCTGGCGGTAGTGGAAGGGGTGTTGGAGGTTGGCTTGGTTGATCCTCGCAATCCGGAAGCGTTGGACGCTTTGCAATTTATCACCAATAAAAACAATGTTCCTTACAAAATTTTTAGTATTACCAAGGGAGCTTTTGAGGAAGGTTTAAAAAGTTATGGTGTCGCCTCGACCAATACCGAAGGTTCGGTTGATAATGCCGGCGGTTTTTCCACTAATTTTGGTGGAACCAGTGGTTTAGAGGATCTCGGTCAAAACATCCAAGAAGCGGAAAAAACTGTCGCCAGTTTTTCTGCCGTTAGAGATAATGATATTAATAAGCCAAAAGTCGGAATTGTCGAAGAGGCGCCGGTCACTAAAATCGTCTCGGTTATTTTACAAAATGCTGTTGCTGGTGGCGCTTCGGATATCCATATCGAGCCGGAGGCCGACAAAGTCCATGTTCGTTTTCGAGTGGATGGTCTGCTTTTTACCAGTTTGGATCGGATCCCCAAGACCGTGCATGATGCTATTGTGGCGCGGGTGAAAATTTTAACCAACATGAAGTTGGATGAAAAACGCAAACCGCAAGACGGTCGTTTTTCCGCCAATATCGAAGGCCGACGAGTTGATTTTCGAGTTTCCACTTTTCCTACTTATTTTGGCGAAAAAGTCGTGATGCGTATTCTCGATCCCGAAAAGAAACTTTTAACTTTGGAAAGCATGGGTATGTCGCCGGATCAAATCAAAATTGTCCGAGAATCGATCAATCGCCCTTATGGCATTATTCTTCTCACTGGTCCGACTGGTTCAGGAAAATCAACCACTCTTTATGCTATGTTGTCGGAAGTCGATCGGGCCAAATACAATGTCGTCACTCTCGAAGATCCAATCGAATACAATATCGCCGGTGTCAGTCAGTCACAAGTTCAGCCGGACATTGAATATACTTTTGCCAACGGACTGCGCAGTATTATGCGTCAAGATCCGGATATTATTATGGTTGGAGAAATCCGCGATCGCGAAACCGCCAAAATCGCTATCCACGCCGCGTTGACCGGTCATTTGGTTTTTTCCACTCTTCATACCAACACGGCCGCCGGTGTGGTGCCACGTTTGATTGATATGGGGGTGGATCCGTTTTTGATCCCACCGACTTTGGTGTTGGCCATCGGTCAACGCTTAGTGCCGACTCTCTGTCCGGAAGCGAAAAAGAGCACCATGCTCGATGACAGTATGAAAGTGATGATCGACAAACAATTTGCCGATATGCCAGCCGAATTTCGTTCTCGTTTGCCGGCAGTAGAGAAAATGTATCATTCACAAAACACCGCCGCTTGTCCCAGTGGCACGCGTGGCCGAATTGGCGTTTTTGAGTTTTTGAAAATGGATCACGATATCGAGGGTGTGATTTTGAAAAATCCGGTTGAATCAGAAATTTATCGCATGGCGCGCGCCAAGGGCTTCTTGACTCTCAAAGAAGATGCTATTATGAAAGCATCGCAAGGTTTGATTTCTTTTGAAGAGGTCAATAAATTGTAAAAAACATGGCAGAAGAAAAACTTTCAATTTTGATTACCGATGATGATAAATTTTTGTCGGATATGTATTCGATCAAATTTAGTGAGCATGGTTTTACGGTTCAGATGGCGACCAGTGCCAAAGCTTGTTTGGATATATTGGCTAAAGATTTCAAACCGGACATCTTTTTAGTGGATATTATTATGCAGGAAATGGATGGTTTCCAATTGATCGAAGAGTTAAAGAAAAAAGGTTTGGCCGGTGATAGCACGATTATCGTTTTATCCAATTTAGGCCAACACGAAGATATTGAAAAAGGTTTGGCCGTCGGCGCCGATGGCTATATTATTAAAGCCAATGCCACGCCGACCGAAGTAGTTTCTAAAGTCGAAGAAATAGTCGCCAATAAAAAATCCAATAAATCAATAAATAATGTCTGATTATCAAAAAGAACTCGAAGAATTGATCGCCATTGTCGCTCAAGAAGGAGCTTCAGATTTACATTTGAGCGTCGATGCTCATCCGACGATTCGGGTGGCCGGCTCGCTTATTCCGGTGGTGAAAAAACCAAAATTGACCGCTGATCAGACCCTGGGCTTGGCGCTGGCGGTTTTAAATGAAGCTAATAAAAAGATTTTTTTAGCGACCAAGGAGATCGATTTTTCTTTCAGTCCCGATGCCAATATCCGTTTTCGCGGTAACGCTTTTTTCCAAAAGGGCACTGTCAGTTTGGCTTTGCGTTTGATTCCGAGACAAATCAAAACAATTGAAGATTTAAATTTGCCGGCTAAATTAAAAGATTTTACTGAAAAAAAGCAGGGCTTTTTCTTGGTCGTCGGTCCGATGGGTCAGGGCAAATCGACTACCTTGGCGGCAATGATCGAGAAAATCAATCAGGAGCGAGCCGAACATATTCTAACCATTGAAGATCCGGTAGAGTATCTGTTCACCAATGCTCGTTCGATTGTTGATCAGCGAGAAATTCGTTTCGATACTCAAGATTTCCGTGTCGGCTTGCGCTCAATGTTTCGACAAGACGTTAATGTCGGCATGATCGGTGAAATGCGTGATCCGGATACGATCAGCACAGCAGTGACGGCGGCGGAAACCGGCCACTTGATCTTTTCTACCCTCCACACCAATTCCGCTTCGCAAACCATCGATCGTATTATCGATTCTTTCCCTGCCAATCAGCAAAAACAAATCCGGGTGCAATTGGCTGGCTCTCTGTTGGGGATTTTCTCTCAACGCCTAGTGCCGAGGATTTCTGGCGGTTTGATTCCGGCTTATGAATTGTTGATTACCAATAGCGCGATCGAAAACTTGATTCGCGAAGGCCGGACGGCAGAAATCGATGTGGTTTTGGAAACTAGTGCCGAGGAGGGTATGGTTACTCTCAACGCTTCTTTGGCCGAACTGGTCAAAAGAGGGGAGATTACCGTCGAAGACGCTTATCGTTACAGTTTGGATCCGCGCAGTTTGGAGCGGTTATTATAATGATTTCCCAGACGTCAGACGTATGGGAACAAGAGAAAAAAATTAGATTAGAAATTTTTTAAAATCAATTTATGCTTTTTGCTTATAAGGCAGTCACTAAAAGTGGCGTGGAACAAGACGGGGTGATTGATGCCCCCAATCAAGATTTGGCGATTAGCTCGCTTCAACGACGCGATTTGGTTTTGGTCTCGATCCATCCTTTTGACAATGACACTAGTTTTTTTGGCAATATCAAACTTTTTCGCCGAGTTAAAAGCGCCGAGATCGTTATTTTATCTCGTCAGATCGCTACTTTGTTTGAAGCTAAAGTTTCGGTTTTGTCTACTTTTCGTCTCTTGGCGGAAGAATCAGAAAACCCCCTATTGAAAGACGCTCTGACTCAAGTCACCGACGATATCAAAGCCGGCGCTCCGATTTCCGGCGCTTTGGCTCGACATAAAATTATTTTTTCCGATTTTTATACCAGTATGGTCAAATCAGGTGAAGAGTCCGGTCACTTGTCGGAAACTTTCAATTATCTGGCTGACTATTTGGATCGTAGTTATGCTCAGTCGACCAAAGCCAAGAATGCTCTGATTTATCCAGCTTTTGTTATCGCATCTTTTTTGGTGGTGGCGGTGATTATGGTCACTTTTGTTATTCCTAAATTGAGCGTCATTATCAAAGAAACCGGTCAAGAGTTGCCGATCTACACCAAAATTGTTTTATGGCTTAGCGATTTTGCTTCGGCTTACGGTTTGTTTATCTTGTTGTTGCTCGCTGGTTTGTCGGTTTTTGCTCTTCGTTATGTGCGGACCGAGGATGGCAAATTGTCGCTGGATCGTTTCAAATTGTCTATTCCTTATGTTGGTGATCTATTTCGCAAACTTTATCTTTCGCGCATTGCCGACAATTTGAATACGATGATTACCTCCGGTATCCCGATGGTGCGTGCATTGGAAGTGTCGGCCGATGTGGTCGGCAATCAAGTCTACCGCTCGATTATGATGCGGAGCGCCGAGGGTGTCAAAGGAGGCAACAACACTTCCGATGTTTTATCCAATTATCCGGAAATTCCGAAAATTATGGTCCAAATGATCCGCGTCGGAGAAGAATCCGGTAAGATCGGTTTTGTTCTGGGCACCATGGCCAAGTTTTATAGTCGGGAAGTAGATGGCCAGATCGACAATTTAGTCAGTTTGATCGAACCAGCTTTGATTGTGGTTTTGGGTGTTGGTGTGGCTGTGCTCCTGACTTCTGTTTTGGTCCCGATTTATAATCTGGCCTCAGGCTTTTAATAGCTGGTAGGTGATAGGTTTTAGCTTTTAGAGAAATACCCCCTTAGATCGGTTGTGTGGGTCGTCCTAAAAGCTATGATCTAAAAGCTAAAAGCTCGACAAATCTAGCGAAGCTAGATTTGTCGTTTATCCACAACCCCCCTTTATTTTACCTAGTATCGGGATATAATTAACCTAGTCATTAATAAGTCGAAAAATAGGCCTCCAAATGGCCGTCTCTACCACCTCCAGCCACTCCTTAAGTGAGTCCAAGGAGTGGCTGGAAAAATTAATAGTCATTAATAGATAATTTTTAATAATTATGAAGAAAAGTTTAAATCGAGGTTTTACCCTAATCGAACTCTTGGTGGTCATCGCCATCATCGGTATCTTGTCGGGTATTGTGTTGACGAGTTTGAATAGTGCTCGGACAAAAGCGAAAGATGCCCGTGTTCAGGCTTCTATTACTCAAGTTAGAACGATTGCAGAAACTCTGTTTGATGGTTCTATTTATCCAGCCACTTTTATTACTCCTGGACCTGCCACTGGCGGTACAGCCCCAGCTTGTACCGGTGGGTTAGCTGATTCTTCTCTAAATACCCTTGATGGTGATGTAAGAGCTCAACAAGGTGCAAGCTGCACCGCTGCTGTCAATGTCAATACTACTGTCGCAAGTAAGGCTGGTATTTTAATTGTGAAAAGTGCTGGTAATGACGCTTATGCTGCGTATGCTACTCTTCCTTCTGGATCAGCTTGGTGTGTTGATAGTGTTGGAAAATCAAAAGCTTATACGTTAGCAGCCTCAAATCCTACTGCAACTGCCTGTCCGTAGGGAATTGATACTATGTCAAGGTGACACCTTCCTCACCACAAAAAACCGCCCGTAGGCGGTTTTTTGTTTTATCCACTGTATTTGTAGGGCTTGACGACTTTGTTTGTGGTAAACTTAATAAAATAAGTAATTTTTAATTGGATGAAAAAAAATATATTTTTATTGGTGGGAATATTGGCGGTTCTGGCTCTAGTGGCTATTTTGCCGACGCCAGCTATTTTTGCTGAAACTGGATCAACTCTAAATGGTTGGATGTGGAGCGATAATATCGGCTGGATTAGTGCCAAAACCACAAGTTGTCCCTCTTGCAATGTTATTATCGATTCGACCGGCAAGTTTTCCGGTTTTGCTTGGAGTGATGCAGTGGGTTGGATCAATTTTAATCCCGGTGATAACCCTCCGGCTACACCTGATCAAGCTTTTGTCAGTATGCCCATGACTGGTGGTAATGTTACTGGTTGGGCACGAGCTTGTTCAGTTTTTACCAGTGGTTGTAGTGGAACATTGAAAGACAATAACCAGCGTGGTGATTGGGATGGCTGGATTAAAATGCAGGCAGTCACTTGGGATGGTTCGACCGGATTCTTTTCTGGTTTTGCTTGGGGTGATCTAAACTTGGGCTGGATCAGCATGGCTGGCTTGTCGACCAATCCAGTTACTGCCACAAATTACACTTTGACTGTCAATACTTTAGACGGCGGAAGATTGATTCCTGCTGGCGTCATTTCTGAACCAGTTGGGGTTAGTTTTCCTTACGTCACCTCGGCTTCTTTTGGTGATGGCGTTAATGTTACCTTGACCGCTAAATCACAATTTAACACCAATCTGACCACTTGTTGGAGTGGTTGTGGCCCGACTAATAATGGTTCGGCCACTTATTCTTGTGTTATGGATAGTAATAAGACTGTTACGGTTGGTTGTTCACAGATAGATATTATTCCACCACCTGAAGACCTTCCGACTAAAACTTTAACAGTCACCAATAATTGCGCCGATGCGGTAATAACTGATAATTTATTAAGTCGATCTTGCTCATCTGGTACCTGTAGTTGGACTTATCTGACTGATCTGAATGTTCCTCTATTAAAAACTGCTGGCGACTGGACTGGAGATTGTGCCGGTGAGACCGGTGATTCCTGTTCTTTGACGATGAATGCGGATAAAAATGCTGGGGTGAGTTGTTCAAGCCAAACAAATTCTATTTCTATCACCACACCACTAGCCGGATCAAACAAAATCGTTTTTTCTCGCAATCCTTCCTCGCCTTATCCTTATGCCAGCACGGCTTTCACTGCCAATGTGAGCGGTGATAGCGCTACTATGACTTTAGGTTTAGATTTGAATGATGTTGCTAGTGGGGCTTGTAGTGGCAGTTTTGGCGCGATTGTTTCTAGTACTGATTCTTGTCCTGCACAACAGGACTCAGGACAGATTTCAGGTGGCATTCTCTCTGTTTCTGTCACTGGTGGGCAAAAATACAAATTATGTTTTGTTGATGCTTGTATTTTTGATGGTAATGATTCATTGTTGAACAACAGAGATTGGACTATTTCCACTACCGTCAATGGCGAATCAAACCCGAGTGGCTCCTTCATCCTTGATTTTAATGACGGTTTTTATCAATAAAATATGTTGCTTGGTCTGATCGTTAGCTTTCTCCTCGGCGCTATCATTGGCAGTTTCTTGAATGTCCTGATTTTACGCTATAATACTGGTCGCTCTTTGGGTGGTCGGTCTGGTTGTTTGTCTTGCGGTAAAAAATTACGATGGTCTGAATTGATTCCGATTGTCAGTTTTTTATGGCAAAAAGGAAAATGTGTTGGCTGTCGCAGTCGGGTTTCTTGGCAGTATCCAATTGTCGAATCATCGACTGGTTTTTTGTTTGCTTTAATCTTTTGGTCGCTGGCGCCGACGATCAGCCTAATTATTTTTTATTGGCTGGTGGCCGGGGTATCGGTTTTTATTGTCACTTATGATTGGAAACATCAAATCATTCCCGATCGCGCCAATTATTTTTTGTTTGGTCTAGCCGTTTTACGCGTTTTATTTTTTGGTCCGAGTCTAATTGAATCAGTTTTGACTGGCTTGGCTTTTTTTCTCATCTTTTGGGCGTTATGGTATTTCTCTGATGGCCGGTGGCTGGGTTTTGGTGACGCCAAATTGGTTCTCTCATTGGGACTTCTGCTCGGGGCGTCAGCTGGGGTGACGGCACTATGCCTAGCTTTTTGGTTGGGAGCAATTATCGGACTAACTTTAATCGCTTTTGGTCGCGTCAGTAAATTGCTCAAACTATTCAAGCGTTATACAATGAAAAGTGAAGTGCCTTTCGCTCCGTTTCTTTTGCTGGGTGCCTGGCTAACAATCCTATTTCAATTAAATGTTTTTTTCTTCTTTTAAAAAAATATCAAGACCAGTTTTGGTGTCGGGGTTTACTTTATTTGAAATGATCGTAGTCATTGCGATTTTTACAATTGTTACTGGTATTGTTTTGGCCAATCTGCCCGGTTTTCGTTCCAAGACCTCGCTGGATTTGATGGCTCAAGAAGTCGCCTTACAAATTCGTGGCGCTCAACTTTATGCTATGAACACTTTAGTGGGCAATACTGGTGGCAGTGCTGATACAGATATTTTTGGTTACGCTCTTGAATTTCCAGCCGTTGTCTCTCCCGAATCCAATCTTTTTAGTTTGAAAAAAGTCAGCGAAAACTTTCCCGATGGTCCGTCTCCGTCTCCTGCTCCAGCTGTAAGTGGAGATTCAATCGAAAATTATTCCTTGGGAAAGAATTTTAAATTTTCTGGTTATGACATTTGCCATCCAACTTGCGGAACAATTGCGACAAATTTGCCTTTTCGTCTCTATTTTCGAAGACCGAGAGGAGAAATTTATTATTGTCCCTATAATTCTTCCAGTGGATGGGTTGCATTGAATTCTGATAAATCTAGAATAAAAATATCAACCAAAGATGATTCCGCTTGTCGCTACGTGGTAGTTAATTTTAATGGTCAAATTTATGTTGATCCAAATTGTCCATCATGATTAGAAAAAAAAATAATATCGTCAAAAATTGTTCAGCAACAAGATCTTCCGGATTTACTCTGGTGGAGATGATTGTGGCGGTAGGAATATTTTTAATTGTGGCTTTTACGATCACTGGTACTTTTGTGGTGGCTTTGGATGCCTACCGCAAGGCTCAACAGGTCAATCAAATCACAGAAAATATCAATTATGTTCTCAATCGCTTGGCGATTAATGTTAGAGAGGGAACAGATATTCAGATCAACAATGACGTCTTGTCTTTGAAAATTGGGGCGATTGATTATTTTTATCGGTTGTCTGATGGAGCCATCGAAGAAAGTGTTGGCGATCAAAATAATTACAAAAAACTTACTTCGGATAAGGTCAAGATTATGTCATTAGAATTTGAACAGCAGTCTGTCCAGACAGAAAGGCCAGCGGTTAAAGTAGATCTCTTAACTATTCGGATCCATAGTCAGGTGGCTTTTCGTCAAACAACCACTGATATTGATATTCAAACTACGGTTTTTCCACGACAGTTGATTGTCACCAAATAAAAATCAGTAAAATATGTTTTATCCAATTTTTAACAAACAAAAAAAGACTAACCGATCAAAATTATCTCTGGCGAGAGGTTTTACTATCATTGAAGCTCTGGTGGCGATTGTCATTTTATTGATCGCTATTCTTGGACCATTGGCCATGTTGGCCTCGGCCATCAGCGACAGTCATTTTGCTCGCAATCAAGTGGTCGCCACCTTTTTATCTCAAGAAGGTCTAGAAATGGCCCTGCCTTATTTTCAAAAAGAAATAGTGGATGGCTCGATGCAAGATCGTTGTGGAACCGTGGATAATTATTGCATTATCGATATCAAACAAAACAAGATCACGATTGAAGAAAGTACTGATCCAGCTTTGTATATCACAGACGATAGTCCTAAAAAATATGTTTCGATTATTAATAAGGGAGAGGGAGATGCTAAAACAATTTTTTCCCGCAAAATTTGGTTTAATCTCGTCTCGGTCAATGACCCAGATCTGGCCAATACGATCGCTGATCCTGATGTCAAGGGCGAAGCTTTCATTGGTTTAAAAATCACTTCGCAGGTCACTTGGTCATATCGAGGTGTTTCCAAAACCGCTCAATCGTCAATCATCTATTATGAACCTTTTGAATAATCCAAAAAAATTAAACCGCGCTTTTGTCATGCTCTACGCTTTACTGGTGGCCAGTATTATTTTGTCGATTGGTTTTTATTTGTCAGCGATTATTGCCAAACAAATCCAATTGTCTTCTATGGGTAAAATGTCTCGCGTGGCTTACTACGCGGCAGATGCTGGGCGACTGTGTGGTAATATGTGGGGTGCAACCAACTATAAATATGTCAGTCTGATTAATGATTATAACGCCTTTGGTGAAAATTTAGAGGCGAAAAATATCAATTGTAATGACTCTCAATTGGTTATTTTTGATCCTAATAATTCTACCCAGACGATTAGTGACCCCTCCCCAGTTGCGAATATCTTTGGAATGTTTAATTTGGATCTTGATAATACTAATGCTAAAGAGTATCGTTTCCACTATGATATGACTGTGGAAGATCAGCCGGCTTGCGCTATTGTCTCGATTGTTTTCGAAAAACCTAGTGGTTCCGACAATGTCAATACCTATATTGTTTCCCGTGGCTTTAGTGCTAATTGTAATAATATCTCTTTGGGTCGGACGGTCAGTCAGATAGTGATTTGGAAGCCATAAAATCGTTTTTTTGTGTTATAATCACTCGCAATGAATGAGGTGGAGGCGAAAAAGCGGGTCAAAGTCTTGCGCGAGGCGATCAATCATCATCGCCATCTTTATCATGTTTTGGACCAGCAGGAGATCTCCGATCAGGCTTACGATTCATTAGAGGAGGAGCTTCGGCAACTGGAGCAGGCGTGGCCGGAGTTAATTACCCCCAATTCGCCCACTCAACGAGTGTCGGGTCAGGTGTCGGCTGGTTTTAAAAAAGTAAAGCATGAAGTGGCGCAATGGTCTTTTGACGATGCTTTTACCGAAGATGATCTGCGTGATTTTGATGGGCGAGTGAGAAAAAATCTTGCTTTGCCCGCCGAAGCGAAAGCGGAGGCGGGGCAGAAATTATCTTATCTGTGCGAATTAAAAATCGACGGTTTGAAAATCGTTTTGACTTATCGGGCCGGCGAGTTGTTGACTGCGGTCACCCGTGGCGATGGTCGTGTCGGTGAAGATGTGACCACCAATGTTCGGACGATCAAGGCGGTACCGCTCGTGCTGACTCGGCCAATAGATATCATCGTCGAGGGTGAAATCTGGCTAGCAAAAAAAGAATTAGTGCGATTGAATCAGGAGCGAAAAAAGACCGGTGAAGCGGAATTTGCCAACCCGCGCAATGTGGCGGCGGGAACAATCCGTCAGCTTGATCCGCGAGTGGTGGCCGATCGCCATTTGGATATTTTTATTTATGATATTGCCAAGGCCAGTTTTTCTTTACCGGTTACTCAAAAAGAAGAATTGGAGTTGTTGCAGACACTTGGTTTTAAGGTGAACAAGAGTTGGCGAGCGGTTGACACTATCGACGGAGCGATAGATTTTTGGCGGGAATGGAGCCATAAAAAAGATAATCAAGATTATTGGGTAGACGGAGTAGTAATCAAGGTTAATAAAAAGGCCGATCAAGACAAACTTGGTTATACTGGCAAGGCGCCCCGTTTTGCTATCGCTTTTAAATTTCCCGCTGAACAAGCGACGACCGTGGTCGAAGAGATTGTTTTTCAGGTGGGGCGGACCGGAGTGATCACACCGGTGGCCAATTTGCGACCGGTAGTGGTGGCGGGGACGACTGTTTCGCGTGCCACTTTACATAACGAAGACGAAATTCGGCGTTTGGATGTGCGGGTGGGTGACACGGTCATCATCCAAAAAGCTGGCGACATCATTCCCGATATTATTTCAGTTTTGATTGATTTGCGACCGAAAAATAGTCGACCTTTTGTTTGGCCAGAGGAGTTGGCTGAATGCGGTGGAGCGATTGAGCGAGTGCCGGGACAGGTCGCGTGGCGCTGTGTTGATCGTCATTCTTTCGCTCAACAAAAACGACGTCTGTATTATTTTGCTTCCAAATCCGCCTTTGATATTCCCGGTCTGGGGCCAAAAGTCATTGATCTCTTAATGGCTAACAATCTAGTGGCGCGTGCGGATGATATTTTTCGGTTAAAAAAAGGGGATTTGTTAGCTTTGCCGCGTATGGCGGAAAAATCGGTGGAGAAATTGCTGACAGCGATCGATTCGCGCCGATCGGTTTCTCTGGCGCGATTTATTATTTCTTTATCAATTCCCAATGTGGGCGAGGAAACGGCGCTTGATTTGGCAGAGCATTTTGGCGATTTGGCCAAATTGCGTGGAGCCGGACGAGAAGAGTTGCAAGCGATCGAGGGTGTGGGTGAGGTGGTAGCTGAAGTGATTTATGATTGGTTTCGTTTAGCCGATAATCGAGCTTTAGTCGACCGTCTCCTTAAACAAGTCAAAATTGAAACTGGCGAGGTGACACCTGTCGGTGATTTGAGTTTGAAAAATAAGATTTTTGTTTTGACTGGCACCCTGCCGACTTTGTCGCGTGATCAGGCAAAGACACTGATTCGTCAAAATGGTGGAGAAGTGTCGAGCTCGGTTTCGTCCAAAACTGATTTTGTTTTGGCTGGTGAAGAAGCTGGGTCTAAACTGGCGCAGGCGCAAAAATTGGGGGTCAAAATAATTACTGAAATTGATTTTCTCAAGATGATTTAGTGTCTGGTCGAGTTTTATGGCTTATGCTATGATGCCTTTATGTTTACCGAGCAAGAAATCGACAAATTAGCCGAGCTGTCCCGTATTGCTTTAAGTCAAGAAGAAAAACAAAAATTTCAACGAGATTTCGAATCGATTCTCGGCTATATTTCTGAATTAAAAAATGCGCCGGTCGCTGATCGCAAACTTTCTGCCGATGATCATTATCTGACCAATGTCATGCGCGAAGATAATGATGCCTTCATGGCTGGTGCCAATACGGCAAAAATTTTAGCTGAAGCGCCCAAATCAGACGATAATTTTTTTGTCGTCAAACAAATTTTAGATCATGGCGAAGATAATTAACTTAGCAGAATTAGATATTAAAAAAGCGGGCGAGGCGATCCGGTCTGGTCAGTTTAGTGCGCATGATTTGACTGAAGCTTATTTAGAAAAAATCTCGACGCGCAACGCTGATCTCAATGCTTATCTGGAAGTTTTTACCGATGCTTTGGCTCAAGCCGATGAAGTCGATCGAAAAATAAAAGCGGGTGAATTGTCTGGACCTCTGGCGGGTATTCCTATGGCAATTAAAGACAATATTTTAATTGCTGGCCGGATTTGTTCATCGGCTTCAAAAATGTTGACGACCTATCATGCTACTTACGATGCCACGGTGATCGCCAAATTAAAACAAGGCGGAGTGATTTTTTTAGGTCGAACCAATATGGATGAATTTGCTATGGGTGGTTCAACTGAAAATTCCGCTTATGGCCCGACAAAAAATCCTCATGATTTATCAAGAGTGTCAGGTGGTTCGTCCGGCGGTTCAGCCTCCGCCGTGGGTGGTGATTTGGCTTTGGTGGCTTTGGGCACGGACACTGGCGGTTCGATTCGTCAGCCAGCTTCTTATTGTGGGGCAGTGGGGTTGAAACCAACCTACAGCGCTGTTAGTCGTTATGGCGCGATGGCCATGGCTTCGTCTTTGGATCAAATCGGACCGATTGCCAAGACAATTGATGATGCCGAACTGATCTTTAAAACTATTCGTGGACAAGATAAATTTGATTCGACTAGTACCGATGATCTAGCGACGTCAAAAATTCCCGCTAAATTTAAAATTGGCGTGCCTTATGATTTACTGGGTGCCGGAGTGACCGAAGAAGTGCGAAAAAATTTCGATGAGACAGTTGAACTACTCAAAAAACAGGGTCACGAAATTTTCCCGATCGAGATGCCCAATCTGCATTATTCTCTGGCTTGCTACTATATTTTGATGCCAGCTGAAGCCTCGACCAACTTGGCTCGTTTTGACGGCGTGCGCTATGGTTGTCATGTGGATGGTCAGGACATGATCGAAGATTATTTTCTGTCACGGGGTGCTGGTTTTGGTCAGGAGGTCAAACGTCGCATCATGCTCGGAACCTATGTTTTATCGGCTGGTTATTATGATGCTTATTATGGCAAAGCTGACGCCTTGCGCCGATTGATCGCTGAAGATTATCGGAAAGCTTTTGCCAAGGTTGATGTGTTGATTACGCCGACCGCACCATCGGTAGCTTTTCCCCTTGGTCAGAATACCAGTGATCCACTTCAAATGTATTTGGAAGATATTTTTACCGTGCCAGTCAATTTGGCCGGTGTGCCAGCTCTGTCAGTCCCGACTGGTAAAAATGGAACCGGTTTGCCTTTTGGTTTGCAGATTACCGGCCCGCACTGGAGTGAAGATTTACTCTTTGCTTTAGGGAGAGAGATCGTTCGCTAAAATATTCACCCTGTTGAATAAAAATTGTTTAGTTAATTTTAATATTTTATCAACTAAACAATTTTAATTTTAAATTTTGTTGTAGCAATGTAGATTTCATGTTTTGAAATAATTTGCTGTATAATGGGATTATCAAATATGGTCGCTGAATTTAAAATTTATTCAATAGGGTAAATGCTCGAACAAGTTGTTCAATCTCCACCCAATTTACCGCAACCGAATTTTTTAAATTTGGAATATTTTTTTGGTTTGATTTACCGAATGTTTTTCGGTGAATCTGGGATTTTAGGTTTATTGTTGTCGGCCGATTCCGGCATGCTTTTTAACTTGCCGTTGTGGTTTAAGATTATCTCCACAATTATTTCTCTTTTTTTGTTGGTCGGCGTCTCTTTCTTTTTGTCTAAATTTTTTGATTTGCGTCGTGAAGAAAGAGAAGATATTTTTAATGCTATCGCTGAAGCGGGAACGGCCATTGAAGAAAAAAAGAATGCTCGTTGGGAAAAGATCTTGTCTCATGTTCACTCGGAAGCGCCGGCCGAGTGGAAATTGGCGATTATTGAAGCCGACAAAATGCTCGAAGAATTGGTTGACACTTTGCCGTTTGAGGGCGAAAATTTGGGTGAGAAATTACGCCAAATCGAACGTTCGGATTTTATTACTTTAGATGAAGCTTGGGAGGCGCACAAAGTTCGCAATCGAATTGCTCATGAAGCCGGTTTTGAATTGAGCCATCATGAAGCCAAACGGGTGATTGGCCTGTTTGAGAAAGTCTTCCGTGAATTTGATTTCATTTGACATTCGTAGTATACTGGTAACTAATCGCGGGGTAGAGCACTGGTAGCTCGTCAGGCTCATAACCTGAAGGTAGCGGGTTCGATTCCCGCCTCCGCAACCACGTAAAGAAAAAAGGCCTAGTTTAGCTAAACTAGGCCTTTTTTTCACTTAGAGCAGGATTACGTCAATTTGTTATTTACAATCGAACTAGTGATAATGTATAATATATGAATGTCAAAGTATTTAGAAAAAAATAAGGCAAGAGAGATGAGAAAGATGGGAGAAAGTCTTGGTGCGATTTCTACAAAATTGGGTGTTTCTAAAAGCACTGTTAGCTTGTGGTGTAGAGATATCTTGTTGGGTTTGGACCAAGTAAATTTTTTAACTGAAAAAGTCACTAAAGCTGGATTGGCTGGGAGGATGAAGGGTGCAGAAATGAATCGTAAGAAGAAAGAAAAAAATGTAAACGATCAGAGGGAACAAGCTAGAAAAAAGATGGGTAAAATTTCACAGAGAGACTTGATGATGATTGGTACGTCTCTGTATTGGGGAGAAGGAAGTAAAAACGGGAGTAGGACTATATTTGTCAATTCTGATCCTGAGATGATAAGGATCATGTATAAGTTTTTTAGAGAGGTTCATGGGGTGTCGAAAGAGTTATTTAAACCGACCGTACAAATAAACGAAATTCATAAACCTAGAATAAATAAGGTCTTGAAATTCTGGTCTTTTTTGCTAGACTTACCATTAAATCAATTTGGTAATACATATTATGTAAAAACTACGCCTAAGAAGGTCTATGGCAATTATGAATCTTATTATGGAATATTAAGATTGGTGGTTAATAAGGGTTCGAATTTGCAATATGAGATTTTAGGGTCAATTGATGTTATAAAAAAGATATAAATTTGCTGATGTAGCTCAGTTGGTTAGAGCGGGCGTTTCATAAGCGCCAGGTCATTGGTTCAAGTCCAATCATCAGCACCATCAATTGAAAGAGATTGATTTTTGTGTAGAATGGACGAATTGCGGGCGTAGCTCAATTTGGTTAGTAGCACTCCCCTGTCACGGGAGAGGTTGCCGGTTCGAGTCCGGTCGCCCGCGCATTAATTGCCCCACCTCGCGAGGTGGGGCAATTTACGTATAGCCAATCTAGTAAAAAAATAGATTTTGTTTCCTAAATTTTTAAAAAGAAACGCTTTACTCCTGTTGTCGATAGGCAAAAGATTTGATTAGGTTTATAATTTACTCAATCAGCCGTTAAAATTTTTATCAATATGGAACAAATTAAAATTGAAGGTGAGGGTTTGCAAGTCGTTCTAAATAAAATTGAAGAAGCTGGTAAAAAATTGGAAGTGAGGGAGGCTAAACATTCTGGCCTCGTGGTTGATCGATTGAAGAATGTTTTAAGACAAATGAATTTAGCTAAAACGGCCTAATAAAATTATGAGTAAACAAATATTAGCCGATTTGATAAAAGAAAAGCTCGGTATTGCCGATTTGTCAGTCGAAGAACAAGAAAAAATCTTATTGCGCTTGGAAGAACAGATTTTACGTCGGGCGACTTTGGATATTTTGGAATCTTTGCCGGCGGGAGAAAAAGCGGAATTGGAAGCGATAATCAGTGCTAGTGACGACGAGACCATCGTTCGTTTTTTGCGTGAAAAATTGGGGGTGAATTTGGATGAAGTGATGACAAAAACTGCCAACGAACATTTGGCCGATTTGACCAACAGCGACTAATTTTTTTCTAGTTGAAAATATAAGAAAGTTATGGTAAATTTGCTGTGGCTGAAAAAGCCGTTGTAGCTCAGTTGGTAGAGCACGTCATTGGTAATGACGAGGTCAGCAGTTCAATCCTGCTCAGCGGCTCAAAAAAAGATGGCACAAATGTGTCATCTTTTTCCGTTGAGTAGGATTGAACGGAAGAGTGGGGTCGGGAGAACATTTGGTCTCCCGTGGAGGAAAACAGCTTCGCCAGCTGGCGGAGTGTTAGAAACCGTGGGTTTCTAAAGCGCAGGCTGAGTTAATCGAAGCCGAGCAGTGATTCCTGCTCAGCGGCTCTTATAAAAAACCGTTTTCAACGGTCTTTTTTTGTGATATCTTTGGTCTGTTAGCCACCTTAGCTCAGTTGGTAGAGCGATGCATTCGTAACGCATAGGTCCCCGGTTCAATCCCGGGAGGTGGCTCATGACCAAAGACGAGATTCAACAGCAAATCGATATTCTGGAAATCGAAATGACCCAGCCGGATTTTTGGCAAGATAAAGATTTGGCGCAACAAAAAATTAAAGACCTCCATCAACTTAAAGCCGATTTAGAGGGAGTGGGTAAGTACGATAAGGGCTCGGCGATCATTACGATTTTTTCCGGCGCTGGCGGTGATGATGCTGAGGATTTTTCGGCGATCTTGTATGAAATGTACCGTAAGCTAGCGGTCAAAAAAAAATTTGAGTTAATTTTAATCCACGCCAATCAAAATGATCATGGTGGTTATCGCAATCTAACTTTTGAATTGGCAGGGAAGGGCGCTTATGGTTTGTTGAAAAATGAATCGGGTGTTCATCGGTTGGTGCGCATCTCGCCCTTTAATGCTAAAAAATTGCGTCATACTTCTTTTTCGCTGGTAGAAGTGATCCCCAAACTAGCCAAAACCGAAGAGTTTGAAATTCCGCCGGAAGATTTAAAAATTGATTTTGCTCGTTCGAGCGGTCCGGGTGGTCAAAATGTGAACAAGCGTGAGACGGCGGTACGGATTACTCACTTGCCGACCAATCTCACCGTTCATTGTGATTCCGAACGCAGTCAACAGCAAAATCGCGAACAGGCCCTGGCGATTTTGCGGGGCAAACTTTATCGCCGGTTGGAAGACGAAAGGTTAAAACGTGAGCAGGGGATGTATGTTAGTAAAACTACTGATATTGAATGGGGCAGTCAAATCCGTTCCTACGTTCTCCACCCTTACAAAATGGTCAAAGATCATCGCACCGAGGTTGAGACTAGCGATGTCGAAGCGGTGCTCGATGGTGAGCTAGACCTGTTTTTGGAAGCGGAAAAAGACTTGGCTTAAGTTTCGTTTGGTATCGAGAACAGTTTTTGTTATAATCAAGCTATGATTTATTTTGATAAAGTCACCAAGGCCTATGGTCCAGAAAATGTGGCCCTAGACAGTGTTTCTTTTGTGGTCGAGCCAGGAGAAATGGTCACGATTGTTGGCCATTCTGGCGCTGGTAAAACCACTCTCTTGAGGATGATTTTAGCTGAAGATCGTCCCACCAAAGGCAAGGTCTTTTTTGAATCGCAAGATATTCATTCTTTAAATAAATACGCTATCCCTAAAATTCGTCGGCGAGTAGGTAGCGTTTTTCAAGATTATCGCTTGTTGCCCAATAAAACTGCTTATGAGAATATTGCCTTTGCTATGGAAGTGGCTGGTCGGGACGAAGAAGAAATCAAAAGCGATGTGCCCCATGTTTTGGATATTGTCGGCCTGGGTGATCGTCTCTGGCATTTTCCACACGAATTATCCGGTGGGGAACGTCAACGAGTCGCCATTGCTCGAGCGATTATCAATCGGCCAGACTTGTTGATTGCCGATGAACCGACTGGCAATTTGGATCCGGAAAATGCCGAAGAAATCATTGAAATTTTCAAAAAAATAAACGATTTGGGGACGACGATTATTTTAACCACTCACAATCCTAAAGTGGTGGAAAAAACTGGCCACCGCATTATCAAAATGGAGAATGGTAAAATTATTAGTGATGAAAAAAGAGCTAAAAAAGTATGATCTGGATCAATTTTAAACGCATTGTTAAATCCGGCTTTATCAATTTCTGGCGTAACGGTCTTGTTTCTCTGGCTTCGGTTTTAGCGATTGCCGTTTCTTTGTATGTGATCGGCGGTCTCATGGTCTCGTCGGCTTTTTTGAATGGGGTGGTCGCGGAAGTGAAAAACAAAGTTGACATCAGTGTTTCTTTTAAACCGGAAACGGCCGTCGACGACATTACCGCGGTAAAAAAATCTTTGTCGCTATTGCCGGATGTTAAAAAGGTGGTTTATGTGTCGCGTGAAGATGAATACAAAAGTTTTCGTGAGCGTCACCAAGACAATGCTCTACTTTTGCAGTCTCTGGACGAAGTCGGCAATCCTTTTGGCGCTCGGTTGAATATTACGGCTATCGATCCCAATCGTTATGAGAGCATCGTTTATTTTCTAGAAAATGACAATCAAAGTTTGTCTGTCAATCGCGATATTATTGATCAAGTCAGTTTCAAGCGCGATATTGTTAGCCGACTCAATAAAATTATTGGCATCGTTAAAAGAATTGGTTTGGTCGCCAGCACCGTTCTCATTTGTTTGGCGGTTTTTGCCACTTTCAATACTATTTCTTTAGCCATTTACACCTCTCGCGAGGAAGTGTCGGTGATGCGTCTGGTCGGAGCGGGCAATATCTATGTCAAAGGTCCGTTTTTGATCGAGGGGATTATTTCCGGTTTTCTCGGCACTTTAGTGGCGCTTTTCTTTCTTTATCCCAGTGTGGCTTGGATAAAAAATGTCAGTTACAACGCTTTTGGTGGGGTGGATTTGTTGTCTTATTTATCTGGCAATTTTGCTTCAATTTTTCTCACGCTGTTGGTTTCCGGTGTTGGCCTAGGTTTTATGGCCAGCTATCTGGCAGTACGGAGATATGCTAGTTTGTAAGATTTCTTCCTATCAAAAAATCCGCTTTAAAGCGGGTTTTTTGAAGTTGGCTGCCGGACTTGGATTCGAACCAAGATGAACGGATTCAGAGTCCGCTATCCTACCATTAGATGATCCGGCAATTGTGGCCATATTAACACATTTTTTGAATTTTTAAAGACAAAACCTGCACACCAATGGTGCCATCGCGTCTAAGTTTTTTAAAAATTTAAATCTTGCTTGGTAATTAGAACTCTAAAATATATTTACAAAGTTAAACTGATTTTGGACGCAAAAAACAATGGTACCATTGGTGTGTAGGAAAAATTCCCCCAGAGCGCGCTTGCGCGCTCTGGGGGAATGAACCGTTGCCTGTCATCGTCCTTGAGAAATCACCTCCTTTCTAATATATTTTTAGCACAAAAGTTCTTATTTTGACAATTTTTCGATCAACGAGCGTAAGTCGTCGATTTTTTTGTCGATATTTTTTAATTGGACGTCGTCGTCCTCGATTTCTTCTCTAGTTTTTTCGATGATTTTTTTCTCGCCCTTGATACCGGAAATCAAGATTTTATCGCCGATAAAATAGGAGACAAGGACACCTGTCGACAAGAGAATAATGGCGCCAATGACGGTTGACATGAAATTGGACATTAAACCGATACTACCCTCCCAAATTCCGCGCCAAAACAAGATTAGGCCAGTGCCGGCAATGATGGCGTAAAGATTGGGATAACGACTTAAATAGCCACGAGTTCGATCTTCCATGCGATCGAAAAAAGTTGAGATTTTTTTGAACATTCCTACTACTCTATCATTTTTGTGTTAAAATATCCAGATATGAAGATTGAACGAGTCGCGATCATTGGCGCCGGTGAAATCGGTTTGGCTCTCGGCGGGGTAATTGCCCAAAAAGCCGAAGTTTTCTATTGGGATAAAAATGAAAAAAAATTACTGGGTTTGTCTGGTGAAGATTTGTCTTTGCCGGAAATCATGACTGGTGCCCAGGCGATTTTTCTGTGTTTGCCGACGGCTGGCTTGAAAGAGGCGATCTTTTGTCTCTCCCCCTATTTGCGAGCCGATCATATTTTGATCACTTTAGCCAAGGGCTTGGAGGAAGGTACTGGCCGAACGGCGCTCGAATTTGTGTCTAAAATCATTCATAAGGGTTTAGTCGGGGCTTTGGCCGGTCCGCTGGTGGCAGAAGAAATCGCTGGTGGTCGGCCTGGAGCCGGCGTCTTGGTCGGCAAGGGTCGAAAAATGTCCGCGGTGGCCGAGCTTTTTGCTGGTTCAAAAATAAAAATCAGTTTTTCGACCGATTTGATTGGTGCTTCTTTGGCCGGAGTTTTGAAAAATATTTACGCGCTGGGCGCCGGTATGGGAGAAGCTTTGGGTTGGGGCAGTAACGCGCGCGCGCTTTATCTAACCGAAGCCCAAGGCGAGATTTTAGCTATCGGTAAAATGTTTGGTGGCAAGACCATAACTTTGTTGGGACCGGCCGGTTTGGGTGATTTTCTTGCCACCGCTTTATCGAAAAATTCAGCTAATTTTTATGTTGGCTGGCAATTGGCACGTCAAGAAAAAATCGATCGATCGAGCGAGGGGCTGGTCTCACTCCCGCTTTTATTAGGACGTCTAGGCAACAGGGCTAAAAATTTCCCTGTCTTGATGATGTTGAAAAAAATAATTTTAGACGATCAATCGGCCGAAGAAATTTTCCGCCAAGGGGGTCTGATTTAGAACAAACTCTCGACGATCTGTTTAACGACATTGCCGTCGGCTTGGCCACCGGTGGCTTTCATGACCGCGCCAGTTAGGATGCCAATTTTGGTTTTGTCGGTGATCCCGAGTTCGGCTTTTTTACTTTCGGCCATGGCACGAATTTGCTCCTCGCTCATCTGGGCCGGCAAATAGGTTTTTAAGATGTTTAACTCGGCTTCCTCGGCACTGGCCAAATCTTCACGATTGCCGGCGCGAAATTGTTCGATTGAATCTTGGCGTTGTTTGACCAATCTTTTAATGACTATTAAAACGTCGTCATCGGTCAGTATTTCGGTTGGCTTCATTTTTTTGGTCACCAACTCGTTGGTCAAAGAGGCACTCATCCCTCGAACCGTCGCCAAGCGCACTTCATCGCGGGCTTTCAGCGCTTCTTTTATCTCATTTTTGATTTGCTCGTGGAGTGACATATCCGGCATTTTAACATGTGCTATAATCGTTAGCAATGATGACCCCAGAATTTATCAAGGCCTACAAAGGGCTCAATCCGGCGCAAAAGGAGGCGGTGGATACTATTGAGGGGCCGGTGATGGTCATTGCCGGACCGGGGACGGGCAAGACCCAAATTTTGACCCTGCGGATCGCCAATATCTTGCAACAGACTGATACTCCGCCTAATGGTATTTTAGCGTTAACTTTTACTGAAGCCGGTCAAAAAGCCATGCGTCTCAAACTGCGACAATTTATCGGTTCCCGTGCCGATGAAGTGGCGGTCTATACCTATCACGGTTTTGCGTCAGCGGTTATTGCCGAATGGCAGGATCATTTTTCGCATTTGTCGCGAGCGAAGCAATTGACTGAAGTCGAGGCCGAGTCGCTGATCCGAGAAATTTTAGCAGAAAAGAAATTTAATAAACTAAGACCGCTTGGCGATCCGGATTTTTATGTTGGTAAAATTATTAAAACTATCAGCGATTATCGCAAAGAAGCCTGGACGCCAACGTTGGTTCGAAAAAATGCCACCGAGCAAATCGAATTTATCAAACAGGATGAATCAGCCATTTCTTCGCGTGGGGCGACCAAGGGACAATTGAAAGCCGAAGCGCTCAAACGCATTGAAAAAGCGGAACGAACAATTTTGCTGGCCGAAGTTTACCAAGCTTACGAAGACAAAAAACGCACTGAACGAAAAATTGATTTTGATGATTTAATTTTTGAATTGTTGGAAACATTAGAAAAAGACGAATTACTTTTGCGTTTACTGCAAGAAAAATATCTTTATCTGTTGGTCGACGAACATCAGGACACTAATGATGCCCAAAATCTTTTAATCAAAAAGATCGCTGATTTTTTTGATGAGCCAAATCTCTTTGTGGTCGGTGATGAAAAACAGGCGATTTATCGTTTCCAAGGTGCCTCGGTGCAGAATTTTCTAAAATTTCAACATCTGTGGCCGACGATGAAAGTTATTTCTTTGATCGCCAATTATCGTTCTCAACAGGGTATTTTGGATGCCAGTTTTGGTATGATTGAAAAAAATTATGGTGAAGGCGAGCACCTCAATCTACGGATTAAATTAAAATCAGCCAAGGCAGAGGCGCCTAGACCGATCGATATTGTGACCGCCGGCAACACCGAAGCAGGCGAACAATATTTAGTTCAAGCGGTGAAGAATATCTTGACTCAAGATCAGCAAAAAACGATCGCGATTATTACTCGTACCAATCGTGATGTGGAGCGAGCGCTATCTTTGTTGGAACATAACGGCCTTTCGGCCACGGCCGAACGCGGGACAGATATTTTCTCTCATCCACTTGGTCGGCTTTATTTTCAACTGCTGGAGTTTCTCGCTGATCCGTCTCAAATCGAAGCTCTGGCCCAAACTTTGACAGCTGGTTTATGGGCTTTAGATTTCCATGACTCGACTTTACTGATTCGACAAATTCGGAGTGGTCAAATGGGCGAAGTGACGCAAAAAATACCAGTCTTGGCTGAATTAAGAAAAAATTTGACCGAAGCGGGAGCGATTGAATTTGTGATTAATGCCGGCGAGAAATCCGGCCTAACCAAATTGGCAACTAAAAATCCTCTAGCGGTCGAAGTTTGGCGATCGATTGTGGCTTTGGCCCAAGATTTAGCCCAACAAAAAATGATTGAGGATCCGCGAGCTTTGATCGCTGAATTGCTGGCTTATCGTCAGACGGCGGAAACCAGAAGTTTAAAAATTTCCGCTGGTGCTTCTGATGCCCAAGTGCGGATTATGACCGCTCACGGTTCGAAAGGTTTAGAATATGATCAAGTTTTTTTACCTTATGCGACGGAAGAATCTTGGATGTCCAAGCATCGAGGCAATTATTTTATTTTGCCGGTGGAAAAAGAAGAGGGCGATGAAGTTAGCGATGCGCGCCGGCTTTTTTATGTTGCTTTGACTCGAGCTAAAGATCACGCGACAATTATTTTTAGTTTGGAGGATAATTTAAAGCGAACTTTGACTCCCTTGCGTTTTATCGCCGAGTTGGATTCGACTAACATTTCGCGGATTGAACTTCCGGCCTTGACTGATTTCTCCACTCAAAATTCCAACTGGTCTGCAGAGATTAAAAATCAAACGGAGCTGATCGAATATGCCAAAAATACTTTATTGGAAAAGGGTTTGTCGGTCACGGCTCTCAATCATTTTTGCGATTGTCCTAGCAAGTTTTTTTATAAAAGTATTTTGAAGTTGCCGGAACCGCCGGCCAGTAGTGCCGAAAAAGGCAATGCTATGCATGAAGCCATTTCGCTGGTCTGGTCTGAACTCGATAAAAATGTCGCTAGCATCACGGCCAATTTGAAAAAAGGTGTTCAAGACTATTTTGTCCACTCGCTTTTACCTCGGTCAGAAAAGGAAATGATTTTGGACGAACTTCTACTAAACGCGCCCAAAGTGGCCACGGCGCTTGAAGAGCATTTTTCAACCAAGGGTCAGGTATCGTCGGAAAAATGGGTGGAAACTTTTTTCCAGACTAAATATCTGGATCGACCAATCGAATTGAAATTGCATGGCAAAATGGATGCTCTGGTCGAAACGGCGGACAAAGTTTTAGTCTTTGATTATAAAACCAAAGAGGCGATGAGTGTTGGCGCTATAAAGGGTGAGACCAAAAATGACAACGGCGGTTATTTTCGTCAATTGGTTTTTTACAAAATTTTAATGACTGGTAGTCATTTTTATCGAGGCAAAACTATTGAACCAGCGCTAGTTTTTGTCAAACCCGATAGTAAGGGGCGTTGTCCAACGATTCAGATTCCCATCGAATCGGCTGACATCGAGAGGGTCAAAAAAGAAATCCAAAATCTGATTGATGATGTTTGGTCGGGAAAAATCCTAACCAAGACTTGTACTGACCTCGAGTGTGAATTTTGCCAGTGGCGAAATTTAACGAGTGTCTCTTAGGCTGTTGGCGAAAAAGAGGCTGGACAAGGTGGCGAGAGCGACGGCCAGAAAAATAAATTTTAGTGGTAGAAAAGCCAAAAAAACAGTGGCAAAAAGCGGACCGATTAAATAAGCCAAGGGGACGTTGTTGCGCGAAACGGCGATAATGTCGGCATTTTGACTGTCAATTTTTTTGAAGAGATAGGTTTCCTTCATGATTTCAATGCCGGCGGCGCCGGTGCGAGTCAAGAACAAAATCAGTCCCCAGACGATCAAACTCTGGCCGGAGACGAGAGGAATCGAAGCAGTGGCAATCGCCGATAGAATAATACTGGCAATCAATAATTCTTTTTCACCTAGATATTTGTCGGCTAGACGACCCAAAGGCAATTCAAATAAAACAAAGGGTAAAAGCATAAAAGTAAAAATGATACCGATTTGCGACCAAGTCAAACCGATGACTTCGTGCAAATAAATCGGGCTATAGACGACCATGATGGCATAGAAAAAATGTAATAAAAAATCAATGGCCAAGATTTTTTTTACATCGGCATCATTTTTATTACTACTGCGCCAAAGTTTTTTGATGGCTTGGAGTGGAGAAGATAGACGAAATTCTTTCCGGTCTTTTTCTTTTAGGGCGACAATGGTGATAATCAAAGCCAAGAGCATGGCCGGTAAAGTCAGAAAAAAAATCAAACTGTAGCGTTCGGGATAGATTTCTAAAATTCGGCCGACTAAAAAAGGCGAACAAAGCCAAGCTAGATTGTAGGCGGTCATATAAAGACCGCGAGTCGAGCCAGTGCTCCGATCGTCGCTATATTGTTCGAGAAGGACATCCAAAAGGTAGCGGATAATCATGCCGGCAGAATAGAAGACGACGAAAGCCAATAGGGTGGCATAACCACTAGGGCTGACGGCAAGTTGAACGGTCGCCACAATGGCAAAAAAAGAAAAAATTATCAATGGCCGACGCAAGCCCCAATTTTTTAATTGTGTTGGTAGAAAAGAAAAAGTGGCGATGGTGAGCAAGGAACTAATGGCGAAAATCGAACCGACTGATTTTGTGCCGACTAAAGTTTGCAAAAAAGAAGATTCGACATAGGCCGGCAGAGCGGCCACTACTGCTAACAAAAAACTGACGAGATAAATAAGTTTGCGCATCAGTTTATTATAACTTGTATTGGTTATTTTAAAAAATATCAATGCCTCAGATCTAGGGTCTAGTGATACCTACGATTTTCCTCTCATTTTTTTGAAATTATTTTTGGAAACAACCGATCGCCCCAACTCTTTTTCTAATTCTTTCCGGGCATTACCAGCTACTCTACCACCTCGATTGGCATCGGACTTTAATTTTGGTACGCCTTTTGAATTTTCCGTCCGATGAATTTCGGTTGTAGATCTTTCACCGAGCATATTAAAAATTAGCTCAAAATCATTCATATGGTCACGCAGATTTTGTCGCTTGAGACCTTTCAGTTTTTTGTATTCGCTGGGAGTGACACCAAAAGTGGCTTTGGAGATTTCAGCGGTTAAGATTTCATAATCTTTGTCTTCTCTGGCACCCCGTTTTTGCCATTCGTCAGTCAATTCTTCGCGAATAGCGATGCCTCTCATTCTTTTTTCAATCCAGCTATCAGGGTAGCCTTTGAGCTTGTAAAGCATCCTCGTCCGTTTAGTGGCCAACTCAGGATCTTCGATTTCTTGGACTCGCTCATAGCCAACTTTGGCCAGCCAACGCTTAAGTGGCTCAGCTTTGGGCGAAGGAATTGATTGAACTATACGAAATATGCCTTCGGTATTGGCGCAATTTAACATCTGTAGACCTCCAGTAGTCTGAATAGGAAGGGGGGTGGCAATTTGCCCCCACCCTTTGGCTAGTTCTGGATCGCGTCGCCTCATGTCTTTAACATATCCGTCAGGCTGAACAGAATCAGTTAAAACTTCAATAATATCAACAATCACAAACCACCACTCGTTCTTATGAATAACCTTTCTGATTTCCCGACCCTTAAAAATTGCGATTCTTGTTTCAATTTCCATCTGTTAATTTTACTGCAATTTAGCCAAAACCTCAAAAAACTTATCCTCTTGTCAATTTGCCTCGGGGGGGGGGTATTATTAAGGGATTATAAATTAATTAAATAAAAATATGTCTGAAACAGGACCAGAGACAACAGCGACAAAAGTTGAAAGAGTAAAAGGAATTTTGGCAGAACTCCAAGAGGCCACTAGAGCTATTGAAGATGATGCTACTGCTATGTATGGTCTTATCAATTCTATTGATGGGTGGCTTCATCAAACTGAAAAGGATTTAAGGGCACGAGAGTACGCTAAGAGAGAGGGATAAATAAAAAAAGGGGGGGAAGTCCAACTTCCCCCCTTTTTTTTAGACTTTATTTTATCAAACACCGGGTGTTGATAATTTTATTACAAACTTAAAAATTTCTCCCGCATTTTCGCGAAGCGAAAATGCGGGAGATTTACTTACTACTTTTACCCTATAGAGTAACAACTAATAAATAGGTTTTTTCACTATTTATTAGTTGTTTAAATTAAGAGCCATTCTTTTTTAGAAAAGAATGGCTCTTAATTTAAACTCAATAGGGTGAACTACTCTACTACTTACTACTACCCTACACCTCGATTAACACGGGCAGAATTATCGGGCGTTTGTGAGTTTTTTGAAAGAGGTATTTACCTAGCTCTTCGCGGACGGAGTTTTTAACATAATCCAAATTGATCGGGTGCATTTTAGCAGTGGCATCCTCGATCGTTTTTTTGGCCGTTTGACGAACGGCGCGCAGTAATTCTTGTGACTCTTTCAAATAAACGAAACCGCGCGAGATGATATCCGGTGATTTGCGGATTTTGCCATTCTTGACATCTACTATGGCGATGATGACAAACATTCCATCTTGAGCCAACATTTGACGATCGCGGATGACTACTTCCTGGATGTTGTTGGTGCCGAGACCGTCCACCATCACTACTCGAGAACCAGCGTTTTGTTTGAGGGCGCCAATTTTGCGTACAATATTTTTTTCCGGCAAGCCGACACCCATAGCGACTTCGGCGTGAACTCGTAACATATAGTGGTTGCCGTGAACGGGAATAAAAAAACGCGGACGAATCATTTTGTGAATCCATTCCACCTCACCTTGGTAGGAGTGACCGCTCGAATGAACATTAGCCACGCCGTAGTGAACGATTTTGGCACCTTGACGCGAAAGATTATCTTTTAATTTCTGGACGCTTTTCTCATTGCCGGGGATAACCGAAGAAGAGAGTAACACCGTGTCGCCTTTTTTAATCTTGACCAGTTTATGTTCTTTTTGCGACATCCGCATCAGGGCGGCAAATTCGTCACCTTGGGCGCCGGTAGCTAAAATCACGATTTGATTTTCTGGATGCAAGGACAATTCATCGGAAGAAATAATTGTTCCGCGTTTGACTTTGAGCAGACCCAATTCTTTAGCGATTTCGATATTGGTTTTCATCGCTCGGCCCTCAATGGCCACTTTTTTGCCCAATTCTTCGCAAGCCATAATAATATAGATAATGCGCTCAAAGAGAGAAGCAAAAGTGCCAATAATCACTCGGCCTTTGGCGCGACTGACAATATCTTTGACATTTTGTTGGACTTCTTTTTCGGGAAAAGAAAAGCCGGGTTTTTCCACATTGGTTGAATCGGCCATTAAGACCAAATTGTTTTCTTTACCGATATTGCCATAAGTTTTGATTTCAAAATCGGCCAGTTGACCATTTTTATGCTCCAGACGAATATCACCGGTATAGATAATGTTGCCATAAGCTGTCTCTTGAATAACGCCAACCGAGTCGGGAATAGTATGAGAAGTAGCAAAAAAGCGAAAAGTCATTTGGCCGGCTTTTAATTTTTCACCCGGACTGATCACTTGGATATTTAATTTGGGCAGATGAGGGAATTCTTCTTGTCGTTTTTTGATCATAACGGCGGTCAAAAGTGAAGTGTAGATCGGCGGATTGCCGATTTTTTCCATCAGGTAGGGAATACCGCCAATATGATCCAGGTGGCCATGAGTAACAATCACCGCGCGAATTTTTTGTCGATGTTCTTCCAAATAAGTAGTATCGGGAATAATATAATCAACACCGGGAGCATCTTCACCCGGAAAAGCCAAACCGGCATCAACGATAACAATATCATCGCCGATTTCCACAGCGGTCATATTTTTGCCAATTTCTTCCACCCCACCAAGCGGAATAATTCGGATCACATCGGAATTAATATCGGGGATTTTTTCTCTCGGTTTAGTGCTTGAGTCTTTGGAGTAAGCGGAATCGGCCGTCAATCTTTTTCTCGGTCTAGATGCTCCTGCTTGGGCGCGAATTTTGACCGCTGGTCGTCTGGTGGTTTCAGTGGTCGACTGGCTGTTCTGTTTGATTTCGTTTGGTGCCAGCCTATTGTTTGGCATTGGCCGATTGGCGGGCGGAAAATTATTTTTATGTCGAGCCAATCTGTTGACCGAAAAAGTTGGGGCTTCATTGCCGGAGGCGACGAAATGGCGCCGGCGAGATGGACGCTGACGATTATTATCCGCGCCACTTTGGCGGTGCGGTTGATTGGGCTGATTGAGCGGTATCATTTTTGCTAATTATTTGTTGATAATGTTTTTTTGTTGGGCGAGAAAGCGCCAAATTCGATCGGTTTTAGAATACCATTTGTGAACGGAAGAAAAACGTTCGGCCGGAATAGAAATGGTTGAAAAAGTAGTCCCACCGATACTTTTTGGTAAGACATATAAATAGTAAGGCGAATAAATAAAAACGGCTGGCTGATCATTGGCGATTTCTTTTTGGAAGAGTCGATATTTGGCCAACTGTGTTTTTTCGTCCGTCGCTTGGCGGATCTCTTCCAATAATTTATCGGCGGTGAGATTGGTATATTGAGCGATATTCAAGCCGGGATCCAGTCTTTGTGAAGAATGCCAAAAAGGAAAGGGGTCGGGGTGACGACCTAACACTTCACCAAACAAGAGAGCGTCATATTTGCGCGGACGAATAAAATTATCATTTAAGTCGCTGGCTTCAAAAATTTTTACTTCAACTTTGGCGCCGATCTTTGACCATTGTTCTTTGACTTGTTCCGCCACAGCTTTTAGTTCTGGCACATCGGAAGTCAAAATAGTAAAAGATAAAGTTTCCAGCCGGGTATCTTTTTTATTGATATAAATTCTTTTTTCCAAGACCCCATTTATTCCCGATTTCCAACCAGCTTTGGCTAAAATTTCTTTTGCTTTATTGGGATCATAGAGACTATTACTGGTTTCCAGAGTAAAACCAAAGGAACTTGGGGGTAGGGCGTTTTCAACAGTTTGACCAAATCCAAAAAGCACTTTATCAATGATAGCTTTTTTGTCGGTGGCTAGGTCTAAGGCTTGGCGGACTTCTTTGCTGGTAAAAACTTTAGCTTGATTTTGATTGAGAAAGACGCCAAAAATTCTCGGCAGGGGAATTTTCATCACTTGAGCAGAGTTCATCTTTTGGGCGCGATCGGGGGCAATTGCTCCCAAGCTCTCGATTTTGCCGAGCAGATAATCGGCATATAATTCGTCGCTGTTGGGATAAGATTTGATCGTCAGACTGTCCAAACGCGATTTGCCCAAAGCAAAATATTTGAAAGCAGTCAGATTATAAGTTTGGGCCATACCCAAATCATCTTTTTTAAGACTATCAAATTGAAAAGGTCCGGAACCAACTGGTTTGATATTTAAATCGCTAAGCGGGAATGATTCGGCCGGAATTTTTGACCACAAATGTTCTGGTAAAATCCCCATAGTCGTGTTGTCTAAAAAGTTGGCATAGGGTTTTTTAAGTTTGAATTCTATTTCTCGGTCGTTGATTTTAACTATCTCCACTCCGTCCCAGTCGGCTCGCTTGGGACTTTTTATTTGCGGATCAGTGGCTTTTTTGATGGTGAAAACAACATCATCAGCATCGATTTTTTCGTTATCGTGCCAATAAATTTCTTCCTTTAATTTGAAATGATAAGTCAAGCCGTCGGCGCTGACGCTATAACTTTCGGCGAGATCTGGGATTAGACGGTTTTCTGTGCCGATGCGCATTAGGCCGGAATAAACCAAGACGGACAAATCGCGGTCGGCATCGGAAATCGCCAAGAGTGGATTAATAAAACGAGGCGAACCAATAATGCCTTCGGTCAGAGAGCCACCTGGGACGGCAATATCAACGACGATCAAATCATTTAAACGCCAAAACAAGACCGCGGTGCTAATAGCAAAGATGACGGCGATGACGCCTAAAATCAGTCGACTGCGCGGGCTAAAAGAGACGATCGCAGTTTTGAATTCCAAACGATTGGGTAAGCCAAGAAAATGGTAAGTAGCCAAAAATCGAGCTTTTGCCCAAGAAAAATAATAGATGAGTTTTTCTATCACGATAGAATTTTAGAGAAAAAATTGGCTGACTATTTAGCAGACTTTTTTGGTCGTCGAAAAACTAAAGAAAAAGCGCGAGAATAGTCGAAGCGATGAATAAAATAGCGAGAATGATTGTAACAATGAAAAGATTTTTTTCCAAACCGCGTTTGGTGGAAAAGGGGTTGGCGTTGCGGGAACCACCAAAAGCCGAACCGAGACCGGCGTCACTTTGTTGCAAGAGGATCGCTCCGACTAATAGCACGGAGAGAATAACTTGGATATAAGGCAGGAAAACACTAAGCTGTTGCATTACTTGGGTATTATAACAAAAAGGCCGAAACCAAGCAAGTCGTCAACCTATTACCACAGATTGCTTGAAGACAGATGACTGGGATTGAAAAGTTTTTTATGCTATAATCTAAGACAAATTATCATTATTATTAATTAGCTAAAAACCATGTCTATTTTAACTATTATCATTGCGGTGGCGGTCGCTGTCGCTTTGTGGGTGATTTTCGCCTACAATAGTTTGGTCAGTTTGGTCAACCGAACCAAAGAAGCTTGGGCGGACATTGATGTTCAGCTGAAAAGACGTTACGACTTGATTCCTAATTTAGTCGAGGCAGTCAAAGGTTATGCTTCGCACGAAAGTGGCGTGTTCGAAAAAGTGACCGAAGCGCGAGCCAAGGCTTTGTCGGCTCAAGGTCCGGTGGCCAAAGGTCAGGCCGAGAATATGCTGACCGATGCTTTGAAAAGTGTTTTTGCGGTGGCCGAAGCTTATCCCCAGTTGCGAGCGGTGGAAAGTTTTACTAGTTTGCAAACCGAATTGTCGGATACGGAAAATAAAATCCAAGCGGCTCGTCGCTTTTACAACGGCAATGTCCGCGATTTGAATATCAAAATTGAAACTTTCCCCTCCAATCTGATCGCTGGTATGTTCAATTTTGTCAAACAAGAATTTTTCCAATTGGAAGCGGGTTCAGCCGAAAAGGAACCGGTGAAAGTCAGCTTTTAAGTGATAGTTATCAATGGCGACTTTGTACACGCAACAAGCAAATAATACTCGCAAAACTTGGCTGTTGATGGCCGTATTTTTGGTGATCGTGATTGCTCTTGGTTGGCTGATTAGTTTTTATTATGACAATCAAGCGATTTTATATTTCGCGATTATTTTCAGTTTGGTGATGAATTTTGCTAGCTATTGGTGGAGCGACAAAATTGTTTTGAGTATGTCGGGTGCTAAACCGGCGGATCATAATTCAAATATGGAGCTGTATCATCTGGTAGAAAATCTTTCCATTACGGCCGGATTGCCGATGCCCAAAATTTATCTGATTAATGATCCGGCGCCGAATGCTTTTGCCACAGGGCGTGATAAAAAGCATGCGGTGGTGGCGGTGACGACCGGTTTGCTCGGAATGTTAAATAAAAATGAACTAGAGGGAGTAATTGCCCACGAATTGTCGCATATTGGCAATCGCGATATTCTTTTGCAATCGGCGGTAGTGGTGCTGGTGGGTTTGATTGCGATTTTGTCGGACATGTTTATTCGCTCTCGTTTTCTTTTTGGTTCGCGTGATGATGACAACAAAGCTAGCGGGATTCTGGCGATTGTTGGAGTTATTTTTATTGTTTTGTCGCCGATTATTGCTACTTTGATTCAACTAGCGATTTCACGTCAGCGAGAATTTTTAGCCGATTCATCCGGTGCTTTGCTCACTCGTTATCCGGAAGGCTTAGCCTCGGCGCTCCAAAAAATCGGAAGTTACAGTGCGCCGATGAAAAAAGCCAGCAATGCCATGGCTCATATGTATATTTCCAATCCATTCGGTGCGAGAGCGGTAAAAGGAATAAGTAAATTGTTTATGACTCATCCACCAGTAGAGGAGAGAATACAAGCTTTACGAGGAATGTCATTTTAATTTGGATGGTTACTGAGTCTCGCCCCGTTAAATTTATTTCATAAATTTTATTGGGGTGACTCATCCACCAGTAGAGGAGCGAATACAAGCTTTACGAGGAATGTCATTTTAATCTAAATAATGTGCGCCACCGATTGGCACACAAAGAGCGTTTGAAAATGACCGCTATTTTGCTAGGATGGTGGAAGTTTGGAGAGGTCGCATAGTGGTCTAGTGCGCACGCTTGGAAAGCGTGTGAGGTGTCAAAGCCTCCGAGGGTTCGAATCCCTCTCTCTCCGCCTTCGCCTCGCAGTAGCTCGGCTTCGGCGTGACGCAGTCCGCAGAAAACGAGCGAAGGCAGGCTTCGGTTCGCCGAAGAAAACCTTCGGCGTGACGCAGTCCGCAGAAGTTGAGCGAAGGCGGGCTTCAATTTGCCAAAGCAAACCTTCGTCAATAAATATGTACTACGTCACCAGCTTATTTTTTAGACTTTTTTCTTTGGCGAAAAGTGGTTATTTTTTCTTCGATAATTACACGCCAGCCTAAAATTTCCAAACCAATCAGTGCCAGCCAGGCGCCGGGGGTGAGGGGAGTGACCAGAGCAAAAATCCCAAACACCAGCAAAAAAATCGCGATCGCTATCTTTAGTCGCGGAAATTTTTCAGCAGTTTTATCACCCAGATATTTAATTTTTTTCACTTTTTTGACCCAATCTTTTTACTAAATTTTTTCTTATGTTATCATATTAAAAGTGAAAACGATAATCAGAAAATTAAAAAATATAAAAATCGCTAAAGGAAAATTTCTGTGGCCACTATTGATCCCGATTTTTCTGTTGATTATCAGCGCTATTTTTGCTCGTTTTTACCCACCAGAAATTTTTATTCATTGGACCGAGCAAGGTTGGCCGGATTGGCTGGTCGGAAAATGGTCTGGTTTACTATTTTTGCCTTTATTGACAACGTTTTTTGCCGTAGCGGATATTATTTTTAAAAACACAAAAAGTTATAAAAAATTGCCGGCAACTGTCGCTAAAAATTACGCTGAATTTCTGCTGGTTATTTTATTATTTTTAGCTTATTTTCATCTGGCGATTATTGCTTGGAATTTGCGACCTTTTAGTTTTCATTTTTCCTTGGCGATCGTGCCGGCTTTGTCGGCGCTGGTTTATTATTTTGGCACATGGTTGTTAAAAATCAGCAGTCGTCGAGTGGTGATTAAAAATTTAGGCAAATTTTTGAAAGTGGCCGGTTGTCTATCTCTGGTCGGCGTGATTTTTCCATCATCAGCGCTGACTATTTTTTATACTTTATTGATTTTTTCTGTCATTTTTTCCTTTCTGATAAAAATTAAACTAAAAAAGGAAATTTTTTAACCTGCACACCAATCAGGTCATTGTTTTTTTGCGTCTGAAAATAATTAATCAGATTTTAAGTAGTTTATAACACTAAATAAGGTTAGTTTTTTTCTTTTTTAAAAAACAAAGACGCGATGACCTGATTGGTGTGCAGGTTATCCACATTTTTGCCTCAAATTCAGTGTTTTTTATTTCTTTTTTGTTTTCAAAAATGCTAAAATTGTCCTTAGCTACTAATGGGCTTTCCGATCAATCAAAACTAAATTAGTAGGCAATTTTTATAGTTGGCTTTTTACACTCATCTTGGTAGTCGTGGGTGTTTTAGGGATGTTTCCAAATACCGTTTTTTCCGCTTTCAATAGCCAGATAAATTATCAAGGTAAGTTGACTGACAATTTGAACGCATCGGTAGCTGATGGTAACTACACGATGGTCTTTTCTCTCTACACTTCATCGACTGGTGGCGTTGCTCTGTGGACGGAAACGCAAACTATCACTGCTACTTCCGGACTATTTTCCACCATGCTCGGTTCGGTTACGCCGATTTCCAGTGTGGACTTTAATCAAACTCTGTATCTCGGCGTTAAAGTCGGTGCTGATCCGGAAATGACTCCGCGTAAAATTCTTGGCGCGGTACCGGCGGCTTTTGAAGCCGACAAACTTGACGGTTTGGATGCTACCTCCTTCTTGCGTGCCGATGCTACCAATGCCATTGCCACTATCACTTCTGCCACAACCACCAATTTCTATACCAGTATTTTCAACGCTGTCTCCGGCACGATCACCAATTTACTTGGTACTAAAGCCACAATTACTTCGGCAACCACTACCGATTTATACACCAGTATCTTCACGGCTATTTCCGGTTGGTTCACTAATTTGATTGCCACCAATGCCACGACGACCAATGCTACTAGCACCAATTTTTATGTTAGTGGAAATCTGATCAATAGCACTTTGACTGGTCTGGCCGAGTGGGTAGGTGGTCTGGCTGGTGTTACTACCACCCCAACCATCGATGGTCTAACCTTGAATGGCAATCTTAATTTTAATGCTACTTCTTCTATTTA
>Ga0076027_105_pt1 | contig 43079 bp, 36 predicted proteins | sample RifGroB1_FD_68104 | JGI IMG/M metagenome (GOLD analysis project Ga0076027, IMG submission 68104) | Parcubacteria bacterium GW2011_GWB1_42_9
CGAGGAAAAATTTTATGCCGCTGGTAAAATCGGTGGTGGTCGCTTTATGAAGCGTGAAGGTCGCCCCAGTGACGAAGCGGTTTTGTCCGGTCGGATTATTGACCGCACGATTCGTCCGCTTTTTGACGATTATATTCGCAACGAAATCCAAGTAGTGGCCACAGTTTTGTCGATCGACGAAGACAACGATCCCGATGTCTGCGCGGTCATTGCCGCCTCTCTCGCCCTCGGCAGTTCAGACATTCCGTGGAATGGGCCGGTCAGCTCGGTTCGCTTGGGCTTAAAAACCGGTGAAGAAAAAGATTTCATCGTCAATCCATTTTATGCCGACCGCAATCAAGCTTATTTTGATCTGTTGGTTTGCGGTTGTGACGGCAAAATCAATATGATTGAATCGGAAGCCAAACAAATCGCCGAAGATCGCTTGGCCTCCGCTTTTACCACCGCCAGCGAAGTCATCGAAAAAATCCAAGCTTGGCAAAAAGAAATTATCCAAGATGTCGGTAAAACTAAAAAAATTATTGCTAAACCGATTTTGACTGAAGAAATTGTCGCTTTATTCCAAAACGAAATCGCTTCGAAATTGGAAACGGTTGTTTTTACTTCTGACAAGGGTGCTAAAAGCGCTTATGACCTGCGAGATGAATGGTTAGCCTTGGCCGAAGAGAAATTCCCCGGTCAAACCGGCAAAAATCAATTGATTGGCATTTTTGAAGAAGCAGTCAATGATTTGTTGCATAAAAAAGGAATCGAGGAAGGAAAGCGTCCAGACGGTCGAGCGTTCGACGAAGTTCGCAATATTTCAACTCAAGCGGGCGGACTATCTAAAATCGTTCATGGCAGTGGTATTTTCTATCGCGGGCAGACTCACGTTTTAACTGTTTTGACGTTAGGGGGACCGAAAGATTCGCTGATGATTGATGGCATGGAAACAGCTGAAGATAAATTCTTTATGCATCATTACAATTTCCCGCCTTTTTCGGTTGGCGAAACCGGTCGCATGGGAGGAGTCAATCGCCGATCAGTCGGTCATGGCGCTCTAGCGGAAAAATCCCTGCGAGGAATTATTCCTGATCGCGATGTTTTTCCCTACACCATTCGTCTAGTGTCCGAAGTCATGTCTTCCAATGGTAGCAGTTCGATGGGTTCGGTCTGCGGTAGCACTTTGGCTTTGATGGATGGAGGCGTGCCGATTAAAGCGCCAGTCGCCGGTATTGCCATGGGACTATTGATGGATGACAAGGGCGCTTATAAAATTCTCACCGATATTCAAGGACCGGAAGATCATTATGGCGATATGGATTTCAAAGTCGCCGGCACGGCCGAGGGGGTAACCGGTATTCAACTCGATATCAAAGTCGGAGGGATCCCGACCAAAATCCTGATCGAAGCTATGACTGACGCTAAAAAAGCTCGCTTGCATATTTTAGAAAAGATCAAAGAAGCTATTGCCACCCCTAGACCAGAAATTGCTCCTTCGGCGCCAAAAATTACCAAAATCAGTATTTCACCGGAGAAAATCGGTTCAGTTATCGGCCCGGGCGGAAAAAATATTCAGAAAATTTGTGCTGACACCAACACCCAGATTGAAATCGAGGATGACGGCACAGTTTATATCACCGGCAAGATCGATGGCGTCAATGAAGCTAGAGAAATTGTCGAGGATATTGCCCGCGAATATAAAGTTGGCGACCGTTTCGAAGGGGAGGTGACACGAATGCTTGATTTTGGCGCCTTTGTCAAAATCGGTCGCGACACCGAAGGTTTAATTCACATTTCCGAATTGGCACCATTTCGCGTTGATCGCGTTACTGATGTAGTGCAAATCGGCGATCAGGTGCCAGTGATCGTCAAAGAAGTGGATGAAAAAGGTCGGGTTAACTTGTCACTCAAAATGGCAGACCCCGACTATGCCACGCGTAAAGGCGCTAAACCGTCTACCAATCCACCGCTTAGTGGCAACGGTGGTCCTCGACGTGATGGTCCACGACCACATTACGACCGACCAAGATATTAAAAAATCCTCAACAAAAAACGAGCGAAGGCTCGTTTTTTGTTGGCACAAAATTAAAACAAAGTTATAATTAACCCTGTTGAGTAAAAATTTGCTCGCAAATTTTAATTTTAAATTGCAATTAAGTTACGCAATTAGCTAATTATGATATTTTTGTAGTAAAATGAGATTGAAAAAAAAGTCATTAATTTAAAATTTACTCAATAGGGTAAAACTTATGGATGAAAACAATAAAACTACACCGAATATTCAAATGCCAATCGATGCCGACTTGACGACCATCAATGATGCAACCGATTCGCTTGTTGATAAAAAAATCGACGAACCGACGCCGATCATTTCCAATACGCCGGTTTTTATGACGACCACTTCGGCGGAAGATATGAATACCAGCGAATCAAAACCAGAACCAGCCAAAGAAGTTGCACCGGTTGAGACACTCGCTCCAACCATTAAAACAGGAGCCGAGATACCACAACCAACGCCAGCCGTAGAAGAAAAAATAAAAAACGATAACCAAGACGAAGTTAAAAAAGAAATACCAGTAGCGGTGCCGACAATAACCAGCAGTGAAACACCAGACCAAAAAACTGATCCAGTCGATGAAAAAATCGAACGCGCCAAATTGGCAATGGAAGGACCAGAGAGAACCGCTAAACGCGAAGAACGCGAACACTCCACCGATGTTAAAAATCAACTAACAATTTTAGAAAAAAAATTAGCCGTCATTGCCGAGGAAAAAGAAACCTTGGAAATCAACTGGATTAAACTTGATGAGAATCGCACTGGCTTGCGCAACATGATCAACCCGATTGTCGAACGCGAAACAAAATTAGAAGCCGATGAAAGCCAACTGGAAGAACAAGAAAAAAATACCGTCAATGAAAAAGATCGCGTCACCCTAGAACAAAAACGTTGGGCACTGCAAGAACTACGCCATAAAGCCGAAGAAGAAAAATGGGTCTATGAAAATCGCCTGTTCAAGATCGAAGACCAAATCAAAGATAACACCACTCGATATCAAAAATTTCTGGATGAAGAAGAAAAACTTTTTGCCGACAAAGAAGAGCTGGAAAAAACTGTTTAGAAAAAATCATGATAAAAACCAAAACGAATTAGAATTCGTTTTGGTTTTTTGATTAGCTAATTTTAATCTTTTTGTAGTAAAATGATATCTATGGATGAAAAAGAAATCCAAGAAAAAAGACAGCAGGCCCGTCTGGCCATGGCCGGCGCCGGTTTTACCGAACGTCAAGAATTAAAGGAAGCAGATTTGGTCAAGCGCCGACAAGAAGCGATGATCGCCATGGAGAGCTCGGAACAGCGAATGAAGCGCGAAGAAAAAGAAAGATTGATCCATCAACGAGAAGAGGGTCGACGCTTGATTATCGAAGAGAAAGAACGCCATGCCGAAGACCGAAAATTGCGCCAAGCTCGTGAAGAGGAGCAGGATCGTTTGACTAAAAATCGATTAGAAATGGAACGCCTGCGTCGCCAAGAAAGATTCCAAGCTAAAAAAGATTTAATTGAAGAATTAAAACAAGAAAAAAATATCTCGGTCTCGCCGATCAGAACTTTGAGCGGTGATATGCTTAGAAATAATCAGGGTGGGATAATGACATCTGATTCGACAAATTATCGTCAGGCTCCGGAAAAAATAACTTATCGAGCCGGTCTGGAAGAAAATCTACCAGCAGAAAATCGCTCTCGCAAAAAACTTTTATTTTTGACGATTTTTGTTTTGTTAATTGTCTCCGCCAGTTTCACTGCTTTTTTCTTGCGTCAAAACAAAACAGTTTCGACCAACACTGAAATAAAGTTGCCAGCTGTGACCGCTTTTATTTTTACCGAGAAAACAAATTTTTTTGCGATCGATGATTTACCACCGCTAACCATCGCCAACACCATCAACGCTTTTTTAAACAGCCTGTCAGACAACAACACCATCGCCAATTTGCAACCATACTTAACCGCCAGCACTAGCGACGGTCAGTCAAAAGTTTCACTCGTCGGCTTGAATGATTTTATAAAAAGATTGCGTTGGTCTTTGCCGGAAGAATTGACTCGAGATCTGGGCGACCAATTTATGATCGGTTCTTACGCTCATGAAAATCAAAATAAATTATTTTTTATTTTTAAAATTAAAGAATATGAATATGCGCGTAGCTGGATCTTAAACAACGAAGCGGATTTCATTTTAAAAACTTTCAGTCCCTTCCGTTCCGAGGCCACGATCAATCTTTTTGGTGAAGTGAAAAAAGACGGTTTTATCGACACCGCGATCAAAAATAAAGATCTGCGCGTCGTTAAAAATCAGGGCGGTGAAACGCTAGCTCTCTACGCTTTTTTGGATACCAAAACTTTATTGGTGGCTTTGGATGAAGCCACTTTTTCTCGAGTAATCGATGCTTTTAACACATCCCGTCCTTAAAAAGTACCAGTCAGAAAACTGCATCCCCAAATTGGCAAGAAATATCACGCCATGATATACTCCCCAATATATGGAGACTGATAAATTCAAAATAAAATTAGAAGAAGAGAAAGCCCGAATTGAAAGCGCCTTGAGTGACATCGGCGAGCGTGATCCACGTAATACCGAAAACTGGGATATCAAAGCTGATGACACGAGTGAGGTGACTTTTCATGACGAGGTCGCCGATCGCTTTGAAGAAATGGACGAAAGAAAAGCGACCGAATTTTCTCTGGAGACAGAGTTGCGCGCCATCAACGACGCTTTGACAGCGATTGAAAGTGGCCGTTATGGTCAGTGCCAAGTTTGTCAAAAAGAAATCGAACTGGATCGCCTGGAAGCCAACCCCTCTGCTCGCACCTGTAAAGAACATCTCGATTCTTAATTTCAAAAAACAATTATGTTAGCGAAAACAAAATCCGCTCAGCTGACTGGTCTGCGAGCGGATTTTGTTGAAGTGGAAGTCGATGTCTCAAAAGGCCTGCATTCTTTTTCCATCGTCGGTTTGGGTGACAAAGCGGTCAGCGAAGCTCGCGATCGGATTAGCGCCGCCATTAAAAATTCTGGTTTTAAATCACCCCAAAAAGGCAACAAAAAGGTCATCATTTCTTTGGCGCCGGCCAATATTAAAAAAGAAGGCACTAGTTTTGATTTAGCCATTGCCGTCGCCACTTTGGTCGCCCAAGAAGAATTAAAATTTGATCAGCCAAAAAAATTATTGTTGGGCGAGTTGGGTCTAAACGGCGAACTCCGTCCAATCAAAGGCGCTCTACTTATTGCCAAACAAGCCAGTAAAAACGGTTATGAAGAAATTTATTTGCCGGCCGATAACGCTGTCGAAGCCGGTTTAGTTTATGATCTGAAAATTTTTCCGGTCAAAAATTTACGAGAATTAGTCGAACATTTTTCCGATCATCCACAAGCTAGAAAAATTTTACCGCAGACGCCAACCGAAGTTAAGCTGACAGAAAAAAATCTGGGTATTGATTTTGCCGATGTGGTCGGTCAACCATTAGCCAAAAGGGGATTGGAGATTGCGGCCGCCGGCGGACATAATATCGCCATGTACGGTCCACCCGGCACCGGCAAGACGATGCTGGCCAAAGCTTTGGTCAGTATTTTACCACCACTATCATTTGAAGAAATTTTGGAAACCACCGGTATCCATTCCGCCAAAGGCATGATAGAGGACGACGAATTGATTACCGCGCCACCTTTTCGTAATCCGCATCATACTTCATCGCATATTTCTTTGGTCGGCGGTGGCACCAATCCGACTCCCGGCGAAATCACTTTAGCTCATCGCGGAATTTTATTTCTCGATGAATTTCCGGAATTTGAAAAAAGGACGATCGAAGCTTTGCGCCAACCACTCGAAGACAGAACAGTGTCAGTCTCTCGGTCACGCGGTTCGATGATTTTTCCCGCCAATTTTGTTTTAGTGGCCACCATGAATCCTTGTCCCTGCGGTCAGCGCGGTTCACGCACTAAAGAATGTATTTGTTCACCATCGCAACTGTTTAAATATCAACGCAAAATTTCCGGCCCGATTATCGACCGTATTGATTTATGGCTCGAAGTCGGCTCGGTGCCAATGTCAGAATTGTCAGGAAAGGAAGCCGGAGAAACTTCGGAAAAAGTGCGTCAACGCGTGACCGAAGCCAGAAAACTGCAGGGAAAACGTTACGCTCATTTACCCAAGATTTCTCAAAACAGCGACCTCAATGTTCGTGAATTAAAAAAATTTGCACCCCTTGTTCCCGCCGACCAAAAACTATTGGAAATGTCCGCCGACAAATTAGGGCTATCGGCTCGAGCTTACCATCGAATTATTAAAATCGCCCGCACCATCGCCGACTTGGACAAAATGGAAAATATCGAGAGCAAACACCTCCTCGAAGCTCTCCAGTACCGCCCGAAAAATATCTTCGGGTAATAAAACAGATTTCGTGTCCTGACCCCAATGAGATATTAGACAAAAGATACCATGGCTGTTTTTTGAAACAGGAATGGGCCACTGGCTATTCTAAACATGGCGTGTGTTTTCATTCCACGATAGCAGAATTATGGGATATTCAAACATCGCCCTCCAATAACAGATGGGGAGCGAATGCAAAAGATTTTGTTGAGGCATATTTTAATGTCAAGGTGTCACCTTGACATTTTCAGGATATTTTTCAAGAGCAAAAAGCAAAAGAATCAAAACTCAGGCAAGAAATTCAACCCGCCATCCGCCTCCGCTCTCGCTTCGGCGAGGTAAAAACGATAATCATCGCTCGAGGAGAACAACCCGATAGTCCGAGTACCAGCTATTGCCGAGCCAGTCCGCGTTACGGTTCCACTTGGAGCCAACCCAGAGCACACACGGCACGTACCAGTGGCCATTGGAGTAGCGAAGAGTAGAACCGAACAGGAAACAGTAATTGTCAGTTAATTCTTGTTTTAGAGTGTTAAATTGTGGATCTGCTGGTAAATCAGCCAGATTTTTGTGTGCACAGAGCCAGTGCCAATATTCAATGCCGGGAAAGTAGTATTTGTCGCTGTAGGTGGAGATGAGATGTTCGGCCACTTCAGACAGTTTTTTACCATTGAAAGCGGAGAGGTCGGGTATGAAGATAGTGGCGGTTTCAAAGTCGAGAGTTTGAGTTTCGGGGTTAAGGGTATATTCACCGGCCTTAGTGGTATCAATGTCTTTCTCTAGGGTTGGATAGTCTTTAGTGGTCAGATCTTCTAGGGTGGCTTGGATTTGTTCGGTGGGAATAGCTTGGGTCCAAGATTTGAAGGTGTCAGATATGAAAGCATCGTGTTGGGTTAGAGTTTCGGGAGATAGCGGGGTTGATTCAGGATTAGTGAGACCGAGTTCAGTTAGTTCTTCGGGGGTAAGAGGACGATAATTGGCTTTAAACTCATCGGCGGGGACAGTGAATAGTTGGTTGTCGTTGGGGTTAGTGGGGTTTTCGGGGGACATGGGGATATTATATGTCAGGGGAGGGAGAAAGACAAATGAAATCTAGCTACTACTTGCGACTTATACACATTAGATTAAAAAGGATTTTTTGCTCCGTGAACCTCAAAGTGTAAATGGGGGCCAGTGGAGCGACCAGTGTTGCCAACCGCGCCAATAGTTTGACCGCGCGCGACAGTTTGACCGCGCGCGATATTGATTTGACTCAAGTGACTATACAAAGTCTGAGTGCCATTGGCGTGACGAACAATAATATAGTTACCATAACCACCATTCCAACCACTTTTAGCCAAAAGAACAGTTCCACCAGCCGAGGCATAAACCGGTGTGCCGACAGAAGAAGCCAAGTCCACACCATTACGGCCATGAATCCCTTGGGAACGACGGCCACCAGCAATCGGTCGAAGGAAATAAGCGCCAGTGTCTGGACCAGTATAGCGATCGGCCAAACGAGTTTTCGGTTTGGCTGGTTGACCCGGAACTACCACCTTGCCTTCGGGGATAATAATCATATCGCCAACTACTAATTCCGCTTCTGGATTGATATCGTTATAATCGCGAATGTCATCAATATCGCCCCTATATTTTTTGGCAATACTGGCCAAAGTTTCGCCTTTTTTCACGGTATGGATGACACCATCAACCGGCAAAATAGTCAGGACGTCACCTTCTTTGGGTACATAACCTTTGGTCAAGTCGTTGGCCCAGAGAATAGTATTGACTTCCACGCCAAACATTTTGGCCACCGCCGACAAACTTTCACCACCTTTGGCGACATAAACACTGATTTGGCTACTGTCTGGTCGGTCTTTGATGTCAACCGAAGTGCCATTGGGGCCAGTTTCCGACAAAATAGCCGTCCCACCGACTGTGGTCAAATCACTACTAGTCGCCTTGACCGGATCAGGATCGAGATTGGTCGCTGCCTGAAGCAAGGCCATATTTTGCGAATTATCAAGAGTAGTTTCTACTTTTTGACTGACCAAACCCAGCCATTTGGTCACCGAAGAAAAAAGACTGGCTTGGGCCGAGCGGGCGCCAAAAATTATCCCCAACAAAAACAGGGCTGTCAAAACCCGCGCCGAGCGTTTCGAGCCAAAACGAAGAAAGATATGAGCCAAACCAAGGAATTTAAAGTAGGGTCGGCTTTTTAAAAAACGTTTGAAAATAAGCCTTTTATTTCGCTAATCATCGAAAATGAAGAGTCGCTCGACCAAGCAGGATTAGCTAGATAATTATAACAAAAAAATTAATATCGGGAATAGCAAAAAACTAGTCTCGCAACCGATGAACGATATCTGTCTCGATTTCAGCCAGATCGCGCCCATAGGACAGACGGGAAAGCTCGCGGATTTTTTCCGTCAACTGATCAGAGCCACCAGTCGGCCAAGTGAATTTAACGCCAAACGGGACTGATGGTTCACCGCGGACCATAATTTTGACAACCGCAGTAAGATTTTCCAAACCAATCAAATCTTTTTGATTGAAAGTCGGTTCAAAGAATTTGGCCAATTTTTCACCATCAGTGTCACCGACACGAAAAGCCACTAGATTACCAACGTTGCCAAATACCGCTTCGCGGATATTGTCTTTGAGTTGGGCAATAAACTGGTGGGCGATGGTCAGGTTGAGACGATACTTGCGGGCTTCGGACAAAATCGTGGCAATCGAATCGGTGGTGTAGTTTTGGAATTCATCAATATAGAGATAAAAATCTCGACGGGTTTCGGCCGACATATCTTCACGCGATAGAGCCGAGAGTAGGAGACGGCCGGTGATAATCATTCCGAGCAAAGCCGAATTGATATCGCCAACTTTACCTTTCGACAAATTGACCAACAAAATTTTCCCTTCATCCATCACTTGGCGAAAATTAAAAGCCGATTTAGTTTGACCGATAATTGGACGGAGATAATCGTTAGAAATAAAATTATCAAATTTGGACGTAATGTAGGGACCCATATTGGCTAAACCTTGCTCGCCAGAAGTCTTGGGCGCTTCTTTGGTCCAAAAATCAATCACCATTTGGTTGTTGATCCGCGCTAATTTCCGCTCACGAAAAGTTTGATCAGTAAAAACCCGCGGAATTTCCATGATCGTCGCCGGCTCATTGACGGCGTCTTCCATTAAAAGCAACATGGCTCCGCGCATATATTTTTCAAACATTGGCCCCATCGTCTCTTTCAAGAAAAGCTGATTAAAAATCGCCTGCATCTCGTTGACGATAAAAGTTTTTTCTTGCGGTTTAGTCGGATCAAATTCCAACATATTAAGCCCGAGGGGACGAGAGAGGTCGCCCGGATCAAAAACAATTACATCCTCGGCGCGCTCCGGCGGAACCAAGGCCAAAATTTTACCAACCAAATCACCGTGCGGATCGATAACACAGAGACCCTTACCTTCCTTCATGTCTTGGACGGCCAGATTGAGCATCATCGTCGATTTACCAGTCCCAGTTTGACCGATCATATACAGGTGACGACGACGATCTTCCTCGGCCAGGCGAACATCCCGAACATCACCCCGAAAAACATTCTGACCCAAGACCAAACCCTCGGTTGGCAAACCAGCCGGCGCCGGCGCTTCTTTGGCTCGCGACAAATTGAGTCTCGGCACTTCGGTCGTTTTGGTTGGAAAATGAAAAACACTAGCCAATTCTTCGGCATTTAAAATCATTTTCTCTTCGTAATTAAATTCGCGAAAAATATAATCAAAAACCAAACGTCGAGCTGGTTTGGGACGATTCAGTTTCATCACCTTGAAACTATTGCGATGAGGTGAAGAAAAACCACTGAAAGCATTGCTGATTGACAACATCAAATCGTCGGCGCGCTCGTTGTTTTGAGCGGAAGTAATCAGGCGAATATTGGTATAGAAAAGCGGTTTGCTGATTTTCATTTGGCCAGCCTTGATCGCTTCTTCGTCGATCTTTTTCGGCTCGGGGATTGCCGGTTCTCCCTCGACAGTTTTTTTATTATCAAACAAGGCTTTATAGACATCTTTGGCCGACACGCTATAGTCGCCATCAATGACCGCTTTGGCCGATAAACCCTGACGCAGACCGTCGAAAGCTTTTAGAGCCAGTTTATGTTGGCGCTCACCAGCCGGCTCGATAATAATTTGCAAAGCCGCCCCTTCGGTTTTTTCTTCAATTTTGGAAAAGGCGTTTAAAATCGGCGCAAAAGTATCCACACCGGCTTCGCGAAAAGTATTGATAGGAAAAATATAGGGTCGCTCCAGTGACAAAAAAGCTTCGGCATGGCTACCACTGGGAAAAAAGATAGTGTAATCGGCTTCGGTTTCCACCTTGGCCGTCGGGAAAAAACCTTGAATTTGACGAGTGGCAAAATCGACGAAAGCTTGCGGAACCGCCACCACAAAACTAATCGCTTCACTATCGTGTCTCACCGCCACCTCAAACACCACCGGCCGTTTGATAGCCGAGAGAGAAGAAATCAATTGTTCCGACAAATTGATTTCTCGCTCCCAAGCGCCAGCTTGATTTTGGTCACCCGACTCTACCTCGCTCCTAGGCAAAGTAACGGCCAGAACTCGATAATCGAGAGAATTTAATTTTGCTCGCTTATTCGTAGCATAAACTCGAGCCAAAATATAAATCAGTCCGCCAGCCAGTGCTAAAAAAATAAGGAGGGAAAAAAGATCGGGCATAATTTTTTATTTTAAATAACCTTGCGAGACCAGTTCTTCATAAAGCCGATTGACCAGCGCATCATGTAAAACATCAAGGTAATACGGATTCATTTCGGTCGCCAAGGCAATGGTTTTCTGTAAGCCAATGACCGGCAACTTGGCGATCAAACTATTGATGGTTTCGGTCGTGGTTTCGTCTAAATTATCCAAATAATCAGAACTGCTGGGATTGGAATTAGTGTTTTTTGTTTGATCTTGATCGGAAGTGACAGACGTCAGTGGCGCTTCTTCTGTGGCCGAAATAATGCGGTCTTTGACTACCGCCGAAACAGCTTCGCGATCTTCAATAACCAGACCTTTTTCTTGTTCCAAGAGACGTCTTTTGGCTTCGATCTGACGCGACAATTCGGCAATTTCACTTTCTAAACCATTATTGAAATTTGTTTCAGACATAAAATTTTGATTTTAAGATTATTGCGTCTATTATACCCTTATACTTTAAATTTCAAAACTAATATTTGTTTTTAAAAGATATAAAAAATGTCTAATTATCTCGACCAATTAAATGCTCCCCAAAAAGAAGCTGTTACTCACCGAGACGGTCCACTCTTGATTGTTGCGGGTGCAGGTGCGGGCAAAACTCGAACCATTACTTATCGTATTTTTCACTTAATCGAACAGGGAGTAGATCCTAGCTCGATTTTGGCCATCACTTTCACCAATAAAGCGGCCGCCGAGATGCGCGAGCGGATCACCAAATTACTGGCGAGCCAACCTAATCGGCCTATCGGTACCCCTTTTACCAGCACTTTTCACGCTCTCGGCGTCTATATTTTGCGCCAATCCGGCCATTTACTCGGCCTGCCGAAGTTTTTTTCTATTCTTGATCGCGATGAATCAATGAGCAAGATCAAACAGGCGATGCGTTTGGCCAGCATCGATGAAAAACGTTTCGAACCCCGCAAAGTCCTTGGCGCCATCTCGCGCCACAAGGGCAGTGGTCAGACTGTCGACGAATTTACGTCTGAAGCTCGCGATTATTTTCCTAAAGTGGTCGCCTCGGTTTGGTCTCACTACGATGCGATTTTACGTCAAGAGCAAGTACTCGATTTTGACGATTTACTCTTGCGTTCAGTCAGTTTACTGAAAAATCATCCCGAAGTTCGGGCTCACTACCAAAAACGCTGGCAATATATTCATATTGATGAATACCAAGATACCAACAATGTCCAATATGAAATGAGTCGACTCTTGATTGGGCCGGCCAACAATATCTGTGTCGTTGGCGATATGGATCAGTCGATCTATGGCTGGCGGGGAGCTGATTTTACCAATATTCTTCATTTTGAAAAAGATTATCCCAAGGCCAAAGTCGTCCTGCTTGAGGAAAATTATCGCTCCACGCAAACCATTTTAACTGCCGCCAATGCCATTATCAGCAAAAATCGCCAGCGCCACGACAAAACTTTATTCACCAACAACAAAGATGGGAGCAAAATCAGTATTTTCGCCAGTCTCGACGAAATGAGCGAGGGTCAATTTGTCGCCAAAAAAGCCGGCGATTTGATCAACAAAGGCGCCGACCCGAGCCAAATTGCTGTTTTGTATCGGGCTAATTTTCAATCGCGCGCCCTCGAAGAATCATTTTTGCGTGAATCAGTGCCTTATCAGGTCCTCGGTACCCGCTTTTTCGAACGCAAAGAAATCAAAGACCTGCTGGCTTTTGTCCGTCTAGCTTTAAACGAAAACGATCTGGAGGGTTTGAAGCGAGCGATCAATGTCCCACCAAGAGGAATAGGTAAAGTTACTCTTGATAAAATTATCGCTGGCCAAGAAAATGAATTGCCACCAAAAATGCGTCAGAAAATTGCCGATTTTAGGAAATTACTAGGCGAAATTCGCAATATTATCAATACCAAAACTTGCTCCGAAGCAATTAAATTTATCCTCAATCACACTGGTATTGAAAAAGAGCTCAAGGAAAATGGTGAGGAGGGGACAGAACGACTGGAAAACCTACGAGAATTGGTCTCGATTGCTACCAAATATGATTTTCTACCAGCCGGTGAAGGCATGATGGATTTAGTGACCGAAATGTCACTAACTTCTGATCAAGATTCACTCAATGAAAAGCGTGACGGAGTAAAAATGATGACGGTCCACGCCGCCAAGGGCTTGGAATTCGATTATGTTTTTATTGTCGGTCTAGAGCAAGATTTGTTCCCTCACAAGGGTTTTGGCGAGGAAAAGAAGGATATGGAGGAAGAAAGAAGGCTATTTTATGTCGCCGTCACTCGTGCTCGAGAGAAACTTTTCCTGTCCTATGCTCAAACTCGGCTGATTTTTGGCTCGCGCCAAGTCGGCATGCCGTCGGAATTCATTTTTGACATCGACGACAGCCTGCTCGAAGCAGAGACTGGCGAAATGACCGATACCATCCACTTTTAGTCTTGTTTTGCATATGACCGACGTATGAAAATGGCTTGGTTGAGCTATATTTTTAATGTCAAGGTGTCACCTTGACATTAAAAATGAAAAATTGTTTGACAAAATTTGTGATTGGTGTATAATAACAATTAGACAAGGTGTTCAAGTTGTAGAAGCCAAAAAACAACAAGAGGAGACCCAAGATATGAATGTGCTTTTCTCGTCCTCCCGATCCAATTATTATTTTTTGATGTCTGACGACGCGAACACGGCTCCATCCACGGCGTAGACCGCCGGCACGGGCGCCAACTTTATACCCGGTACTTAGTTCACCCCATCAGCGACCAAAAGGCACTCGCGCGGGGTCCAGCTAGCACCGGGTTCTTTTTTTGAGAAATTTTATGCTAAAATCGATCCTATAGGAATATGGCGCAATAGGCGCCATAAAATCTTTAGAAGATTTTAATTCCATAGGATAAATTATGTTCGCTAAGAAATCATTGGGACAAAACTTCTTGAATTCACCCAGCGCCTTGCAAGCGATGATTGAAGCTGGACGGGTGGAAAAAGGGGACACAGTGTTGGAAATCGGTCCGGGCCGAGGCGTTTTAACCGAAGCTATTTTAGCTACTGGCGCCAAAATAGTAGCCATCGAAAAAGATGACCAACTCTTTGAATTCTTGCAAGAAAAATTTGCCACCGAAATAAAAAACAAGAAACTAATTTTAATTCACGACGATATTTTAACCATCCCAACCCACCAAAATTTTTTTTCAAAAAACTTAGGCGGGCAAGCCTACAAACTAATCGCTAATATTCCATACAACATCACTGGCCAAATCATCAGAAAATTTTTGAGCGGACCGACCAGCCAACCAACTTTGATGGTTTTAATGTTGCAAAAAGAAGTGGCCAAAAGAATTGTCGCTGATGACAAGAAACCCGCCAAAATTTTTGCTCCGCAAAAACTTAAGCGGGCAAAGGAAAGTTTATTATCAATCAGTGTGAAAGTTTTTGGCGAACCAAAATATATCAAAACTGTTCCCGCCGGCGCTTTTCGACCGGCCCCAAAAGTTGATTCAGCGATTCTTTTGATTGATAAAATAAATTGCAATAATTTTAAAAAAAATAAAATCAAAGAAGAAAAGTTTTTCGATATTCTCCATCGCGGTTTTACTCAAAAAAGAAAATTATTAGCCAGTAATTTAAAAATTACTCCGACAATTTTAGTCGATTGCCAAATAGGGGAGAAAGCCCGAGCGGAAAACCTCACCGTCAAAAATTGGCTCTGTTTAGCCGTAAAAATCTAATGTCTGTCCCCCTAAAAATTTTCTTTGGGTCTTTGATCGTCTTGGTTATTTTTAATCTTTGGCGCACGGATTTTATTTTTTCTTCGGCCAGCAATGCTCCAAAAGAAACAGTTAACTTTGCTAAAACAGAAATAAAATTGGGCGGAAATAAATTGATAGTTGAATTAGCAGAAAATAAAAAACAACAAGAACGCGGGCTGTCTTATCGTCAAAATTTAGCGGATCAAGCGGGCATGTTATTTATTTTTTCTCGACCCGGCAAACCGGGCTTTTGGCTGAAAGATATGAACTTTCCGCTCGACTTGGTCTGGATTGACGCTGATCAAAACATTGTTCATCTCACTAAAAACCTGACACCAGACACTTACCCTAAAACTTTTTCTTCGCCCCTACCAATCAAATATGTTTTGGAAATTAAAGCCGGCCAAGCGGATCAATTGAAACTGGCTATTGGCCAACGCTTAAAATTCAAATACTTGAATTTATTCTTTTTCTAGACTATTCCGAGGTGCCGATCATGATGATCTTTGGCGCCACCACATGCTTGTAAACCAGATTACAAACACTGGGCGTACTGGCAATGCCGAGGATATGTTTACCGGAAGAACCGGGAACTAATTTAAAATATGGATACAACCGACTGGAACTTGGGTCAAAAATTAGTTTTTCCGGTCCAGTCACTGGTCTTTGAGTGACTAACAGCACGCCATTAACACAAGGAATGACGGCTAATGTCACCCCACCAAACGGCACAATAGTGCTTTGGGCTTTAACGGGAAACAAAACAAAAAAGAACAAAAAGCTGAACAAGGCGACGCCAACCAATAAAAGAAAAAAGATTTTAAATTTCATTAAGAAAAGTATAACTCCTAATTAAAAAATTATCCACTGTTTTAAGCTATTTAAAAGCAAAACAATGCTATAATTTTCTTAAGCTATGTCCGTTGGGGGAAAAATAAAATTAGCGTTGTTTTTGATTGTTATTTTAACGATTGTCGGCTTTTGGTATGTGGGCAAAAAAGACAAAGAAAAAAAGACAGTAGACCAACAAAAAATATATGCCGATATTATTCGTCGGGACCAAGAGCTGAAGCTTCTCGTTGCCAAATCAATCGCCAATGCCAGCACCAGCCAGCTGGAAAGCTTGGCCCAAGAAAGCTTGCCTAAATCGCTCAATATAAAAAACTTAAAAATCAGCGCCGACAATTCTTCAAGCACCTTAAAGGAATACGGCTTGACGATAGCTTCCATCCTTAAACCATACGAAAAAGTTAGGGAGAATGAGGCGGAGATTACCCTCAAAGCGTTGGAGAATCAAAGCCAAATCTCTCTCCAAAAACTCTCGACCATCAAAGGACTCTACGAGACGACATCAGCCGAAATGCTAAAAATAAAAGTGCCAAAAGGATTGGCCGATTACCATATAGAGATAATCAATAGCTTAAAAAATATGGCGGTTCTTTTAGACAATATGCGGATGGTCCTAGACAAGCCATTAGTTGGTCTGCAGAGCGCTGAACTCTACACAAAAGAATTATCCGCTTTTTATGCATCAATCAATAAAATAAGTGATCAACTCAAGCAAGCCGGTATAAAATTTGAAACGGGAGAGGGAATTAATATCTATATGAATACCTAAAAATGACATCGGGTCGCTCAAAAACCAATAACCTATTTTTAACCGCCATATTAACAGCGACAGTCATTTTGTCTTTTTTGCCAATTAAAACGGCTTTCTCGGTTGAGGGAGAGTGGGCTGGTCAAGAAGATGGGGCACCAGATCCAGCCGAAGAAGCCTATCAACAAGCTCAAGCCGCCAAGGCAGAAGAAGTAAAAGCGGTTGATAAAACAAATACCGAAGAGGTAAAAACTAGAACCCAAAATGATCAGGAGTCTTTCAAGGCCATGGTAGAAAGAATAAAAACATTACGAGAAGAAGACCAGAAGACTTGCGAGGATGTGGCTGGAAAAGACAATTTTAATGAGAGAAAAAATGATTCTAAGGGGGCCGATAGTGGTTCTTTTGTGCCGGTCATAGAACAAAGCGGGCAACTTTTAACCTTTACCAAAAATACCAGTAATGACACCGATTATACCCGCAAGTTAAACATAGAAATTTGCCGTTATATCAAAACCATCAAACGAGTCCAGCAGATGATCGAATACAAAGAGTTCGTCGCTGACCCGGACGCTCGGATGCAAGCCGCGACTGAAATCGAAAAATATAAAGCGGCTCAATATAAATTTGTTAACGAAGGTTGGGATAGCGATGGCACTGGTGACAAAAAAATGCCCCTTTATCCACTCAATTATTCTGATCACTATAAAAACATTGCCGACGAACAAACTAATGTTCTAACCGCAGAAATACAAAAAGATGCGGGCGAAGAAAAAGGAAAAATTCTTTTTAGTGATGATATAAATCGTATCGCCACCAAAGAAATCCAGAATCAAAAAAATGATCTCAAACGATTACAATCAACTATCGGCAAACAAGATATCACAAATTTTTTGGATAACAAAAACAATGATCCAAGCAAAGATGCTGTGGCTTTCAGACAGATGTTGAGACCAGAAAATAACATGATCGGCTCTTATTACTTAAGAAAAGAAATTCTGGCTTCACGTCAAGTAGAAGCGTTATCTAATGCTCAACAAGAACTGTCCAACAATGGTGGGTTTATGTCAGTTAGAAAATGTGCAGATGATCAAATAATTGAACAAGATGGAAAAAAATATTGTAAAAAGTACGAGACAATTACCCCGGGTGCGATTGTCCGCAATAGTGCCGAGAATGCTAATAGTGCTCGCATCAACCAATACATTCAAGCTCGAGAGGTTGGCGATGTTACCCCCGGCAACGAACCGATAATCTCGGAAACTCAAGAGTTCAAGCCGGCGATAATTGACAGCACCGGCAACGGTGGTGGAAATAAAATCCCGCAAGAATCGGGCCTGGGCGACCAATTATCTATCCCCGGTTTCAATCTCGATAGTATTTTTAATCTAGGTAATAACGAAACGGATGATTTTCTTAGTAATCGCAATATCGATCAATCATGGCTAGAAAGTTTAAGTGCTTGGATTGGTCAAATATATCGCGTCATTCAAACAAATACCGATGAGGGTAATGGGGGAGAAACAAATACTTCTAGTGGGAGTGGGGCGCCAGTCATTATCAATCTGACTAGAAAGAAAAATGTCCTCTGGAATCTTGGTATTTATAAATCTAAAATAAAATGGGAAATTACCGGCGCCGATTCTTGCTATGCTAAAAATAATTGGCTTAGCAAAAATCAAAATAATGACAGTAAATTCGACACCTTGTTTGAAAAAAACACCTTAATCTCGATGAGCGGTGATGTGGATACTCTCTATCCACTACCGAAAGCCAAGACCACTTTTAAAATCTATTTCCAAGACGACCCACAAAACCCGACCGAGAGACCAGACATAATCACCAATGACCAGACTCGAAACAACGCCCATATCGCCAAGCTTGCTTCCTATGTTATTTTTAATACCGACATAAAACCCGGTGAAAGATGGGAGTTGATTTACAATGACAGCAACATCAAAGCTTCTTATGTTACCAAGGACGGAGATGATGTGATTACGGCTATTACCAATTTTATCGGCGAAGCAAAAAACACCTTACCGGACTTAAAGATCACGGCCAGTTCGATTTATGACGGCAATGCTACTCTGGATGTCAGCCTGAACGCCGATATTGGTATTGAGTGTAAAAACGCCGACGGCACCACATCTAGTAACAGTATTAGTATTTAAATTCTGACAAAACAAAAAATGATCGAGACGTTGAAACAAAAAATAAATAAACTATCAAAAAATAAAAAGTTGTTGACTTTAGTTTTAGTTGTTGTTTTGTTTGGGCTATTTTTGCCAATCTACACAAGAGCATTTAGTTTAAAAGAAGCCGCGGCTTTTTTGGGCAATCTTAGTCTTTCTGGAGCAGTAACAGCTACAGGATACAGTTTAGATGGTCAGGCGGCTGCATGGGCCTCAGTCATAGCACCAATAGCGGCGGTGTTTATACCGCTAATGGGTATGCTGATGAGCGCAGCCATAGACATCTCGATTAATCTAATAGGACCATTTTTGGAGTCATATGGTGTTCTTTATATTTGGAAAATCTCTCGTGATTTATCAAATGTAGTGTTGGTTTTTATTCTTCTCTATACAGCCATTAATTTAGTCATAGATCGAGCTGTTGGTGGTGACCCTAAAAAAATTATTTCTGGAGTTATTGTAGTGGCAATGTTAATAAATTTTAGCGGTTTTATCGTCCGCGCTTCTGTTGACGTTTCCAACACTATTGCCTATGAATTCTACAAAAAGGTAAGTAATGATAATCATTATTTTGCCATCGGGATGAATTTTGTTAAAAATTCCCAAGCCGGTTCAGGTATCTGGGGATTAATAGTTAAACCAGTAAAATGGGTAACCGGTAATAGCGACCCGGCTAGCTATGATCCGCCAAGCGAGCCGGGGCAATATGCGGTGCGGGTAGTCGGGCAGGCAATCTTTTTTGTTGTGTTATTTCTGGTGTTTTTAATTATCGGCTTATTATTTATCTTCCGAACAGTAGCAATCATTGGTCTTTTTATTTTTTCTCCTTTTGGAATTTTATCTTATGCCATACCAAATGCCAGTAAAAAAATAGCAGGTTGGACCGACTCTCTAATGAAGCAGTTGTTTTTTGCTCCAATTATGATGTTTTTACTTTACGCTGTGATGAAAATAGCGGAGCAAGGTAATGACATTTTAACCGCCATCAACCAACAAATTGACAAAATGGATACCAGTTATTTTACCGATATGGCTTATATTGTGGCCCTCAACACGGCTGGACAATTGTTATATTTTGCTATTATTGCCGGACTTTTAATTAAATCTATTAGCTGGGCCAAAGATATGGGAGCGATCGGAGTAGATTTTGCTAAGAAATATGCCAGCGGAGCACTCGGACTAGCCGCTGCCGGTGGTATTGCCATTGGTAAATATGGTGGCAAAAAAGCCCTAGAAACAAATACCGGCAAAAATATTGCCTCCAAGTTTAATTCTAAATTCAACAACTGGTATGGTGGCACTAGTAAAACTGCCAGACTCACCAGAATGATTGATCGAACACCGGTAGGAGAAAAGGTGCGGGCTTTCGCTAAAAATCCAATTTTGGGTACAGCAGGAGGGGTTAACAAGTTTTCAGCTGGATTGCTTGGTGACGGAAATTTTGTAGACGAAAAAATGATCGAACAAATGTCTAAAATAGCCGAGACATCTAAAAAGTCCTATGAAAAACAGGCGGAGGAAAGAATTTTTGGAAAAGATGATGCTAAATTCAGCGATGAAGAAGTATTGTTGAATTTCCTGCGAGCAGAAGAGTCAGCCCAAAAACACGCTTATAGCAAGATGAATGATAAACAACGAGGCTTGGTTGAACATTTATTAAATAACTCCAAAGATGAAGGCAATCGATCGAGAATAGTCGAGTCAATTATGAAAACCAGAAAGATGGATACAGCCTCGATCGATCTGGTCACCGACGAAACTAAAAAGAAAGCTCTCCAAGACAAGGCGAAGGAAACGAGAGATGCCTTAATTGCGAATCTAAATTCCAGTTTAGGAACTATTGATCAGATTCACGAAGCAGAGTTTAGAACAGAACAACGTGCCGGCACTGAAGAAGCCAAGGAAGCGGTCAGAAAAGCGCCAGTCATCGGTTTGAAAGCTAAAATCGCCATTCTCAAAAATGAATTGACCGGAAAGGAAAAAGGTGAGGTCAGAAAAGCCGTTATTTCTCAAGAGAATAAAATCCAATCAACAGAGTCTAAAGGATTTGTTGGAAAAATTATTAAGGGAGAAACAACAATCAACCCTGATAATCCTTTGTCAGATATTGCTAAGATCAGAAATGTTAATGGTGATCACATTGTAGAATTATTTGAAAATGACGATAGAAAGTTCCTAACATCCGACATTGTTAAATACTTAACAGCTAAACAATTAGCCACCTTAGCGCCGATTCTAAATAAACAACAAGGTAGTCAGATAGAACAAACCCTAAGTGCCCACGAAACAAGTTTGGGAGGTAGTGGAAACCACACGGATAGGGATTTGGCTGGTTCTCTTAAATATATTGAACGACACAGAGAATTATTCTAAAAAAATAAAAATATGGACAAGGAAAAAGAAAAAAAATATTATCAAATCTTACCAGCCGAGTTAAAAGAGATTTATGATGATCCAGAATTGTTAGATCAGATTTATGAAATCTGTCTAAAAAATAATGTCAGACACCTTGACCAAGTTGGGACTATTCAAGATATTGTTTATGATTTAATTCTTGGCCTCTTAAAACCAGCTGATTTTGTGCCGACCATCGTCAAAGAAGCGGGGATTGGGGAAGATATCGCCAACCTGATCACCCACGAGATAAACGAACAATTATTAAAGCCGATCCGAGACAAATTGATGGCCTACCATCAATCGCTTGAGCATGGCCAATTGCCGGCTAATACCGAAAAGGCTGATTTAGGTGTTTCGTCTATGCCTTATCCGGACCACCAAGAAAACAGTCAAGAACAACTGGCCATTTTAGATGAAATCGAAAATCCGTCTCCAGCCACTGTCGTCACCCGTAATGTTTTTCAGGAGAAAAAAACCGGTTTAGCCACTTCAGAAAAAACCAAGGAACAAATAGATATTTCCACCGAGAAACCGGCTATTACCAACATTAAAAAGTCTGATCCTTATCGAGAGTCGTTAATTTAATTCTTTGTTTTATGAATTTTCAAGTCCCGCAATTTATTGAAATCGAAGATAAAGTCATTGGCCCTTTGACTTTTAGGCAGTTTATTTATTTGGCTGGCGGTGGCGGTTTAAGTTTTTTGTTTTACGCTTGGTTTGGCCTTTATTTAGGAGCAGTTCCTATCGCTTTAATTGCTATCTTTGCTTTAGCGCTGGCTTTCTATAAAATAAACGACAGACCGTTTATTTACGCCGTGGAATCTTTTATTCGTTATGCCGTTTCCAATAAACTTTACCTGTGGAAAAAAAGAGTAGCCAATCTGACCGATAAAAAAACCGTTCCCGACGTAACGCCAAAAATCGACAATAAAACTTATGCCAATTTGCCGAAAAATCGTCTACACGAATTAGCTTGGAGTTTAAACATCAAAGAAACAGGAAATAAAAATCAAGAAAATAATCCATAATGCCTATTAGCGCCAAAGCCACTCAAGATTTTATACCAATCAAAGAGATTCGCGACAGTATTGTGATTCTCAAAGATGGTTCCATCCGAACCATTCTTTTAGTCTCTTCGACCAATTTTTCTCTCAAATCGGAAGACGAACGGAAAGCGATTTTATTACAATATCAAAATTTTTTAAACTCACTCGATTTTCCCATTCAAATTTTCGTCCAGTCCAGACGACTGGATATTCGACCCTATCTGCAGACCCTAGATGAAGCTCTGCGCACGCAAACAAATGAACTCTTAAAAGTCCAGACCAGAGAATACATCGAGTTTATTAAAACTTTTGCCGAGGATTATAATGTCATGCAGAAATCTTTTTTTGTTTCTATTCCTTATCATCCGCCGATTGTTAGTGGTCGAGAAGGTTTTTTAACTGGCATTTTTGGTAAAAAAAGTCAGACCACTATCGATCAGGATTTTTCCGAATCGCGCTCGCAATTAGAACAAAAAGTGGCCGTCGTCGAACAAGGCTTGCGTCGTTTGGGTCTGCAAACCGTCCCCCTCGGCACCGAGGAGTTGATCGAATTATTCTTTAAATTATTTAATCCGGAGGAAGGTGATGCCCCACCGTTTAACCAAGGCCCCAACGAAAAACAATAATATGCTCAACCCGTTAAATCTGATGCCAAAAAGAAAAGAGGGGGTGGAAGAAAAAGCCTTGCCGATTCTTCCTCGTGATATTTACGAAACCAGTGTTTTAGAATTGAACGATATTATCGCACCATCGGCTTTGAGAGTCAGTCCTAAAAATATCAATCTCGGCGAAAAAATCGCTCGCACCCTATTCGTCATTTCCTACCCGCGCTTTTTGACCGAAGAATGGTTTTCGCCGGTTATCAATCTGGATAAAGTCTTTGATGTTTCAATTTTTATTCATCCGATCAACACCGCTGAAGCCCTGCGCACCCTGCAGAAAAAAATCGCCGAGGTCCAAAGCCAAATTCGCGTTCGCGAAGGCAAGGGAATGGTCCGCGATCCGATCCTCGACACGGCTTTCCAAGATATCGAGAGCCTGCGCGACCAACTTCAACAAGCCCAGGAAAAGATTTTTGATGTTGGCCTCTATTTGACGATTTATGGCGACAATGAAAACGACTTGGACAAGATCGAGAATGAATTGCGATCAATTCTTGATTCAAAAATGATTTATTTAAAACCGGCCCATTATCAACAAATCGAAGGTTTTTTGAGCACCGTGCCCTTTTGCGACGATCAGTTAAAAATCAATAGTAAACTGAATTCTTCGCCCTTGTCCAGCCTTTTTCCTTTTATTTCTTATGATCTAACCTCCAACAAGGGTATTTTGTTTGGCATCAATATGCAGAATGCTTCGATGGTCATTTTTGATCGCTTTTCAATGGAAAACTACAATTCGGTCATTTTTGCCAAATCCGGTTCCGGTAAATCTTACGCCACCAAACTGGAAATTTTGCGTAGTTTGATGTTTGACACTGAAGTGATTGTTATTGATCCGGAAAGAGAATATGAATATTTGGCCGACGCCGTCGGCGGACGCTATTTTGCCATTTCTCTCTCTTCCGAACACCATATCAACCCTTTCGACTTGCCACCACCACGTGAAGACGAGTCTTTGGCCGATATTTTGCGTTCCAATGTCATTAATCTCGTCGGCCTGTTCCGCATCATGTTGGGTGGACTAACACCAGAAGAAGACTCGATTATCGACAGCGCGATCACCGAAACTTATGCTTTGAAAGATATCACGCCAGATACTGATTTTACCGGCAAACCGGCCCCACTTTTGGCTGATCTGGAAATGGTTTTATCGGGGATGGAGGGAGGGGAATCATTGGCCCAACGCCTAGCTAAATACACTCAGGGCAGTTGGTCTGGTTTTATGAACCGGCCGACCAATGTCGATATCAATAAAAAATTCGTCGTTTTTTCGGTTCGTGATATGGAAGATGAACTAAAACCGGTGGCGATGTATATTGTGATGCATCATATTTGGAACACCGCCCGACGCAATCTGAAAAAACGCCTCTTGGTAGTCGATGAAGCTTGGTGGATGATGAAATCTCAAGACACCGCTTCTTTTCTCTTTTCTCTGGCTAAACGTGGCCGAAAATACTATCTCGGAGTAGCGACAATTACTCAAGATGTTGAAGATTTTTTACGTTCCGAATATGGCCGACCGATTATTAACAACTCTTCTATCCAGCTCTTGTTGAAACAATCACCGGCGGCCATTGGCGCTCTGCAAGAAACCTTTAATCTGACAGATGAAGAAAAATATCTCTTACTCGAATCTGGAGTAGGGGAAGGAATTTTTATTGCTGGTTTGAAACGCGTGGCTTTAGCGATTAAGGCTTCTTATACGGAAAATCAAATTATCACTTCGGATCCATCGGAAATTCTATCAATCAAGAAAGCCAAGCAAGAATTTTTGGAAGCCAACGGCCCTAAAACCGAAGCGGGAGGATAATTACATATTATGAAAATTGGTATTTTTGAAGGAACTTGTTTAGTTTTTATTTCCATCATTTTTGATGTTATTAATATCGTTTTATTGTTGTTTGGTGTTGGATTGTTGGCGAACACTTTTGTTAACATTATTTTTGGTTTAGTTTTTGTTTTTTGGTTTTTAATTCGAAAATTATTAATAGACGATGTCGAAAGCGATTATGAGGAAGATGTAAGTGAAAAATCAGAAAAAGTAAAGGAAGAACTAAAAAAACAACGGGGGAAAACTGAATTAAAAATGGAAGGGGAGCGGGAAGTCGGCACAGAAATTACCGCGAGAGAATCAGTAGAGACAACAGAAAAAATAGCTGAAAAAGAAATAATTGGCACAGCCGAAAGAGAAGTGGCACAAGTCGCAGAAAGAGCTGGTGTCAGAACAACAGCCGGTATTGCAGAAAAAGTGGCGACCCAAACGAGCGAAAGACTGTCGGCTAGAATTTTAACCAGAATTCTTAGCGCAACAATTGCCGCTAAAGTGATCCCGGGAATTAATATTATTTTTAACCTCATACCTTTATGGACCATATCCATCGTGTTATTATGGAGAAGAAGTATTAAAGATCAACATGCTAAAGCTACTGCTTAAAATTGTCATTTTTTGTCTTTTGTTTTTACCGACAATTTCTTTTGGCTTTCAAAAATCCATAACTGGTGGTGATGTTAGAATCATTGCCACCCCCGAAAATCCGGGACCCAACCAAGAAGTCAAACTAGAACTTCAAAGTTTTTCTGTCGATCTTGACCATAGCAATATCTCTTGGTCCAAAAATGGCAGAGCAGTGGGTGCTGATTATGGCATTAAGACTTTTACCTTTCGCACCGGCAATACCAATACTAAAACCGAGATCAAGACCACGATCACCCCCTTTGCCAACAATAGCCGAGAAGTCATCATTATTTCCGTTTTTGAACCGGTAGAAGTCGAATTGATTTGGCAGGCCAATAATTACACTCCCTATTGGTATAAAGGCAAAGCCCAACCCACTTCCGAATCAGAGATTACAGTTTCGGCCTTAACTAGAATGCTCGACAATGACGGCGTAGAAATTCCATTTGATTCCTTGGTTTATCAATGGAAAGTCGACGGTAAAAATTTAAGCGCCTCTTCCGGTGTGGGAAAAAACAGTATCACTTTCAGAGGTGGAAAAAGGGGAGAGGTAAATAAAGTTTCGGTTGCAGTCAGTAATGTCAACAACAGCTTGACGACCAGCGCTCAAACAACCATCCAAATAAATGATCCGGAAATTGTTTTTTATGAAGATCGACCGTTAGTAGGAGTAGTTTGGCAAAAAGCCTTGGGTGCCGAAGCGGGAATCGTCGATCGAATGATCATTCGTGCTGAACCATTTTTCTTTTCTGATAAAGATAAATTGCATTTTGTTTGGAATTTAAATGGCGATCAAACTAAACCGGACGAAACTAATCCGTCCCGCATAATGTTACAGACTGCTAGTAAAAATATCTCCAGTCGGATTGGTCTTCTTCTGTCTCATCCCAGTAAACTACTACAAGAAGCCAGCCAAAATTTAATTATTAAAAGCGTCAGTAGTGCTAGTGGTTCTTTCTAAAACATGCCGACTCGCTCTAAAATTCTCGCTCTTGGTCTAAGTTCGGCTTTTCTTTTTTTACCGACCGTTGTTTTGGCTGAATACAAATTATTAGAGCCAACGATTGTCGACCGAACTGGCGATGTTTCTTCTCCCGGTTTGGGAATATATTTGGGTTGGCTTTTCAATGCCTTTTTTGCCGTCGTGGCGATTGTCACTTTTATTCAAATAATCATTACCGGGGTCAGCTATGTTACCAGCGCTATTCCTCAAGTCAAAGCGGTAGCTAAAGATAAAATGGGACAAGCTTTGTTTGGTTTTGCTTTGGCTCTTGGCGCCTGGCTTATTCTAAATACTATCAGCCCCGGCACTTTTACTAACATTGACTTAAGTCTGGAAAATGTAGTCCAGACCGCCACTGGTGGCGGATCATCGACACCAACTAATCCACCTGCCGACCAAGATAACGACAATTCGGAAGGAGAAGGGGAACCGACTGATAATAATAATGGTGAACCGGGGTCAACTAATCCCAACGAACAAGTGGTCAGGGATAGGCTATCTCAATCTAATATAAAAGTGAGTGGGACAGAAGGGGGAACGCCCTGTGCTCCAGGACAAACAAGTGGCTGTACAGATGTTGGTAATCTTAAAGAAACAACTATCACTGGTTTAGAACAAATAAGGGAAGATTGTCCTGATTGTGGCTTGTTGGTAACAGCCGGGTCAGAAGCCGGTAACGGACATGTTGGTGGTTCAGGCTATACTCATGAAAATGGCTATAAGGTTGATTTGCAGCGAGGAGCTAATTTAAATAATTATATTGGAACCAATTTTCAAGAAGTAGACCCTATATATTATGACGGGCAGTATTGCCCAACCTATGTTGGCACGTTAGAAGATGGAACGAGGGTGAGAGCGATGGATGAATCCGCGACAGGTAGAAATATTTGGGACATGCAGTTTGTTAAATAAAAAACCATTTATGCAAAATAAAATCACCATTATTGCCGTCATCGTCATCATCCTATCTCTAGGAATTATTTCGGCGATTGTCTATAAACAACGCGCCACGATTATCGATAGTAGTTTAAAGGCGGGGCAAGCTATTATTGAATTTTTTCCTTTAGGTGAAAGTAAAAAACCAACATGGTCGTCAACCTCCACTAAAGATGGTTTGAGTCCGAGTTCCGACAACACCAATACCGGTTTTGACAACAGTAATATGTTTAATAAACCCGCTTGGGAAAAAATCACCAATTTGCCGATTGTCGGCGCTAGTGTTCTAAATTTATCCCAAGCCTCCAACACCGCGATTTATTTGGAAAAAGAAACCGGTAATATTTTTATGTTAAAAAATGGAGTAGGGGAACCGATTAGAATTTCCAATGTGACGATTTTAGAAGTCTTTGACGTTTATTTTGGTCTGAATAAAAATAAAAACATCGGCGCGATTGTGCGTTTTCCTAAGGACAACCAACTGGAATCAATCCTGCTAACTATTGATCTAGGAAAACAATCAAACAGCACCACGAGTGATTCTCTGCCAATCATTACCAAACAGGCCTTAAAAACCAGTATTATCGCCTACACCGTCTCACCCAAGAAAGATCAAGTGTTATATCTGGAAGATTTGGGTAATCGGGTAGCGGTTTATGTGACCGATTTTAGTTTTAAAAATTCTCAAATCATAAAAGTTCTACCTTTTAAAGATTGGGTTATTTCTTGGCCCGAAGAAAATACGGCGGTTTTCCAGACAAAAACCAATAGCCAGTCTGTTGGTTCACTCTATTATCTCAGTCTTAAAAATAAATCTTTCCGTCGAGTAGGAAACGGGATTTTAGGCTTTACAGTCAACGCCAACCCCGATGTCAAAAAAATCGTCTACAGTGTGAGCACCGGTAATTCCTTTGATTTTATTTATCGCGAGTTGGCGAGTGGAAAATCCAACACCTTCACCCCCAAAACTTTACCGGAAAAATGTTTATGGTTTGATAGCCAAGCTCTCGTTTGTGCCGTTGCTGAACGCCTACCAAAAGCAACTTACCCCGATGATTGGTATAAAGGAAAACTATCTTTTAAGGATAACCTATGGATTTATTACGGGGAAAGCGGTAAAAGTTCAAGACTTTATGATTTGGTTGGAGAAAATTCTAACCTAGACCTCTTACCACAAGCTAGAGACGGCTTAAACAATTTCTATTTTACCGACAAAACAACCGGTATTTTATACCGACTAAACGGGGGGCGGATTTTTGAGCCTTAAAAATTAGGGCTACAAAACAGTTTTCTTTAGATGGCGACGATAAAACAACTCCAAAGCAATCGAGAGGGTATTACTGGTTATCCAGTATAGGGAAACTGCCGCCGGCAAGGAAGTGGCAATAAAAACAATCACTACCGGCATAATATAAAGCATTTGCATATTCATACTTCGGCCAAATTCCTCGGCAAAGCTAGGTTGACCGTCTTTTTTTTCTTTGGCCACAGGCGATTGAGCCGGTAAAGTTAATTTAGTTTGAAAAAATTGAGTGAGACCAGTTAAAACGGCAAAAAGATAGTTTTTGGAATCATAAAGGTTAAACCAACCCAAAAATAGATTATTGGAATCGGTCGGAGCTGAGACAAAAGAGTAAAGAGAATCAAGATGAACCCCAATATCACCACGAAAAACATAAAATAGGGTCAAAAATATCGGAATTTGAATTAAAATAACCAAAAAACCACTAAACGGATTGATACCGTTTTTTTTATAAAAAGCCATTATCTGTCGCGCCTGTTCATTTTTGTCGTTTTGATACTTCTTTTTTAATTCTTCGATTTGGGGATTAGCCTCTTTAAGCTTTAGATTGGTAATAATGGCTTTTTGATAGAGAGGATAGATCGCCACTTTAATTAAAACAGTTAAAATAATGATGGCTAAACCTAAATCGTGCCCGGGGATAATGTCTACTAAAAAAACGAAGGCGTTGTAGACCGGATTAAAAAATATAGTTTTAAGCATAGGTTGATTTTATTTTAGGTTAAAAGTAAGTTGGCTTCTCCTAGGAGTTCAAACACCTTTTGTTCAAAATCTTGATATTTTATCTGAGACAAGTCTTGTTTAAGCCAAAAAGCGATGCAAAAGCCCGGTTTTATCTCTGCCAATCTCTTAACTAAAGCATATTTTAAGCGTCTCTTCAAAAAATTTCTAGTAACCGCTTTGGGAGCAGTTTTTTTGGCCACCACTACGGCCAATCGGCTAGGTTTTTGATCAGTAGTCTTAAAAGCCCGAATCGTAAAAAGGGGGGATTGAAAAGAGCGACCGGAGCGGATCAGCTCCGCTAAGTCGCTCTTTTCAATTCTCCGGCTTTTAGATAGCATTTTAGGAGGTTAGACCGCCAATTTAGCTCGGCCCTTGCGACGGCGACGAGTTAGAACTTTTTTACCAGTGCTAGTTGCGGTTCGGACCAAAAAACCATGGGTCTTGCTACGCTTTCTTTTCTTAGGTTTAAATGTTTGTGACATATAGGGTAATTATAAACCATTATTGTCTATTTTTCAAGCCCGAGTTTAACTATCCACTTTTTATTAACATCTCTTCAGGGTTTGCTATAATTTAGCGGAATAATATAATTTGGCTATTATTTTTTGTTATCTTTTTTCGCTATGATCGAAACTAAACAACTTTGGGACGGGGTATTGGCGGAAATGGAATTGGAATTATCAAAAGCAAACTTCAGCACTTGGTTTAGAAATACCGGCATTGCCAAGAGAGAAGAGGGAACTATTTTTATTAATGTTCCCAACACTTTTGTTCGTGACTGGTTAATTAATAAATATCATAAAAATATTTTACGCATTCTTCGCAATCTCGACCAAGAAGTCCGAGCGATAGAATATTTGATTTCCAAAATCGAATCCCGAGAAGAAAAAACAAAGGATTTGACTTTTGCCAAGCAAATTAATGTTTCCAATCTCGGTTTAAACGATCTCTATATTAATAAAGAAAACAACTTAAACCCAAAATATACTTTGGATAATTTTATTGTTGGTTCTTTTAATGAAGTGGCTTATGCCGCGGCTCTGGCTGTAATGAAAGAGCCAGGAGTAAAATATAATCCGCTTTTTATTTATGGTGGAACTGGTTTGGGTAAAACCCATCTAATCCAATCAGTAGGAAATTATTTTAAAAACCACACTATTAGAAAAAATGTTTTTTATATTACTTCGGAAACTTTTGCTAGTGATTATATAAATTCAGTTATTAATAAAAAGGCTAATCTGTTTAAAGAAAAATATCGTAAATACGATGTTTTAATTATTGATGATATCCAATTTGTTTCCGGAAAAATAAAAATTCAAGAAGAACTTTTTCATCTTTTTAATAGTTATTATGAGACCGGAAAGCAGATTATTTTTTCCTCAGATAAACCACCAAAATTCATCTCCAATCTAGAGGAAAGATTGCGTTCTCGTTTTGAGGGGGGAATGATTGTCGATATTTCTAAACCAGATTATGAATCCAGACTATCAATTATTAAAAATAAGATTAAAAATAATAATTATTCGATTACTGATGAAGTGGTGGAATATGTCGCCTCAATTATTCAAGACAGTATTCGTGAATTAGAGGGGGCAATCAACACTATTCACTGCCAAACCCAAGCAAAAAATAGGAATTTAACTATTCAAGAAATAAAATTATTACTAAAAAACAGTATAAAACCACAAAAATCTGTTTCTATAAATGATGTTATGAAGGTTGTGGCTGATTTTTATAGTATTGAAGAAAAAATTCTTTATGAAAAAACTAGACGAAAAGAAGTAGTTAAACCCCGCCAAATAATAATGTATTTATTGCGGGAAGATTTTGATACTTCTTATCCTTATATTGGTCAAAAATTGGGCGGTCGGGATCATACAACTGTTATTCATGCATATGAAAAAATAAAAAGAGATATTATTAATGATAAAATTTTAGTTCAAGAATTAGAACAAATTAGAGGTTTATTATATAACACTTAAAAAATCTGTTGATAGATTGTTGATAATCTCTGAAAAAAGTGTTTATTAAAAGATATTTAATAGTAATTTTAAAATAAAATGTTAATAAAAAATAATAAAATTAAAAAATATTGTTATTTTATAAACAAATAGTAATTTTAAAATATATTGTTAAATAAGGATAAAAAAAGATTTTCCACCTATCCACACCCTAATAGTAATAATAAATAAAAGATATATGAAATTAGAATGCTTAAAAGAAAGATTAAAACAGGCAGTATTACAAGCTGAGAGAATAACAAGTAAAAATTTAACTTTACCAATTCTTAGTACTGTTCTTTTGGAAACAACAATAAACCGATTAATCATTAAAGCTACTAATTTAGAAGTTGGTTTAGAAATAACTATTCCAGCTAAAATCGAAATAGAAGGTAATACCGCTATTAGTGCTGGTGTTTTAGGTAATTTCTTAACTAATAATAATGAAGAAAAATTAAAAATCGAATTAAATGGTAATAATTTAATTGTTGCCACTAATTCTTCAAAAACCACTATTAAAAGTCTATCTACTGAAGATTTTCCTATTATTCCTTTAGTTAATGAAAAAGAAAGTGAAAAAACAAAAATTGAAACTAAAGAATTTATTTCCGGTTTAAAATCAGTAGTTTTTTCAGCCGCCACTTCTGATATTAAACCGGAAATTTCCAGTGTCTATATTTATTCTCAAAATGGTTATATTTATTTTGTAGCAACAGATTCTTTTCGTTTATCAGAAAAAAGAGTTTTAATAAAAAATTCTTCTGATTTTCCTCGTTTGATTATACCACTTAAAAACGTCTTAGAGATTATTAGAGTTTTAGAAGGAGTGGAGGATAAAGAAGTTGATATTTTAGCTGATAAACACCAAATATCGATTATTAGCGCTAATATAAAATTGACCTCTAGGGTGATTGACGGTGTTTATCCTGATTATCAACAAATAATGCCAAAAGAATCAAAAACCGAAATAACCCTTCATAAAGAAGAGTTAGTCAATTGTCTTAAAATGGCTAATATTTTTTCCGACCGCTTCAATCAAATTGAATTAAAAGTTAAATCTCAAGATGAAGAATTGGTTATTGAATCGCATAATCAGGATGTGGGAGAAAATGTAATTTCCTTAAAAGGAAAAATTACTGGTCCAGAAATAGATTTAATTTTAAACGCCAAATATATTCTCGATTGTCTGCCAGTGATTGATAATAATATTATTGAATTCAAAATCAATGAAAAAAACAGACCCTTGTTAATAAAAGGTCCCACTGATGATTTCAAATATATTGTAATGCCTCTCAATCGCTAAGTGTTTGTATGGATAAAATAAATTCTTTTTTAGATAAATATCAAAATATAAAATTAAAAGATTTTGAATTAAAAGAATTTTTTTCTAAATTAGTAAAAGAAAAAACAGGATTGGAGATAAAACCTAAAGACATTAGGGTTAATAATTATCAATTGAAAATTATTTCTAAATCTCTTTATAAAAATGAGATTATCTTAAATAAAAGATTTTTTTTAAAACATTTAGAAAGGTTTAAAATCAAAGATCTAATTTAAATTGAAACTAACTGCCTTTTCAGTTTGTTTGCCAGAGCTGTCATAAACAATTACTTTTAAATTTTGTTCTGTTTTGTTTAAATCAAGATCATCAACTTTTATTACAAAATCAAAGGGTTCGTTTTTAGTGATGCCGATCAATTTATCATTAACAAAATAATTGACTTGGTTGATCGGTAATTTAGATGTTATTTCAATATCAATAATTATTGGTTCGGTTTTTTTATAGGCAACACTCTCGATCGGGGAGATTATTTTTAATTCACTACCGAGATTGCTTTCATTTTGATTAATAACAATTGGCGTCGGATTGGTGTTTATTGATTCAACTACTCCACCATTTCCCAACCATCTTTGGACGGCGTATTCCCAATTGTTATATTGTGGGTCACTGGCCGGAAAGATCGGATTCAAGCCATTAGGATTGTTTTTGTTGACCCAATAAAGGATATTGTGAACTACATCGTTATTATCCCAAACTCCTCTTAGAATCGGTTTAATGTCTCTTGGGGTGTCACTGGGAGCGACGAAGTGTTCATCGGTGACTTGCGGTAAAATTTCTCTCATAAAAGCATTCCAAATCGGCGCCACAATATAACCCGCCACCTTTTTTTCCATCGGAGTGTTATCATTATTTCCAGACCAAATACCAACAGCTAAATTGGGGGTATAACCAACAATCCAGGTATCGCGATAATCGTTGGTCGTGCCGGTTTTGACGGCGATTTGTCGGCCCGGAATATTTAAAGGCGAGTCGGCTCCGTAAGATGGAATTCGGGCTTGATTATCAGATAAAATACTGGAAATCTGACGAGCGGTATTTTCCGGCAGAACTCTAGTGCTGTCAGCTTCATATTCTTCCAAGATGTTGCCGTTTTTATCTTCCACCCGCAAAATACCATCAATAGAGTTTCTAACACCATCGTTAGCAAAAACACTATAGGCGCCGGTTAATTCCAAGAGAGTAACTTCACCACCTCCTAAAACCAAAGTTAGACCATAGCGACTCTTGTCTTTCAGGGTAGTAACCCCCATTTTTTTGGCGGTTTCCAAGGAGTCACTGATACCGGCCAAATATAAAGCTTTGATGGCTGGAATATTTCGTGATTGGGCCAAAGCGTTACGGATGGAAATCGGACCGACAAATTTACTATCGTAATTTTCCGGTCGGTAACAATCACTAGCCTTCATGCCAAAACCGGGTGTGCCATCGGGGTTGCAATTGCTATTAAATTCGGTTTGAACGTCGAATAAAACTGTTTCCGGATAATAACCTTTGTTAAAAGCTGTGGCGTAGACAATCGGTTTGAAGGATGACCCCGGCTGACGTTTAGCGGTGGTGATGTTGTAGTTGCCATCATTTTCGATATCAAAGTAATCTCTTGAACCGACCATGGATAAAATCTGGCCGGTTTTTGGATCGATCGCCACCAAGGCGGCATTGCCAGCATTGTAAGTTTCTTTATTTTTTTGACCGTAAACCTTAATGATATTTTCCGCTTTTTGTTGAATTTCCCAATCAATAGTGGAAATGACCCTTAAGCCATCGTTTTCCACTACTTCCTGACTATATTTTTCTTCTAAATACTGTTTAATATAAAAAACAAAATGAGGCGCCTTAATGCCGTGATTTTCCACCGGTGCAAAAATCAAGCGATTTTTCTTGGCTTGTTTGATTTGAGCTTCATCAATCCAGCCTAATTTAAGAATCTGACCCAAAACAAAGTTTTTGCGGTCTTCTAATTTTTCTCGATTATTACCATAGGGTGAAAAAAAAGTTGGTGCTTGAGGTAGGGCCGCTAAGTAGGCCGATTCGGTTAAATTTAAATCCTTGGCGTTTTTGCCAAAGTAAGCAATCGAAGCCTCTTCCACGCCGTAAATATTTCCGCCAAATGGTGCGATATTGAGATAAAGTTCAAAGATTTGATCTTTAGTCATATTGCGTTCGATTTTTATTGCCAAAACGATCTCTTTGATTTTTCTGGTAATCGTCCGGTCATTGGTCAACAGAAGATTTTTTACTACTTGTTGAGTAATCGTGGAACCACCCTGACGGACTGAACCAGCACTCAAATTGACCAAGAAAGCTCTCAAGATGGCGGTCGGTTTAATTCCATAATGGCTGTAAAATTCAGCGTCTTCAGCGGCCAAGACCGCCTTTTTCATATTATCGGAGACGGCATTGAGGGGAACGACGGTTCGGCGAATATTGCCGTTGACATCATAAAACAAGATTTTGCCGGTCCGATCATAAATCTTGGTGGAATTACTTAATTTTTTTTCTTGTAGTGACTCGTTGAAATCGGGGATAGGAATCGTAATCAACCAAATTAAAATTACTCCGGCCGAGATCAAAGCGAAAGCGGTCAATAGAGAAAAAGATTTGGCAAACTTATGACCTAATTTTGTTTTTGTTTTTACTAACATCGTCAATTCATTATATAACAGATAAGACAATCTAAAAAAGAAATTTCTTTTTTTGTTTTGAATCCGGCAAAATTGAGAGGGTAAATCTTTCAAAAAAAACCGGTTTATGTTAGATTGACCGTATGTCCAAGACTAAAGATGAAATCATTAAAGTCTTTTTAAGTCGGGGGATAGAACAAATCTATCCTTCGCCGGCTGAATTTACCTCGTATTTAGCTCAAAGTCAACCTCTCAAGATTTATTACGGTATTGACCCTACCGGTCCAACTCTCCATCTTGGTCACTTGTCGGTGATGCTCAAATTGAAGATTCTCCAAGATTTAGGCGCGGAGATAATTGTTTTGATCGGTGATTTTACTGCTCAAATCGGTGATCCGACGGACAAGGGTGAAGCTCGACAAGTTTTAACCCACGAGCAAGTCCTAACTAATTGCCGTTCTTATAAAAAACAAATTGGTAAAGTTTTAGATCGTCAAAAAATAAAATTTGTCTACAATAGCCGTTGGCTGGCCAAATTAAATTTTTCTCAGCTTATTACTATTGCTTCGGAATTTACTTTAGGCCAAATGGTAGAGCGAGATATGTTTCAAGAGAGAATTAAGGCCGACCGACCAGTTTTTTTGCATGAGTTTTTTTATCCCTTGATGCAGGGTTATGATTCGGTTCATTTGGGGGTGAATGCCGAGATCGGTGGCAATGATCAAACTTTCAATATGTTGACTGGCCGGACGATGCAAAAAAAACGTGGTCAGGAAAAATTTGTTATCGCTACTAAATTACTCGTTGATCCTACTGGTAAAAAAATGGGTAAGAGCGAGGGTAATATGGTCACTTTAGCTGATGAACCGAATGACGTTTACGGCAAGGTTATGAGTTGGCCGGATGAAATGATTATGCTCGGTTTCGAAATTTGCACGGAAGTCGATTTGACTGAAATGGCTAAATTGAATAAGCAAAATCCACGCGACGCCAAAATGGTCTTGGCCCGAGAAATTGTCAAAATTATTCATGGCGTCAACAAGGCCGTTCGCGCTGAAAAATATTTTATCAATACTTTTCAAAAAAGATTAGTTCCAGATGAAGTCATCGAGATTCCCGCTCAAATCGGTGAATTACTGTCCGAAGTTTTAGTTCGCGCCGGTATTTTATCTTCCAAAGGAGAATTCAAACGATTGGTTGATGGAGGTGGGGTGTCTTTTGAAGGCGGAGAAAATGTGGCTGATTTGTATCAGAAAATAATTAAGACGACGGTTTTTAAAATCGGCAAGAAAAAATTTGTGAAAGTGTTGGTTCCCGAAAATTAAAATATCAAAATTTAACCCCAAACAAAAACTGCACTTCATCACGAAGTGCAGTTTTTGTTTGGGGTTAATAACTTTCTTCTTCGGTCACATCCGAATCAAAATCCGGACCATCCAATTCGTCTGGTCCCAAATCAAATTCTTCACCTTCGACTTCTTTATCATCCTCTCCGGGAAGATCAACTTCTCCGTCGAGGTCTTTCAAATCTTTATCGTCGTCCATTTTTGTAAATAAAATTTTTAATTTATTTTCCGCTGGTTAGCGGATACGACCTAAGTACAATTTTGACTTTTTAACATAATGGATTTTTTTTGCAAGTCTGGCTAGTTTTACTTGTGGATAACCTGCACACCAATCAGGCCATTGTTTTTTGTGCGTCTTTAAAATAATTAGTTTAGTTTGAATAATTATTGATTTTAATATCTGATTTGTCTACTTCTGTTTAAAAAACAAAGACGCGATGGCCTGATTAGTGTGCAGGGATAACCTTATCAACTAACGCCAATTTCCTTTTGCTAAATAGGTGAGAGCCACTGCCATGGCGTCATATTCATCATCAAATTTTTTCTTAGTTTTTATTTTTAAAATTTTTTCCACTAATGAAATCATTTGTTTTTTATCAGCTTGACCGTAGCCAGTCAAACAACTTTTTATTTCTAAGGGTGAAAAATCGTTGACAGCCAGTTGGTATTTAGCCGACAGATAAATAATCATCCCTCTGACCTCGGCGACGGCCATAGCGGTTTTTTGATTGACGGTTACAAACAGTTTTTCCATGGCTACGACAGTTGGCCGGTGTTTTTTTATTATTTTTTCAATTTCTTTTCCCAATTGCCATAAGCGTTGGGAAAAATCAGCTTTTTTATCACTGGTTAAACAAGTGGAAAAAATTAATTTTTCGCCCCGAGGATCTTTTTCCATAATCGCTATCCCTAAACGATCATAGCCTGGATCGATACCCATAACTCGCTGATTGGTGATTTTCATTTTCTTTAAAAATTAAAGATTAAAAATAAAAAATCAAAAACTTCAGCACACTTATTTTAGATTTTCTATTTTTGATTTTGACCCGCATTGGTAACAACATTTTTTATATCGTCGTGTTCCTCAAGGTTCTCAATAATTTCAGTCAATTTTTTCTTATCATTTTCCGCTAGACTAATCGTCGATTTTGGCTTTAGTTCACCAGTAATTTTTTCAAAAGCCCACATGGCTGAACCTTGTCCACCTAAAGCCAAACCTTGTTTGGACAGTAAATGTTTGATCTCCGGCGTAGTCCGGTTTTTATTATCGGTTATACCCTCAATGACGATGGCGACTCCGCCTGGTCCAAAAGCTTCATAAATAACATTTTCAAATGATTCAGCACCGGCGCTAGTCGCCTTGCTAATTGCTCTTTCAATATTGTCGTTGGGCATATTGGCATCCTTGGCGCGAGTCACCGCTCCTTTTAGACCGGGATCTTCGCGGTTGCCACCGGCTCGCTTTGCCTCAATCGTGATTTGTCGCACCAACATTGAAAAAAGCTTACTGCGCTTGGCATCCTCGGCGCCTTTTTTCTGTTTAATTTGCGACCATTTATTGTGACCACTCATTTACCCTATTGAATAAATTTTAAATTAATAATTTAACTTAATAAGATTATCTTAATATAAAAACATTGTAAATAAATTAGTTTAAGTGATTTCCTCTAATTTAAAATTAAAATTGTAAACAATTTTTATTCAATAGGGTAAAAAAGGAACCCCGAGAAAACCTAGTGTTTTCTCGGGGTGATTAGATGCGCATTTCTCGAATCAAATGGCGAAGCGGTCTGGTCAATTTCTTGAACCAGCGCTTGAGTCGCTCTCTTGAACTCGAGGAATGCCGATGACGATGGTGGCGGTGAGGCCTCGCCGTTTGGTTGGACATCGGTGAACTCCTTTTCTAGGCACAAAGTTCCGTTTCTAATTTAAGTCTACTCTCTAAAAAAAGTAAATCAAATCTCTTTAAAGTAGTTTGGATGATTGACTAGTCGGCTGATCAAAACCTAAATGTTCATAGGCTTTACGAGTGACGACTCGACCGCGAGGTGTTCTTTCCAGCAAACCCACTTGAATCAAATAGGGTTCATTGACGTCTTCGACCGTGGCATCTTCTTCCGACAAGGAAGTCGCGATCGTGTTTAGACCGACTGGTCCACCGTTAAATTTTTCAATAATGGTTTCGAGAATTTGTCGGTCGGTTTGGTTTAGGCCAAGTTCATCAATACTCAATAAAGACAAAGCGGACCGAACCGTTTTTAAACTGATCGGTTCACGGGCAACTTGAGCATAGTCACGACAACGCTTGAGCAGATGATTAGCGATCCGAGGGGTAAAACGACTCCGCCGAGCAATTTCTTTGACGGCCTCCGGTTCAATCTCGATGCCTAGAATTTTAGCCGAACGATCGATGATTTGACCGATTTCCGCTTGATCATAAAATTCCAGACGAAAGGTGCCACCGGAAAAACGGGAACGCAAAGGAGAAGAAATCAGCGCCACACGCGTAGTAGCTGATATCAGGGTAAAAGGGGGTAAATCGAGCTGGATGACTCGAGCGCCCGGCCCTTTGCCAATGATGATATTGAGGGTGCCGGATTCCATGGCGGGGTAGAGGACCTCCTCGATCATTTTGTTGAGGCGATGGACTTCGTCAATAAAAAGAATATCACCGGCCGATAGGTTGGTTAAAATCGAGGCTAAGTCACCAACTTTAGCTATAGCCGGACCAGAAGTAACCTTGACTTGCGCCCCTAGTTCTTTTGCGATAAGATAAGCTAACGTCGTTTTTCCTAGGCCCGGTGGGCCATAAAAGAGCAAGTGCTCCGGCGGGTGATTTCGTTCTTTGGCAGCTGTCAGTAAGATTTTGAGGTTATCTTTTATGGTCTTTTGGCCAATGTATTCGTCCCATAATAGGGGGCGTAATGATTTATCAAGAAAAGAATCATCACTATTAACAGTGACGTTGAATTCTTCTTCTTTAATATTACCTCTTGACATATTTTTATGTTTATGCTATACTCTATCACAGAGTAATCAAGCTCATAAACCTCTAAGCAATTTAGACCGCAAGGTCTAACGGGTTCTTCTTAAAGGACGTAATGGCACTCTAGCTTGAACTAGAGAGCGCTGCGACCATCCTTTAAGATTTTCCTAACTTAAGTAGCACTACCTAAGGGATTGCTTAGAGGTTTATGTTCTTGATTGTCAAAGGAGGTTCCGACCACGGGGTCTTTTTTGTTGTCCGCTGAAAACCGAGTTAAATTATTTCTCCCGTCAAATCAACCACTCGACCTAATTCAGTAATCGAAGTTCGACCGCTTAAAACTTTTAATATGCCGTCCTGACGCATTTCGAGAATACCTTGGGGTCGAGCCGCCAGACGGATTTCTCTTTCGTCCGGATTTTCATTGGCTACTTTACCGATCGCTTCATCCATCAAAATAGCTTCAAAAATACCTTCGCGCCCTTTGTAGCCGGTGCCATTGCAGGTCGGACAACCAACTGGTTCGTAGATTTTGGTGACGGGCGGGACTTGGATATCAGAGCGTCGAGCCTTGATTGATTCCACCACTTGTTCCAAAAATTTTTTTGTTTCCGGCTCTGGCGCTACTTTCTTTTTGCATTGGTCGCACAATTTGCGAACCAAACGTTGAGCGATCGAGAGAGTCAGCGACGAACTTAAAACTTTGGAATTGACCCCCAGATCAATAAAACGGGGAATGGCGCCGGCCGCGTTGTTGGTGTGGAGAGTGGAAAAAACCAAGTGACCGGTCAGAGCGGAGTTGATAGCAATCTTGGCGGTCTCGCTGTCGCGGATTTCACCGACCATAATAATATCCGGATCTTGACGCAAAGCGCTCCGTAAACCGGACAAAAAAGTATAACCTTTGGCGCGATTGACTTGGGTTTGATTGACGCCCTCCAAATGATATTCAATCGGATCTTCGATGGTGATAATCTTGCTTTCGGTAGAATTGACTTCTCGCAAGAAAGCATAAAGAGTGGTGGTTTTACCGGAACCGGTTGGTCCGGTCAGAAGCACTAAGCCGTTTGGCTTTCTGATTTCTCGAGCAAAGATATCGTAAAGTTTTGGCTCCACCCCCAATTTTTCAAAAGTTAATTGAATTGTTTTGGGGTTGAGAACGCGCATGACAATCGACTCGCCGTAAGCGCTGGGAATGACCGAGGTGCGGATTTCAATCTCTGTTTTATTGGCGCGAATCGTAAAGCGTCCGTCTTGGGCCGACAACTTCACATTAAGTTTGAGGCCGGAAACCAATTTGATCCGGGCCAAAATTTGACGATAAATTTTTGGATCCAAATCGACAATATCGAGAAGGACACCGTCTAGGCGATAACGCAAACGAATTTGTTCATCTTGCGGTTCAAAATGAATATCGGAAGCATCGGTCGCTAGGGAGCCGGCCAGAATCATTTCCAAAATTACTGAAATGCCACTACCTTTGACCGCGTTCATGTTTTCAGTGGTCAAGGCTTGGCGGATTTCATCAAGAGTTTTAAATTGGCCAGCCAAATCGCTGATTTGAGTATCGGAAATTTTAATTAGACCGGCATCAGAAGCGGCCGAGGCGGAAATTTCACCATACATGTCCCAAGCGCGAGCCAGACTACTGGTTGAGGCCAAGTAGAGATTGACGGTAAAATTTTTATTTTTTAAATCTTCGACTATTTCTTTTATTTTGTCGTTGGTCGCCGACATAATCGCCACGTGGACGATACGACCGGTGACACGAAAAGCGGCCAGACCGGCTTCTTTGGCTTCGAGCATCGGCACTAAACGAAGAGCGTCGGTGTTGAGAGAAAGTTTTGAAAGATCAATATAAGGTAGTTGATGGCGTTCGGCCATGACTTGAGCCAGCTTTTCCGCTTCTTGTTTATAGAGTTCGTCGATCTTTCGATCGCGTTTCTCGTCGAGTTGATCGTCCATATTTATTTATATTCTAATCTTTCTATCTTTAAATTACAAAACTCTTTATCGTCAGCAAACTTTTTAGGGTACGGATTTTTCGAAGCTTGAAAAATCCTGAAACGTTCGGCTCGTCAGCCTCACGACCCCCTAAAAAGTTTCTGCCTCAACAAGTTTTGTAATTTAAAGTTCGTTCTTTCCCAAGCAAACAGTGGCAACAATTTTTTTATCGTTTCAGTATCTGCTCTCATTACTAGCATGAGTGAGAGAAGTTACAATTAAAAACTGTGGACAACCTGCACACCAATTGTGGCATTGTTTTTTTGCGCCCCAAAAAACTTAAACCAACTACCTAATTATTACCCTCTTTTAAGAGAAAAAATTTAAAAATTATGAAAAACAAAGCGCGATGCCACGATTGGTGTGCAGGGACAACCCCAGCCCATTAAATTTTACCGTCTCAGTAAAGTAGGGGGTGAGTTTGGACACATTTTTCAGCTATTGACAAAATAGACAAATGGGTGTATAATATAGGGTAGACAATGATTGGAATGACTCTGTTGGCGGATGGTCCGCTGGCAGTAAAAAGGTTGAAAAATAAGGTTCAAATGCCCGAAGGGGCGAACCCGCTTGCGCTAAAGCTACAGCGAGGCAAACCCGCCTTCGTCAAAGACTACGACGAGGCAAGGAAGGAAATCGGTCATGAAAAACATGCTTTTGGTCGCGATGGTTGTGCTGGCGGGGGTGACCCTGTCAGGTTGCGCCGAGTTGCTGATGGTCACCGGCGGACTGATGACGGCCCCGTGTGGCCAGCCGGTGATGGCCACGCCGATCGTGATCGGTGGAGGAGGTCGATGCCTCCAACAGCCACTGATGGGGCAGATTGGCGGCTACGGCTACGGTGGACAAAATGTCCAGCGATCATACTCGTCCGGGCCTGGGTACAGCAATAGCTCGTACTCGGTGTCTGGGCCGGGTGGCTCCTACAGCCAACAGATTTCGTCCGGTTCGCGCGGGACGACCGTGCGGACTAGTCAAAACCAGAACGGCCCATGGGGATCGTCCAGTCGGACGGTGACCTCCGGGCCGAATGGGACGACAGTTCGCCAGTCGTCCACCTCTCGCTACCGCTAGCGAGAGGTCAGAGAGTTCATTTTGTCCCGTCCTAATTATAACAGTTAGGGCGGGGCTTTTCTTTTTGTCTAAAAATAAGGTAAATTACAGGAAGATTTTTTAGCTTAAATTTTTCAAGAGAAAGTTTCTCAAAAATTTAAGCTAAAAAATCTTATTAATATGCTCTTCATTTCTCATTCTGCCGAAGAAACAAAAAAATTTGCCAAACAAGTTTTGGCACAATTAAAACCGGAATCTAAACAGGCGACAATTTTAGCGCTCCAAGGTGATTTGGGTGCTGGTAAAACTGCTTTTACTCAAGGCTTGGCTCATGAGTTAGGGATCAAACATCATCTGGCCAGTCCGACTTTTGTGATTGCTAAAAAATATCATATTGCGCCAAAGTGCGCCGAAAAATTCGGTTTCAAGCAATTGATTCATTTTGATTTTTATCGCCTCCAATGCGCCGAAGATTTACTGACGCTTGGTTGGGCTGATTTGGCCACTGAACCGCAAAACTTAATCGTGGTAGAATGGCCAGAGCAGGTGGGTGAG
>Ga0076027_107_pt1 | contig 33282 bp, 25 predicted proteins | sample RifGroB1_FD_68104 | JGI IMG/M metagenome (GOLD analysis project Ga0076027, IMG submission 68104) | Parcubacteria bacterium GW2011_GWB1_42_9
GTGATACCGACCAGCTTACCCAAAGGCAGATCGACATTGAGATTTTTGATATTAAAAATATGGCCACCGCGGATTTTCAACGAACCTTTTTCGTTGGTTCGACGTTTATCCGGCATCGGCACCACTAATTCACCGCGTAAATAATCAACTGTCAGTGAGCCAAAATCATTTTTCTTGGCGGTTAATAATTTTTCCGTTTGGTCAGCCACGATGATCTGGCCACCATGCACACCAGCGCCCGGTCCAATATCCACTAAAAAATCGGAAGCAAAAATCGTATCTTCGTCGTGTTCGACGACAATGATCGAATTACCCAAATCGCGCAGACCGATTAAAGTTTTAATCAAACGATCATTGTCACGAGCATGGAGACCAATAGTCGGCTCGTCCAAAACATACAATGTGCCCACCAACCGTGAACCAAGTTGCGAGGCTAAACGAATACGTTGAGCTTCGCCGCCCGACAAAGTATCGGCTCGACGATTGAGCGCCAGATAATCCAAACCGACATCCAGCAAAAATTTTATTCGCGATTCGATTTCTTTCAACACGACGGCTGAAATCGCTTTTTGTCGCGACGTTAATTTTAATTTCATGAAAAATTCATAAACCTCACTGATCGGTAAAGCGGTCAAATCAACAATATTCTTTGCCCCGTGATCGATGCCAGTCGATTTTTCGGGGTTTGTGCCAATCAAAACATGGAGGGCTTCTGGTCGCAGACGCGCCCCATGGCAATCAGCACAAGTGTCACCACCAAACAAATGTTTTGTCCCTAAACCATGACAAGAGGGGCAGGCCCCGTAAGGCGAATTGAAAGAAAAAAGTCGCGGTTCGATTTCTGGATAAGAAAAACCATCGTTGACACAAGCAAACTTGGCTGACAACAAAAATTCTTCATCTTTAACTACCACTCGCACCAGACCTTCAGATTCTTTCAAGGCTCTTTCTATGGACTCGTTAAGCCGTTCTTTAGCTGAATCGGTAATGGCTTTATTGACCGCTCCAGCTACTTTTGATTCTTTTTTAGGATTTAAAGATAATAAATCTTCGATTTTAATGGCATCAACTTGAGCGTCGATATCGTGTTTTTTGGTTTTGGTTAAAATAATCCGCTCGCGTAATTTTTTCTTTTGTCCATCAACTCGCACCAACGAGTAGCCTTTTTCTAATAGATCATAGAGAAGCTGATAGTATTCGCCTTTGCGTCCACGAACCATTGGCGCGTAAATTTCGACTTCATCCACACCAACAATTTTTCCTTCGGCGATAAAAACCGATAGTTTTTCTTTGACAAAACCAACAATTTCTTCCAGTGATAATTTTTCGATCTTGGCTCCGCAAACTAGACAATGTGGTTCGCCGATGCGGGCATAAAGCACACGCAAATAATCATAAATCTCAGTAATGGTCGCGACAGTCGAGCGTGGATTTTGGGAACGTGATTTTTGATCAATAGAAATCGCTGGCGATAAACCAGTGATTTCATCCACATCCGGTTTCTGCATTTGGCGTAAAAATTGTCGGGCATAAGCTGACAATGATTCGACATAACGACGCTGGCCTTCGGCAAAAATGGTGTCAAAAGCCAAACTAGACTTGCCCGAACCGGACAGTCCGCTAAAAACCACCAGCTTATTTCTGGGGATTTCCAGATTAATATTTTTGAGATTATGCGTCCGCGCGCCTTTGATTTTGATATGTTTTTCTTCAGACATAAGCGAAATTCCCTCTGGTTTATCCATAGGGTTGACCCTATTAAGTAAGATTTGACCTTATCTTATATCCCACCCCTCAGCAGGTAAACTCGATTTTTGAATCTGCTAAAATTGACATCTTAAATATACTGGTCAAATCTAGAATAAAAAGTTTTTTCAAAAACTTTTTATTCTTACTTAGATAGGGTAAATTATAACACATCTATCAATAAAAAGAAAGTTTGCTACCGTTTTTTAGACAAAAAAAGAGCGCCACCCGAAGGGAATTACAGGTGGCGCCAAGCGGTTGGAAGAGACCCTCATGTCAGGTCTCACTATAATAATAGCATTTTAGAGATAAAAATAAAAGCGCCGGAGCTCGGGTGAGTCGAGACGGCGCCGAAGGAGAAACGCCATGCGCTATGGGCGGAATGGCCAAATAGATCTACTGACGATCATAAACCTAAAAAAAGAAAAGTAAAGCCTAGATCTTCTTTTCCAACAACCTAATCTCATCCCGCAAAATGGCCGCGGTTTCAAAATCGAGCTCTTTGACCGCTTCCATCATTTGTTTTTGCTTTTCTTTAATCAATTTTTTGAAGCCTCGTTTATCCAAGCCGGCTGTTTCAATCATCAACAACTCACCAGCCACTTTGGTTTTTTCGGCCGAAAGATTGTCGGTAATATCATGAATCTTTTTACTGATCGTTTGAGGAGTAATGCCATGTTTAGTATTGTAAGCAATTTGGATTTTCCGGCGCCGATTAGTTTCGCTAATCGCCCGTTCCATCGAACCGGTCACCTTATCAGCATAAAGAATGACCCGACCATTTACATTGCGCGCGGCCCGACCAATAGTTTGAATCAGTGACACTTCCGACCGTAAAAAACCTTCTTTATCGGCGTCGAGGATGCCAATAAAAGATAATTCCGGTAAGTCCAATCCTTCACGCAACAGGTTGACTCCCACCAAACAATCAAAACCTTTTTTATCCCCCGTTGAACCAAAGCGAAAATTAGTTAGGATTTTAATGCGTTCTAGAGTTTTAATATCACTGTGCAAATATTCGGTTTTTAAGCCTTCTTTTTTCAAAAAATCACTCAAATCCTCGGCCATTTTTTTGGTTAAAGTGGTAGCAATCACTCGTCGGCCGGCCGAGATTTCTTTTTTTGCTTCGGCAATAAAATCTTGAATCTGGCCAGCATAAGTTTTACCAGAAACTACTGGGCGAACCTCGATGGCCGGATCAATCAAACCAGTCGGACGAATGATTTGTTCCACCATTTTGACTGAATGTTTCTTTTCATATTCACCCGGCGTCGCCGAAGTAAAAATCATTGGCCCGACGGTCTTTTCAAACTCCGACCAACGTAACGGACGATTATCATAAGCACTCGGCAAACGAAAACCATTTTCCACCAGAGATTTCTTGCGACTGGCATCGCCAGCATACATGCCAGCCAGTTGCGGTAAAGTGACATGTGACTCATCGACAATCGTCAAAAAATCTGGTGTCCCATCAGATAAATGTGGAAAATAATCTAGAAGGGTTTCCGGCGGAACACCAGCCTCGCGACCAGACAGATGGCGAGAATAATTTTCAATCCCACTACAATAACCGACCTCGCGTTCAATTTTGATTGCTTCGATCGCCCGCTCTCGGTTATCGGTGCTAGTAATAAAATGTTTGGCCGGAAAAAGAAAAAAATCGTTGTGACGAGTGCGCTCCGCTCGAGACAAGCCATCATATTCAATAATCGCCTCGATTTTTTCTTCGTCTAATTCAAAACGAATAATTTGACGCTGACCGGTCGGCATAATTTCCACCATATTACCTAAAGCGCGAAAAGTGCCTGGGGTAAGATCAGCATTGGTGCGTAAATAATGCAAATTGACTAGATTTAATAAAAATTCTTGGCGATTAATTGCTTGACCCGCACTCAAACGCAAATGACTCTTTAGATATTCCGCCGGACTACCCAAACCGTAAATACAAGAAACCGAAGCCACAATAATCACATCGCGACGGGTGAGTAGCGCTTGGGTGGAGGCATGACGCAGACGATCGATTTCTTCATTGATGCTGGCATCTTTTTCGATATAAGTATCGGTGGCAGAAATATAAGCTTCTGGTTGATAATAATCATAATAAGAGACAAAATAATGCACGGCGTGATCGGGAAAAAAGTCTCGATATTCTTGGGCCAATTGAGCGGCGAGCGTTTTGTTATGAGCAATCACTAAGGTCGGCTTGTTGTATTCGGCAATAACATTGGCCATAGTAAAAGTCTTGCCGGAGCCGGTAACACCAAGCAAGGTTTGATAGGACAAGCCTTTTTCGAGACCAGCCATCAATTCTTTAATGGCTCGTGGCTGATCGCCGGCAGGTTGAAATTTACTATTGAGTTTAAATATTTTTTTATCCATTTTTAAATTTCTCCAAAAAAACTTTTTTAAATTCCGTAAAATTTTCATCAAGAATGGACTGGCGGATTTTTTTCACCAGATTCACAAAAAAATATAAATTATGAATTGAAGCCAATGTCCCCGCTTGCATTTCTTTAGCTCGAAAAAGATGGTCTAAATATGCTCGCGTAAAATGCTGACAAGTATAGCAATCACAACCTTTTTCAATCGGCGTAAAATCTTTTTTATATTGAGCGTTGCTGATATTGATTCGGCCGGATGAAGTATAAAGTGAACCATTGCGCGCTTCACGCGTCGGCGCCACACAATCAAAAGTATCAGCGCCATTTTCAATCCCCGTAAAAATATCTTCCACTGCGCCGATCCCCAGCAAGTGTCGTGGTTTGTCTTTTGGTAAATTCTCACAGACCCAGCACACGGCTGTCCCCATATCATCTTTATCAAATGAACCACCAATCCCAAAACCAGCAAAAGGCAAATTTAGCGCTCTCTTCCCGCAAATCCTGATGACGCCCACCTTGGACAATGCCAAACAATGATTGCGAACCACCAAGTTTTTGATGTTCCGCTAAACTTCTCTCTGCCCAAGCATGTGTCCGAGCCAAAGCTTCTTTTTGATATTCATAATCCGCCGATGGTGCCGTGCACTCATCAAAAGCAAAAATAATATCCGCACCGAGTTGATGCTGAATTTGCATTGATTTTTCCGGCGTCAAACGATGCTCCGAACCATCAAGATGTGAACGAAAAGTCACACCCTCGTTATCAATTTTAGCTAATTTCACCACCTCTTCCGTCTTTTCGATATCCAATCTCGAAAGATAAGGGTTTTTTGACTTGTCGCCCACTGCAAATTTAGTTAAGCCCCCTTCGCCGTATGCCGCGCCGAGTGAAAAAACTTGGAAACCACCGGAATCGGTAAAAGTCGGACCACGCCAATTCATAAATTTTTGCAGACCCCCAGCTTCGGCCACCAAATCGGCACCCGGTTGTAAATATAGATGATAAGTGTTGGCTAGAACTGCTTGTGCCCCCAAATCTCGCACCTGTTCTGGCGTCAAAGCTTTCACGGTCGCTTTAGTGCCCACCACAATAAAAGCCGGGGTCTCAATGACTCCGTGAGCTGTTTCTATTTTTCCCGCTCGGCCTAAACCGTTTGGTAATTCTCGTTCAATCTTAAAATTAAAATCGATCATTTTCTAATCCTAAAAGACAAACCGCCAATTAGCAATGCCAATCAGCGGTCTTTCGACTACGAATAGTCGTTACTCTGTTTATTTGTCCCTATCTGTCCCGCGGGCCGAGGCCTGGATTTCTCCTGCCCCTCGACCTTTCGTACTCGGGCGAAAAAGAGATCGGACGATTGGCCCCAAAGGTCGGCGACGTTTCTTGCTGGCCAAAACAATGTGGGAGCAAATCACGCAATTCGCGAATCGCAGAAGTGGCCGGATCAGTGCCGTGCCTTTCCACCTTGTTTATTGGTTTCCCCATAACAACTCTCCTTTCTGTTTTTTGCTCAACACTATTGCCGAGCTTATCCGTTTTTAATGGTATGCCAATCAGGAAAAAAATCAACCCTGCACACCAATTGAATCATGGCGTCTTTGTTTTTTATAAATTTTATCCACTAAATAATTTTTAGTGCTACAAAACATTTTAGTTAGCCTTCATTTTAAAGACGCAAAAAAAACGATGATTCAATTGGTGTGCAGGCAAGTCCCTTTCAATTGACCAAATTACTCAGCGAACCAGCAACAAAATTTTTGATATTATCGGCACTGGTATCTAAAATCCGTTTCAACGCCTCCCAAGTATTAAAAGCATTATGGGGAGTAACGATAACGTTAGGCATATCCACCAACAAATGATCAGCTAAAACCGCTTTCAAATCGTGGCCTTCCAACTTACCAGAGGTCAAAACATTGAGCTCGTCTTTGATCACTCCTTCTTCTTCCAAAACATCCAGACCGGCGCCAGCCACTTGTCCAGAACGCAAAGCCCCTACTAAAGCCATAGTATCCACCAAAGGTCCACGAGCGGTATTCAAGAAATAAACCCCCTTCTTCATCCGCTGGAAAGATTCGGCATCAATCAAATGATGACTAGCCTCGGTATAAGGCACGTGAAGGGTAACAATGTCAGCTTGGGCCAGAACATCATTTAATTCCAAATACTGATAATTCATTTTGGCGGCATATTCAGCATTTGGTTTCGGGTCATAAGCGATGACATTCATATTAAAGCCAGTGGCAATCTCAATCACATTACGTCCAATCCGACCCGTACCAATTACCCCTAAAGTCTTGCCTTTCAAATCGAAACCACGCAAACCATCGAGCGAGAAACTACCGGTTTCGCGAATACGGTCAAAACTTAAATGCACTTTGCGCGATAAATTGAGTAGTAGAGCAAAGGTATATTCCGCGACTGTATCCTCGCCATAGCTAGGCACATTGGCGACCGCCACTCCCCGGCTCTTGCACAAATCCAAATCAATATGGTCAAAACCAGTCGAACGCGTGACGACCAGCTTTAAGTTTGGCAGATGATCTAATACTCGAGCATCAATAATCGAATTCACAAAAACTGAAATAATTTCAAAATCATTTTCAGTTGGCAGATTTTCTGCCGTCAAAATACTGTCAATCATCGCCACTTCACCCAAAGCCGACATCTTGTCTGCCAAATAATCCTTTTCCCATTGTTCGAGCTCAAAAAATCCGATTTTCATCCCGTTAGAAATTAAACATCTTTATAATAATCGACATATTTTATTTAAGAAAATTATTTTTTATTTTCCAATTTCCCAATAATTTCAATTGTCTTAATCACCGAGTCCGGGTTGAGCGACATACTACTGATTCCCTCCTTAACCAAAAAATCAGCAAAATCTGGATAGTCGGATGGCGCTTGACCACAAATACCGATATATTTTTCTTTGGCTTTGCAAATCCGAATAATATCGACGATCAATTTTTTCACCGCCGGATCATTTTCGTTGGCGATACCACTGACAATACTAGAATCACGATCAATACCCAAAGTCAGTTGAGCGAGATCGTTAGAGCCAATCGACATGCCATCAAATTCTTTCAAAAAATCTTCGGCCCGCAAAATATTGGCGGGGATTTCGCACATGACATAAATTTTCAGACTCGAGTCCTTGGCACGGTCAAGACCAGCTTGGGCCATAACGGCAATCACTTTGGCGCCTTCTTCTGGTGTCCGACAAAAAGGAATCATCGGGATGACATTAGTCAAACCAAATTCTTCGCGGACTCTTTTTAGGGCTTGGCATTCTAAAGCAAAGGCTTCTTTAAATTTCGGATGGTAGTAGCGCGAAGCGCCCCGCCAACCGATCATCGGATTTTCTTCAGCCGGCTCATAGAGTTCACCACCGATTAACGTCCGATATTCATTGGTTTTGAAGTCGGAAAAACGAATAATAACATCGTGCGGAGCAAAACCGGCAGCAATCCGGGCGATACCTTCGGTCAGTTCATCAACATAATATTTAGCTTTGTCTTCATAACCGACAGTCAAAGCCTCGATATCTTGGACAATTTTTTTCACTGCCGGATCTTTAGATATTTTTAAATCGGCAAAATCCAGCAAAGCGTTCGGGTGAATTTTGATATAGGAAGTGATGATAAATTCCAACCGACCCAAACCTACTCCCTTGATCGGCAATTGATGATAACGAAAAGCTTCATCGGGCGAACCGACATTGATCATCAATTTGGTGGCAATCGACGGCAAGCGATCCAAACGATGTTCAATTTTTTCAAAATTTAATTTACCGTCGTAAACTAAACCTTCGGCGCCAGAGGAACAATCGATTGTTACTTCCTGACCAGTCTTTAAGATTTGCGAACCATTACCGCAACCGACAATACACGGCACACCCAGCTCGCGCGAAACGATGGCTGCATGGCTGGTGCGACCACCTTTGTCGGTAATAATCGCTGATGCCATTTTCATAATCGGTTCCCAATCCGGATCAGTCATTTCAGTTACTAAAATTTCTCCTTGTTTAAATTCCCCTAATTTATCAGCCGACTTAATAATCCGCACCTGACCGGAAGCGATTTTAGCCCCGACCGAAGCGCCTTTGACTAGAACTTTGCCCGTCTCTTTTAATTTATATTCCCAATAGGCATTTTTATCGGCAGTCGTATGGACTGTTTCCGGCCGAGCCTGAACAATAAACAATTCGTTGGTCTGGCCATCTTTGGCCCACTCAATATCCATCGGCTGGTAACGATTGTGTTTTTGAGAAAAATATTCTTCAATCTTTACCACCCATTTAGCCAACTCGGTAATTTCTGCATCAGTCAAAAAATACTTTTCACGATCAGTTGGTGGAACTTTGACTTGAACCGTGCCTCGTCGACCGTAGATAAGCTTTACATCTTTTGGACCGAGAGTTTTGGCTAAAATCGCATTGTGACCAGAAGCTAAGGCCGGCTTATAAACAATATATTCGTCCGGCGTCACCATGCCTTTGACGACCATTTCACCTAAACCATAAGAGCCGTTGATCACGACCACTTTGTCAAAACCGGTTTCCGTATCGATAGAAAAAGCCACCCCCGAACCACCAACATCACTCCGCACCATTCTCTGCACTCCCACCGACAAAGCAATATCAAAATGAGAAAAACCCTTGTCGACCCGATAAGAAATCGCCCGATCAGTAAAAAGCGAAGCGACACAACTTTTAATCGCTATCTGCAATTCTTTTTCGCCAACAACATTGAGATAAGTTTCTTGTTGACCAGCAAAAGAAGCGTCTGGCAAGTCTTCGGCAGTAGCCGATGACCGCACCGCCACATCAAGATTTTTTACTCCCGCCTGCTCGCTCAATTTGTTATAGGCTTCCAAAGCAACTTTTTCCAACTCAGCCGGCATGACGGTTTTTTCAATCAATTGACGAACAGTTTTTCCGCGTTTCTGTAAATCATAGATATTCGCCGTATCCAAACCATCGAGCGCTTGCTTGATGTTTTCTTTCAAACCGGTTTTATCCAAAAAATAACGGTAGGCATAAGCGGTCAAAGCAAAGCCATTGGGTACCCGTAAGCCCATTTGGGTTAAATGAGAATACATTTCGCCCAAAGCGGCATTTTTGCCACCAACCAACGGCACATCTTCGATACCTAAATTTTCAAACCACAAAACAAATTCCTGATCACGCATAATTAAAATTGTAAATATTATTTAGTATTAAAATGGTGATTTGATTATACTAAATATCGGCCTGCCACCAAAGCTAAATTAACTTGACTTTTGTCAAATAAAGATTTAAACTAGGAGTAGAGATTGTCTTTATTGTTTTTTGGTTGGCGCTCGTCCACGGCCGTCGCCTTTCGCGACACCTCCTTTCTGTGGTTAGTCTAGGGCGCTGGCCAAACTATCTCTTTCACTGGTCGTTTGCGGTTTGTTGTTGCGGAACCAGGGAAGAGTTAGGCGCAAAGACCACGCGCGTTCCTACCCGCGCGTGGTCGAAAAAAAACATGCCACACCTCGCTTCGCGCGGTGTGGCATTTCTCCTACCAACTTACCCCTTGATGGCAATAGTCAAATCGCCAACATTCAAACCAGTCGGACCAGTTTTAATTTCATCGCCGACCGTTTGGAAAAAATCGGCCGAGTTATTATCAAGCAAATACTTTTCCGGATCGAGACCCAAGACTTTAGCCTGATCTTTTGTTCGCGCGTCAATCAATGCTCCTGCCACTTCACCATTGTCTTGACCGTCAGAAGCGAGAGCGAGAAGCAAAGAATCTTTTGGTAAATGTTCCAAACCGGCCAAAGCCAATTCTCGATTGCGACCACCCTTTCCCCCGCCATGCACCACAACAGTTGTCTCGCCACCATATAACATCACACTCTTTTTAGGTGTCTGATTTAAAACCGAAGCAATCGTCTCGCCCGCTTGTCTCGCTCGACCAGTCAAATTAGCATTGCAAATCACCGGTCGATAACCGAGCTCTTTGGCTTTGTCAGCTCCTGCTTCCAAGGCTCGTTCGTTGGAAACCACCACCAAGTGTGACACCCGAGTAAAAATAGCCGGATCTTTTGGCGTTTCAATTAATTTATCGGCTTCTATTTTTAGATTGTCGCGCAAATCATATTTATCAATAATAAAATCAGCTCGATGATTATTTGACTCATCTGGCTCAAACGGACCCGAGGCGACATGACCAAAATGATGCCCGGGAATATCAGAAAAAATCAAAGTTACGACTTGGGCCGGATAAGCGTATTTGGCCAGCCAGCCACCGCGCGCCAATGACAGATGCTTGCGCACAGTGTTGATTTCTTGAATAGTGGCGCCTTTCTTGGACAACGCTAGAAAAATTTTTTGCTCTTCATCCATAGTCACTCCACCTTTTTTCGGTAAACAAAGAATCGTCGAACCGCCACCGGAAACCACAAAAATCACCAGATCGTCCGAGCGGACTTCTTTGAGGAGTGATACTAGCTCCAAAGTCGCTTTGACATTTTTCTCACTCGGCAGAGGGTGGGTGCCTTGATAGTAATTAAAATAATGATCTTGATCACTCACTTCAGTCCCAATAACTACTCCGCCATTTATTTTCGAACCAAGAATTTTTTCTATTTTTGTGGTCGCTTCCAAAGCGCACTTGCCGACACCACATAAAAAAATCCGTTGGTATTTGTCTAAATCAAATTTGGCTTCACCCAAAAAAAGATTGGTTTTATCCAATTTGACCACTCGCTCCAACGCTTCGGCGGTTTTAATTGCGTCCAAAGAAGCTTCGGCAATACGCAAAACATCCTGACGCATTTCCGTGCGCCCGAGAAGCGAAAAATTTTTAATCCATTTCGAAGACATAGATCTTCTAAAATAAATTAATTAGCTTTGACTTTTTTCGGCTTTTTGACCTCTTTTCTCTGATTTCTACCCTTGGCCATAAAAATTTAATTAGCTTTTAATTGTTAGTATTATACCATTAAAATAAATTATTTTAAAAAAACTCCCTCCACACCTCTCTCTGCGACACAAACTTTCTTGTGTCGCTAAAAAATATCGGCGATTAATCCGACTGTGCCATTTTGATCACAGTCAAAATGAGGTATATTCCGGCTAAACCGACGATAATATAAATTAACCGCGAGAGAGCGGTCATATCGCCAAAGATGGCTCCAACCAAATCAAATTGAAACGCCCCTACCAATCCCCAGTTTAGCGCACCGATGATACTAAGGATAACGGCGCCCCAATCAAAAGCATTTAGTCTTGACATAAGCATCTTTCGTTTTAAATGCTAAAGTCCGACCTTTAATTATCTGCCTCTATTTTACCATAAAAACAATCGGGTATTAAATATCAAATTTGCGAAATGGGTCAAAATCGTGTTAATATGATGGCGCTTTTTGACATTTAAATTATTGGGGAATCGTCTAATGGTAGGACAGAGGCCTTTGAAGCCTTTAATCTAGGTCCGACTCCTAGTTCCCCAGCCATTAAACAAACACCGCCATAACTTCGAAAGTTGTGGCGGTGGATTTTGGGTTGATTTCTCACCAATGGCTAGGGATCGAGCTAGTGCCCGCCGAAGCAATCTCTTCGGTCACGACCGATTCGCGCATTCTCTTTTGCTTGGACAATTCCACTTGGCGGTAGTACTCGAACTTGCGTCGATACTTTTCGTTCCAAACCCAAAACAAAAAAGCAAAGTAGGAAATAGCGACGCAAAAGATCACGACAACAGCACATATACCAAGTTTGAACACCATAGTCCTTTCCTCCCGCGACGCGCCTTCTGGCCCGCCAGTTCGACAACAAAGGCCAAGAACATATTCCTAGTCTATTTAACTACCTTCCGATAAAAAAGCAAAATTTGACTTAGGTATTATTTTCTTGTATTCTATTAAATACCGCCAGAGACCATTGCGGTTTTTTAATTCTTAAATTATGCAGATTAGAAACATTGCTATCATCGCCCACGTTGATCACGGTAAGACCACCTTGACCGATGCTTTAATGCGTCAGACTGGCGCGATGGAAGTGGGCGATTCCATGGATTCCAACACTCTCGAACAAGAGCGCGGAATTACTATTTATTCCAAAAACGCTTCGATTGTCTATCGCAACACTAAAATCAATATTGTCGATACGCCCGGGCACGCCGACTTCGGCTCGGAAGTCGAGCGAGTGCTCCGTTCGATCGATTCGGTTTTACTCGTCGTCGACGCCCAAGAAGGTCCGATGCCTCAAACTCGTTTTGTTCTGAAAAAATCATTGGAACTCGGTCTGAAACCGATTGTGGTCATTAATAAAATCGACAAGCCAGCGGCTAACCCCGATCATTGTGAAGAACAAGTGTTAGAACTTTTTATGGAATTGGGTTGCAACGATGCTCAGGCTGATTTTCCCGTCGTCTATGCTGTCGGTCGTGAAGGTATGGCCAAGAATAATTTAGCTGATGAATCCGCCGATCTCACTCCCCTGCTCGACACCATTTTAAAATTTGTGTCACCAGCTTCTTCGCCGGAATTATCGGCCAAACCACTTCGTCTGCAACCCTTCAACTTGGCCTACGATAATTTTCTCGGCCGCTTGGCTATTGCTCGTATTTACGAAGGCGAAATTAAAACCGGTCAAACTGTTTTAATTAAGAAACCCAATGGCGAGACCCGTCAAGGCAAAGTAACAAAAATTTTTACTTTTCAAGGTTTGAAAAAAATTGAAACGGCTAAAGCCAGAGCGGGTGATATTATTATGTTGGCTGGTCTACCTGATATTTATATTGGCGAAACCATTTGTGACAGCGCCGAAACTGAACCACTGCCTGCCATCGCCGTCGATGAACCAACGATCACTTTAAATTTTTTGATTAACAACTCGCCTTTTGCCGGTCGGGAAGGGACTTTTGTCACCTCGCGCCAAATCCGTGAATACTTAGAACGAGAATTGGAAGTCAATGTCGGTTTGCGGGTAGAATTTGAGACAAATGATTATTTTAAAGTCTCCGGCCGAGGCGAACTGCATATTGCTATTTTAATCGAAAACATGCGTCGCGCCGGTTACGAGCTCCAAGTCTCCCAACCGCAAGTCATTATTCATGAAATCGACGGCATCAAACATGAACCATTCGAGGAAGTCGTGGTTGACGCTCCCGCGACTTATCAAGGCACGATCATTGAACGCCTTGGCACTCGCGGTTTTGTGATGAAAGATTTGAAAACACACAGCGAATCGGTTCGTTTGATTTTTGAAGGTCCAACCAGAGGTCTGCTCGGCTACCGCAATCAATTTATCATCGACACCAAAGGCGAAGGGATCTTGTCGTCTCGTTTTATCGCCTTCAAACCTTATGCCGGCGACATCAAGCGACGCGCCGTTGGCTCAATGACCTCGATGGCCACCGGCAAAGCCCTTGGTTATGCCCTCTGGAATCTGCAAGATCGTGGCGTCTTATATATCAGTCCTAATATTGAAGTCTACGAGGGAATGATTTTAGGTAACACCTCAAAGGGTGAAGAAATGGTGGCCAACCCAACCAAGGGTAAAAATCTAACCAATGTCCGTGCTTCCGGTTCCGACGAAGCGATTGTCCTCTTTCCGCCGTTTGAATTGTCGATTGAACGTGGTTTGGAAATTATGGCTGAAGATGAATATTTGGAAATTACGCCCAAAAGTGTTCGTCTCCGCAAACAACTTTTGACCGAAAATGACCGCAATCGCTCGAAACGAACGACTTTTAAACCGGGAATAAATTAACTTTCGATTAAAAAATCTAATTGTTCTTTAGGGATTCCGATCGATAGACCATACTCGACAGCCTGAGTCCAGCTGGTTTTATCATCAAAATTAAATCGGAAAATTCTGTGTGAAAAAACGGCAATAATATTTTTTTCACTATCCCAAAAGTGCATATACCAACCATTCTCCTTGATGACTTCGGCCATTTTTTCGATTTGTTCCTCGGTCATTTCTACTTGATACATATGCCAACGATCGGCAGGATTATCATCCCGAGAAATTCTAACGCTTAAAATCTTTAAATCATTGATAATTAAATTATCTTTCAAACTTTCTTCAACGATTGTCCCAATGTATTTTTTATCCATACTATTTTTTTTCACTAATTTGTCTCACGATCGAAACTGTCGCTAATTCTAGAGCCAGAGCCGGCACCGCGAGCAAACCAATTTCACTATAGGCGGTCAAAAGTTCACGCAAAATGGCTGATAAAAATTTAGCATTGGAATGACTGGCTAATTGGTCGTAAAATTCTTTTTCATCAGCATCCACCGCTAGATATTTTTCACCCAATAATTCCGGCGCATAACTAGCAAACATTCCTCGACGCAATTCTTCCAGTGCTAAACGCAGAGTAACTTTCATCTCCACCCCCGCTCGAGTGAGTTCCGCCACGGTCACCAAAGCCTGACTACTATCGGCTTCCAATAAAGACAGTAAAAACTTTTTAATCAATTCTCGTTTTGGCGCACCAGTAATTTTTTCTACTTCTTCAATCGTTAATTTTTTATCAGCCGACGAGACCATTACTTTTTGTAAAATTCCCAAAGCATCACGAAAAGACCCTTCACCTAAAAGCGCAATCAGATGTGAGGATTTTTCATCGATGTTATAACCTTCTTTTTTCGCAATCTCTTTAAGGTGTTTTTGCAGGGCTGGTACCTCTGGCTGATGAAAACGAAAAGTCTGGCAACGAGAAATCACTGTTTCCGGCACTTTGTGTAATTCGGTAGTCGCTAAAATAAAAATGACATGGCGAGGTGGCTCTTCTAGTGTTTTTAAGAGCGCATTAAAAGCAGCATGGGAGAGCATGTGCACTTCATCGATAATATAAACTTTGTAGGGTGAAGAAAATGGCAACGAGCCAACGGCTTCGCGCAATTCTCGAATCTCGCCCACGCCATTGTTGGAAGCACCGTCTATTTCATACAGGTCATTACCGGCACAACCCAGCTCACCGGCAAAAATTCTGGCCACACTGGTTTTACCCGTCCCGCGCGGACCGGCAAAAAGATAGGCATGGGTAATCTGACTACCAGCCAAAGCCCCTTCCAGAGCCCTGATGACCGGCTCCTGACCGACCACGTCTTTGAATTTAGCAGGCCGGTATTTGCGATAAAGGGCGATTTCATTCATAAGTCTCAACATCATAGCACTTAACCCTTTTTAAGAAAATCTTGGACGATTTTTTCTACTTCTTTGGCATTTTCGGTCGCCATTAGTTTAGTCCGCAAAACAGAAGCGCCAGCAAAACCGGCCACATAAGCTTTAAAATGTTTTTTCATCACCGCAAAATTTTTGGTATGACCGCCAAAAGTTTTGGTATTGAAATTACCCAAACAATACATTTTGGCAAAAAGTTTGGAATGTTTGACTAGGGTCTTTAAGGCCAATTTGATTTCAGCTTTTTTCGATATTGGATATCGAACATTTTTGGAGAATAACCATGGACGTCCAAAAACACCTCGGCCGATCATTATTCCATCTAAACCATATTTTTTAGCTAAAGTTTTGGCTTCGATAACATCGGCCACATCACCATTACCCATGACCAAGACCCCGCTACCTTTAGCCAAGTCAACAGCCAGGGGCGCAAATTCGGCCCAGTGCGCTTTTGGCTTGGACATTTCATTGCGAGTTCGAAAATGAACAGTGATCACCGCTGGCTTCATTTCCAAGATCCCCTTGAACCATTTGGTAAATTCTTTTTGATTTGGCTGACCCCAACCAATTCTGGTTTTAATCGAGATTGGCAAATTTGGCGCTCCCGCCTTGGCCGCCAAAATTATTTCACGCGCCAACTTAGAAGTCTTGATTAGCGATGCCCCTGCTCCAATTTTATTGACCGCCTTGTCCGGACAACCCATATTGATATCTAGGCCATCAAAACCAAGGTTTTGAATGATTTCCGCGGCTTTTTTAATTGTCGCTGGTTTAGCACCAAAAATCTGCGCCACGAGTGGTCGTTCGGCCGGAGTAAAATAAAGTTCACGTAAAAGTTTTGGTCGACCAGCCTCACTAGCCAGACCATCAGCCGAGACAAATTCCGTAAAAAAAACATCCGGCGTTTGAAAACCGGCAATAATCTGCCGAAAAGCCGAATCAGTCACGTCATACATCGGCGCTAAAGTGATAATCGGCTTTTTCTTTTTCTCTAATTTCTGCCAAAAATTTTTCATAGTATTTAAATTAAGTGGCCGATCGCAAGTAATGCGCGATCGGCCACATTTTTGTCTTCTGACTTACCCATCGACCCCAACTCTGTCGAGATCGCGGAAAAGATAGGGATCACCACCAATCACTCGAAGTTCTGGTTTTTCATCGACCAGATCTGTTTGATCCCAAGATAGCAGTTCAGCTCTTGGTGGCATTGAGACACCAATGATCTTGACCGCTTCGATAGTTGTCCCCACTCTACCGCACATAAAACAACGATGTTGTCCGTCGAGCAGATAGGTGCCTTGCGGACCCTTTTCAACGATCGGTGGCAGATAGTGAGAGACATAGAATTGTTGATCTGGTCCCTCACCAACGACGATCATGGGCATCTTCTTGGCGATACCATGAGATACATGGAAGCCCTGAAAGACATTGTCAAACCTCTCCAAGAATTCCACCAGTTTACGCCTCAAGACGAAAGTCTGGATAACACGCAAAGAGAATGGCGCCACCCGGTCGATCACCACCGCGGCATTGGCATAGGGATGGATGTTGGGAGAATCGACCAAGGTCACTCCCGCCAACATTTTTTTCAAGTATTCTTCCGGCATCATCGATACCGAAACAATCTTGACATCCATCCCCGATAATAGACGCAGGGGAACAATCTGACCTTCGACCGGCAAAATCCTTTCATCAGTAATGCCAGTGTTTTTTCTGAATTCAGCGATTGACAAATTCACGATCCACCTCCTTCTTGAGCGACAGTTTTTGTGTTAATATCCCAAAAAGACCTTTCTTATTCTATGACCAAGATAACAAAAGATTACAAAAAAACAATAGGACTCGATTTGGACGATACAATTATCAATCACGATCAAAATCGTCGGAAAATCAGCCAAAAATTAGGTTTACCGGAATCGGATCGCCAGGTTAAAAAAACCATCTACACAGAAATTTCTTTAAATTGTCCCGCGATCAAAGGCTCGATCGAAACAATCAATGAGTGGCTGAATAATGGCTACAAGGTTTTTATTGTTTCTCGGCGACAAGAAGACGGTCAAGATTTCGGCCGACAATGGTTGAAAAAATATCTGCCCAGAATTAAATCTGGTCATATCTTTTTCGTGAATAAAGACGAAGACAAATCAATAATTTGTTCTGAAAATAAAATGACTGTTTTCATTGATGACTCTTTAACAGTTTTAGAACATATCAGTCGACAAACGACCAAGATTTTGTTCGATCCAAAGAAGAAATTCATGACAAAGAATTACTCACCAGATATTGGGAGAGTAAACACTTGGAAACAAATCGAGAAAATCGTAGCTAAATTATCTTAAGCCACGATAATTTCTAAAACGAAAACACACAAAAACATATTTATAGAAGTTGTCAAAACTATACCAAATATACACGATCGTGTATATTTGGTATAGTTTTGACGGTTGAAAATTTCTATTTTATTATTTCAAAAAACTAAATCACACTGGGTGTAAAAGCGCTTTTGGTTTCGCGCGAGACATTGTTTGATAGAAAACGAATAATTTCGGCGATATCTTGTTTGCGATTTTCACTCTTGAGTAAGATCAGAGCGACCGTTCGATGTTCAAATTCCGATAGTGGCAATTCAAACAAAGCGACCAAGGTCCGCCCCGCTTCATCGGTATAGCCGTTTTTTCCGCCCAGATAATTGTCTAGAAGGTAAAGACTGTTAACGTTGCGCCATTCATGTTTACCGACCACTCGTTTTGGCTCGCGGGTAATGTCTAAAATATATTTTTTATATTTATAAATGTAGCGAATTTGTTTAAACAGATCGACAGCCGTCGAAACGTTGTTTTCTGATAAACCGCTTGGATCATCATAGATGGTGTTTTTCATACCGATCGATTTAGCTTTTTCGTTCATCGTAGCAATAAAACTATCTCGATTGTGATGTTGAGCTAAGGCTTCGGCTGACATATTGCTAGATTCCAACAAAAGTGGATAGAGGAGATCGCCAATTAAAATTTTTTCATTCAAATATAACCGACCGGTTTTACTATAAGTTTTATAAGCCTTCGGCTGGACGATAGTTTTTTCTGCTTGGTTTAAAGTTTCTAGAGAAACAAGAGCGGTCATTAATTTAGAAATAGAAGCGATCGGTAAAATACGATCTTTGTTTTTTTCAATCACCACCTCGCCCGTATCCACATCAGCGACCAAATATGATTCGGCCGACATCGGCATCTTGTCTGGATCTTTGAGTGATAAATAAGAGGAGGCCACCGCTGACAGGCGGAGGTTGGCCGAAACATTGGCCAATTGATCCATTTTTTTATCTGAACCAAAAACCAAGACGGTGGTGCCATTATCGACAAAGTCATACACTTTTTTAGCATCGACATCAGCCAGACGGATACAACCACCGGAATAAGTTCTGGCTACTGCTTTACCTTTACTGTCATAGGGCCAGCCGTGAATAAAAAAGTTGCCAAAAAATTGCAGACTGTAAGGCATCCAGACTTTACCGATAGAAGAAAAATGTTTTAATTCTTTGGTTTTAACGGCGTATTCGCCCACCGGCGTCTCCCATGGCGAACCGGGTCGACCCTTGGCTAAAATGGTGGAAGAAGAAACTAGTTGGTTATCCTGATACAGATAAATTATCATCGAACGCAAATCAGTGACGACAACTTTACCAGTCAACGGAATCTCCGGATTATCACGATCGAAATTAGCAAAACTAATCGCCTTGTTCGGATTTTTAAATTCAATGGCTTGAGCGGAAGTGCTAGAAGAGGCGTGATAGACTTGAACCCCTAAAATCGTGGGGTTGGGCAAAAATCTGGAAAAAGCCGAGACAGACCACATTGAGCCGACACCGAAAAACATTGCCATCGACACCCAAAAAATATAACGAAAAAGGTTTTTCGACGATGACATTAAATCCAGTTTACAGTTTTTCTCCTAAAATCGTCAACTGGCCGGTTTGGGACTCAAGCTGAAAAGCGACACTCATCCCATGACTCAATTCACCAGCAATCAATTTATTGGCAATCGGTTGTTCGATTTTATCTTGGATATAACGCAACATTGGTCGCGCGCCAAAAATCCGATCAGCGCCATTTTTGGCGACATCGGCCGACAAATCGTCAGTAATCTTTAAAACCAGACCTCGTTCTTCCAATCTTTTGGCTAATTTTTTCAATTGCAATTCGGCGATTTTTAATAATTCTTGATCACCGAGAGGTTGAAAAATAACCGTGGCATCAAAACGATTTAAAAGTTCCGGCTTAAAAAGACCGCGCCCAACAATATCGTCAAGTAGAGCTTGGCGAGAAAATTGTTTACCATTTTCAAACATCTGCCAAATAGTATCGGCACCGGCATTGGAAGTGGCAACAAAAATAATGTTGCGGACACTCACCCGACGACCAGACATATCAGAAAAGAAACCTTCGTCAAAAATTGGCAGAAAAATGTTTAAAGCGGACGAAGAAGTCTTTTCAAATTCATCCAACAAAATAACACCGTAGGGATGTTCTCGCGCCATCACGCTTAAAATCCCTTGCTGGCCAGTCGCAAAAGAACCGATCAATTTGTCTGACGCATCACTCCCTTGAAATTCAGACATGTCGATCCGGCGCATTTCATTCTCGCCACCAAAAAAAGTGGCCGCCAAAGCTTTAGCGGTTTCGGTTTTACCCACTCCGGTCGGACCCAAAAAGAGAAAAGAGCCAATCGGACGATTGGGATTGCGCACACCAGCTCGCGCCCGACGAATGGCACTGGCAACCACATTAATCGCCTCTTTTTGGCCAATCACTCGCCCACTTAACAGACTTTCCAAATTTAACAATTTATCTTTTTCTTTGGCAGTAACCGCGCCCAGCGGAATATTGGTTTTAGATTGAATAAAAGCTTGAACTTCTGACGCGCCAATGAGAGACAATTTGGCTCGTTTGGCCCAAGGAGCAATTTCAATCAAAAGATCAATCGCTTTTTCAGAACTAACACTATCAGTGAAATAATAAATAGCCCCAGAAGCAATTTCATTGACTGCTTGATAAGTAAAAAACAAACCAAAATCATTTTCTATTTTCCAGACCGCTCGCATCAGAGTTTCAGCAATCAATTCATTCGACAACGACTCAATTGTTACTTTTTCAAAGCGCGACATTAAAGCCATTTTAGCTTCAATCAAACGATGAAAATTATCGGTATCACATAAGGCGATCACTTGCAAAGCACCGCTGGCTAAAAATGGGTCTAGCAGAGAAACAACATTAGTTTCAAAATGTTCGCCGGTTAAAAGTAAATTGGCCAAATCATCAATCACCAACAAAACATTACCGGCCCGCACCGCCTCTTCCAAGATTTTTAAAATAGTCTGTTCAAAAGTATTTTTGTCCTTTAATGCTGATGATAACATCGCCACTTCCAACAAAACCGCTCTTTTACCAGCCAACGCCGGAACCGATTGACCATCTTTGATCATTCGAACCAAACGATAAATGGTTTTGATTTTATCCGGTCCAGCCGGACCAACTAAAAGAACATTGGCTTCACGACTGCGAGACAAAATGGTTTCGATTTGAGTAATTTCTTTCTCATAAGCAGTGGGTAAATTTTCCAAACTAGACACTTCTTGATCTAAAACCAAATCACGACTGTATTGATCTAAATAATATGTACCACCATAAGCCCAATCGCGTGCCAAACCAGGCGTTCGCGACAAGTTATCTAGAGTCCACCAGCGTCGCGCATTTTCATAAGATTCAATTCCTAAAATCACCCAGCGAACTGCACCCAAAAATTCCGTCTCTTTGACGTTATGAGCCAGCAAAAAATCTCGCCAAGCTGGGCTTTGGGCAAAAAGATATTTTGCCAAATCACGCATTTTGATCACCTCATTATTGCTTGGCTCTAACAATAAAGCCGAAACCGGCGCCGGTTCTGATTGAAAAAAATTATCGATATCAGCGACCGAAATACCAAGCCGGCGCATAATTTGCAAGCCGAGATCCGATCTTAAAAAACCAACCAAGAGGTCATCACTGGTCATGGAATAAAAAATCCGACCGACAGAGATAGAAAAAATATCTTCTCGGCGATAAAGATTTTTAGCCACTAATTCCAAATAGTAAAAAGAAGAAAAATAAAATTCCAACAACGTCATCAATGAAAAAATACTCAACAAAATCAGCACCAAACCTAAAATTTTATTTTTAAGCAATAAAAGAAAATAAAGATTTTGGGTTACGACAACCGGCAAAATATCGGAAAGCAGAAAAAGCCCAAAGATAAAACCGAGAACAACTAGTAGATTCCGACTCCAGTGGAGCAGGGCTCTTCTTTTTCTAATAGAAATCAAACTGTCCAAAACTAGGATGGGATAAAGTGGGCTAGACTGAAGTTTTTCTTTGATGGAGTTCATCTTATTTGAAAAATATTAAACCCAGCCCCAGTAAAAATAAAAAGATAACGAGAAACGGCGCCAATAACCAAATCACTAAAATAATAGGAAAAGAAATAATGAGCAGACCGATAAAAACTAGCCCGAGTGTGATGATAATTGTGCGCATAAAAAACCCGACCGCGCGCATTAAGAGATTGAGAATAAAAACACTGGCCCAAGCCTCGAGATCAATAATGTTTTTGGGATATTTTTCATCCAAACGGCGCCAGGGCGAGAACCAAGTTCGAATCAAAATCGGTAAAGAGAAAAAATTACTGAAAAAAACAAAGAGATTGCGGTATAAACCAAATAAAGACAGCACAGCCGTGCTATAGTGCCAAACTAAATAATTTATTAAAACTGTAAGTATGCCCATAATAAAAAGAGAGGTTTACTCTATAGGATAAATAATAACACAAACCGATAAAATTTAACTAGTTAAACTTGTAAAAAACTTTTTGTTTAAAACGTAAGTCGATTTGTTTTAAATGTTGACTGATTTTTAGATCTCGCCTAAAAGATTCTGAACCAAGCAAGGCTTTCAGATTGGCGAGAACTATCTTTGGATCACTAGACCGGCTGATTAGCACTAGCCAATTATCACGGCTAGAAACAAAATAAAAGATTAGATCATCTTTTTCTACCAACTCGATATACTTCAATGAGACGGGGACCCGAAAATCATGTTGAAAAATGGATAGTAATTCATTTTTCAACAATGCCGACGTGGCTAAAGAAAAATCACCTAAAGGTTTTTCATACAAGCGAGCCGAACTAGAAGCGGAATAAAACTCAACCATTGACGAATGAGAAAAAATCGGCGCCGTCGAAACGATGGTGCCAGTTTGATCTAAAAAGAAACAATCTCTGTCATCGTGACGACCCTGGCACCATAAAGCCACCGGTTGACGTTCAGCCACATCGACAATTAAAATTTGACCTTGACGTTTGAAGGTTATCTCACCCACGCGAGATGAAGCACCTTGGGCGATTTTGGCCAATTGTTTTTTAGAATAGAGAAAGATACTGGCGCGCGGAATCAAACAAGGACATTTTTCTACTAAAGCCAAGCCAATCGCCTCTTTAATCTTGACTTGTTCATAGGACGAAGCGCCAGTCACTCGCACCTCGGTCAATAAAAACTTGGGGGCACGTAGTAGTAAAATAATTTCCACTAAAAAAATTAGAAAAATGATAAACCAAATAAAAACCAAGCGATCATAACGATGGCGTTGTTTTTCTTTACCTTTTAAAAGAATATCGCGCTTACTAACGGCCATAGTTTTTGTGTCCCGCTTTCCGCTAGGCAAGGCTTAGCGGAAATTACCTAATCACTTCTCGTCCACCCAAATAAGGACGCAGGACTTCTGGCACAATTACCGTCCCATCGGCCTGTTGATAATTTTCCAACAGGGGAACAAGAATTCTGGGCGAAGCTAAAGCGGTGCCATTCAAAGAATGGGCGAGGCGCGTCTTGCCTTCCTTATCGCGATACTTTAAATTTAAACGTCGGGTTTGAAAATCATGAAAATAAGAAATGGAATGAGTCTCACGGTATTTGTTTTCGCTTGGCACCCAAGCTTCAATATCATATTTTTTGACCTGACCTTGCCCTAAATCGCCAGTGCAATTAACCACCACCCGATAAGGAATTTTCAAGCCCTGCATGATCTTTTCGGCATTAGCTAAAATCGCTTCATGCCAGCGCACACTTTCTTCATGATTGGCCTCGCAAATCACTACTTGTTCCACTTTATAAAATTCATGGAGACGAATCAGACCCTTGGTGTCTTTGCCGTGACTGCCGGCTTCGCGCCGAAAACAAGGCGAAAAAGACACATACTTAACTGGCAAATGTTCAAAAGGTAAAGTCTCATCCATAAAATAACCCATCGTCCCGACTTCGGCCGTGCCGGACAGGAAATCGCCATCTTGAGTTTTATACAAATCTTCCTCACCTTGTGGTAAATAGCCAGTACCAAAAAATGGATCCGGTCGCACCAGCGCTGGCACCATCATCGGCTGAAAACCTTCTTTCATCACCACATCATTAGCATATTGCCAGAGGGCATACGACAAAAGCACGCCTTCGTTTTTCAAAAAATAACCGCGAAAACCAGCTACTTTGATGCCTCGATCCAAGTCACCTAAATGTAAAGTCTGCAATAATTCAATATGACCTTTGGGAATAAAATTAAACTTTGGTTTCTCGCCCCAAACTTTATGTTCAAGATTTTCACTATCATCTTTTCCTTCCGGCACCGAAGCGTCAGGGATATTTGGCACCAAAATCATTAGCGCCTGCCATTTTTTGACCAACTCTTTTAACTCTTCTTCTTTGATCTGCAATTCATCCTTCAGTGTTTTCATCTCATCGATCAAAGAGTCGCGATTATCCCCCGCTCTGGAGATTTCTTCGGACACTTGATTTTGGCGAGCACGCATTTGCTCGACTTCGGTCAAAACTTTGATCCGCTCCTCGTCGATTTTTAAAAGCTCGCTAACATCCAACTTGATTTGCTTTTTGCGGGCCGCTTCGGCCACCAAATCTTTGTTTTCCCGAATGAATTTGATATCTAACATAGTAAGACTATCTTACAAGATTAAAGATAAAAAATCAAAAAGCAAAAACACAAATTTAAAGATATTAAAATTTAATGAGGAAACCAAATTTTTGATTTTTAATCTGTATTTTTAATCTTTTATCTTTAATTTTTAATTTAAATCGCGGTATAATTAAAAGATGGAAAAAATAAAAAAGAAGGATTTTCCAAAAATACTTCAACCATTGTGGGAAATCCCCGAGCCACCGGAATTTTTGTATGTGGAAGGGGAGTGGCCAGCGCCAGATAATGTTTTGTTGACGGTCGTCGGCTCACGTCGTTTGAGCACCTATGGTCGCGAAGTCTGTGAAGAATTGATCGCCGGTCTGGCCGGCTATCCGATCACGATTGTTTCCGGTTTGGCACTGGGCATTGACACGATCGCCCACCGATCAGCTTTAAAAGCTGGTCTACCCACTATCGCTTTTCCCGGCTCTGGCCTTGACCCTAAAGTCCTCTACCCCGCCTCCAATCAAAATTTAGCCAGAGAAATTATTTCCGCTGGTGGCATGTTAGTTTCCGAAGCCGAACCAGATTTTCGCGCTACCCCTTATTCTTTTCCGCGACGCAACCGCTTGATGGCTGGTCTAGCCAAATCCACCCTCATTATTGAAGCCAATAAAAAATCCGGCACCTTGATCACGGCTCGGCTGGCGCTTGATTATAATCGCGACGTCTTAGCGGTCCCTGGCAGTATTCATTGGCCTAATTCTTATGGACCAAATTGGCTGATCAAACAAGGCGCCACCCCGATCTGTTCCAGCGCTGATTTACTAGAAGCCCTAGGCTTAGAAACAAAACGAGTAGGGGAGATGGCTTCGCTTTTTTCAGAATTAGACAACTCCCCTGCTGAAAATAAAATTTTAGCACTGGTTAAAAACGGTCTGACCAATCGCGATGAGATTGTGGAGCAAAGTCACTTACCCGCTTCCGAAGCCAACACTGCTCTCATGCTTTTGGTAATCAAAAACCTGATTCGAGAAAATGGAAGTGAGATCAATTTGAATTAAATTGACATCCAACCTTAAACAACCTAAAATCTCCAATGGGTTGAATTTTGTGTATAGGCAACAATCTCGATGGTTGCAACTCCGCCACGAGAGTTTGAGTAGTCTGCGTGGACAAGGCCTATACGACACCGAAAGAAGCAACTTCAATCTTAGAGGCCTTAAGTAAGTTGCATTTAGTAGGGCTCACCAGCTGGTCGGAAACAGCAACACAAGATCAACCCAAGCACGACCCCTTTAGCGCCACCAGCGCGAGGGGTTTTTTTGACGAATTTTGACGAAAATAAGTATTTTGTGTTAGTATAAAAATAGACACAAGGCATCGGTTTGGTTTCGAGAGAGCAAAAACAATGTGTCCCTCGACGATGCATAGATACTTCTTTACTGACATTGAGGTATTCTGCGTTGAGAAACTTGAAACCAAACAAAAGTGCATGGTTTGCCAAACCAGATCATGTGCAAGCTTTAGCTGGCGGGGAGGAGGCTAAGAGTCTGGGACTCTAATTGGAGTCAGACACAGGCCCAAGGGCTTGAGCGCCATTACACATGGCGGTCGGTCGCAAGATTGGCGTTTCTCCATGGTTGTGGTTGTTGGTTATTTTTTGGGTCGCCGGATTAAAAGGTCCTCGATGGAGGCCTCATCTCTGCATCCCCCTGCCAGCCTTTGTTCTTCAGTTTGGGTTTTAGAGCCAGTTAGGATTTTCCACTGGCTCTTTGTTTTTAAAAATCATTAAAAACTTTAAATTACAAAACTTGTTGAGACAGAAACTTTTTTGGGGGTCGTGAGGCTGACGACCTGCCTGCCGGCAGGCAGGGACGAACGTCCGCCAGCTGGCGGACAGGATTTTTCAAGTTCACCCCGTTAAGTAATGAGTATGGTTAAAAGTCTGTACTAAATAATTTACGACCGTGACAACTTTAGGACAAAGTCTGTTTAATAGAGATACTCTACGGGGCAAGAAAAATCCGTACCCTAAAAAGTTTGCTGGCGATAAAGAGTTTTATAATTTAAAGTCAAAAATTGTCTTTAATTGTTTTTTCTGTTTTAATATCAAAACAAACTATGAATCCCGTTAGAGATAGCGGACGCCACAAAGAACAGGCCGATATGACTAAATCATTTTTAATAGCATAATTAATTTAAATAGGTAACGGACAATCGTCCGCGTCCTATCTCTAACGGGATGAAGCTACTTATTGTCGAATCACCGGCCAAAGCCAAGACGATCGAAAAATATTTGGATAACGAGTTTACCGTTCGTGCTTCGGTCGGCCATATTCGCGACTTACCCAAATCTAGTAAAAATGCCATCGATATCGAAGGTGGTTTTATTCCCCGTTATGTGATTTCTCCGGGTAAAGAAAAAGTGGTGGCCGACTTAAAAGCTTTAGCTAAAAAAGCCACCGACGTCGTTCTAGCGACTGACCCCGACCGTGAAGGTGAAGCGATTGCTTGGCATATCAAAGAAGCGATGAATCTAAAAAAACCGAAGCGGATTGTTTTTCACGAAATTACTCGCGAAGCGGTTCAAGAAGCCATGAAGCATCCTCGCTTGATCGATGAAAATTTGCGCAGTGCTCAAGAAGCACGACGAGTATTAGATCGTTTGTTTGGCTATGACCTGTCAGCTCTCATTTGGCAAAAAGTCCGTTATGGTTTATCCGCCGGTCGGGTCCAATCGCCGGCTTTGCGTTTATTAGTAGAAAGAGAAAAAGAAATTCGCGCTTTTATTCCGGAAAAATACTGGGTGATCGAGGCTCTTCTGGAAACCCAAAATAAAAAAGAGGTAAATTTTACTTGTTCGATTGAACCAAAAACTGAAGCCGAGGCTGAAACCATCGTCAACGAAGCCAAAAAATCTGTTTGGCAAATCGGCGCTGTCGACGCCAGCAACGCGGTCCGTCGAGCTAAAGCGCCTTTTACTACTTCGACCCTCCAACAAGCAGCTTCTTCTCGTTTGGGCTATTCACCATCAGTCACGATGCGTTTGGCGCAAAAATTGTACGAAGCTGGACATATCACTTATATGCGCACCGATAGCACCAATTTAAGCCAACAAGCGTTGGGAGAAATTGCCAGCGTCGTCAAAAAACAATATGGCGATAAGTATTCCAAACCGCAACAATTTGCCACCAAAAGTAAAAATGCCCAAGAAGCGCACGAGGCCGTTCGACCAACTCATGCCAGTATTTTTTCCGCCGGTCATGGCCCACAAGAACAAAAACTCTATAAATTGATCTGGCAGAGAGCGGTCGCTAGTCAAATGGCCGATGCTGAACTTTTGAAAACTAAAATTGTGGCCGTGGCTTCCGTCAAATCAGTACCTGAATTTACTGCTAACGGCCAACAAATAGTTTTTGATGGTTGGTTGGTGGCTGATCCGACCGCGCGCAGTGAAGATGTTGAATTACCGAAAGTCAAAACTGGCGATCCTCTGGAATTGAAAAATATATTTTCAACTGGCAAAGCCACCGAACCACCTCATCGTTATTCCGAAGCCGGTCTGGTCAAAGAATTAGAAAAAAGAGGTATTGGCCGACCAAGTACTTACGCTTCAATTATCAAAACCATTATCGATCGCGATTATGTTGAAAAAATCGATCGCGCTCTGAAACCAACAGAGATTGGTGAGTTGATTAGTGATTTTTTGAGTGAACATTTTGGTTCTTATATCAGCGATACTTTTACCGCCGAAATGGAAGACGAACTCGACGATATTGCTCTTGGCAAAAGAGATTATGTTAAAACTTTGAAAGAATTCTACGGACCTTTTACCAAAGCAGTGGCCAGTAAAAAAAAGATCGATAAGATTACTAATTTAGGTGAAGCGCCAAAGGATATCAAATGCCCACTCTGTGATGGACCGATGGTGATCAAATTAGCTCGGACCGGTAAATTTTATAGTTGCGCCAAATTCCCCGATTGTGTTGGGGCGCGCACCATCGACGGCGAAGTCCTCGAAGGACCAAAAGAAACCGGTGAGCTCTGTCCTAAATGCAAGGACGGTAAATTGGTGGAACGCGACGGCAAATACGGACGCTTTGTAGCCTGCTCTAATTATCCAAAATGTAAATATATTAAAAAAGATGCGGTGATCGATGGTCAAGAAAAAGCGGGTGATACTGGCATTAAATGTAACCTCTGCCACCAAGGAACGATGACAGAAAAACGAGGACGTTTTGGTGTTTTCTATGGTTGTTCCAATTATCCGGATTGTAAAAATATCATTAAATCCAAACCGACTGGCCAAATCTGCCCGCAATGTGGATCATTAATGATGGAAGGAACTAAAACTATTCCGGAAAGATGTAGCAACAAAAACTGTCCAAACAATCGCCCTGATCGGGAAGCAAAAAAATAAAATCGCATGTTTTTATCATAAATCCCCCTCTCCCCTTTTTCTCTTTACAAAATCAATAAAATTTGTTATAATTATAAAGGAACTCTGGTTTGGGTAAAAACAGAAAGGAGAATTTACCATGGAGATGATTGTGAAAAGTGCCATTCTATTATTGTCGGGATGGCTGATGTTAGAAGTAATCCGTCTGCCTGACGGATTACATGACGCCCTGCTCTTCATCGGCAGAACAGCCACCCGCAACAGCCAGTGGATCAAGGTCAATCAGGCCGTAAACATCTTGCGACTGATTATCGTGATCGTTTGCATCCTCGTCTGCTCTCACGCCGGTCGAGAAATACTTTTTTGAGCTTCGGCGACGGACAGCCGACCAGTTTTTCTAAAACTGGTCGGCTGTTTTCTTTTTTATCTTTTTTGCTAGGATTAACTGATGCCAGATATTGAAGAAATTTTTGCTTTAATCCCCAACCTAAAACCAGCTGATAAAAAACAGATCAGTGAAGCTTTTACTTTTGCAGAAAAAGCCCATCAAGGTCAAAAACGTTTTTCCGGCGAACCATATATCAATCACCCTTTTATGACGGCCAAAAATTTGGCAGAAATGGGAGCCGATACCGAAACAATTATGGCTGGCCTACTTCACGATACCGTTGAAGACACCACTATTACCACTAAAAATTTAGCCGAAAAATTTGGACCGACGGTGGCTTTTTTGGTAGATGGCGTCACCAAGCTAGGCAAATTGAAATATCAAGGGGCTGAAAGACATGCCGAGAGTTTGCGCAAATTGTTTGTGGCCATGGCCGAAGATATTCGCGTCATTTTGATTCGTCTGGCCGATCGCTTGCACAATATCCGTACTCTGCAATATGTGCCCAAAGAAAAACAACGTCGTATTGCTCTGGAAACTTTGGAAATTTATGCTCCTTTAGCCAGCCGATTGGGTATTTGGAAAATCAAAGGCGCTTTGGAAGATGGCAGTTTTCCCTACGCCTACCCGAAAGAATACGATCGGGTCGTCGCCTTACGCAAGACTAAAGGTAAAGAAACCATCAAAAAATTGGAGCGGATTTATCGTGATCTGGCGCGTCAATTTGCCGATCAGAAATTAGATAATTTTCAAATTGATTACCGAATTAAATATCTCTACAGTCTGTATCAAAAATTGAAACGAAAGAATATGGACATCGAGCAGATCTACGATCTTTCGGCTTTGCGCGTGATTGTTGATTCTATCCCCGACTGCTACCAAGCGCTTGGCATCATCCACAATCTTTATCGACCAGTCCCCAATCGGCTCAAGGATTATATTGCCAACCCCAAACCCAACGGCTATCAAAGTATTCACACCGCCGTTTTCACCGGTGATGGCAGTATGATCGAAATTCAAATTCGCACCAAGGCTATGCATCATGAAGCCGAGTATGGCGTCGCTTCTCATATTATCTATGACGAGACCGGTAAACCCAAAATCGGCGGTCAGATGACCAAAAATATTGCTTGGATTCGCGAATTGATCGAGTGGCAAAAAAATGTTGGTGCCAGCGAAGAATTTCTCCACACCCTAAAAACCGATTTTTTCCAAGATCGAATTTTCGTTTTTACTCCCAAAGGTGAGGTGGTAGAATTATCACGCGAAGCCACTGCTTTGGATTTTGCTTACCATATTCATTCTGATATTGGCCATCACGCTGTTGGCGCCAAGATCAACGGCAAATACTCTTCGCTTGATCATCCGTTAAAAAATCGTGATGTCATCGAAATCGAAACTAAAAAAACTTCCAGACCAACCGGCAAGTGGCTAGATTTTGTTAAAACTAACGCCGCCAAAAACCACATTAAGAGATACTTAAAAATTAAGTAGCAATTCTTATAGAAATGGAGACGAAATCTCCATTAGTGGCTTAGCTACAAACTAAAATTACGCACGATATATAGATCCTCGGGATCGGTTGTCGATTCTAGGGCATCGATTTTTTCCTCTTCCGCCACAATCCCGATATTTTCTTCTGTCGGTTCAGATGGCATTTCTGATTCAGCCAGCTCGGAGATTTCCTGCCCCACCACTGGCACTTGACCAACGTTGGTCGCTCCCTCGTTGATGGAAACCAAAATCTTATCCAAATCTTGCAAAGTAAAAAAATCGATCATCACTCGCCCGCTTTGGGCACCCGGCTTTTTTTCAACTCGCACTCGCGTCCCTAATTTTTCGGTCAATTTTTCTTCCATCTCCATCACTGCCGGCGTCAAAAAAGTATCGCGATGACGAACTCGCTCATAAGCAATCCGTCGCGCCAAGTTTTCGGCTTCGCGTACGGTCAAGCGTTTGAGCATGATTTCTTGAAACAGCGAACCTTGTTCCTCTGGTTTGTCGATCAACATCAAAAGCGGGCGGGTGTGACCTTCAGTAATTTTACCGGCAACAATCGCCTCTAGCATTTCTTGCGGTAAGGCCAAAATCCGAGTGGTATTAGTGACATAGACTCGACTCTTGCCCACTTTTTTGGCGATGGCTTCATGGGTTAAATTGAATTCTTTGGATAAACGGGAAAAAGACAGGGCGCGATCCACCGGGTTTAAATCTTCGCGTTGCAGATTCTCCACAATCGCCATTTCCAACTTCATTTTGTCGGCGTGTTCACCCGAGCGAATAATCGCTGGCACCAACGACAAGCCCGCTACTTTGGAAGCTCGGAGACGACGTTCGCCAGCAATTAGCTCGTATTCCGCCACCAAACCATCTTCGCGCTCCACCTCCTTTCTAGTCACAACTAGTGGTTGCAAAACACCATATTGACGAATCGAATCTGCCAAATCGCGCAAACGATCCTCATTGAACTCTTGACGAGGTTGATAAGGATTGGGTTTAATCTTATCCACCTCGATCATAAAAATAGAGTGATTGTAATCTTCAGGCATATGACCAGATTATATCACGATTGCCTTTTCCGCAAAATTCGAGTAAAATGACTCAACAATAACTAATGCCGGAGTGGCGGCCCCAGTGGCAGAGCAAACTCGCTAAGGGATAAAAATGGCTAGCGCGCAGACGACATTTTTGAATAAGTTTTTGAAAATTAAATATTATGCCGGAGTGGCGGAATGGCAGACGCGCACGACTCAAAATCGTGTCTCGAAAGGGGTGAGGGTTCAAGTCCCTCCTCCGGCACCAGTAGTAATTTCGTGTAAATTTTAATTTAAGTTTTTCTTTTTTTAATTTTTCTGTTAACCTTTTGGCATGCCTAAAAAATTATCAAAAATCCTAGTTATCCTCGGTCCGACCGCTAGCGGTAAAACCGCCCTATCTATTAAACTAGCCAAAAAAATAAATGGTGAAATTATCAGTGCCGACTCACGCCAAGTTTATCGCGGCATGGATATTGGTACCGGCAAGGTGACCAAAAAAGAGATGGTTGGCATCCCCCACCATCTGCTGGATGTGGCTGATCCCAAGCGAGTTTTTTCCGTCGCTCAATATCAAAAACTGGCCAACAAAGTGATCGCCGATATTTTAAAACGAGATAAAATGCCGATTATTTGTGGTGGTACCGGCCTTTACATTGATAGTGTTATAGACGGTCTAATTTTGCCCGCTGTTCCACCTAATAAAAAATTACGTCGAGATTTGGCGGAAAAATCAGTCGTCGAACTTTTCGCTATTCTCAAAAAACTCGACCCGAGACGTGCTAAAAATATCGACAGTAAAAATCCGGTTCGTTTGATCCGCGCTATTGAAATTGCCAAGCAACTTGGTACCGTGCCAACATTAAAAAAATCTCCCCAATACGATTGCCTAAAAATTGGCATCGATCCTGAACCGGAAATTTTACGGACCAAAATCCACGACCGACTGATCATGCGCTTGCGTCAAGGCATGATGGCCGAAGTTAAAAAATTGCACAGTCAAGGCGTTAGTTGGCAACGACTGGAAGATTTTGGTTTGGAGTATCGCTATCTGGCGCGTTTGCTACATCCGTCAACTGGCGGAAAAATAACTAAATCAGAAATGATCGACCAACTAGAAAAAGAAATTGTAAAATACTCTAAACGCCAAATGACTTGGTTCAAACGCGACAAAAAAACAATTTGGGTAAGAGATTATCGAGAAGCCGAAAAAATTTTAACTCAAAGATCGGCTGATTTTTTCGAAAAATCTACTTCCACCAAGATTTAATTTTGGACCACCAACCAGTCTTGCTTGCTTCTGGCTTGTCAGTCAGATCAGCGCCAACTTCTGGTTTTTGCCATTCAGCTGGTTGGCCAATCATCGACGATACAGCATTCTCCGCGATGTCATTTTTTAATTCCGCTATTTTCTCTATCTCTTTATTTTGGCGATAAAAGCCAGATTTTATTTTCTCAATATCGGCCATACTGGCACCGGCCTTTTTCAGTTCCTCAATGGTGATATTACTAAATTTGTTTTTTGGCTCTAAAATATTCCGCCATTTTTTAGGTAAATAATCAAGAGGAACGTAATATCCCAATAGCTTCGCATCACTTGATGAAATATCATCAAGGATATGCCATACACAATAAATAAAAACATGCCGAAGATTAGACGAGAAGC
>Ga0076027_109_pt1 | contig 32582 bp, 31 predicted proteins | sample RifGroB1_FD_68104 | JGI IMG/M metagenome (GOLD analysis project Ga0076027, IMG submission 68104) | Parcubacteria bacterium GW2011_GWB1_42_9
AGTTTATCCATTGGTGGCAATGGTTCTTCTGGTGGCTCAAGTGGTAGTGATAATGGAGCTGGCGCGAGTAGTGAAGCGAGTAGCGATGAAAGTGACATTGGTTCGACGACTGATAGCACAACTGACACTGGCGATACTGTCCCACCAGCAAGTGATAGTGGTTCTGGCACGACCGAATCTGACGCTGATAATGTCATCTCGCCAGTAAGTGATAGTGGTTCCGAAGTGGCGCCATCGTCTGAACCAACCCCACCAGCTCCTGATTCTACCGCGCCTGCCGATACTTCTTCTCCAGCCACTGAAGCTGTCTCTACTAATCCATAATTCCACCAAATTTTAATTTCCGCTAGGCAAGGCCTAGGGATATCCCTAGGCCTTGCCTAGCGGAAGAGAGAGAAGACCGTCTCCTGGAATAATTAGGTATAAACAAAAAAGCACCGCCTAAGGACAAAACCGTAAGAGGTACTTTTCCATATGTATTCATTCTTGATTATAGACTAATTGGTTCGTCACGACAATACATACCATTGACAAAAATATTTTATCCTATATACTACCAATATCAGACTTGAACGGCATCCTAAATGGGTGCCGTTCATCGTTTGTTTTAAGAGTCTTCTTCCATGTCAGTTCTCCTCAAACGCTCGCGTAAATATTCAAAATCCATAAATTTGTCTCCAGCGAAGCGTTTAATTTCTCTAGCAGTTCTTGGTCCGCGAGCAAGCATTAAAACTTCTTTTTTACCCACCCTTCGAAGATGTTTTAATACTGGTAAAAAGTCTCCATCACCAGAAAGGACGATAACACGATCAAACGCATTCTTGTCACGCATAAGATAAAAAGTCATTTCAACATCGCAATTCGCCTTCCGTTTTTGGTTGCCTTCTTCATCCTCATACATTTTCACTGGTTTCAATATTAGTTTGTAACCAAACTTCTCAAGTTTTTGATAAAAATGCACTTGCTTAAGGTGACGATCAAACAGGATAAGTTTAGCGCTGGTTAAATCTTCTTTGTTTTTCTCAACATATTCAACAAGATATCTTTCGAGATCTTTCAAGGAAACAGTGTTGTTGGCTAGATAGTCAAAAGGAAATTTGTGTATTTCCACTCCTCCAAAATAATATATTTGAGACACCCCAAATCGTTCTCGAAGATATTCATATAGTTTTTCAAGGTCTATACTCCAACCAAGTGATTTTTTTCCACCATAAAAAAGATTTGAGGCATCAATGTAAGCATAGGTACGCATATTCAAGTTATTATAACATAAATTCTTTAAAAACTCCCCCAGAAGACGGTCTTATGTAAAACATAAGACCGTCTTCTGGGGTCTTTGGCAGTTGTTACTTTTTTCTCGTCAAAAACATAGGAATAGATTATAATACAGATAAAATATGCCTGATCATCCCACTCAAATCAAAAAAATATTTCTGATCGCTAGCGCAGTGGTGGTGGTAGCGATGATCAGTTTGGCCGTGGTGAAAGAGCGACAAAATGCCAAGGTGATAGCCGGTTTTGATGAGAGTTTGAAATTAAAGGCGACCGCCGACCAGATTTTATCGATCACCGATTATTCAGGTGGTGATCCTAACGGAGTGGTTAAATATACTTATGTCACTGACCAGAAAGTGCCACCGGAGACTTACAAAGTATTGAAGGAAGATTTATCCAAACGCACCGCCAATGCCCAAATTTTTCTGAAATCGGTGACGCCGATCAGTAAAAAACTGCAAAAAGAAGAATATGTCGGCAAATTTTATTCCGGCAAACCGTTTTATAACGACGGCAAGGGTTGGCGTCAAACTGGAGTCGCCACGACCACCAAAATCGCTTTTTTGACTCAAACTAGACCGACTTTGTTGGCGCAAACAAAGAGATTATTGGGAACAAAAGTTTTTGCTGATACTTTTTATTCTGGAGCGGGAGATGGATATGTTCAGTATGGTCTGACCTATGATGTTAATACATGGGCGACAGTTCATGATTCTGCAACAGGCGACGCTTATCCTACACTTACTTCGGTTTTAGTACAGGGCTCTAAAAACTCAATAAGTGCAAAGTGGGTCATCGACAGGGCTTTTCTACCCTTTGACACCTCTGCAATTTCATCTGATTCATCAATCGCATCAGCTAATCTCAGTGTCTATGTGACCGCTGTTTCTGATGGCAATAACGATGGCAATGACTACATTAATGTTGTCCAAACAACGCAAGCTGATTCTAGTACCTTAGTCTCTGCTGATTATAATAATACAGGAACAATAGAAGGGGCGACGGCAGTAGATCTTACAACTGGATTCACTATTAATGTTTACAACACTTTTACTCTAGATTCTACTGGTCTCAATTGGATTACAGTAAATAATGCATCTTCCGTCTGTAGTGCTACTACTGGGGTTACTTGCTTAGGGTTAAGAGAAGGACATGATATAAACAACGCTCAACCATCTAATTTAAATATGTTGTTATTTTCTACTTCAGAAGAAGCCGGCACTTCTCAAGATCCATACTTGACTATTACCTATAGTAGTATTCAGAATCCGTCGTTAATAGTTAATAGCGTTAGTAGTGGCAGTGCAGTTAAGGTTAATAGCGTTAGTAGTGGAAATACAATCAGAGTAAACAGTAATCAGTAGAGTTAATTATCGCACAAAAAGTATTGACAATTTAACTTAATAAGCGTATAATGTCTGTAGTAAGTTCTCTGACAAGAAACTTGTTTATGGTCATGTTTATTGATCTGCAGATAGTGAAAATAATAGAACAAACAACCAAAAGAGGAGAGAGTAGTCATGAAAGAAGAAAGGAATACTGGACTAAGGGGTATCGGTAAATATATTCTGTGGAAACTTCGGTGGGTTGAGTGTACAGTGCTACTGGTATTTTTTGCTGTACCTCTTGTCTTCACGGTCGGTAGAGTTACGGAAGTGATGAGTCGGTCGTCGTTCATGGTTGAACCACTTCCGGTTGTCATAACTCACGCGACCTCTGACAGATTTGTTGCCGACGATAATTTTAGCCTTGGCGTTAGCGATGACGCAAAGGCTAAGATCAGTTATCTTGGAAACAACTTTGTCGCGTGGTTTTTGGGGTCTAGGGGTAAGGTCGAAGAGGCCTCATCCAACGAACAAACTCTCTCTTGCGTGAGACTGAAAGAACCGCTTGTGGATGGACCTATTATTGAAGAGCTTGGAGGAGTAGAAAAAGCAGAGGCCACTCTTTCTGAGATGTTTTCTCTTTTGGGGGAACAGAAGGATGGCGAAGAGGGTAACCTCTTAACCGATGGTCGTGCTAATATCTTCTATGTCCGAGACTCTGTTGGTGTGTTACGTTCTGTCAGTCTGTCATGGAGTGGCATTGGATGGGTTATTGGTGCTCGTTCTACAGACAGTCCTGTTCTGTACGGTGTTGATAGCCGAGTTTTCTCGCATGGCTTTATTACTGAAGCTTCGAGAGTCTTAGCTTCACGACAACCTTTTTGACTTGACCACGAGTTTCTTGAGTGACGGACCGACTTCTGGCACTCCCTGCCGGCAGTCTCAGGCCCTGTTTTGCATCAGCACACAGGGTCTTTTCTTGTCTTAATTTTTCACTTTCCGCCTTCCCGCTTACCGCTAGGCAAGGCCTAGGGATATCCCATCCCTAGGCCTTGCCTAGCGGGGGGTGTTTAAAAACTTGACTTTTGATTGGGTTGATATATCATAAAAATACAATCTAGCTAAATCCCCCCGGCTCTGTAACAGGATCCGGGGGTTTAGTTTAGGTTAATTTTTCTGTTATTATATATAGTATGAAAATCCTTGTTATTTTTGATGGCAGTAATTTTTATCATTATACAAAGAGAATTCTTCCTGATGCTCATTTGACAACTTTTAACTATAAAAAATTAACAGAAATTATTACTGGTGTTGATAATAGTCTGGTTCAGTATTGTGTTGGAGAGATTAGAAGAGAAAAGAATAATGAGAAATCAGAACAAATGTATGCTGGCCAGCAATCTCTTTTTTATAATTTAAACAAACAGGGGATTGATGTAGTGAAAGGTTTTATGCTAAAAATCGATGGTGTTTACCAAGAAAAAGGTGTTGATGTCAGAATTGCTCTGAATATTCTAAAAGGAGCTCTGAAAAATGACTATGATGAGTGTTATGTTATATCTTCCGATACAGATATTATTCCAGCTATAAAAGATGCTAGAAATGAAGGTAAAAAGATTATTTATGTTGGTTTTGAAAATTTTATCAGTCGAGCGATGAAAAACAATTGCTCCAGAACTTTTATTTTAAAAGCAAAAAATTTATCAGGCTGTATTCAGTGACGAATGTTAAGGCTAATTCAAATAATCAAGGTCCCAGACCCTGTTTTGCGCAAGCACACAGGGTCTTTTCTTTGTCTTAATTTTTCAATTTCCGCCTTCCCGCTTACCGCTAGGCAAGGCCTAGGGATATCCCATCCCTAGGCCTTGCCTAGCGGAGAAAAGTTGTTTGATATAAAATAGAAATAGTATGGCTATAAGAAAAATATCTTTTGCTGTTGATGAATATTATCACATCTATAATCGTGGTGTGGAAAAACGAATAATTTTTAATACTGAACCGGACAAGCATCGATTCTCTAAGTTAATTTACCTATGCAACGGCACTAATTCTTTTAAGTTTGATGAATTGGTAAAAGGTAACGAATATTTTTTTGATCGCGGTGAACCAATTGTTGATATTTGTGCTTATTGTCTAATGGATAATCATTACCACTTGCTCATAAAAGAAATAAAGGAAGGTGGGATAACTTCTTTTATGCATCGACTTGGTGGTGCTTACTCGGCTTATTTTAATACTCTCAATGAACGATCGGGATCTTTATTTGGCGGGAAATTTTCTGCCAAACATGCTTCTGATGATAATTATTTACAATATTTGATTGCTTATATTCACCTTAATCCGATTAAAATGATTGAACCAAGTTGGAGGGAAGAAGGGATAAAAAATTTAGATCAAGCAAGAGAATTTATTAAGCAGTATCGTTTTTCTAGTTATATTGATTATTTTGGTAAGGGTCGGAATGAAAATCGTATTTTAAAGATGGATTCCTTGCCCGAATATTTTGATAATAAAAAAGAGTTTGATGAATATATCGATGATTGGTTGAAATTCAAAAATGAATATGAATCTCCGCTAAGCCTTGCCTAGCGGAAGTAGCGGAAGGATATTTTTTTGTTTGAAAGCGGTTTTCGTTTCGTAATTTTGCTTATCAACAGTTTGGAAGTCGCGCCAGCTCCAGTGTGGAGTTATAATAGAGTCAAGAAATTAAAAAATACACTCAAACTTGTGTCTGGCCACGAATTTGGGTGCATCGATTTTTAATTATTAGCTTGCGTTAACCAAAAAATATGCCCAAAAATAAAAAAGCGGTTGTCCGCCAAGTGTCGCCGTTAGTGATTAAAAAAATTAAAAAACGCGATGGGACAGTCGTGCCTTTTGGGGTGGATAAAATTTCCAATGCTATTTTTAAGGCCATGAAGGCCAGTGGTGAAGGTGATGAAGCTGGAGCTCAGAAAGTGGCGCTGGCGGTCGCTAAAGAACTGACCAAGAAAGCCAAAATAGTCGGCAAGGATTATATCCCGGGCATCGAAGAAATTCAGGACTTGGTAGAAAAGGAATTGGTTCTGCATCAATTCCCAGCCGTGTCCAAAGCTTATATTTTGTATCGTGAACGCCGAGCTGAGTTGCGCCGAGAACGCGGAGAAGTGCCACGACCGGTTCGTGATCTGGTAACGGCCGGTAAAAAATATTTTAAAAATCAATTATCAGAATTTGTTTATTACACGACTTATTCCAAATGGTTGCCAGAAAATGGCCGACGCGAAACTTGGATCGAAACGATTGATCGCTATGTGGATTTTATGAAAGAAAATCTGGGCAGTAAAATGATGCCCAAAGAATACGAAGAAGTTCGCAACTATATGCTCGGAATGAAAGCCATGGGTTCGATGCGACTTCTCTGGGGGGCGGGCAAAGCGGCGCGCGCCACTAATGTTTGCGCCTACAATTGTTCCTATGTGGCGCCGACGAAATGGCAAGATTTTGGCGAGATTATGTATGTTTTAATGTGTGGCACCGGTCTCGGTTATTCTGTCGAACATCAAACAGTGGAGCAGTTGCCGATGATTAAAAAACAAAACGGCGCCAAAGCTTTTGTCCATCAGATTGCTGACAGTAAAGAAGGTTGGGCCGAAGCTTTTATTCTCGGTTTGAATACTTGGGCCGATGGCAAGGATGTAGTTTTTGATTATTCACTCGTCCGACCGCAGGGCGCGCGTCTGCATACTATGGGTGGCCGATCATCCGGTCCAGAGCCATTGCGCAACCTGTTGGATTTTTCGCGTGCCAAGATGTTGGCTCGTCAAGGTCGCCGACTGACCACTCTCGATGTTCACGATATTATTTGCAAAACCGGTGAGGTGGTAGTGATGGGTGGGGTGCGTCGTTCCGCCCTGATTTCTCTGTCTGATTTGGACGACAACGACATGCGTGAAGCCAAAAATGGTCAGTTTTATTTGAATCATCCAGAGCGAGCGATGTCCAATAATTCGGCGATTTACAATGAAAAACCGACCATCGAACAATTTTTAGATGAATGGGTTAATTTAGTCAAAAGTGGTTCTGGCGAGCGGGGGATTTTTAATCGCGGTGGTTTGAAAGCCCAATTGCCAGCGCGCCGGTGGGAGAAATTTGCGCCTGATGCCGATACCGCCGGTCTCAATCCTTGCGGTGAGATCGTTTTGAAATCCAAACAATTTTGTAATTTGTCAGAAGTCGTCGCTAGAGCGAATGACACCGTGGCTGACCTAAAGGACAAGGTGCGAGTGGCGACCATTCTCGGCACCTATCAATCGACTTTGACCGATTTTACTTTCTTGTCGAAAGACTGGAAGAAAAATTGCGAAGAGGAGAGATTATTGGGTGTATCGATTACTGGTCACTGGGATTGTCCAGCCTTGCGCAAACCGGAGGTCTTTGAAGCCTTGAAAAAAGTCGCCATTGAGACCAATAAAAAATATGCCAAACGTTTTGGGATCAATGCTTCGACGGCGGTTACTTGTGTCAAGCCGTCCGGCAATGGTTCACAACTTTTCGATACTTCTTCCGGCTGTCATCCGCGCTATGCCAAGTATTATATTCGTCGAATTCGGATCGAAAAACACAATCCGGTTTTTATGATGTTGAAAGATATGGGCGTGCCATATTATCCGGAAGTCGGTCAGAGTGAAAATACCGCCACTACTTTTGTCTTGGAATTTCCGGTCAAAGCGCCGGAGCGAGCGGTCGTCCGCAATGATATTAACGCTTTGGATCATTTGGAATATTGGAAAATTGTCAAAAAACATTATACCGAACACAATCCGTCGGTGACGATCTCGATTGCTTCCGACGAATGGCTGAAAGTGGGTAATTGGGTTTATGAAAATTGGGAGATTGTCGGAGGTTTGTCTTTTTTGCCTAAATCCGACCATCATTACAAGTTGGCGCCTTATGAAGAAATCTCCAAAGAGCGCTATGAAGAAATGGCCAAGAATTTTCCGGACATTGATTTTTCTAAAATCGTTCTTTATGAGTATGATGACACTACGACCGGTTCCAAAGAATTGGCTTGTTCGGCCGGCACTTGCGAAATAGATTTTGTGTCAGCCGGCAGTGTCGATGCAGATAAACAAGAAGAGAAGAAATAGGTGGCTCAACTTATTAAATTTAAAAGCACAGAAAACCCACCAGCGAGGGGTTTTCTTCTGCTCCATGTGACCATTTTGCCATTGTTCTCCGCTTCGCTACGAACGTTTCGCCGATGGCAAAAACCATGCTGGTCACCATTACGCAAGGCTTTTAAATTCAATAAGTTTTGCTTCAGTTGTTGGTAAAAACCATGTCGGCAGGGCTATGCAAGGGTTTCAAATTGGATTAGCTCCGCTTCCATTACCCCCCATTGTCAAGGTGTCACCTTGACAATGGGGGGTTGGAGATTTTTGTTTTTTATGTTATAATTGGAAGAGCTGGTCAGTAGGCAGTCGCTCTTTGTCGCAAGACAGGGGGAGGAAAGTCCGAACACTGTCGTCATACCTTTCGAGGTGTGGCGGTAAAATGGTAGCGTACTGCAGTGCAAGGCCGTGTCTGCACACCAATCATGGCATTGTGTCTAAGTTTTTTGTAAATTTGAAACTAGATTCAATACTAAACAATCTAAAATTCAATTGGTTTTTAAAAATTGATTTTAGACACAAAAAACGATGCCATAATTGGTGTGCAGAAGTGCCGCTAGAACCAAGTAGTAATATTTGGTCCAGATAAATGATTGTCTAAGACAGAATTCGGCTTATCGCTGGCCAGCTAAAATAAATACCCCACCTCGCGAGGTGGGGTATTTATTTTAGCCTAAAAGCAGTTTTTTGACTCGAATTTTGCCGGTTTTGGCATTGTCGCGAATGAATTTTAGAATATCTTATCCGCTGCCACTTTTATGGTGACAAAGTTCTTTTTTTCAGCCATTGTGATTTTAGCGACGGGCATAGTATAATAAGTCAAGTTTAATAGTAGATTATTCCAATAAAAATAAGATGCAACTTTTCACTGACAAGGATTCGTGGCTTTCTGGTGACAATCTGGCTAGGAGCTTGTTTTTTATCATTTTTTTACTTTTTCCGATGATCGTTTTACCGTTTTCCGGTTTATACCTGGAAAGTTTCAAATACCTCTGGCTATCTCTGGGGGTGGTAGCGATATCTTTTTTCTGTCTAATTAAAGCTTATAAAAACAAAAATTGGCGTTTGACGAAAAATCCCATCATTTATGGTCTGTTGGCAATAGTTGGTGCCACTTTTTTGACCGCGACTTTATCGGAAAGTCCGCTCAATGCTCTCTTGAGTTTTGAAAAAGATTCTTTTTTTTCGATCTTGTTTTTGTCGGCCATCGCTTTTTTACCATTGGCGATTTATCGGGTCAAAGATGATTTGTTAAAATTTAGTTTTCTTCTCGGCTTGACTTCTTTTTTTACCGCCCTATTGGAATTGGTTTTATTGTTGGCTAGTCGTTTTTTAAATTGGTCTATTTTTAAAAATTATCAGGGCTTGATCAGTCTTTCTTGGTTTGACCGATCTCTGTTTTTTGGTTTGGTGGTAGTTATTTCTCTCGTTTTGTTTGAATTCTTCGCCCGCAAGAAATCTTGGCGTCTGAAAGTTCTCTCGTTATTGCCCCTGATCATCTCGATGCTATTCTTGGTTTTAACCAATTATTTAGCGGTTTGGCTGATGTTGGCTTTTTGTTCTCTGGCTTTAATCGTTTTTTTGATCCGTCGCAGTGGTTGGGTGGAGATGATCAGTTTACCGGCGCTGATTTTAACCATCTCTATTGTCTTTGTTATCTTTAGTGCCCAAACTTCTTGGCTGAGTAAGGGGGTGAATTATGTCCAGCAATCCCTCCGAGTCAATATTTTTGAAGTTCGACCCAATTGGTCTAGTACTTGGGCTGTGACCAGAATGGCCATTAAAGCCGATCCTTTGACTGGCGTCGGACCGACTCTTTTTTGGCGCGCTTGGGATCTCTATAAACCAAAAGGTGTCAATGATTCTCCTTATTGGAATACCGATTTCAATTATGGTATCGGCTTTATTCCTTCGATGGTTACGACTGGTGGTCTACTTGGTCTCTTGGGTTGGTTGGCTTTTTTACTGGCAACGATTTTTGTTGTCGCTAAATCAGCTTTGGTTTTTTGGCAAAAACCGGATGAAAAAAATAGCCTATTGATCTTTTCTTTTCTTCCCGTGGTTTATTTGCTGTCGAGTCTGATTTTTCGTATTCCCGGTTTGGTAAATTTAGCCCTCCTTTTTATCTTTCTTGGTTGGTTGATGGTCGCATGGAAGGAGACGGGGATCGATTCGAACGAATGGACAACGGGCAAAGATGAAAAAAAGGCTGCTTTTGCTTCCAGATTATCTTGGCTAGCCTTTATTTGTTTGGTGTTGATTTTTATCTGGTTGATGCTTAATTTGTTTTTACTTTTGTTGTCGCAACGAAGTTCGACTCTGGCTTCCATGGGGAAATTTGATCAATCAGTTCGTCGTTTGGAATTAGTCAACCTTCTGTCGCACTCTGATTTTTATGAACGTCAGCTAGTCGAAGTGAAATTTTTACAATTAAGCAATTTCGTCAATACTGCCACCAGTAGTTCGAAAGACAATCAAGAAAAATTCACCAATTATTTTAACGGTATCAAAACAACGGGTGAAAAAGCGGTCAAACTTGATCCTAACAATTATCTAAACTGGCTCGTTTTGGCTCGTCCCTATGCCTTTGTTGCCACTCTGGGGGTAACTGGAGCGGAAAATATCGCTAATTCTTTTTATCAAAAGGCGCTAGCTTTAAATCCGCACAACCCGGGTATTTGGTTGGAAATGGGACGTTTTTCTCTGGCCTTGAAAAAAGAGGATGAAGCCAAAGATCGAATTAAAAAAGCGCTTGATCTTAAAGCTAATTATCTTGGCGCTCATTTGGTTTTGGCGCAAATTTATTTGAATAACGGTTCGCTCAATTTGGCGGTCAAAGAAGCTGAAGATGCTGTCCGCTCTTCACCCAATGATTACAATGCTTGGTTTTTGTTGGGTTATCTAAAATATGAACAAGGGAAAGTAGAAGAAGCAACGCAAATTTTTTCCCGTTCGATCCAGATTCAACCGGATTTTGCTAATGCCAAGTATTATGTCGGGTTGTCACTTGATCGCCTCGGCCAACGCGAAGAAGCTTTATCAGTTTTCCGTGAATTACTGGTTTCCAATCCGGACAATCAATTACTCAAAAAAATTATCAGCAATCTAAATGCTGGTCGTTCGGCTCTAGCGGAACCGGAAGCGCCCAAAAGCACCAAGAAAGATAAAAAGAAATAAAACGCTAAAAAAATGGTTTCCAAATTGGCGCGGTTTTTACAAAAAGAATGGACCAGTCTGCACCAAGCGGCCTTTCTTTTGGCGGGGACGGCGATCTTGTCTCAATTTCTTGGTCTATTGCGCGATCGTCTACTGGCTTCATCTTTTGGTGCCGATAGTCAACTGGATGTTTATTATGCCGCTTTTCGCTTGCCGGATATTATTTATGTCTCAGTGGCTTCTTTTGTTTCAGCTACGGTTTTGATACCACTGATTATTAGACGCGCCGAAGCTAAAGTTTCGATTGATAAATTTCTCAATTCTATTCTCTCGGCTTTTTTGTTGGTAATGGTGATAGTCTCTTTTCTTTTATTTTTATTGATGCCGATCGTCGCCCATTGGATTGCCCCGGGTTTTGATCAAGCTTCGACTGATTTATTAGTTACCTTATCGCGTCTGATGCTTTTGTCGCCACTTTTGCTAGGTCTATCCAATTTGCTGGGCAGTATTGTTCAAGCCAATCGTCAATTTACTTCTTTTGCCCTTAGCCCCTTGCTTTATAATCTTGGTATCATTTTTGGGATTGTCGTCTTTTATCCTTATCTAGGCTTGGTTGGTCTGGCTCTCGGTGTTTCTTTGGGGGCGGTCTTTCATCTCTTGATTCAAGTGCCGGCAATTATCAAAGTCGGTTACGCTCCAAAATTGACAGCGATCAATTGGTCGGAAATTTGGTCGGTCGTGTCGGCGTCCTTACCGCGTACCTTGACTCTTTCGGCTCATCAAATTTCTCTGGCGGTCTTGGTCGCGATTGCCTCACTTTTTTCTAAAGGTTCGATTTCTGTTTTTAATTTTGCTTTCAATTTGCAGTCGGTGCCATTAGCGATTGTCGGCGTCAGCTATTCGGTGGCCGCTTTTCCAGTTTTGGCCAGTTATTTTTCCGCCGGCAAATTAAAAGAATTTATCGGTCAAATTGTTTCCGCGTCTCGGCATGTTATTTTTTGGGCCTTGCCGGCCACGGTTTTTTTTATCGTCTTGCGGGCGCAAATCGTGCGGGTGATTTTGGGCTCTGGCCAATTTGACTGGCAGGCAACACGCTTGACGGCAGCTTGTTTGGCACTGTTTGTTGTCTCGGTTTTGGCTCAAAGCTTGATCCTACTTTTAGTTCGGGGCTATTATGCCGCTGGTCAGACTAAAACTCCGCTTATTTTAAATTTATCTTCTTCGATTTTGATTATCGTTTTTGCTTTTGGCTTTAAAGAAATTTTTATTAAATGGGACCTCTTTCGTTATTTTTTAGAAAGTCTCTTGCGTCTTGACGACCTACGTGGCTCCGAAGTCTTGATTTTACCTTTAGCTTTTAGCCTCGGTATTATTATCAATCTGGGCGCCTTGGCCATTTTCTTTGAACGTCATTTCGGTCACTGGTTTAAGGGGGTAGGCAAGACTTTCTTTCAGTCTTTTTCGGCTTCGGTCATGGGTGGGGCGGTGACCTATCTTGTCCTTGCTTTGTTAGGTCGTTATTGGGGACTGGATCATTTTTGGTCAGTTTTTGGCCAAGGAGTAGTTTCCGGTCTGATCGGAGTAGCCGTATGGCTGGCGATTTTGATTTTATTGAAAAGTGAAGAATTAGTGGAATTGTCGAAATCTCTCTTTGCTCGGGTCTGGAAGGCTCAACCTATTGTTCCGGAGGCCGAAGGGTTGTAGGATAGGTTTCTACTGTATGGATCCCGTTAGAAGCCACGATCACTTTTTATTAATGGGGTCTTAACAAATTAGTTTATATTATTAGTTCAGAATCAAAAAAAGTGGAAAACGATAGAGATCGTGATCTGCTTCTAACGGGATGGATTTAAACCGAGTCAGAAATTTTAGCATTATTGCCCACCCCAGTAGCACAGCAGAGCTGGCTACGGGGCAGGCATCGATCATGAAAGAAACATTATGGATTTAAGTCGTGTCAGAAACTTCAGTATCATTGCTCATATAGATCATGGAAAAAGTACTTTGGCGGATCGGCTTTTGGAAGTGACTGGCACCATTGAAAAAAGAAAAATGCGCGAACAAGTGCTCGATAGTATGGAGTTAGAGCGAGAGCGGGGTATTACAATAAAGATGCAACCGGTGCGGATGGATTATAGTTTGGCTGGAGAAAAATATGTTTTAAATCTTATTGATACGCCGGGACATATCGACTTTTCTTATGAAGTTTCGCGTTCACTTAAAGCCGTCGAAGGTGTCTTGTTGTTGGTAGATGCCGCTCAGGGTATTCAGGCCCAGACTTTTACGGTTTTAAATATGGCTCAAGAATTAGGACTAACTATTATTCCCGTGTTGAATAAAATCGATTTGCCTAATGCTCGAGTAGAAGAAGTCAAAGCCGAAGTGGTTAATTTATTGAATTGCTCGCCCGTTGAAGTGATTTGTGTTTCTGGCAAGACGGGCGCTGGCGTGGATCAATTATTAGAAACGATTGTTCGACGGATTCCACCAGCTAAAGCTGAATTTGATGCTGATGCTTCGGTGCGGGCACTGGTTTTTGATTTTGAATATTCTACCCACAAAGGGGTGGTGGTTTATGTGCGAGTACTTGATGGTCAAATTAAAAAAGGGGACAACCTATCTTTTTTTGCTTCGGGTGAAAAATTTACTGTTTTGGATTTAGGTTTTTTTCGACCGGGACAAGTTTCGCGCGATTGTCTGGAGGCCGGTGATATTGGTTATTTGGTGACTGGTATTAAAAAACCCGGTGAAGCAAAAGTTGGCGATACAGTTATTTCCCCGCTCGCTCCCTTGCCACCTGTTCCCGGTTATATGACGCCCAAGCCGGTGGTCTGGGCGTCTGTCTATCCGGAAAGTCAGGACGATTTTGCTCTCCTCAAGCAGTCGCTAGAACGACTACATCTACAAGATGCCTCCTTGTCTTTTGATGAGGAATCTTCCGGCGCTTTGGGGCGTGGCTTTCGGTGTGGTTTTCTCGGCATGCTTCATCTGGAAATTATTACCGAAAGATTAAAAAGAGAGTTTGGTCTAGTTTTGATTGTAACCACTCCCAGTATTAGCTATCGATTGATTTCTAAACAATCTGGTTCAGAAATGATGGTCTATTCACCTCATCTTTTTCCTCTCGAGACCAAAGATTGGCAAGTGTTTGAAACTTGGGTGGCGATTAGGATTATTACTCCGGCCAATTATTTAAGTCCACTGGTTCAGTTATTACATGAACACGAAGCCGAGATTGTCGCGATGGATAATTTTGGCCACGGTCGCACTGTTTTGAATGTTAAAATGTCTTTACGTGAATTGATGCGTGGATTTTTTGATGAATTGAAAAGCGCTTCTTCCGGCTTTGCCTCTTTTTCTTATGAATTATCGAGTGAACGTCAGGCTGAAGTCGCTCGCTTGGATGTCTTGGTCAATAGCGAAATCATTTCGGCTTTTTCCAGAATTGTTTCCGGACGACGAGTTCAACGCGAAGCCGAGGACATGGCCGAGCGTTTGAAAAATCTGATGCCAAAACAATTGATTACGATTAAAATTCAAGTTCAAGGTCTCGGCCGAATTTTAGCCGCTCGATCAATTTCGGCTTTACGCAAAGACGTCACCGACTACCTCTATGGTGGCGATATTACGCGTAAAATGAAATTGCGTGAGAAACAGAAAAAAGGCAAAAAGAAAATGCAACAAATGGGGCGCGTCAATATCCCTCAAGAAGTCTTCTTGAAGATGATGAAAAATGGGGATTAATCTTTACCCCACGAAATAATCACGAAAAACAATGACCTGATTGGTGTGCAGGCTATCGGAACATGAAGGGTAGGGAATAGAGAGCCACCATGCTCAAAATTACCAAAACGCCGACGATCGCCGAAACAATCCGCAAGATTTTCTTATGTTTGCTCTGAAGTAACATCAGTTGTAGTATATGATTGTGGCGGAAAATTTTCAAGTCAGAAGAGGGAATAAGAAATGGCTTTATTTTTTAGCTTTGCTTCTGTTGATTGCCAATGGTTTTTTGTTTCGGGGAGTCTGGCGTTTATACCAAAAAAGTCAGATTGCCAGTAACAATTATTTGTCAGCCAAGGAGCGGTTGGATAAATTAGAGGTTCGGAAAAATTTTCTTCAGGGGCAACTGGCCGAGCTCAAAACTGAACAAGGTTTGGAAAAGCAGATTCGCAATAGCTTCTCGGTGGTGAAGGCTGGCGAGAAAATGGTCGTGATCGTCGATAGTCCGGATCAGGCGACCACTTCGATCGATAAAGGTAACCCGTTGTGGCGGGCGATCAAATCGATTTTTGGCAGATAATTTTTTAGCCAGTCATTTTAAAAATAATATGGCTAGTTAAAAATATGCGAGTATGGTTTAGTTTGCCCTCTCATTTTTTTTAAATTATGCGGAATTGGTTTAGTGGTAGAACATGTGCTTCCCAAGCATAGGGCACGGGTTCGATTCCCGTATTCCGCACCAAAAACTTGTTAGGGTGAATAGAATGCGACCTTACCAAGGTTGAGACAGGTGTTCGATCCCCTTACTCGCACACGGGTTCGATTTTTACCTGTCCGAAGCGGAAGCAGAGGCAGGTCCGTATTTTGTGTAATGCAACACTTTTATTTACAGCTGTCAAAACTATACCAAATATACACGATCGTGTATATTTGGTATAGTTTTGACAGAAAATTTTTATACGGTACATTTTTAAGGTTAAAATTTAAATAGAATATGTCTAAAAATTTTATTAAAAACAAAGAAGATTTTACTTGCCTCAATTGCGGAGCCGAGGTGATTGGCAATGGTTACACTAATCATTGCCCGAAATGTTTGTGGAGTCAGCATGTCGATAATTTGCCCGGCGATCGGGCTAACAGTTGTTGTGGTCTCATGGAGCCAATCGGAATTGAAAAAGAGGGCCAAGATCACGACTTAGTTCATCGCTGTCAAAAATGTGGTCTGATCAAGAAAAATAAGACGATCAGAGATGATGATATTGGTAGTTACTTAACGGGTATGTTAAAATGAAAAATATTTTGAGGATGAATCCCGTTTAGAGGCCGCGATCGCTGTCTATTTATGGGTAGTGTCGTCAAAAGTTTGTTTTATCAGTTATAAATTTAAAACAGAAAACGGTCATTGATCGCGATCTGCCTCTAACGGGATGAAAAAAGTTACTATTTATACCGCCTCAACTTGTCATTTTTGTCACATGGCCAAGGATTTTTTTAGAGAAAAAGGGGTGGCATTTGAGGAATTTGATGTTGGTGTTGATGTCGCCAAGCGTCAGGAGATGATGCAAAAAAGTGGTCAAATGGGCGTGCCAGTCATTGTGATTGACAATAAAGAAGTGATTATCGGTTTCAACCAACCTTTGATTTCTCAATTGTTGGGGATTTAGTTTTTTTGAAAATCGCCCCGCCCTCACTCGTGAGGGCGGGGCGATTTCTAGTTGAATAATTTTATGCTAAGTTATTATCATTACCCCTCGTAGTTCAATGGATCAGAACAACCCCGTCCTAAGGGGTAGATATAGGTTCGACTCCTGTCGGGGGGACAAAGTCTAATTTAATTTGCTATAATTTATTTATATGGACAATCAAAATCTTGACCAAAAAGTCGAAGCGATAAAAAGTTTAGCTGAGGAGAATAATAAAATCTTGCGGAGAATGAAGCGGTCAATGCAATTGGCCAGATTTTTTAGTGTTTTGAAATGGGTGGTGGTTATTGGCGGGACAGTGGGAATTTACTATTACTTTCAACCAATAGTCAACCAGTTACTCGATACTTACAGTCAACTATTGGGTGGTCTAGGCGGAGTGCCAAAATTGCCAAATATTTAGAATTCTAAATTTTTTCCTTTATAGGCGTCTGCTTCATCGATGAATTTTTTGCTAACTTTTGTGCTATGAACCGTTGCATGGCAGTTGGAACACAAAAGAATGCATTTTTGTAGTTCTTTTTTTATAAATTCCCATTTTTTGTTAGCCACATTGCCAATAATAAAATCTTTTTCTTGTGGTTTTAGATGGTGAAATTCAAAGGCTGCTTGATCACCTTTCCAGCCACAATATTGGCATTTTCCTCCTAAAAATTTAACGGCCGCAGCTTTGGCACGGTATCTTCTGATTTTGGTATTACACACGCCACAACGAGCACGACCTTTTTTATGATAATACTTAAATTCTTTATTGCATAATCTACACAGGATCATATCATCTAGTATAGCATCTAATGTTCTACCAAAACATAGTAAAGTGTTGAAAAATGACTTGTTTCTTGTTATTATTCAATAATTATTTATTTGCCCAGGTAGCTCAGTTGGCTAGAGCATTTCGCTGAAGACGAAGGGGTCGCCGGTTCGAGCCCGGCCCTGGGCACATCACCTAAAAATCCGTTTACCAGCTGGTAAACGGATTTTTAGGTGATTATCAAATCGTGCGGATTTTGACCTTTTGGGTGCGATTCTTGTCGATTCTCGGTAATTTAATGGTCAATAGGCCGTGTTTTTCAAAGGCTTCGACATTGTCAGGATCAACTTCCGCCGGTAGGCTGATGGTGCGAGCAAAAGAGCCCCAGTATAGTTCCTTGGTGTGATAATTGTTACCAACTGTTTCCGTCTGTCTTTCTCGTCGGCCTTCGATAGTGATCGACTCGCGGGCAATATCAATATTGATATTTTCTGGCTTGACGCCGGCAATCATGGTTTGGACGATAATTTCATTTGGTTTTTCGTAGACATCAATCGCGAGTTCACCGACTTCTTCTTCTGATTTTTCCAGCCAATCATCATCGTGAGAAATTATTTTAGTCCCGTATTGGCTGTCATCAACAATACTGTCATCATCAGAGACAGAAATACTGCCGGTGATGCGTTCAAAAAACGATCTTTTGTCTTTATTGCCGAACATATTTAAAAATTATTTAAAATTACTGATCAAAATTAAAAATTTGGCTTGACTCGTTTGGCGAGCTCAAAGAGAAAGAGAATAATGAGGACAAAAATCCAAAGAACAAACATAATCGGCAACATCATTTGTCCACCACTAATAATTATAAGAAAATTAAAGGCGGTATGCAAGGCAATAGCCAAGATTACGCCACTAAAAATAGTTAGCCATTTCTGAAGAGATTTTTTATAGAAAGTTAAAGCCCAAGTGGCGCCGATTAGTGCCGAGCAAACTGTATGGAGAATCGTTGAACCTAAAAAGCGTAGTCCTCCAGTGAATAAAAAGACGCCAAAAGTTTCTTGTTGAGACAAAGAATTGATTAAGAACAAAAGATTTTCCATACTGGCAAAACCGAGAGCGACCGTGATCATATAGATCATGGCATCGATTGGCTCGTCTAGGTGGCGATTGCGTCCGATAATAAAAGCGATAGCGCTAAATTTAACCAGTTCTTCGATCACTGCCATATTGATGAAAGGTAGAGTCGACAGCCAGCCAATCCAACCGCTTATCTCTAAAGACGGCGATTCAAATAGTTTTTCTAAAAAAAAGGCCACAAAGACAGCAACCAAACCAAGAGTAAAAGTATAAAGAATCAGGCTTTTAGGTTCGGGATTTTTATGATCTTCCCATAGCCAAAACAATAACCATAAAATCACTGGCAAAAAACCGGTGACAAAAGCCAAAAGAATCATTTGTGGGTCAATCGTTGCTAGAGTGGTACTAGTCATTTTGGTGAGGCCAATCTTCAACTATTAATAATGAACTGGTGGTGGAAAATTTACCGATCTGCCATAATTCTTCGGTCACAAAAGGCATAAAAGGATGAAGCAGTTTAAGAGTTTGACCTAAAATCAGACGCAGGGTTTGTCGACGGGTATCGGCGACTTCACCTGGTGTGGCCAAAATCGCTTTGCTTTCCTCGATAATTTCGTCAGCCAGACGATGCCAAGCATAATGATAAATTTTTTCACCTGCTAAATAAAAACGATAATTTTCCAAATCATTTGTCACAGCGGTCGCTAACTCGTTAAACTCTTTCAATAAGTTGGCTTCGGTCGGCGTTTCGTTGTCTGTCGGAGCATAACTTAAAATAAATCGACTGATATTCCAGAGTTTATTGGAAAAATGTTTGTAAGCTTTGATTTTATCCTCGGCTAGAGCCATGGCTGTGCCGGGAGTATTACCAATCACCAACGCCATGCGGAGAGCGTCGGCGCCGTATTTATTGACAATCTCGATCGGGTTAATAACATTGCCTTTACTCTTGCTCATTTTGAGGCCTTGGCCGTCGCGAACCATACCGTGCAGATAAACAGTATGAAAAGGAATTTGATTGGTGCGATAGAGACCGAGCATAATCATGCGGGCGACCCAAAAAAAGAGAATATCGGCACCGGTTTCCATCACAGCGGTCGGATAAAAATTTTTATAATCTTTGTTTTCCGGATAACCGAGAGTGGCAAAAGGCCATTGGCCGGACGAAAACCAAGTATCAAAAGTGTCTGGATCTTGGACTAACTCACTGCCACATTGGCCGCAAGTAGTTTTTTTGTTTTCCAGATCAGGTACACCAAAATCGCATTTAGGACAAATTTTAGCCGGAATTTGAATCCCCCAAGCGATTTGGCGAGAGATATTCCAATCACGGATATTGTCCAACCAATTAGTAAATATTTTTTTTGAGAAATCGGGAATAATTTTTATGTCGCCATCGTAAACTGCCTTCAGAGCTGGTTTGGCTAATGGTTCCATTTTGACAAACCATTGGGGAATGACTCTTGGCTCCAAAACCCGTCCACATTTATAGCAGGCAATGACATTGTGTTCGTAAGGTTCTTCTTTGATCAGCAAGCCAAGCTCTTTTAAATCGGCAACGACCGTGGTCCGCGCTTCGTCGACTTTCAGGCCGGTATATTTGCCGGTCTTGTCGTTGAGTTTGCCAAATTGATCGATGACTTCGATGGCGGGGAGATTGTGTCGCTTGGCCAAATCAAAGTCGTTTTGGTCGTGAGCGGGCGTAATTTTCAGAGCGCCAGTGCCAAAATCTTTTTCTACGATTGGATCAGCAACGACTTTTAATTTCATTGAACCGATCGGCGTTTGAACTTCAATGTCTTGATCGATATATTGCTGGTAGCGTTCATCATCTGGGTTGACCGCTACCGCTACATCGCCAAACATGGTTTCGGGACGGACAGTGGCGACGACCAATGGTCCGTATTGTAGATAATAAAGTTTGTCGATCCGAGTCTCGGTGCTTGTTTCCAGATCAGACAGAGAAGTTTGATGTTTAGTGCACCAGTTGACCAAACGCTTGCCCCGATAAATCAAATCATCGTCATAGAGTTGTTGAAAGGTGCCGTAAACTGTTTTGATGATCGCTGGATCGAGAGTAAATTTTTCTCTTGACCAATCACAGGAAGCACCGAGAGCTTTTAGCTCCGCTTCCATATATTTTTTATTTTCTAGCGTAAAAGCCATAATCTCGTCGTATAGTTTTTGGCGATCCATGCCAAAACGAGACCGGCCTTCTTTTTCCAATTTCTTTTCGTAGACCACTTGGGTTTCAAAGCCGGCATGATCGGCGCCCGGTAGCCACAGAGTTTTAAAGCCTCGCATCCGCTTGTAGCGAATCATCAAATCTTCAATCGTGACAAAGAGGGCGTGACCGGCGTGGAGATGGCCGTTGGCGTTGGGCGGAGGCATAATGATGGTGAAAGGTTTGGAACGGTCACCAGATAGGTTTTCTGGCTGAAAAAAACCGCTCTCTTGCCAGAGATCGTAGATTCTTGATTCAGTGTCAGCTGGATTGTAGGGTTTTTCCAGTTTTGGGTCCATTTAGACCATATTAGCAAAGAAAAGTGGTTATTTCAAAACTTTTTACTCGGCACAACATTTTAAGGGTACGGATTTTTCGAAGCTTGAAAAATCCTGAAGTTTTCGCGTCGACACGCTCAAAACCCCCTTAAAATGTTGTGCCTCGTAATTCAAAGTTTTGAAATAACATTTAGTTTCCAAGCTTTAGATTCCCGTCAGCTTTGATTTTACCAATCGTTGGGAGTTTAGCTTTAACTGTCAATTTTAAGTAACCAGCGCCAGCGATCATGGTGGCGTTGTCGCCAGTTAGATTTTGGTCGGGGAGAATGAGTAAGATTTTTTGGTCAGTGTTAGTGACAGTCTTAGTAAAAGCCTCGCGAATGGCGCGGTTGGCGATGACACCACCACCGACGATGATCGACTTGGTGCCGTATTTTTTAGCAGCCGACATTGTTTTAGCGACAACGACTTCGGCGGCTGCGTCTTCAAATTCTTTAGCGATAGATGCTTTTTGCTCGGAGGAAAGGTCGCCCAATTTTTTAATGAGATAAAGAACGGCGGTTTTTAGACCAGAAAAAGAAAAATCAAAATCACCGGAGTGGAGCATGGGGCGTGGTAGTTTGATCTCATCTCTTTTTTTACCAATTTCTGCCAGTTTGGAGATTTCTGGTCCGCCTGGGTATGGTAGATCGAGGAGGCGAGCAACTTTATCGAAAGCTTCACCGACGGCATCGTCGCGAGTATGACCAATGGCTTGGTAGTCACGCCATTTTTTAACTAAAACCAATTCGGTATGCCCTCCCGAAATGATGACTCCCACTGCCGGAAAAGAAATTTTTATTACTTTCTTATTTAAAAGTGGGGCAATTAAATGTCCTTCGAGATGATTGGTTGGCACGACTGGAATATCCCAGAGCAAGCTTAGGGCTTGGGCAAAATTTATTCCCACCCACAGGGCTGGTTCAAGGCCGGGTCCCGAAGTGACAGCGATGGCGTCAATTTTTGGCGCTGGTATGTCCACGATCTGATCAAAAAAAGCAGTTCTTAACTCAGGCTCTCTTTCGAGAATTTTTTCTAGTTTTCTAGCTTGCCCCGTGGCGAGCCCATCAGCGAGTTTTACGGGGTTTTTTGAAGTCGAATTTAGCGCCTCAATTAATAGGGGCACTAAATTCTTGCCGTGCTCTCTTTTGGCGAGCATTGGCACTACACCGCCGAATTCGCGGTGAAGTTCGATCTGAGAAGAAACTAATTGGGTCAAGACCGAAAAAACCGGTTTAGTTAAACCGCCCTTGGCCTCAACGATACTGATAGCCGTTTCGTCACAACTGGTTTCTATGGCTAGAATTTTCATAATGGGACTATAACAAAAAATGACCCAAAACAAAAACCACTTTAAAAGCAGTTTTTGTGGGCCTGTGCAGATTTGAACTGCAGACCTTTACAATGTCAATGTAACGCTCTAACCAGCTGAGCTACAGGCCCATATTTTCAATAATTTTCTGACAAAACTTTCTGCTAATGTATACTAATTTTCGTTGTATTGCAACGTTACCACAATCAATTACGCAGACACCTTTATAGTGAGAGTAAGTTTTTGTTTTTATCGTTCTTTTATCTATCGATACTTTCCTAAATCTTTTAATCGGCACTTTTAACTCTCTTGACCAGTATTTTTTCATTAATTCCGGATTTTGATCTGCTCGCAAATGTAAATAAAAAGAAATCGAATCTATTTTTAGGTTGTATAAATTTTGTATTGATTTTAGAAATAATTTTAAAATCAATGGGTCAGAATTACCCATGCTTGTTTTTGTTCCGGCCTTTGTACCCTCTCCAAGATAAAGCATGGCTAAACTTAATTCCAAAATCTCATCATTTATAAGTATTTTATTGAGAGTTTTTTCTGCTTCGATTTCAGCAACTAATATTCTGTCAGCTTTTTGTTTATTGTGCCACTTTACCGCACCTTTTCTGGCTTTGATTAAAGCTTTTTGATGTTTTTGTTCGAGGATCTTTTTTTGCGATTTTTTCAGCTCAATATTTTTAAACCAACCGCTCAAAGTTGAGCGGGGAATTTTTAATTCCGATTCAATATCTCTGATTGATCTACCCTGTTTTCTTAATTTAACGGCTTTGTCCTTATACTCGAACCACTTTGACTTCATGTATAAATTATACTATCTATGGTTCGAATATTGTATAGAAAAAGGGGATAACTATGATCGTCTTTTTCTCCACCAGAACCAGATCGCGACAGCTACCATTCCCACAACAACAATGATGTCCATATAGTTTCCATATTCTTTGATTATTTCCCAATTTTGTCCCAGATAATAGCCGATGATGGCCAGAAGATCATTCCACAAAAAAGCACCGATGGCGGTATAGATGACAAATTTTCCTAGGTTCATCTTTCCGATCCCGGCTGGAATAGAAATCAGATGTCGGACGATCGGAATAAAACGACTGAAAAAAACCGCCTTCTCGCCACTGCGAGCAAAAAATTCTTCCGTCTTTTTCAGGTGTTCTTCATTGAGCAATAAATAATGACCGAAACGCAAAACCAGTCTCCGACCGCCATAATATCCGAGCCAGTAGGAAAACAGTGAACCGATCAGACTGCCAACCATACTCCACCAAGCAATACCAAGCAGAGTCATTTCTCCCGAATACCACAAAAAGCCGGCAAAGGGCATAATCGCTTCGCTGGGAATCGGGAAGATCATGCTTTCCAGTGCCATAGCAAAAACTAGTCCCGGGTAGCCAGTGACTGCGAGAATGGCAGTAATGTAGTCGACGATGATGGTGGTCATATTAAAGATTATGATAGCATTTAATCAGATTAAAGTGGAATAATAAATTTGCGTTTCGCACTCATAATTTATGTGGTCCACCTTCACATCATAGAGAAAAGAGCGCACTGCTGCGCTCTTTTCTCTATGATGTGACCTTACCGGGAATCGAACCCGGATTTACGCCGTGAAAGGGCGCTGTCCTAACCGTTAGACGATAAGGCCAAATATTCTATTGTCTTTCCTTTGCCGTTACCTGCCTGCCTGCAGGCAGGAATGATAAGGCCGAAAAACATAAAAATCCTAACATTTTTTTGAAAAAATGCCAAGAAAGTGTTAGGATTTGCTTGTCTTCACGGAGGCGTGGCTGAGTGGTTGAAGGCACCGCATTCGAAACGCGGCAGGGGTGAAAGCCCCTCGGGGGTTCAAATCCTCCCGCCTCCGCACTAGCTATTTTTAATATATCGAAAACATGAAGATATATTAAAAATGGATAGCGGTTTTGTGGCAGGGGATTTGAAGGGCACAGGTTCAAACAAGCGAAGCTTGAGAACCGAGCCGGGGTCGAGAGTACTTTATATTTTGCGAGTAACCGAAGCAAAATATTTAGTAACTCGTGACCAAATCCTCCCGCCTCCGCCAGATTTGCAACTTTGAACCTAAGTAGAATAAGGGTTTTTTAGGCTATTCAAGTCTTTTACCGACTTGCTTCATTTTTGTATCAATCTCCGAGTAAAGATCTTTTCCTGCTTCCTCAAATACCGTGAGTAAATCTTCATAAGTATTTTTTCCTCCTAATAAATCCCAAAATTCTGCGCCAACGAGCACTTCTATTTTTAAATCAAATAATCCTTGAAGTGTCCACCGTTCATATGGTTGTGGTTCATAGGGGTTATAAGGGATAGCTACAATAGTTTTGATTTTCACTTTCGGGTCGATACTTCCACGCATCGCTACCCAATCAAGAAGTTGTTTCTTGATTCCTGTAAATTCATTGATATTTGGCTTTGCAGATTTAATTTCAAAATAATTCTCTACCCCGTTCTTATCTATTACAAAAAGGTCGACACGCTTTTTAAGTTTATTCCCCATTTCTCCTTTTTGGGCCAAAGATATAATTTCTTTAACCTCCTTATCTTTATCGGGTTTCCGACTAGCCGATCTCAATTCTCTCATTATCGAATCAATTTTGAGAACAGCTTCACTACTTACAAAACCCTCAAATGTTTTAAATTGATCTTTTGCTTCTTTTGCATGAGGTAACGCAATCATTTGACCAACTTTTTCAAATATTGAAGTCCCGAGGGTTGTATTTACTGAATGAATAAAAGAAAACAAGGCCATCCGATCTTTACCCAAAAGGCGAAAATGAAATGGCATTGAATTTGTTTCAGGATCATAACCCGCCAGCTTTGTTCTTATTTTTGAAATAAGGTATGTTTTAATTTCTTGTTTTTGTTCTTTGGATAGTGCCATAAATTATTTTGTCTTAAAATGAAATATAATTTCTGAATAAGGATTTCTATCACGTTCTGTACGATTCAATACAGGTCTCTTAAACTGATTCACAATCTTCATCCCCGCTTTTTCTGCAATTTCTGGATAGAGATTATACTTATCATTTGCCACAAGAAAAATATCAAAATCTGCTTTGAGATATTGTTTGCAGTTGTTTAATACATCTGCAATCCCTTGTGTATATGATCGGCGAGCCTCCATTCCTTGTCCTTTGTACAGCGGGCCTATTTCTAAATCGTCTTTTCGTTTAAATCCGAGAAGATCGTAAGCATAAGCGTGTTGTTCATGATAGTCAATTTGTCCAACATAAGGAGGCGAGCAAAAAATACCTGTAATTTTTTGTTTTTTAAGAATTTTAGAAAACTCTGGGTTTTGTTTCTCTATTTTTTCAAAAATATTTACAGCTCTTGAGTCTCCAGTTAAAACAGAATAATGGACAGGTTTACGTAATCTGTTAAATTCTCTGATTCTACTTAGAGTATCAAGAGCATACCGGTTTAGCATGCTTGTTATAGAGAAAAGTGGTTTGCAGATTTTTTTGTGCTTATAGCAATAATAAGTCGTAAGTTGAGGTTCTTTAAGTGTTGCTAGGTCGCTATGTGTAGTTGCACGGCAGGATCTAATTGTTCTGCTCAGAATAAGCGCTAAGATTTTGCGAGTCTTAACATCCTTTTCTTGTTTTATTGTTTGGAATACATGGTCAATCTCACGGCGAACATTATCCATGAACCAAACATCGAGAAAGGAATCAGACTTGTCCTGCTTTAGTTTAATTAAATATTTTTTGAGTAATTTTTGATAAATAGGTAAAAATTCTTTCTCTTTTTCTGTGGCAAATTTATTTTCATCAAATATTCCTTGATTAATTTTGTATTTGAAGTCATACCCTGGAAAATTCACCGAGTTAAATTTGGAAAGTTCAGCTAGAAGTTCATTTTCAAAATCTTGAATTTTATTATCGTGCTCAAAAGAATCAAGCGAGACAGTTAATTTCTTAATTGCTTTTTGTAAGTATTCGTCATCGTAGTGGGTAGCCTTACAACTTGAAATCATGCAGTTAAACTCCGAGACATCTATGCCGATAGAATGAATACCCATCTCTAGTGATTGGATAATTGTTGTTCCTGAACCCAAGAATGGATCAAGAATAATATCGCAAGCTTTGAAATAAGCTTCCTTTTTAAAATCATCAGTGTGATTATCTATAAAATATTCAACAAGCTGCGGAATGTATTTGCCTTTATATGGGTGGAGTCGATGGACATGCTTTGTAGTATCTATTTCTCTTAAATTATCGAAAGAAAGAGCCCAATTTAAATCATCACCAAGATTTTTTTTCCAACTTACTTCGCGCTTACCGTTATATGAAGTGTAATACTTTTTTAAATCATTCAAATCAACCATAGTTGAGCCGTTCTCTCCATGTTTTTTTACCTTTCCATATTGGACAAGATAAGAAATATTTGTTGGCAAAACTTCTTTCTCAAGAAAGCTTGACGCCCATTTTGATGCTTCGGGGATTGTTACTAGAGACATAAATTATTATTTAAATGATAACATTTGCTTACAAAAAAGACTAAAAATCACTAATTGTCGCGACTATTTTTCCTTGAATCATAAAATCCTCTGTAAGAATAATTGGTTTGTGTTTTTTATTTTTAGATTTTGGTTTTAGTAATACGACATCTGTTCTTTTCTCAAATTCTTTAATTGTGGCGTCATCATCAATCAAAGCTACAACGGTGTCTCCATTTTCTGCTGTATTTTGTTGTCTCACTAATACCAAATCACCATCATTAATATTTTTTAGGTTCATTGAATCTCCGACCGCTCTAAGCAAAAAATATTTATGCGATGGTTTTGCTAGTTGAATAGAGACAGGGATCATTGTTTCTATGTTTTGTTCTGCTAAAAATGGTGCTCCACAGGGGGCGCTTCCCACAAGAGGGATGTCGACTGTTCGAGCGTGAGCATCACTTACTCGCAGATCTTTAATAAGTTTTATTTTCCCATCTTGTTTCGTGAGATAACCAGCATCAACAAGTTTGTCAATTATAAGCATTACAGAATAAGTAGATTTGTAACCCAATGTCTGCATGAGTTGGCGAGTCGAAGGAGCTGTTCCAAAGTGAACAACGGAGTTTCGGATGGCTTTCACAGTAGCCAATTCTTTTTTATTCAAGTCAACTTGTTTTGTATTGGTCATGGTGTACAATGGCGTACAAAGATTATAGCTCAGACCACTACAAACTGTCAAACACTACTAATCCACAGGACGCCAACGGTTCTAAAATTAAAATAAACAGTTGGGAAATACCAATTAAAATGCCTTATTTAAAAATTTGGAAGGACAAACAAAACATGTTCCGGCTTACCATGAGAGGAGCAAATAATGAAATTATTTTTACTACTGAGGGGTATGTTAATAAATCTACTGTAGTAAATGCTGTTCGTTTAATTAAGTTAACTAATGCGATGACTAGAGTGGTTGATCTTACTATGCCAAAAACTTTATTAGGGAATCGTTAATAAATTATATTATGAATACACCAAAATACATAAGAAATGCTGGTAAGCCATGGTCTCCTCAAGAAGAGAAGAAACTTACCAAATTAGCAAGGGAAAATACTCCAACAAGAGTGATTGGTTTAAAACTCGGTAGGCCTGTGGGTGGGGTGAGAGGAAAAGCTCAAGAATTAGAAGTTAGTTTGAGGCCGACAAATCAATCTTCGTATAATAGAAGAAAATAATATGACTAATTTTGCTCCCAAACTTGAAGATTCAAAAGATGGGCAACTATGGCAATTGATAAATCAATCAAGTCCCCACTATGGTTCACTGGCTTCTGACGAGTTAACTAGACGCACATTAATAAAACTGGAAGAAACAATCAAAACTTTCAACGAGCAATCCTCGAAACAAACAGATAAATTAGTAGGCCTCACTTGGTGGATTGTTGGTTTAACAGTAGCGATGCTTATTGGACTTATTATTCAAATAATTTTAGCTCTATAGAAAACATGAACTCAAATCCATTTCCAGAGTTAGAAAAGTCAGAATGGGATACTGCACACGAGAGTGCTGCTCCAAGTGGTATGAAAGGTCTCACGAGAGCTATGCAATTGATGACAACAGGGATCGCAAACACTAGAAGTCAAATAGGGACGCAGGTAAATTATCTAAATAAGCGAATAGAAGATTTAAACTCCAGATTAGATCAATTTAATAAATCTTCTGAGTTGTTAACTGAAAAGGCTCTCGGTTTAACCAAGTGGATAATGGTAGCAACGGTCATATCTGCTGGAGCTACGGCAATTTTAGCAGTAGACATTTTAGTACGCTGGTTTCAATAAAGATCAGAATTTTTAAGAAATAGCATAATCCACCATGTTCTGCCCTTTATCAGATTTCGGTTTCGGAATCTCAAACCATTCCGGATGAACTTTGTACATTGCCCTTAATTCTTGTATACTATTATCAATATCCTTGAATTTGAAACACTTTTTCGGTTCAAACTTCGGAACATCGCCTCCGCTAAACTATTAAACCCCTGCCATTGGCAGGGGTTTAATAGTAGTTAAACTAAATTTAAAATTCCTTACTTCTTTTTTCGGCGGACCAAGAAGTAATAAATTATATCTAATAAACCAATCGTGTTGATCACCAACAAGGCGATAAACCACCACTTGTCACCATGACGAGCGGCTTTCCACAAAGCCAAACCTTTCCAGACCAATGTCCAGATGATTAAAGCGACTAAAAAAGTAGTCGCGCCGACGGCGCCAAATAACGCCGAGATGCCCCAGACTTCTGGTGGCATTTTGTCCAACCACGCGGGGCCGGAACTAAGAGCTAATAAGTTTTCCATATGTTTTAATTATAACATTATGAAAATTGCTAACAATAAAAAATGTTGATATCTCAACTAAAAAACTTTTTACTCGACACCAACTTTTTAGGGTACGGATTTTTCGAAGCTTGAAAAATCCTGAAACGCTCGGCTCGACAGACTCGCGACCCCCTAAAAAGTTGTGTCTTCGACAAGTTTTTTAGTTGATTTTTTTAAAAAGACGAGCAGAATACAATCATATGCTTTTTATTATTGCTTTACTGACTTTGGTTTTTACTTTGCTTGGTGGTTGGTTGGCGTTACGTTTTAGTGATCGCTTGCATTTGGTCCTTGGTTTTTCGGCTGGGGCGGTGATCGCGGTAGCGTTTTTTGATTTATTGCCGGAGGCAATGGCACTCGGAGCTGTCTGGGGATCAGAAACCATTGCGATGATTGTTGGCATGAGTTTTGTCGCTTATCTTTTTCTCGATCGCTTTGTTTTTTTCCATCCGCACACTGAAGAATATTGTCACAATGAAAAACATCAGGCGCGCAGTTGGCTGTCGGCGATCACTTTATCGATCCATAGTTTTTTGGATGGTCTTTTGGTCGGCCTATCTTTTCAAGTCTCGACTACTATTGGTTTGGTCGTCACTTTGGCAGTTTTAGCGCATAAATTTTCCGATGGTTTGAGTTTGGTTGGTTTGACCCTTAAAAATGGCACTGATCGCCAAAAAGTCTGGGGCTGGTTGTGGTTGGATGCCATCGCGCCGGTCGTGGGGATCTTGGTGGCCGGGTTATTTTTTCTGTCTGAAACTTGGTTGGGGGCGGTGCTGGCGATTTTCTGTGGTTTCTTTTTATACCTCGGCGCTAGCGAATTGCTACCAGAAAGTCATCATGGTCACTCGACACGCTGGACGACGGTGGCCACTTTGGTGGGTTTCGGCCTGATTTTTATTTTGATAAAAATAATCGGCTCTTAGCTGTTTTTTTGCAGAAAACTGTAAATATCTTCTACCGCTTTGATCGCATCGCCGGTGGCGATGTTGTTTTGATGATACAGACCATTAGTGCTATCACCAGCCGACCAAATGCCGACGGTGGAAGTCGTCTGGTGCTGATGATCTATCATGATGGCGCCGGTCGGGGTCATATCGACCAGACCTTTGACTAAATCGGTATTGGGTTCAAAACCGATTTCCACAAAGACGCCGGTCACTGGTTGCTCGATCGTTTCGCCGGTCTGGCTTTTTTTATAAGTAATCTGATTAACAAATTGCTCGCCTTTGATGGCGATGATTTCCACATCAGACAAGGCTTTGAATTTAGGATTTTTGAGCAGGCTATCAATCGTAATTTGTTCGGCGCGAAAAGTTGGACCGCTTTCTAGTAAGGTCACAGATCGACAATAGGCGAGCAGTTGGCTGGCGGTGTTAAAACCAGCATTACCACCGCCGATGACCACGACGTCTTGGTCAGAAAAGAGTGGTCCGTCGCAGGAAGCACAATAGGTGACACCTTTTTGGTCAAATTCTTTAGCGCCAGCGATAGTTAATTTGCGTCGACGACCGCCAGTAGCGATCAAGATTGTTTTGGTGGTGTAGAGATTGTTTTGGTTGGTTTTTATTTCAAACCCGTCAGCAATTTTGGTAATCGCCACGGCCAAGTCGCCTTCTTTGATGGTCAAAATATCAGATTCGTAGGAACGAAGATGGTCTGTCAATTGTTTAGCCAAATCTTCACCACTGATTGACCGGACGCCGATCCAGTTTTGAATTTCTGGCGAAACGGCCGATTGACCCTGAAAAAAATCGGACATAATAATAGTTTTTAATTTTTTGCGAGCGGAATAAATGCCGGCAGAAACGCCAGCTGGACCGCCACCAATGATTGCGAGATCGTACATTAATTTATAATTTTTTACTAATAAAATGAGATACGAATATTACGCGATACTAATGATACGAATCTACATTTGTATCGCACTACTATTTTTTTGTCCGGCGTAGGAAAGCGGGAATGGATGACCAATCATCATCGGTGTCGGTAGTGTTCAGATCGTCGCTCTCTTCGATAATTCTGGGAGATTCCGGCGCGATTGCTCGTGGTCGGAAAAAAGATTCGCGATCGCGTTTGGGAGCGATGTCTTTTTCCTCGTCTTCTTTATTTTTCTGATCATTTTTTGTTTCGGTGGTCAGCCGATCGGCGTTGATAAACGTCGAGACGGTTTTTCTCCCACCTTCGGGGAAACCGCAAGCGATAACGGTAATTTTAACTTCATTTTTCTTTAATTTATTGTCCAAGATGGTGCCAAAAATAAGTATGTTTCGTACGTCGTATTGTTTGGGTTTTTGAAGCTCTTTTGGCTCAACATTATCGGTAGCGATGGCAATCGCAGGGAAGTCCGAGAGCAGATTCACGAGGAGGATTTGGAGGGGTAACATCGGGAGAAAGGGGATAAAGAGCGACGAAATCGCGACTGCATAAAAGTTTCCAAAATTGGAGGAAAGCGAACTCCGCAGATATTTGACGGTATTGGCGAAAATAGCGCGCCCCTCGCGGATGCCACCGATGATGACGTCCAAGCTTTTTTCAAGGAGGACAATATCGGCGGCTTCGCGCGCAATGTCGGAGGCTCCATCGACAACGATTGCGACATTGGATCTCTTGAGTGCGGGGGCATCATTGATGCCTTCGCCCAAGAATCCAACTCGGTATTTTTTTTGGAACATGCCGATGATTCGGTACTTTTCTTCGGGTGATACACGCGCAAAGACGTTCAGACGATCGAGCGCGGCAGTGCGATCGTCTTCGTTTAGAGCAAAGAGCTCACGCGCGGTCATGACCTCCTCGGGGTTTTTCGCGAGACCGACTTCGTACGCTACCGTACCAGCAACCTCGCGACTGTCTCCCGTGATGATCTTGATGCCAACTTTGAGCGCAACCGCATCCTGTATTGCTTTGCGCGCACTTACTTTGATGGGATCGACAAATGAGACACAACCGATGAACGTGAGACCTTCTTCGTCTTTGACGTCGTCATAGTCTACAGAAGAAAGATTCTTTGAAGCAACAGCGAGTGTTCGTCGCCCCTTGCGTCCCTCGTCCGCCATCCAAGAAAGGACATGCGCGCGCTCCTCAAGGGAGATGGAAACGGCATCCAAGAGGACCTCCGGCGCGCCGCGCACAATGAGCATCGTTTTCCCCTCGTGCGACAAGAGCGCGCTGTTTTTGCGCCGGACGGGGTCGAATGGAATATCGCGGATTTTTTCATATGCGGCAATACGAGTTTGATCCGTCGAAGACAACGCTTCCCAGAGTGCACGGTCAAACGGGTCGATGTGTTCATTTCGGTCGCGCATCGCAAGATAGGAACCCCCCATATTTGCGGCAAAAATAATTTCTTCGCGATTCTGACCGCAGGTTTCGGAAACTGTAAGTTTATTCTCTGTCAGTGTTCCTGTTTTGTCAGTGCAAAATATTTCCACGCTCCCGAGGTCTTCAATAGCGGAAAGACGCTTGACGACGACGTGATTTTTTGCGAGACGCCGCGCTCCGCGTGAGAGGGAAAATGTCATCACCACGGGGAGTGCTTCGGGTACGACACTGACGGCAAGGGCAATGGAAAAGATGGCGAGCCCAACGATATCAGTGCTGAAGCCCTTGAGGAGAATGTTTGCGACAAAGATGAACGCAAGAGTTATCAGTACGAGGTAGAGGATGAATTTGCTGAACTTCGCAAGCTCTTGTTCGAATTTACTCTCACGCTTGCCCTCAC
>Ga0076027_115_pt1 | contig 17816 bp, 16 predicted proteins | sample RifGroB1_FD_68104 | JGI IMG/M metagenome (GOLD analysis project Ga0076027, IMG submission 68104) | Parcubacteria bacterium GW2011_GWB1_42_9
CACTGATATTTCGGTCTATGTGAAGTTTGAATTAGTTGATCAACCTAAAACTTTTATTGTGGCATGGACGACTACGCCGTGGACTTTGCCGGGCAATGTCGCTTTGGCTGTTGGTTCGGAAATAAATTACTGTAAAATAAAAATTTTAGATGATTTTTTAATCGTAGCCAAGGACAGATTAAATGATGTTTTTAAGAATGAGAAGTTCGAAATTATTGGAGAATTAAAAGGCGCTGATTTAATTGGTAAAAAATATCTACCGGTTTTTGATTATTACTCGAAAGATGAGACTTTAAAAAATCGCGACAATGGTTGGCAGATTTATGGTGCTGATTTTGTCACGACTGAAGATGGTACGGGGGTCGTGCATATTGCCCCAGCTTTTGGGGAGGATGATATGAATTTAGGTCAGAAAGAAAATTTACCTTTTGTTCAACCTGTTGCTATGAACGGAACTTTTAAGCCAGAAATGGGGGATGGTTTGGCTGGTTTGTCGGTCAAACCAAAGGCTGAACCTCAAAAAACCGATATTGAAATTTTGAAATTATTGGCTGTTAAAGGCGCACTTTTGGCCAAAGAAAAAATTGTTCACTCCTATCCGCATTGTTGGCGCTGTGATACGCCACTGCTCAATTATGCGACTTCATCGTGGTTTGTAAAAGTGACGGCGATTAAAGATAAATTGGTGGCCGAAAACCGAACTGTCAATTGGGTGCCAGACAATATCAAAGAGGGTCGTTTCGGTAAATGGCTAGAGGGGGCACGTGATTGGGCGATTTCACGAACTCGGTATTGGGGCGCGCCTTTACCAGTCTGGCGGTGTGGTCAATGCCAAGAGAAAAAAGTTTTTGGTTCACTGGCAGAATTGCAACAAGCTGGTCAATCGGTTAAAAATAATTATTGGGTAATGCGTCATGGCCAAGCTGTTAGTAATCTCGATAATCGAATTAGTTTTAAAAATGAAAATAAAGATGGTTTGACGACCGAGGGCAAAAATCAAGTTATGGCAACGGCCAAGAAATTACAGACTGAAAAAATTGATCTGGTTATTTCTTCACCGTTCCGTCGAGCTAAAGAGACAGCGGAAATTTTAGCTCAAGAGTTGGGAGTGCCGATTGAGTTGGCCGACGGTTTAAGAGAAATAAATGTTGGAGTGTTGGACGGTCAAAGTTGGACCGCGTACGAAAAAGAATTACCAACCATAAAAGATAAAATTGAAAAAGCGCCTGATGGTGGAGAGACGGTGATGGCAATGAAGGCTCGCGTTATGGCCGTCTTGTTTGATTTGGAAGATAAATATCTTGGCAAAAATATCTTAATTGTCAGCCATGGTTTACCTTTACGGGCAATGGTTTTTTCTTCAGCTGGAATTGATAATAGAACTTTAGAAAAAGTCGGTTGGAAAGAAACCGGTATGAATAATGCCGAAGTTAGACCATTAAATTTTAAATCTTATCCCCACAACGCCAATTTTGATTTGGATTATCATCGACCATATATTGATGAAGTAAAAATGTCCTGCGCTTGTGGCGGAGACATGAAAAGAGTGCTGGATGTTTTTGATTGTTGGTTTGAATCCGGCTCGATGCCTTATGGTCAAAATCATTTTCTGGGTCAAGCTCAGCCGGAATTCAATCCTGAAACTGGCCTAGGTTTTCCAGCTGATTTTATCGCCGAGGGTCAAGATCAGACTCGAGGCTGGTTTTACACTTTGATTGTTTTGGGAGTCGGGCTGTTCGGCAAAAGCCCATTCAAAAATGTGGTCGTTAATGGCATGGTTCAAGCGGAAGATGGTCAAAAGATGTCCAAACATTTGAAAAATTATTCCGACCCACAGGAATTATTTGATAAATATGGCGCCGATGCGGTGCGACTCTATATGTTGTCATCGCCGGTGGTTCATGCGGAAGATCTTAATTTTTCGGAAAAGGGGGTGGGCGAGATTAGTCGCAAAATCATTGCCCGTCTGCTGAACGTGGTCAGTTTTTTGGAACTATATGGCAATGTAACTGGTGGCGAAATTAGCCTGCCTTCATCTCATCATGTTTTGGATCGTTGGATCATCTCGCGTTTAAATGAATTGATAGCCAAGGTAGAAAGTGAGTTGGAGCTTTATAAATTGGACCGAGTGATTTGGGCTCTCGATGGTTTTATTGATGATTTATCCAATTGGTACCTTCGTCGTTCGCGTGATCGTTTTCGCAGTGAAGAAACCTTGGTGAGAGAAGAGGCCAACAATACTTTATTGTTTGTTTTGATTGAGACCGCTAAAGTGTTGGCCCCTTTCGCGCCTTTTGTGGCCGAGGATATTTATTTGCGTCTAACTAAAAACCAATCAGCCGAGAGTGTTCATTTGACCACTTGGCCAACTAAAAAAGATTTTGACCAAGATTTGACGGAAAAAATGTCAGAAGTAAGAAAAATTGTGACCTTAGGTTTAGAGTTGCGGATGTCGGCGGGGATCAAGGTGCGACAACCATTAGCCAGTTTAACTTTGCGTGAAAATTTATTTGCCAGCCAAGAAGATTTACTCGACTTAATAAAAGATGAATTAAATATCAAAGAAATTATTTGTGATTCGACGCTCGCTGAACCTCTACAATTAGAAACGACGATAAGTTCTGATTTGCAGGCCGAAGGCTTGGTCCGCGAACTGATTCGTCTGATTCAAGATTGGCGCAAACAAAAAAAACTTGTTGCCGGAGATAAAATCAATGTCAAAATGTCTGTTGATAATCCCATCAAAGTTCTTGTTGAAAAGTATCTAAATGAAATTAAACAATCAGCCGGCTTGCTCGATATTGATTTCTCGACTTTAACCTCGGAGCAATCACTGATTGGTGAAATTGCCGATACGCCAATTTACTTAGAAATCTTTTCTAATGAGTAAATGTCCCATCGCCTTTATCATACCGAAGGTTTTATCTTACAATATCGACCACGTTCCGAAGACAGTAAAATGCTCTATCTTTTTACTCCGGATTTTGGTCTGATTGTCGTCGTGGCTCAAGGGGTGCGCAAAGAAACGTCTAAATTACGAGCCAATATCACCGATTTTTCCTATGGTCATTATTCTTTAGTCCGAGGTCGAGAATTTTGGCGTCTAGTCTCGGCGGAAAAATCGAATGATTTTTTCGGCTCACTTTCTTCAGTCGAAAAACGAGCAATTGTTGGCCATATTTTTCGTTTGCTCTTGATTTTGATTGAAGAGGAAGAGAGTCGAGAAATTTTTACCGAATTAAAAGAAGTTTTTGGTTGGTTGGCCAAATTGAAAGATCGAGATCTGATTTTAGCTGTTGAAAAAATGGCAGTTTTGCGACTGCTCCACCATCTTGGTTATTTGAAATCAGATCGTCAGCTTGACCGTTTTGTTTCCGAAAAAAATTGGTCAGTGACAGATTTGACTTTATTGGCCGAACCAAAGACTAGTCATTACGTCGTCCAATATTTAAATAAAACTCTAAAAGAACTTCATTGGTAGAGTAAGTAATGCTATAATTCAATTTATATGTCTTTACCTGAATCAGAAGAAAAAAGCGGATTAGGTGATTTGCAACATCGCTTGGAGCAGGGGACTTTGGCCAATGTGCGTCTCAAGCGTTCTCGCTTGAATCAAACTGAAACCAGTGGTGGCGAGGAGACTTGGTCGGGAGATTTGATTGAGGATTTTGGCGAAGATAGCAATTCTGCTTCTTGGCGCTTAATTAAAAAATTTTTAATCGGCGCGACCGCCTTCTTTTTGGTGGCAATTGTAGTGGCCGTGATCGTGATTTTAAACGGTTCGAACTTGATTTCCAATTCCAATATCGTTGTTGATGTTCGCGGACCAGTGAGTCTGAAGGCGGGGGAAGCGATTAATCTCCAGACTTCTATCATCAATCGCAATAAAACAGCCTTGGAGTCGGCTCGATTGTTGGTGGAATATCCGGCCGGAACTCGCTCAGCTGTTGACGCCACTTTGGATTTACGCCGAGAGGTTTTTGATTTAAAAAATATTCCGACGGGCGAGACGATTAATAAAACTCTTCAAGTTTTGGTTTTTGGGGGACAGGGTAGCCAACAAAAAATTAAATTAACGCTTGAATATCGTTTGGCCGAATCGAATAATGTTTTTTCCAAAAAAGTTGAATATGATTTTACGATCAGTGATTCTCCCGTCACTATGACCGCTAATTTACCTGACGAAATAAACGCCGGTCGCGAGTTTAGTTTTGATATTGATCTGGTTTCCAATTCACCAACGATTCTCAATGATTTAATTTTAGATATTTCTTTTCCACCCGGTTTTCAATTAAAAGATTCCAGTTTGGCTCCAACTTTGGATGGTCATATTTGGTCCCTGGGTGATATTACGGCGGGAGTGGAAAAAAAATTAACCGTAACTGGTGTTTTGACTGGTCAAGAAAATGAAAATAAAAGTTTTCGTATCGTGGTGGGGCCGTCTGTTGATGGTGACAATAGCCAATCTTTTTCTTATGGTGACATATTTAAAACCTTAGTCATTAAGAATCCTTTTATTGGCACAGAACTGTCATTGAATGGTCAAGCCGGCTCCGAAGTGATCTTGAAACCAAAAGATCTGGTCAAGGGAAAAATTGATTGGATCAATAATTTACCGGACAATATCAGTGATTTAGAGATGGAAATGTCTTTGGTGGGATCGGCGATCGATCGCCGATCGATCAAAGTAGAAAACGGTTTTTATCGTTCGCAAGACGACAAAATTATTTGGAATAAAAGTTTAGTCGAAAGTCTAGCAATGATTCGACCGGGAGAAACGGGTAGTGTTAGTTTTGATTTTTCGATGTTACCTCTATCGGCTCTGCGTGGCAATCTGTCACGTAATCCGCAAGTCGATCTGTCCCTTATTGTCAGCGGTCGAAGGATCAGTGAAGAAAATCAGTCCGATCAAGTGCGAACAGAACTCAAAAAGACTATTAAAATTTTGTCTGTTCCACAAATTGCTTCGCAACTTTCTTATACTACCGGTCCGTTTACCAACAGTGGCCCAGCTAGTCCGAGAGTCGAAGCTAAAACTACCTATACGGTGACTTGGTTGGCGATCAATCCTGCCAACGAAGTGCGAAATGTTAAAATCGTTGCTACCTTGCCGGTCTATATTGATTGGCAAAATGCTATCTATCCTCAAAATGAAAAAATAAGTTTTGACCCTTCCAGTCGACAAGTTTCGTGGGAGGTCGGTGTTTTACCAGCTGGCTTAGGTTTTGATTCACCGCCCCGAGAAGCTTCTTTTCAAATTGCTTTTACCCCCAGTTTGAGTCAAGTCGAAAGTCAGCCCGATCTTGTCTCGCTGGTCAGATTATTTGGCTTTGATTCTTTTGCCAATAAAGATGTTAGTGCCAATGCCGATAGTCTAAATACTGGCTCACTTGAAGAATTTCGGTCGTTGGTTGGCGCTGGTCTGGTTAAAGAGTAAGATAGAGTTTCTATGAAAAATTTCAAAATTCTCACTTTACCCAACGGGGTTAGAGTGTTGTTGGTGCCTCGACCGGAAAGTTATTCAGCCTTTTTCGCTGTGGCGGTAGGGGTTGGTGCTAATAAAGAAAAACCAGCAGAAGCTGGTCTGGCTCATTTTTTGGAACATCTACACTTTGATGGCACAGTTGGCCATCGCAATGCTATTGTTTTGCAAGAGGCTTTTGACTTGTTGGGGGCTGACAATAACGGCTATACCAATTATTTTTCCACGGTTTTTCATGCTTCGGCTTCCGCCGAAAAAATCCTCGCGACGGCCAAGTTGGTCAGCGAAACTTTTTTTGATTCCCTGTTTAAAAATACCGACATTGCCAAAGAGAAAAAAGTGGTAGGCGAGGAGGTCAAACGTTCTTGGGATAATCCGGATAATTTTTGTTTCTTTAAATTACGAGAATTGATGTATGGTCAGTTGCCGGCTGGCCGGCCGGTTTTAGGCGCCGAAGACACGATTAAAAATTTTAATCGCAAGCGATTGTTGGCCTTTAAAAAAGAAAAGTATCAACCAACAAACACGCTGATAATCGTGGCCGGTAATTTTAAACAGAAAGAAGTTTTAACTTTTATTAAACATAAATTTGGTGGTTGGGTAGGATCTGGTTTAGTTGTCGAAAAATCAAATGATAGTCCTTATGATCAAATAAAATTTTTACAACCCAAAATTGTTTGTTATCGCAAGGAAATCGATCAAATAAAATTGAGAATTGGTTTTCCTGCTCCTAAGATCGGCCAGACGGAAGAGTTTGCTACTGGTCTAATCTCGGCGATTTTGGCCGGAGGATTAAATTCTCGGCTTTATAAAATTTTGAGACATAAATTGGGTGCCGCCTATGGCGTATCGGCTTGGCATGATGCGCAAGCCGATTATGGTGCTTTTGTGATCGCCGGCGGTTTCGATGCTGGGAAAATTGAAATCGTGCTCAAAACTATTTTTGTGGAATTGCGCCGTTTGACTTGCGAGCTAGTTTCAGCCAAAGAGCTTAACTTGGTTAAAACCAAAATAATCAGTTGGTTGTTGCTGGGTCTGGAAACGCCAGAAGATTTAGCTAGTTTTTATGGTCGGCAAATTACTCTTGGTCAAATCCCAAAAACACCAGAAGAATTTTGTCGTTGCATCAGAGCTGTTTCGTCGGTTGAAATCAAAAAAACCGCTCAAGCTATCTTTAAAAAGGATGGACTCCACTTGGTTTTAGTTGGTCGGGGACTGAAAAAAGAAGTTTTTGCCAAATTGGTTGATTTATAGTAATATAAACTGATGTTTAATAGCTCTAGTGAAAAAAATAGTCACTTGAATATCTCTTGGACGGCTTTATGGAAGGTCGCTTTTATTGGCCTGTTGGTTTATTTGGCTTATTTTCTACGAGAAGTTATCCTCATTCTTTTAACCTCGATTGTTTTAGGTTCGGCCGTCCGACCTTTTTCTGGTTGGTTTGAAAAATATAAAATTCCGCGAGTTTTTGCGGTGTTATTGGTCTATATCATCGGTTTTAGCGTGGTTTTAGGTACTCTTTATTTTATGATTCCACCGGTTTTTGGCGATATTATGGATATTGCCAAAACTTTGCCGACCAAAATCAATTCATTTGTTCATACCAACGAGGCTTGGGGTCAAGTCAGTAATTTTTCCGGCGATTTTATTGACGATTTTTCTCTGACCGAATTAATCAATTCCAATGCTGGTTCTTATTTGCCAGCCGTTCCGTCCAACATCATGGAGCTCATTCGTTTTCTTTTCAATGGCATTTTCAGTTTTGTCATGATTGTGGTTATTTCTTTTTATATTGCTGTTCAGCGCAATGGCGTCGAAGAGTTCTTGCGTTTAGTGGTGCCGTTACGGAGTGAAGATTATGCTATTAATTTATGGAAAAGAGTCGAGGCCAAGATTGGTGGCTGGCTACAAGGTCAGATTCTTTTGGGGGCGATCATCGGCCCACTGGTCTTTTTAGGCCTAACTCTCTTAGGAGTCAAATATGCTTTGATTTTGGCTATTTTGGCGGCCGTTTTTGAATTGATTCCGTTTTTTGGTCCAGTCTTGTCGGCGGTACCGGCGGTGATTCTAGGTTTTTCCGCCGGCGTGCCGGTCGGCTTAATGACTATGGGTTTGTATGTGGTGGTGCAACAATTTGAAAATCACTTGATCTACCCTCTGGTTGTTCGTAAGATTATCGGTGTGCCACCGCTTTTGGTAGTCATTTCCATGATTGTTGGTGCCAAGTTGGCCGGTTTTTTGGGCATAATTTTAGCGGTGCCAATGGCCACTTTTCTGATGGAATTAGCCGGTGATATTGAAACTCGCAAGGGACTTTTCCGTCAACAAAATAGTCAGTTGGGGAATTAATGAAAGAGCGGACTTACATCACTACCACCTTACCTTATGTTAATGCCGAACCGCATATCGGTTTTGCGGTGGAAATTATTCGGGCGGATATTATTGCCCGCTATCGTCGGGCTTTAGGCGAAGAAGTTTTTTTTAATACTGGCACCGATGAGCATGGCCAGAAAATTTATCAAAAAGCACTTGAGCTAGGCTTGGAACCGCAGGCTTATGTGGATCAGTTGGCCGAGAAATTCAAGGCTATTTTAAAACCGCTTGGGATTAGTGAAGACATCAATTTCGTTCGTACTACTGATCCGGCTCATATTGCTTCGGCCCAGGCTTTTTGGCGGACTTGTGATCAAAATGGTTTTATTTACAAAAAAAATTACCAGACCAAGTATTGTATTGGTTGTGAGTTGGAAAAAACCGATTCCGAACTGGTCAACGGTAAATGCCCCGATCATCCGAATTTGGCCATCGAGTTACGCGACGAAGAAAATTATTTTTTCAAATTTCCCGCTTTTGGCGATAAACTTTTAGCTTTATATAAAGAGCGACCAGATTTTGTGATACCAGCTGAAAGACAAAAAGAAATCAAGGCTTTGGTGGAGAGAGGTTTGCAGGATTTCAGTATTTCTCGTTTGAAGACAAAAATGCCATGGGGGATTGCGGTGCCGACCGATCCGGAGCACGTCATGTATGTCTGGTTTGATGCCTTGGTTAACTACATTTCGGTGCTCAGTTGGCCTTGCCTCGCGAGAGCTGAAAGCGAAGGTGGGCCTAATGACCTAGATAATTTTAATCACTGGTGGCTGGAAACAGGTGGGGCGATTCAGTATTGTGGTAAAGACAATCTGCGCCAACAAACAGCGATGTGGCAGGCGATGTTGATGGCGGCTGGACTGTCGCCCTCGAAGCAAATAGTGATCGACGGTTTTATCACCAGTGGAGGCCAGAAGATGAGCAAGAGTTTGGGCAACGTTATCAATCCGCTCGAAGTAGTTGAAAAATATGACACTGACGCTCTGCGCTATTTTGTCGCGGGTGAATTGGCGATGTTTGAAGACAGCGACTTTACTTGGGAACGTTTTCACGAGGCCTATAACGCCAAGCTGGCCAATGGTTTAGGCAACTTAGTCAGTCGGGTGATGAAGATGGCGGAAAATTATTTAGCTGGTCCAGTCGAAATAACTAAAAAAGAATTTCCAGCCGATTATGTAAAATTTTTAAGTGAGTTTGAAATTGGCAAGGCGGTTGATATTGTTTGGCAGAAAATTTCTACTCTCGATTTAAAAATTCAACAAACTCAACCATTTAAATTGATCAAAGAAAATAAAGAGGAGGCAGTAAAAATTGTGACGGAATTAGTGCAGGGAGTAGGGGAAATTGCCAAAATGCTCGAACCGATTATGTCGACGACAGCGGAAAAAATAAATCAGGCCATTGCCAACAATAAAATGCCCGCACCTTTGTTTGTAAGGAAGGATTAGGTATCACTCCAAATCATTTTATTTTTGCTAAATAAATAACAAAAATAAACCTACCCAAACCGTTTTTTGACTATTGACAAGTTGATAAAATAGGTATATAATATAAGACAGATTGAAGCTGGCTGGATTTTGGGGTGTTCCCAGACATCTGCCCGGCATAATTGAAAAAAGGAAATGGAGGAATTGCTCTATGTTTGCGAAACGCAAAAAAGAGAGGGTCCTACCCGAACCACAACAAGTGGGCGAGGTGCTCACTATGGTGATGGGGAAGGTTAGCAAGGGACTCAAGTCGCTCAACGGCGAGACGGCCAAGTATTGGTCGGGTCATGCTGACGACAAGAAACTGCACGGAGCTATCAATGCTTTGTGCCAGATATTGTTGCGACAGAACTTGGTTACCGAAGCCATCAACCCACAACTCGCCGACTGGCTCCAGTTTTACCGTGAGGTTTTCGACCTCGAGTGGGATCCGGCCGACATCAATTTGCCAGCCGAGCGTTTTGGCTTCGGTTGGTTGGTCGTAGTCGCCAAAGGTCTGACCCGCAATGCCGTCTTCGGCCTGTGTTATAAGCGGTTCAATGGCAAGGTCTGGCGGTTTTACGACGATCTGAATAAGGCCGTCACCCACAATGACCGCGAGCCAATCGAGACCTACGCCATTCGCGTCCGCGATTGCGTCGAAGCCGACGAATGTCATAAGGGCAAATCGGCCAACACTGCGACAGGGGCGGGCATCAAGGGGATGACCAATCTCGAGCGGATGCTTCTCGAGCTCTGGTATCATTGGAAGACCAATGACCACCTCGACAAAAAGAACCTGACGATCTGCTCGGGTTCGCGCTATGCCGATGGCTTCGTGCCGTACGCCCGCTGGTACGGCGGCAAGTTCTACGTGTGCTACGTCCTTCCTGATCATGCCTTCGACGATTGGCGCGTTCGCGAGACAGTTTCCTGATTTCCGTACCCTTGTTACTTTATCCTTTTACCCTTTGCGAGCCCTGGTCTTTGACCATGGCTCGTTCTTTTTCTATACTAAATTTGGCTAATACAACCGGTCTGCCGTAAGCAGATAGCGGTTTGCCGTTATAAAAAGGAAACTGCTTAGCCAACTCTTGCGGGCGAGTGGTCCCAAACCAAGTAGATCTAGATCGGAAACACAAAAAGCTTTGGCAAAGGCTTTTGGAGATAAGGATGGAGTTGGTTAATAATTTCGCGCTATGCCGATGGCAACGTGCCGAACGCCAACTGGAACGACGACAAGTTCAACGTGAGCAACGTCAATCCTGATAATGCCAACGACAATTGGCGCGTTCGCGAGAAGTTTTTACCACTAAAAGCCGTTAATTACGGCTTTTTTGGTCCAGATATTTAAGCCAGCCTGTCGTCATCTTTGAAATGGTCTGTAATCGAGTTTCCAGTTCTAGGTATTTAGCCTGTTCAATAATTTTTAAATTCCAACCTAAACGAGCCAATCTTTTTATGATTTCAATTTTTATTTGTAATTTGTCTAAAATAAAAGATTTATTTTGAGATTTGGTAAAGGTCGCTTCTAAACTTAACTCCAAACAAGCTAGGCAATAATTTTCAATTCTAGCCAGTAAGCCGAACCGGTCGCGTTTGGGAATTTTTTTGCCAAATTGATAAATTTCACTGTACAATCTAGTAATATGTTCGACGATGGGAATAGAAATTTGCTGGGGGGGGGGGGGCTTACTAGTGAAATTAGACATGATATTTTTGATTTTAAACAAATAATTTCGCTTAATAATCTATTTAGCGCTTGGCGTGAGTTTAAACGAAATAAAAGTAAAAGACAAGATGTAAGATTATTTGGGTTTAGTTTGGAAGATAATTTATTTGCTTTGCGTGAAGAATTACAAAATGAAACTTACCAACCATCGAAATATACTTCTTTTTATATTCAAGATCCCAAGTTAAGAAACATTCACAAAGCGATAATTAAAGATCGTATTGTTCATCAGTCGATTTTTCGGCTGATTTATTATATTTTTGATCGGCATTTCATTTTTGATTCTTATTCTTGTCGGTTCAATAAGGGGACGCACAAAGGAGTGGATAGATTGGAAAAATTTATTCACGCGTACAACTTATGTCTTGAAATGTGATGTTAAAAAATTTTTTGATTCGATTGATCAAAAAATTTTATTTAGTTTAATCAAGAAAGAAATTAAAGATGAGCGAACCCTTAATTTGGTTAAAGTAATCATCAGCAGTTTCTCGAAAGAGGAGGGCAAGGGATTGCCATTAGGTAATGTTACTAGTCAATTATTCGCCAACATCTATTTGAACGAGCTGGATCAATTTGTCAAACATCGATTAAAGCAAAAATATTATTTGCGTTATTGCGATGATTTTGTGATCGTGGCTCGACAGATAGAAGATTTAAGTAAACTTATTAGGCCAATTAACGAATTTCTAAATAATCAGCTTAAATTATTCTTACATCCTGATAAAATTAGCATTAGCAAAGTAACGCAGGGTATCGATTTTCTCGGCTATGTAATTTTGCCACATTATCGGGTGCTTCGAACCAAGACCAAGAGGCGAATGTTAGCCAAAATAAATTCTCGCAATCTGACCTCTTATTTAGGTGTTCTAGATCATTGTCGAGGATATCGACTAAGCCAAAAAATAAAACAGGTTGTGTGTTCTATCCTTCCAAAGGGATAGGACACACAACACCGGGGCTGTTTTTTTGGAATAGGAATGGTCCCACTGACCATTCAAAACACGTCTCGTGTTTGAATACCTCGCGATAGAACTGCGGTGTATTCAAACATCGCACTCCAATAAAAGCTATTTCACTATCTTCCAGCGACCTTGACATACCACCTAAAGGGGTGTATAATTGTAAACAGATTGTCGGGTAAAGCAGGGTGTTCCTGTAAAGCCCAAAAACCAAAGAAAAGAAAGGGTAAAGCCATGTTGAAGAATGGTAAAGCTCCAAAACGAGTTGATGTGGAGGAAATCAGTGGCGGACAAATGGGGGCGTTACTCGCCGGAGTGGCCATTGAGATTCCCCGCCGGGGTGATCCCGGAACGGTTAAGGCGATGATTGCCAATACAAAGAAGATGAGGCCGATTCTTCGCCGGTTGGTTGTGCCAGAAGACAAGGTTGTTCTGGTGGGTGAGAAAGCGCTTCGCGCCTGGCACTCTGGCTGGTCTCGGTTCTGGCGCTCTTTCGGGTATCGCTATGACCACGAGGCGTTGATTCTGCCCGAATACCGCGATGGTTTCGGCTGGAGCATCGTGGTCCCACCCATGGCTGAGTGGTCCACTAGCCGACTCTTACATGAAGTCTGTGGTCGGATGTTCCCAACCTGGCAGGCTTACGACGATGGCCAACTCGACAAGATCGTCTCGGCAGATGTCCATGTGGTGCTGGCGCGCGATACTGTCGAAGCCGACGAGATCCACAAAAACAAATCGACGAAGACGGTCGAAGCCGAGAACATCTCGGCTATCACCATTCGTCAGCGCGAGGTCTTGGAGGCTCGCTACTTTTTCGAAACGGGCGAGCACTTGGACATCGCCAACACCACCATTTGTGCCGGTTCGCGCTATGCCGATGGTTTCGTGCCGCGCGCCTACTGGCGCGACGACGAGTTCGACGTGAGCTGCGTCGCTCCTGCCTTTGCTTACGGCAGTTGGCGCGTTCGTGAGACAGTTTTCTGACCCTTGTTCCTTTTATCTTGTACCCTTGTGTTCATTCCGGGCCGACAGAAACTTTCGTTTCTGTCGGCCCGTTTGCTTTTGCAAAAAGGTTTTGTTTCCGTGCATTTTTTTGTTATTGTTCTGATTAAGTAGTTATTTAATTTTTTGTATTTTTACTAAAAACTAACAGCCATAACCTAAAAACTTTTTATGATTTTTAAATATTTTGACGCGCATACCCATCTCAATATTCGATTTGCTGATGACTGGCAAGAAGCGGGGAGGCGAGCCCTCGAAGCTGGGGTAGCTTTTGTTAACGTGGGGGCAGATATAAAGAGTTCGGTCTTGGCCGTGGAACAGGCCAAGACTTTAGGCGATGGAGTGTGGGCAACGGTTGGTATTCATCCAACCGAAGATAGCGCTGATTTTTCCGTCATTGAAAAATTAGCCACTGATGAGAAAGTGGTCGCGATTGGAGAATGCGGTTTAGAATATTTTCGTCTGAAAAATGAGGAAATTAAAGAAAAACCCGACTCCGCTAAAAGCTCCGTCGTGGCGAAGCAAAAAGAATTATTTAAAAAACATATTGAGTTGGCTCTAAAAGTGGGGAAGCCATTAATGATTCACTGTCGTCCCGCCTCCACTAGAAGTTTCGGCGAGGCGAAGGATGCTTATGAAGATACTTGGGAAATTTTGAAAAGTTATAAAGATAAATTTGACAACAAATTGCAATTTAATATGCATTTTTTTGCCGGCGATTGGTCAACAGCGCAAAAATTTCTGGACTTAGGTGGCTACTTATCCTTCACGGGAGTAATCACTTTTACTGATCAGTACGATGAGGTGATTAAAAAAATGCCTCTCGATCGATTAATGGCTGAGACTGACGCCCCCTTTGTCACGCCGAAGGTTGATCCGAAGGCGGATTTTGTGGCACCTGTACCACATCGGGGAGAGCGGAATGAGCCAGCTTTTGTACAATTTGTGGCCGAAAGAATCGCCGAGTTGCGGAGTGAACCAGGGGAGGAGGTTTTGATGGCTTTGGTTCAAAATGCCAAGAATTTCTTTAGATTGTGAGTGTTTTCCTGCACACCAATTAGGTCATCGCGTCTCTGTTTTTAAAAAGAATGGATTCATATCTATATTTATCAATATAAATTGCTTGAATTAGGCCAGATTATTTTTGACGCAAAAAACAATGACCTGATTGGTGTGCAGGTTTGACTTACGCCTTTTTTATGCTAGGATTATGGCCATGGAAAATGAAGAAATGACTGTTGGTTCGGAAACCAATCTCTATGAGATTGGCTATTTGCTTAGCCCTTTGGTACCGATCGAGGAGGTAGCTAGTGCTATCGATAAGACTTTTCGGATGCCGATCGAATCTTTGGGGGGCGAGGTAGCCAGCCAATTAATGCCCTTTTTGCGTCCTTTGGCTTACGCCGTGGTTAAATCTGTCGGTAGCAAACGCAGTTCCTACAAAGACGCCTATTTTGGTGCTATGCGTTTTGATTTGAAAGCTGATCAAGTTGAAGCTTTGAATAAAATGATTGAAAAAAGCGAGTTGGTTTTGCGCTATATTTTGATTCGTTTGCCAAAAAACGCCGACCGCGTCATCACTACTGGTTATCGTAAGCCGGTGATTCGTCGCGAACATTCGCTTGAAAAAATTATCAAAGACGAAGTGGTCGCGGAAAAAGGCGAAATGAATGAAGAACAGATTGATAAAGAAATTGAAGGTTTATTGGAAGAGAAAGTAGTGGCTTAATTTACATGTATCCCGTTAGAAGCTCAAACAATAAATAATAATAAATTTTAAAAACTATGGCCGATATTTTATCCAACAACAATAATACCAGCTACACTAGCTTCTAACGGGATGTATTTAAACAAGGCAATAATTTATGGTAACTTGACCCGCGATCCAGAGCGACGGTCTTTGCCATCTGGCGCTTCGGTGGTTAATTTTTCCGTCGCTACTTCGCGAGTATGGAAAGATAAAAGTGGCGTCAAACAAGAAGATACCCAATATCACAACATTGTGGCTTTTGCCCAATTAGCCGATCTGATTTCTCAATATTTACACAAAGGTTCTGGGGTGTTGGTGGAAGGCCGAATGCAAACTCGTAGTTGGGATAGTCCGGAAGGCAAAAAATATCGTACCGAAATTGTGGCCGATGCCATCCAATTTGGCCCGAAGCGTGAAGGGGGAGCCACGACCGGTAGTTACGAGTCAAAAGCGACGAGCACTAGTCAGCCGGCTGAACAACCAAGCGCTCCACTCGATACTATTCAATATCCAGAAGAAGATATTAATCCAGATGATATTCCCTTTTAATAATTGTTAAAACAGACAAAGATATGAAGCAATGCCAATTTTGTACCAATAACACCAAAGATATTGATTATAAAGATACCGAAATCTTGAAAGGTTATCTTGATTCTCATGCTCGGATTACTAAACATCGTCGCACGTCGGTCTGTTCTCGTCATCAACGCAAATTGTCCCTAGCGATCAAACGCGCCCGATTTTTGGCTCTACTGCCGTTTACTATTGGCTAACCAAAAACCGCCCGGAGGGGCGGTTTTTCTTATGGATTTTTTAAACCCTCTCGGTGTATTCTCCGGTTTCAGTATTGATGCGAATGGTATCACCTTCGTTAATAAACATTGGCACATTAACAGTGGCCCCAGTCTCGACGGTGACTAATTTGACTCCGCCTTGAACAGTATTACCTCTGACGGCCGGAGGAGCATCTTTGACTTTCAATTCCACTTTGATTGGCACCCGAACTCCCAGGATGCGATCGCCAAATTGCAAAACATCTACCAAGGAATTTTGTTTGACGAATTTGATCTGGTCGCCGACCGTGTCTGAATCGAAAGAAAAGCGCTGGCTGGGATTTTTTTCTTCGCAGAACCAGTATTGATCGCGATTTTCATACAGGTATTTTACTTTGCGGGTATCGATTTCGGCTTCATCAACTTTTTCACTTTGGTGGAAAGAAATTTCCATTACTTTGCCGGTAAAAAGATTGCGCAGTTTAGTAGCGTTGACTGGCTTGCGCTGTTGTTTACGGAAAACATGAGAATCGAGCACTTCAAACGGCTCGCCCTCATAAACAATAAATTTCCGCGGTTTGATTTCGTTGTATTCAAGCATAGTAAAAACATCCTAACTGAAAATTAGTAAAAAAGCAAAACATCACCCAAATTTCGACTCTGTCGAAATTTGGGTGATGTTTTAAAAATTATTCTCCAATTTTACCTTTGATTTGGTCAGTCACTTTTTCTTTTATTTCCGGATTGTCGCGGAGGAAAGTGCGAGCGGCATCGTAACCTTTGCCCAATTTAATATCACCAAAAGAATAGGAGGCACCAGCTTTGGTGATGATGCCATTTTTTTCACCCAGAGCAATTAGTTCGCCTTCCGGTGAAATGCCCTCGTTGTACAAAATATCAAATTCGGCTTGTTTGAAAGGAGCGGCGACTTTATTTTTAACTACCTTGACTCGGACTCGGCCGCCGACAATATCTTCACCTTTTTTAATTTGGGCAATTCGTCGAACATCCAACCGAACCGATGAGAAAAATTTCAAGGCCTTGCCACCCGGAGTGGTCTCCGGATTGCCAAACATCACTCCGATTTGCATCCGGATTTGGTTGATGAAAATAACTACGGTTTTACTTCGAGCGACAATGGCGGTCATTTTGCGCAGAGCTTGAGACATCATTCGGGCTTGTTTACCGACATGATAATCACCGACATCACCCTCGATTTCGTCCTTTGGGGTCAGGGCTGCGACCGAATCAATGACTACGACATCAATTTTACCAGTACGAACTAGGCTTTCGGCAATGTCGAGAGCTTGCTCGCCATAATCAGGTTGCGACAAAAGTAATTCTTCGATTTTAACGCCTAATTTTTTACAATATTCTGGATCGAGGGCATGTTCAGCATCAACAAAAGCGCAAATCCCGCCTTTCTTTTGAGCTTCGGCCACAATGTGGAGAGCGAGAGTAGTTTTACCAGAAGACTCTGGTCCAAAAATTTCGATTACTCGTCCGCGGGGAACACCGTTGACCCCGAGGGCCATATCTAAACCGATCGAGCCAGTCGAAATCGCATCGACCCCCACTTTTGGCCGATCGCCCAACTTCATAATGGCTTCGTCGCCAAAACGACTTTGAATGGATTTAATGGTGTCGAGAATACTGGAACGATCACCACCCACTGGATGAGATTTTTCTTTTTTAGCCATACTATTTTTTATTAAAATTAAATCGAAATAACCCTCATTGCAGGACTAACTCGACATATTTGTTAATCTTTCGACCGAAGCTGTCCTCGGCCTTGAACTCAAGTATATTATAGCCGGGAGCGAGGAGCAAAGATTCACTAATCACTCCTTGATCGTCGGTAAAAATCTTGCGATCGTTTAAATAGAGTTTGGCGATGCGATCGGCTCGACCATGGATCGTTACTAAAGGGGTGCGGTAAGTGGAACCGGAAACAGGAGAGGTGATAGTGATTTGCGGTCCTAAAAAAATATTTTTCAGTTTCAGTCCGGCATAAAAAATAATCAAGATAAACAAGCCGGCCATGGCGAGGGTTTTTATTTTTTGTCGCGAATAGACGTCAGCGATCATTTTTAGAAACCGGTTTGACTATCGACATTTTCCACTGTTTCGGTTGGTCGATTGGTATAAATCTCTCGAGCCTTGGCGCCATCGCCGGGACCAATCACCCCTCTTTCTTCTAACATGTCGAGGAGGCGAGCCGCTCGAGCATAGCCGACTTTGAGTTTGCGTTGGAGATAGGAGGCGGAAGCTTTGCCGGC
>Ga0076027_111_pt1 | contig 15132 bp, 15 predicted proteins | sample RifGroB1_FD_68104 | JGI IMG/M metagenome (GOLD analysis project Ga0076027, IMG submission 68104) | Parcubacteria bacterium GW2011_GWB1_42_9
CCATTAATGATAATAATTTGTTGTTTCATTTACTTCATTGCAATCGTCATCCAAAACACTTAAAATCAGTTGAGCAGATTTATAAGTTCCGCTTGGAAGATCGTTTATATATTTGAATTTTTTATACGAGTCTTTCCACGAGCTCGCCATTAGATTATTTAGGCCTGTACGCAATCCAAAAATAATTCTGTCAGCTTGTTTCGGCGAAAGCCCTGAATGTTCCAATCTTTCACTCGAAAATCTTATGTGATAAGTCAACAGTCCGAGCTCGTGTTCAATCATGCGAACTGCGGCATGGCGTATATTGCCATTTTTATGTTGGAGTAGTTGAAACAGCCAAGGGAAAAGGAGGTCTGGCTTGCCTTCCTGGTCGTGCAAAAAATATATAACTGATATAGCCCCAACGAAATTTTCTTGTCGCCAGTCATCAGAAATTTTGGTATACTCACCAGGCGCATTTCGGATAATCTTTTGAATTTCTTTAAATTCATTCTTGCCATTACTGCGAGAACTATACAAAAACTTTCTCACTTGTCGCGCGGCTTTAAAACTTTGATATTTATCGGCTATCAAAATGGTTTTGAATAATCCTGCAAATGTCATTTTTATTGCATTGGGTGTTTTCTTCTCCATATTAGTTAGATTCCAGGGTTATTACTCAAAAACTCAGACGAAACCGATACTTTTCGGTCTCTCGATATACGAACTATGCTCAACTCAGCTACCCGTGCTAGGATGATTGAAAGACTGTACTGTGGACAACTAGTACACTGGCATGCTATACTTTATATACAGTATTGGAAAGGGGCGTCGACCGTTAGGACGATAGCCCTTTTTCGTTTTATTTATTATTTTGAACTATTTTCAGATGATCTGTTCTGTCTATAAAAATGTTGAAATTGTGATTTCTAAACCCATTAAGAAATGAGTCTGTCCCTAGTTTTCCTTTCAGATAATCGACGATTTCCAGTTTATATTTTGATCCATCAACAAGCTTTTTGGAAAATTTGATATCATAAGTTACTGCACCTATCAAAAGATCTACAATCTGTAGCAAATCATTTGATTTTGAATCAAATCTACACACACCAGCCAATGCGAGGCGTTTTTTATATTGGTTGAATTTTTTCTTCACTTCAACTTCAAACCGGATATCTTTCGGAGTAGTCACATAATCAGCAATAAGAACGATGATTTCTTGTTCCGACAAGGCCGCATCTAAAAGTTTAAGTGATATTTGCTCGTATGCTAGCCATGGATCCTGATCAAATCTTTTTAGGTAATAATCGCTCTTGGTGCTTATAGAATAGGAATAAAAACCAATGCTTCGAGTCTCTAAAAGCGCATCAATTGCTATTTTGGCAAAGCTGATATTGTTTTTTGACAGCTTGTTAAACTTAATCTCGTCGTAAAATCTTATTTTGCTCCGCTCGTAGAAAATTTTGCTTTGTAGATAGTACGGCTGACTCATTTTCAATATCCCAACAGTAAAATATTGATCTTTTTGATCGCTTAATGTGCCCGTTTCATCCAAGAAACAGAACTTGGTCAAAATTTTGTCAAAGTCAGCTAGTTTAAGATCTTCTGTTTTTATTTTTTTTGTTTAATTTGAAAAACATATTTGCTACCGGGCTAGGGATCGAACCTAGAGTCTTCAGGGCCAGAACCTGACGTGTTACCAATTACACTACCCGGTAATGGAAGCAATCGTACAATAAAAACCCGCAATTGGCTAGATTCTTAGAAATTTGCGGATTGCGATAAAAGACGAAAACATCCCTAAAACAATGCCAACAAAAACTGTAAGTAGAAATACGGGGATAAAGTTTCCGAAAAAGTATCCGATCAGTGATACGCCAGGCATCACAAGCGCAATCTTCGGAGATACAGCACTGGCACCGATGTACCATATAATAATTGCAAGAACTGCGGCAAAAATGCCATATAATGCGCCTTCCACAAGATATGGTGCGCGAATATACCAGTTTGATCCTCCAACGAGACGCATGATTTCAATCTCGTGTTTTTGATTTATTATCGTGAGACGAATCGTATTAAACGCTACAAGCACCGCGATGACTGCCAACAATAATGTATTGAGCGCGCCCCAATCGCGCACCGTACTAGAAATGCGTTGTATGCGACCAATAAGCGCTTCATTTTCGTAATAATTAATCTTGTCCATCAGTGGACGGAGCTTGTGCGTCTCCAAAAAGCTCACGATAGTCGCATATTGCCCAGGATCGCTTGCTTTTATATTCAGCGATGCCTGAAGTGGATTATCTTGCAATTCAGCGAGAGATTCTTGAATAAGTGTGTCTTGCGCGTGCCGCTCGCGAAACTCCGCAAGCGCGGCTTCACGCGTTACGACAAAAACACTTGCAACGGTATTTAATTTTTCAAGATCGCGCTTGATTGTCTGAATATCCTGATCAGTCGCATTTGTTTTCATATAAACGCTTACATCAACTTTAGATTCCAGTGCGTCAACCAAAACACCGCTGAAAAAGTTTACGGCAATCAGACCGAGCATAAGCAAAAGCACAAGCGCCAAAACGCCGGTGGTACCGAATGTTACATAAGAATTACGGCGGAAATTATTCCATCCGGCTTGTATCACTCGTCCAAGTTTTTCTTTTAGCATGGCTATATGGCTATATTATGTATCTTCCGTTCTCAAGCTGATCGCGTACTATTTGTCCGCCATCCATTGTAACAACACGGCGACTAATTGAATCAACTATGTCTTTATTGTGCGTTACGAGCACAACAGTCGTGCCAAGCTCGTTAATTTTCAAAAGCAATTGTATCACATCGTGGCCGTTCATAATGTCCAAATTACCTGTAGGCTCGTCGGCTAAAATAATACGAGGGCGATGAATCAGCGCGCGTGCGATAGCAAGTCGCTGTTTGCCTCCGCCAGAAAGCTGATGCGGAAAACTATTTAATTTGTCCCCCAGCCCAACAAGATCAAGTGCCTTTGGGACATCTTCATTTATTTTGCTTGCTGGCGCACCAATCACTTCTAAGGCAAACGCCACATTCTCAAATGCGGTTCGGCTCGGAAGTAATTTAAAATCCTGGAAAATAGTCCCGATTTTTCTGCGCAATAGTGGGATGTCCGCTCTTGAGAGTTTTGCAATTTCAACTCCGTCAATCATGACAGACCCGTCTGTTGGCTTTAATTCTCTGGTAAGCAAACGCAAAAGAGTGCTCTTACCCGCACCAGCAGGTCCGACAATGGAAACAAATTCTCCATCTTTTATTTGGAGATTAATCCCTTGCAGAGCCATAAAATTATCCTCGTAAACCGTTGAAACATTTGCTAGTTCAATCATGTTTTATTTTAAGAAGTGATAAATTTGGATAAATCCCCATCAAGCACCTTATCTGGTTGAGATGATTTCACGCCAGTACGATGATCTTTTACCATCTGATACGGATGAAGTACATAACTTCTAATCTGACTTCCCCAATCCACAGAGCCAGATTTTAGCTCGGGTTTTAATTGAGAAAGCTCGGACACTTTCTCTTGTTCCATTAAAACGGCGAGTCTAGAGGCAAGCAATTGTATCGCTTTTTCTTTATTTTGGCTCTGTGACCTTTCTGTCTGCGCAGATACGACCATTCCTGTCGGCTTGTGTCTGACACGAACCGCCGTTTCTACTTTGTTTACATTCTGCCCGCCTTTCCCCGATGACCTGAATGTTGCTATCTCCAAGTCTTCGGAATTTATCTTAAATGCATCCACTTTAATCTCCGGCATCATCTGAACCAGAGCAAATGATGTATGGCGAAGATTTTTTGCGGAAAACGGACTAATCCGCACAAGACGATGCACTCCAGACTCCCCTTTAAGAATATCATACACGCCAGTGCCGGTCACCTCACAAGAAACGCTTTTGACACCATGTTGTTCTCCAAGCGACTGATCAAGCACCGTAAAATTCCATCCGCGATTTGAAGAATATCTTTCGTACATGCGCAAAAGCATTCCAGCCCAATCTTGCGCGTCAACACCCCCCGCTCCAGCGAAGATTGATAGAATTGCTTTATTAGGTTCGTAGGTAAACATCTGGAGCCGACCCGGGGACTTGAACCCCGAACCTATGGTTTACGATACCATTGCTCTACCGTTGAGCTAGGTCGGCGATAGTCCATTTTATCGGAAAATATGGAAAATGGAAGAGTTGGTTTGACGGGCAATAATTTATATGGTACAAGTATAAATCTCGCGGAGGCAAGAAGTGAAGAGAGAAAATCTGGATCCAAGACTGTTTCTTGGATTGCTGTTCCTTGTTTTCGTTTTGTCGGTCTGGGGGTTGCCACTCCTACTTAAATCGTTGCGTTAGCGTTTCGTATGCCCCGCCTCGGCGGGGCTGTTTTTTTGAATAGTTGCCCCCAAGTTACAAATCAAAAATAAAAGGTAATTTTCTTAACTTCGCTTCTTAATTTATCCTTCACTTCTTCAAAGGCAACATCATTGTTATTTTTGAATAGTATCTTCTCCATGGTTATATCTTCAAAATAAACAATGCTTTTTAAGATTAAATTTCTTTCCAATTCCGGATATTTTATATGAGCATCTTCCAATAAATCTGAAAGAGAAACGCGCTTTAAAATAAAATGGAGATCAATGTAATCCTTGTTGCTTGCCCTTCCCGTAATGGCAGACAACTTCATACAGCCAATGTCTTCTATTGATGCTAAAAATAAATTCTCATTATTTATCGTCTCTTTGATAAGCTTGTATTTATATCCAAAAAAACTAATTTTTATAGTTGCATCAACTAGGACAGTCAAAGTATTGTACTCTTCTTGAATTTTAAGCAGTATATGCTCTTTAAAAATCTCTCTTAAGTGCTCAAATAATTCTTTAGTATTTATGTCTCTCTCGCTAAAAAAATCAAAATCAACACTATCCCTGTGTCCTATCTGTATGGCAAGAGCAGTTCCGCCACCAAGATAGAAGTCTTTTTTAAATCCTTCAAAAAGTGGCAGTATATTAATTCTTTTTTCATCTAAAATATTGTAAAACATATCTATTTCAAGGATCTAGAAATTGTTTTTTCAGACTTAATATCAAAGAGGAGCGACCAAAAAGCCATAGATTTATTATTCCATTCTCCGGGCAATGGATTAATCAAACAACTTTTTATTTCTTCCTTTGTGTATGTGTCAAAAATCCAATTCGTAGCCTCACTTGTGCCCAAATTTAGCACATTAGTTATGATGCGTTTTTTGTCTCGTGATAAGTCCATAACACTGACATCATAAGACCACAAAAATGGTCGCACAAATTGGGGGATCATGTTTATATTATAGCATAAATCAAATCATAGAGCCATCTCGGCGGGGCTACTTTTTTGAGAGGGATTAATCTGACTAACGAAATGTTTTGAGCAGTTTGAGATATTTCTCAAGTTTTTCTTTAAAGTATTTCTCTTCAGGATGTAGTTTGCGGTGTTGTTTAATTTTCTTAAAGAGGATTAATTCTTTTTGGAGATCGTCATAAAGTATTTTAATCTCAAATTGCGCTTTTTGATTGCTTCGGAGCAGTCGTTTATTAAGTTTGTATTCCCCAACAATATAAGCAGTTCTTTGTGCCTTCATTATCAGGAATGGGATGGCTCTTCTTGCCAGCCAGTAGATCAGGGCCGCTCCAAATGCACCAACAATTACCGATTGCCAGCCATTGGCCACAAGATTTATTAAGCCATTAAAGCCGCGTGAAATTGCATCGGAAACCCATCCGACAAATTGAGCGTAGAACGGTTTATTGTCCGTAACCTCTATCGCAATGTCGCTGGAAGCGTCCGAGACCATGCCTCGTTCGTCTTTGCCGTAGATTTGAATGTTATATGTGCCAATTTTTAAACTATCAATTTTTACATCAAAATTACCGCTTTCATCTATTGGCGATTCTGTGGTTTTAATCAGCCGCTCATCAACTCCTTCCACAAACTCTGATATTTGTCCCGAACTATCGTCATCTTTGATATTGAATATATCCGCCACAACCGCTACCGTTTTCACCGCTTTTTCATCCTCTGTTTCTTTTGTTATAACTCCTTTAATGGTGATTGTTTCGCCTATTCTCATTTTCGGAGAAATAACTTCTTTTATGGTCGGCTTTTGGATAGAAGCCGGCTTAAGGATAATTTTCGCGCTCGTGCTGATAGAATTTCCGGCTTTATCTGTCGCTTTCACCAAAACTTCGTGCGTGCCAAACTTCTGCGGCGGTAGTTTATATGACTTGCCGTCGTTTTCTGACTCAATTTTAAACCAATCTCCGCCGCCTATCTTCATTTCATAATGATCAATACCGGAAAGACCGTCGGAACTTTCAAACATCAGCAATGGCCGTGGATTGGTGGCGTCATCGTTATCATAGCGGTTGATAGTAAAATCTGCCGGCTTTGTCGTATCAATATTAAACTTAAAACTTGAAATTTTACTTAAACTTTGTGCTGTTTTAAATTGGACATTCAAATACCAGACACCATCGTCAATTTCGGTAAGCGCTTTTTCCGCAATAGGCGGCGCATATTTTATTTGCGGTGATGTCCCTGCTTTCTTACTCAAAACCAATCTGACCTCCGTAACGCCGGTCGGCAAATTCCATTTAAAAACAGGATTGCCGTTTGAATACCATTCATTGGAATCGGGATGTGTGGGCGAAGAAATTTTAGGCACGGAAATTGCGCCGGAAATCGTAGACGGGATGGATGCTTCTGGAATATTCGTGATGGCATTGCCCAGATCAAACCGGGCATTTCCTGAACCTGACAAAATATTCGTGCCCTGTCCATCATTTGCGAGCACCGAGCCGGATGAGAATGACAATAGCGCGTTGCCGGCGGCTTTGGCTTTAAAAGTAATAGTTATAGCCTTGCCACTTGAGCCGGTAAATCCGGGGTTTAAAACAATTCCTTCAAAATTAATTGTGCCAGCACTGTTTGAGAATGACGGCTCTTGAACCCATAAACTAAAGATTGAGCCGGTTTTTGAAAGAGAGGACACTTCCAGCTTATCGCTTGGGAACGAAATCACTCCCGATGCCGCGTTCATTGCCTGATCGGCGCTTGAAATATATAAGCTTACCGACAATGTTTTTCCGACTGCATATTCTCCGGAAGAGGGGGAGAAAAACAGGGTCGCCGCATGGACGGATGTTGGCAATAAACCAAAGAGCAAGAATGTTAGCGCGATTTTATAAATTTTTGCCATAAAACTTTCCACGCAAGATACGCACCCATCGTTATTATCAGCACCAAGAGAATCCGATAATCATTATACCATGATAGTCGCGACAATAAGACAACGATTCTTTTATTTCCGCTCTTATCAACCGCCTTGACTGCGATTTCTTTGTTTATTTTTTGATTCTGCAAGAGATATGGACTTTCGGCATTTACAAATTGCCCGTCTCCTTCGCGGACTTCATAGTGGTCAATCCCCGATCCCTTGTCCTGCGTTGCAAACGCCAAAAAATATCGCCCTTCAAATATCGCCGAGTCGCTCGCCACTATTGGATTAAATGTCTCCGGTATATCAACATCTTCTGTCGCGGCTGTCGCGGGTTCGGATACTAATGCTTGTTCTGAAATTACAAGCCGTAAATTAGAAGTTGTTGTATTTGCTGCCGTTGCGTTTCCATCATTAAGTAATATTCTTATATCTCGGATCTCAATCAAGCCGCGTCCCTCTTGTATCGGCTGAAAAATCGTCGAAAAAATCAAACCTTCTTCGCCCAAATAGCCGCCAGGGATAATTCCTGAAAAAAGAATTTCTCCGTTTTTGATATTGGGCCTTTCAATCCAAAAATTAACGATGGAATTTCCGTCTTTTATCTCTTTTAATTCAAAGAGTTTTTCTGAAAATATTATCTTGCCCTCAATGGCATTGATTTCTTCGTTGTCGGTGTTAAGAAAAAATTCCGCCTCAAGCTTAACCCCTATCTGAATGTCAGAATTTTTAATTTCAAGAGATGTCTTGGCGGCAAAGGCCGAAGACATCGGAAATAAAAAGATTGCCGCAAAAATAATAATCTTTAATTTTAGAGCTTGTCTCATCATAATTAAGTTTTTTGCTACCCAGTCCATGGGGTAGTAGAAACTGGGCTGGTTCCGCCAGAGGCGGAACAAATGCGAAAGCCCAATTTTCACTACCCCGTCCAATAAAACGCCATAATGCTGAAATCAATCAAGTCAACTTTCCCGTCCGCATTGAGATCTGCGGAAGCCGGAGGCGAGGGCCGTTTATACCAATATGCGGCGATGGAAAAATCAATGAGATTTACTTTTTTGTCCGTATTGAGATCCGCTTTAGTCGCGGTTTTTCCCGACATCTGCACAAGCACATTCTTTGTGCCAACGGCAAAATCAACTGCCTTGCTATACGGGCTGATCTCACCGTTTAATACGGTTTTTGATTTGGTAAAGTGTTGGCCTGTTTCAAGCGCTGAAGTGTCAAATCCGTATGAATACGCGCCGTTATTATCCGCTTTTATTTTACCAAAAAATTCTTCGTCGGAATTAACGGAAATAGTTATTTCACTGTTTGGAACCGACTGCCCGAAAATAGCTATATTGTCGCCGCGCTTAACTTCACTTTTATCAACTGCGATGGTTGGGGCAATAAAAATGCCGCTCACATTGGTGGTAACGCCGAAAGTTACACCAACCGGAAAAGTCAAAAGAGATGACCGTATGCCCTTGTTGTCTTCCGAATAAACGGAAAAAATATAATTCCCGGCCGAAAGACCAGAAGTATTTATTTGAAAATTGGCGTCAGAGCCGGCAATAGTTGTTGCGGCAATTTGCGCGTCCTTCAAAAGCGTTACTGTGCTTTTCGGATATGCCCGACCGGAAAAAACCACGCTAGTTACTGATATTGGCATAACATACCCTCCTCCGCCGCCACCTCCTCCACCTCCGCCACTGCCTCCTCCACCTCCAGAAGTGCATGCTGAAGTATTAAAATCACAAGAAGCCCTACAAGAAAGCGTCCCTGCGCTAAAACCCTGCGATGAGCATGTTGCCCCGTCTAAATCCGAATTGTCGCATTGTTCGCCTGTCTCTTTTATATTATTTCCGCAGACAGTTATTCTGATTGTGGCTTGGACGGCGGCAGTTTCAGCCGCAAAAATTTTATCGTTAGATAAGCCGCAAAAAATGACAATCGCTAAAATATAAATTCCTTTTTTCATTCATCTTTTATCTTCTGGCCACCTTAAACTTGAAGCGTTTGCCGATAAAACGGGAAGCGATGGCGATAAAAATCACCGTCAGAATTATTGTGTCCCACGGATGATAGCGATCATACAAACTGATAAACCGATAATAAATCCCCTGAATGATATTTGACGGCGCGATTGTAAAATAGAGCTTAGCCGCCGCCGCAACGCCAATAGAAGTTTGGCCGCTGACTGATTTTTTGATCGGATGGCCCTCCAGATAGGCAAAATAATCTCCGGGCTGGATTTTCGCGGGCAATGTAATCGTAACTTTTACCAATTGAACCTGGCCGGGGTCTAAACTGAAAGATTGCGGTTCAAAGCGAAACCATTCCCGTTGAGGTCTTATTTGCGACACGCCTTCGTGATATTCAACCGACACGCCATATTCACTATATTCGTCTCCGGTGTTCAAAACCGGAAGTGCTGGCAGACTATAAATCCCGCCTGCTTTCAACGGTTTGTCTACTTGAATTTTGCCTGTTCCCACGCCTACGCCAATTCTGCCAAAAGCCACAATTGGCGAAAGAAAGAGCAAAATTGCAAATACGACAAAAAACAGTTGGCCGTGTTTTAATTTTGACATCATAATGATATTGCTCGCTGATGACACTCGCCAGGAAACCACAATACCGTCTAGATGGCAACCGCCTGAACCGTCACATCAACCGTGTGTACGGTATAATCTGTGGTTGCAGTCGGGGTATTGATGTACAAATCAAATGTTTGAGTGCCGCTCTCGGCTACGCTGGCGGCAAGCGTAGCATAACTTGTGGTAAGCGCGGTATAATTTGTCGGCACCGTAGTACAGGTTGCCACACAGAATCCGTGTATATACTGCGCGCTCCCGGCAGTCGCCGCCAATGTCCAGGCTTGAGTGCTTCCGGTAGCATCCATTCCTTTGATGTTAAACTGTTCGGTAACATTGCCGTTATTCGTTGCGGTTTGCAAATCAACTGGACTTCTTGTGCTTGCAGTAGCGTTTAATCCCAGTGTCCCGTAAGCGATTGTGCCGTCAGAGACAGACACGGAGACATTCTGTACCGTAACGGTTGCTCCGACAGTCGCTGTGGTCGCCGCCAAAGCATACTGCCCAACAACTAACACTATCGCCAACGCGCTGACAACCGGAAATAATATTTTTTTCATAGCGGTTATAATTACTAGTTTAATACAATATAATTTCGTTAATCTACTGTGTCGCCTGTATTGTAACATCTATAGCTTGAGAGGTGAAGCAAGAGCTTGTGGATGGAACCGTAACGCGCAAATCAATTTGTTTTGTCGCGGTCGAGGCAACGCCGCTATAAAGCGTCTGGTAAGATGTCGTCAATGCCGTGTAATTTGTTGGTGGCGAAGAGCAGGAAACATCGCTTTTTTTGCAAAATTGATGCACATATTGATCGGTTCCGGAGGCCGCCGCCAATGTCCACGGACAAGAAGTATTTTGCCCCATAATATTAAATGTCTCCGTCACATTGCCGTTATTGGTAAGCGTTTGAGTGTCGGTTAAATCAATTGTTGTCTTTGAAGCACCCACCACAATAATCCCATAAGATACAGAGCCGTCGCTGGCGGATATGGAAACGACAACGGCTGTTCTATACCCTCTATCAACGGCGGAAATTTGCTGGGCTGCGCCGGCGGCATTTTCAACGACTCTGAAATATCTCCCGCTTCCATCATCCGGCGCGCCCGTGTCGTTGTGGCTCGCCGTGGTTGCGCCGGATATGTCCGAATAGCTGGCGTCGCTGTCCGCCGCCGATCTTTGCCACTGGTAAGTTAGAGAGCCAACGCCGATATATCCTCGGTCATGGGTAGTATCTTGAGATGTGGCGCCTGTAGCGCTGATAGTGGCATAAAAATATCTTCCTGCGCCGGAGTTCGCGCTTTGCCCGCTTACGCTCAATACAACATGGAGTATGGATGTCCCGTCGCTTGCGGCGGCTGTGCCTGCTGTTATAGTGGGCGCTGGCGCTGTTGTGTCATCGTATGGCGAGGTTGTGGCACCAGACAATGCCGAATAACCGGAATCTGCATCACCGGAACTTCTGTTCCACTGATAAGTCAAAGAACCGACACTGCGATATCCGCGATCCACGGCAGATGTTTGTTGAGCGGCTCCGGTGGCATTAAGCACAACTTTATAATATCTGCCAGCCCCGACATTTGCCGATGCGCCACTTATGCTTAAAGTTACTTTATCGGTAGCCGATCCATCCGTGGTGCTCGCCGTTCCTGCCGTAATTGTGGGCGCCGGCGCCGCAGTGTCGCCGTATGCAGAAGAGGTCGCGCCGGATATATCCGAATAGCTTGCGTCGCTGTCCGCCGCCGATCTTTGCCACTGGTAAGTCAAGGAACCGACGCCACGGTATCCGGCGTCAGTGGCGCTGTCCACACTATTGCCGGTAGTATTAGAAGCTACAACTTTGTAAGTATGGGCGACGCCATTATTAGCTGACGCGCCAGATAAACTCAAATCTGCTTGCGCGGTGCTTGTACCATCGCTTGAAACCGCAGAACCTGCCGTGATTGTCGGTGCGGTCGCTTCGATATCGTCAAATGTCGCAACATCGCCAGCTGAACCCAAGTCCACGGCATCTCGCCACACATGATAATCGGTCGCTCCAGTGGACTTTGTCCATGTGATTGTAACTTTATTGGTATAAGTTCCGTCAGTTGCTGCCACGCCTGTCGGAGCGGCAGGGTTGGTTAAAATTTGGACTTCCGAGCCATAACTTGTGCCTGCTGAATTGGTTGCGTACGCCTTGATATAATATGTCGTCCCTGAAGACAAACTTGTCATAGAGGCGGTAAATGCCCCTGTCCCGCCAGATCCCGAACCGGCCGCCACGCTATCTGCGGTAGTACACGGCGATGAGGTCTTGTAACACACGCCCCAAGCGGTCGCATCTTGTCCGCCGGTAGCCGTAATATTGCCATTTCCAGTTGCCGTGGTTGTTTCAACGCTTGAAGCGGATTGGGTGGTAACAGTGGGCGCAATAATAGTAGGTGCTGGTCGGAGCGCTAAAGTAACCGCAGTCCACGAATCATTTGTAGTATTGGTGCCGCCACCGCCAAACGCCGCGGGATCGTAAGTGCCAGAAGACCAGGTCACATAGCCAGAGGCGATGTTAGAATCATTTGTATCCGATCGAGTTGTAGCTCGAAGGTCGGTCAGATAGGCAGCGGTGAAAGTTCCGCCGGTGGCTGCCGCGGCTCCACCCACAACATAAATCCACGCTCCGGAAGTCGTAGGTAAAATCGAACCAGGATTTGCAAGACGTGTGTTAATGCCACCTGCTGTAACCGCTGCGACATCAAGCGGTGTGCTCGGATCGATCCCACGAAAAACATGAATAGTGTAAGCACCGGCATCCGCCGTGCTTCCTGTGCCCGATAGAACTACTGTGGTCTCTGGCGTTGCGGGCATGAACCGATATGCTACTCGGAGATTTGAATCGTAGGTATCATTCTGATAAAGCTCCGACCCGGCAAGAGTATAGTCCACCACCGAACCGTTTCGGATTGTCAGCGCCCGATCTGCTGTGGAACCGACTGAATACGCCACAATTACGAGATCGTCAGCCGCTGGCGTGGAAGCACTGCCGTTGGTGAGCGCAAAAGTAACCGTCGTTGCGCTAGTCTTACCGGCAAAACTGCCTACTTGACCTCCTACATAAGATGCTGCCGCTTGAGTTTTCTCAATTTTTGGCGGAAACGGCGGATTATCCCAAATTTGCGGCCAGCCGTAAAAAACCCATCCTGAAACTAAAATAATTACCAAAAAGAATCTTGATATTTTTAATAATTGTTTAGTCGTATAATCCATTTTATCGCGAACTTATTCGTATTTTACCACATCTTTTGAGCGAGAGAGGAGAATCGAACTCCCGTCCTTAGCTTGGGAAGCTAATGTACTGCCACTGTACTACTCTCGCCTAATTACCTATCAGATATTGCCACCAAAGCCTCCAGTTCGGCAACTGTTTATTGCCCTGTTCTTTTGTCATTGCAACTTTATCAGATTTTTCGTTGTCGTACACAAAAACCAAGGATTCGCTGGCAAATGAATAATTTAATCGCCTACGCGCCATAAGAGCAAGATAATCCGGATCTGCAAGCCGTTCTTCTTCTTTTTCAAGCCGTTGGTTCTCTTTCTCCCCTGCATCTATATGCATTGAAATATCGTCAAGCTCCTGATTTGCGGATCGTTGCCGTATCGTTGCTCTAATCGCAAGAGATGCACCCCAGATCACAGTGATTACTAGAAGAAATGTCCAAATCTTTGATTTCATGAGAAAAGACATATGTGTTGCGAGAATTTCAAATACGAGTTATCTTATACATATCATGATACTTGATCGCCGCAAATTACGCATCATCACCATTGTAGTAGCCGTACTTATGGTGGTAAGCATGATAGCATTTTTGATTATCCCGTTGCTCGCGCTACGATAAATTGTTTATCGCTTCAGCATTTTCAGAAACACATCGTGAGGAATATCAACCTTCCCTTCGGCTTTCATGCGTGCCTTGCCTCTCTTTTGTTTATCAAGCAATTTATTTTTTCGCGTAACATCGCCACCATATAGATAGCCGGTTACATCTTTGCGTAACGCGCTAATATCTTCGCGCGCTAAAATCTTGCCACCAACTGCCGCTTGCAAAACCACCTGAAACCACTGGCGCGGAAGTGTAACTTTTAGTTTTTCAATCATCGCGCGACCGATTCGGACAGATTGCTCTCTCGGAACAATTCGTGCAAACGGCTCCACTGATTCACCTGCAACTAAAATGTCCAAACGCACCAGATCGGCAGATTTCATCCCAACCGGTTCGTATCCCATTGACGCGTATCCTTGGGTAACAGATTTCAGACGATCATAAAAATCTGTTACGATTTCAGCGAGTGGGACTCGATAAGACAGCATCACAGTTTCTGTACCAAGATATTCAGTTGCAATATATTCATTTCTTATTCCAGAAACTAAATCCATTACCGCGCCCAAATATGTTGGCGGAGATATAATTTCCAGTTGTACTATAGGTTCTGATATTTCTTTAATTCGCGATGGATCAGGTAATAGCGCGGCTGAACGAATAAATTGAACTGTTTCATTCTGTAATTTCACTTCATATTCTACCGACGGCACGCTTATGATTAATTTTAAATTAAATTCTCTGGTTAAGCGTTCACTAATAATCTCGCTGTGAAGCATTCCTAAAAAGCCCACACGAAATCCACGCCCAAGCCCGGCTGATGATTCTGGTTCATACGCAAGCGCCGCGTCACCAAGGTGCAATTTGCCAAGCGCGTCTTTTAACTCGTCATATTGCTCTCCATTTTCGGGGAAAAAACTAGCAAATACCATCGGGTGAATATTTTGATAACCTTCAAGCGGTTTAAAATCTCTTCCTTTCATTGATACGCTGGTAATCGTATCGCCGACACGAATCGCGCTTGGATCTTTTAGCCCCGTGGCAATGTATCCAATTTCACCGCTTGATAGTGTGTCGGAAGATACGAGACGAGGGCTGAAATATCCGACCTCAAGCGCATCGCCGCGCGCGCCAGTCGCCCACGCCAAAATATGAGTGTTTGTTTTAATTGATCCAGTTACGATGCGTACGAACGCAATAACTCCCTTGTATGCATCAAATGAAGAATCAAAAATAAGTGCGCGAAGCGTATCGTCTGTATCAGGAGTTGGAGCTGGCACATACTCAATGACGCGTTCTAATAATTTTTCTACGCCTTCGCCAGTTTTCCCTGAAATCTCCATCACTTCCGATGGGTCAATGTGTAAAAGATGCGCGATTTCATTTTTTACTACTACCGTGCGCGCATTTGCCATATCAATTTTATTTACCGCGGCAATTATTGTCAGATT
>Ga0076027_118_pt1 | contig 9009 bp, 8 predicted proteins | sample RifGroB1_FD_68104 | JGI IMG/M metagenome (GOLD analysis project Ga0076027, IMG submission 68104) | Parcubacteria bacterium GW2011_GWB1_42_9
GCAGCTTCTCGTCTAATCTTCGGCATGTTTTTATTTATTGTGTATGGCATATCCTTGATGATATTTCATCAAGTGATGCGAAGCTATTGGGATATTACGATAAACTTGACATTTTGAGTGTATATGATATAATAGACAATGGATGACCTGAAATGTAAGTACGGTCAAATTGTCAAAAGCTGGCTCGGGGTCATGCCTCGATTGCCCGGTCCTGCCGGGGTCAAGTCAGCCAAAGCACCTCATGGGTGCTAGAAGGATGGTGTGCTATGCAAGAATATTTCTTCGGGTTTTGTGTCACAGCGATAATGATCTTTCTCCTCAGCGTGAAAATCTATTCGAAGATCAAGGAGCGTCAGCAAGAAAAGCGCGAGCGCGAAAAAGCAGAGCGAGAGGAGATGCTTCGGATTCTACCCCAGCTTGAGCTCTTGGAATTCAAAAGGATTGTCGAAGAGAAACTAGGCTGGGTGAAGAAGGACACTTATTGCAAAAATGTCTGGAACTTGCATTTGCCGACAAGAGATTTCGCTAGCGTTGATTTGCTCGGGTTGACCTTTGGGTCAATCTTCCAGAACTGGACAAACTTCTGGCAGGGAGACGACAGCAAAGCTCACTTGGAAATCTTCGTTAGGCAATTGTTAGGCACTTTCACCGGCGAAGAAATCTCGCAATTCGTGTCTGGCGTAGCCAAATCCAGTGATGACGTTTCTCTTGTTCTGGAAAACGAAATCACAATATTGCGGTCCGAACGCGAAAAGGGGTTCGACAGACAAGAACGATGTGAGATTGTCGAGAGGGGGCTGAAAGCGTCGGGGATAAAGGAGTAGCACATCGAGCACAAACCAGGGCGTTGCGACATCAGTCGCAACGCCCTTTAACTTTTTATAATTAAACTGCTGTGGTTAAAGTTTGGCCCGCCTAAATTTTGTTGAGACAAAATTTAGGCGGGCCACTTACTACTCTACTACTTCCTTTGCCACTCTTTCTCCTGTCGGACCAACAACTTCTCCTTTTTATCCGGCTCGGCCATCACCTCCTCGACCGCTTTTTCCATTCGCATACTTTGCGAACCTTTGAAGTAGATGATGTCACCTTTGGCTATAATTTTCTGTAGATATTTTCCCGCTTCCACCGCCTCGTCAAATTGATGAATTTTTTTCTTATCCATCCCCGCCTCGATCGCCCCCTCAGCAATAAAACGGGAACGCAAACCCACTAGGATCAGCTCATTGACTATTCCGACCACTTGAGTACCGATTTTACGATGTTCCTCGACAGTATGCTCGCCTAATTCCATCATATCAGCCAAAACTGCAACTTTGCGTCCAATCGTGCCAATCTCCGCCAAAGATTCCAAGCCGGCTTGCATCGCAGTCGGCGAAGCGTTGTAGGTATCGTCCAACAGAATCGTGTTTTTAATTCCAGCCAAAACTCGCAAGCGACCGGGTGGAAAATCCACGCCCGACAAAGCTTCGACGATTTCCACCAAGTTTATACCTTGGGTTACCCCCACCGCAAAAGCAGCTGTTGCCGCACCGATCTGATGACGACCAATGATACCACTGAGACGCACCGGTAAAGAATCACCAACATAATCCAATTTGAAATTGAGTCCGGCCAGCTGATCATTGTCATAATAGAGCTGTTCATTGGAAATTAAAATTTTGGCTTCACTGGTGTGACCATAGCTGATTACTCGGGCTTTCAATTTATCGGTCAAGTCTTTGATCACCGGATCATCAAAATTTAAAATCGCCCAGCCCGCTTCGGTCAATGATTTGACTAAAGAAGTTTTTTCTTCCAAATATTGATGTTTGTTTTTAAAAAATTCAATATGAACCGGCACCGCCGGCAAACGGGTCAAAACACCGATATCAATCGGCAACCATTTCACCACATTTTTGATATCGCCCGGCCGATCGGCACCCACTTCTAACACCAACCACTCCGGATATTTTTGACCAGAGATCGCCACCCATAAACCGCGCGCAATAATTTCTAGCCAGCCAAGCGAACTATTCCAAGCACTTTTAGCCCCGATAATAGTCAGAGGTAGACCAAACTCGCTGTTATAACTTTTTTCGCTCTTTCTAACTTGATATTTAACCGCTAAAACTTTGGCAATGGCGTCTTTGGTCGAAGTCTTGCCGACACTGCCGGTCACTCCGACCACTTTTGGTTGATAACGTTTGATAATTAGTCGCGCTTCCAAACACAAGATTTTAGCGACAATTTTTTTAGCTAGATTTTTGATTAAAAACATATTTTAGCGATCGGGCAAAACTTGGTAATAATTGATCAGAAAACGGTTCAGATTGATAAAAGGATCAGTCAAGGTTTGGGAAGAGTAGGTTGCTCCCTTGGGATAGACTGACATAAAAAAGATCAAAAAACGAGGGTTGGTAGCCGGAAAATAGCCAAAAAAGGAATGCAGGTATCTGTCGTCATAATAACCGCCACTGGTCGTTTTGGCAATTTGAGCCGTACCGGTTTTAGCCGCGATACTATAATGAGACATTTTGACTCGGCCATCGGCCAACTTGGTGTCAACCACTGTCGTCAACATTCGACTGATTTCTCGGCTAGTTTCCGGCTTGAGGACATGTCGTTCTACGATGGTACCGATCTCGTCGACTAAAAGATTTTTATAATTTATCTGCTTGACTAAATGCGGACGCACCAATTTTCCACCATTAGCCAAAACCGACAAGGCGCGAACGGTTTGAATCGGAGTGACAGCAATCCCCTGACCGAAAGACATATTGGCGACTTCCACCTCCCGCGGTTTTTTATCTAAATTAGTCGTCAAACCGAGCACTTCGTCCGGCAAATCAATACTAGTTTTTTCGCCAAAACCGTAACCATGAAAATAATCGCGTAAATTTTTGGCGCCCAATTTCAAACCAACAAAAGCCGAGCCGGTATTGAGCGATTGGCTAAGCACTTCTTGCATCGGTATCACTCCGCGCGCCTTGCCGTCAAAATTGCACACTTTTTTGGTATTAAGAGTAATACAACCGGTATCTTTGTAAGTAGTGCTAGCCGTGACTAAATTTAAATCTAAAGCGGCCGCCATGGTCAATGGTTTGAAAATCGAACCCATCTCATAAAATTTTTCCACCAACTGATTATTCAAAACGGCAATATCGGTTTGTTTCTCACCCGGATCAAAATTTGGTCGACTGGCCACAGCGTAGATCTCGCCGGTTTGTGGATTGATAATAATGCCAGTCACCGAATCTGGTTGCCATTTACTGGTATAAGCATCCAATTCCTTTTCTAACATATTTTGTACCAAAGGTTCGATGGTCAAAACAATATCACCGGCCTGACCAACAGTTTTGCTTTTAACCGCCCGATTAAAATCGGAAAATAACTCGGCAAAGAAATTGACAAACAGGCCGTCACGATTGCGCGACAAAACCGATTCATATTGTTTTTCCAAACCGTAACGGCCATTATAGACATCACCTTTGTAACCTAAAAAGCCAATCGCATGAGAAGCGTTTCGGCCAGCCGGATAAAAACGCCATTTTTGTTTAAAAACACTGACGCCGGTAATTTTGGCTTGCTTGATTTTATCGGCCACTGTTTTGTCGACATGAGTAGCAACTTCTTCGTAGGGATCGGTCTGATCCGCCACTTGGGCTAAAAATTTAACCTGATCCAAAGTCGGCAAAAAAACCGTTAATTTTTGCCAAGCGATTTCGGGATTGGTTATTTGTTGCGGATTGACAGCAACAATAAAACCGGTTTTCAAAGTCGCCGCCGACACTTGGACACCATCTTTGGTGGTGAAAAAAATCGAACCGCGATCAAATAGATTATTGGCTGGACGCAAATATTGATTGTCGGCCCTTTCGGTATAATCACTGCCATGAACAATCTGCAGATAAAACAAACGTGAAGCAAACAACAAAGCCACAACAATAAAAAACAGAGCGACAATTTTTATGCGAATAGAAAAATCTTTCATTACAACCTTTTAGCGCAAAGACAGGGCCGGTTCTTGATTTTGCAATTTCGGACGATAAGCAAAGGTGCTGTCTTTGGGCGCCTCAATAAAACCATGAGCTAAAACAAAAGGCAGATCAATCGCCGATTGGGCCGAGAGATATTCTGTTTCCAGCAAAGCTAGTTCTGATTCGATTTGCGAGCCACCGTCTTCGGCGTCGGATCGAGCATTGACCAAAAAAACCGTCGTATTGACCAAATAAATATAAGCCACACCTAAAACCAAAAACAAAACTACCATGGCGGTAATAAAATTACTGCCATTCATATCATGATAATTAATGTTTAAAGTTTTGGTGTTCATTTTTTATTTTATCGATGATAAAAAAATTAAAGTTTTTTGATGACCCGCAATTGAGCGCTTCGCGACCGAGGATTGGCCAACTCTTCAGTCCGATCCGGTTTGATCGCTTTTTTCGTCAGTAATTTTCCTTCGCCGGCAACAACTTTGGTTTTTAACCAATCTTTAACCAATCGGGCTTCCAGACTATGAAAACTGATAACCGCCAATCGTCCACCGGAGTTTAAATGGCCCCAAATCTGTGGTAAAACCGCCTGTAAAGCGCCTAGCTCGTCGTTGACAGCGATCCGCAAGGCCTGAAAAGTCTTGGTGGCTGGATGGATTTTCCGTCGGCGATACCAGATAGGCACCGCGCCCTCAATGATCGTTACTAATTGGCCAGTAGTAATAATTTCCTTAGCGGTGCGATAGTCGACGATGGCCTTGGCAATCCGGCGAGAAAAATGTTCTTCGCCAAAACCGTAGATAATATCGGCCAAACTGGTCTCACTCCAGCTATTAACCGCGTCTTTAGCGGTCACGAGTTGACCAAGAGTGTCATCGTTGGCTAAAGTCATCGAGAGAGGCTCGTCACGTAAAAAAGAAAACCCTCGACCGGATGATTCTAATTGATCAGAACTAAAACCCAAATCCAGCAAGACCGCGTCAATTTTTTTTACTTTCAGTTGATCTAAAATTTGATCAAAATAACGAAAATTATTTTTGACCACTTTGACCGGACAAGGACAAGTTTGCAGGTTGTGTTCCGCTTTTTTTACCGCTTCGCTGTCAGCATCAATTCCCACCACCAGACCGGTTGAGCCCAGCAGTGGACAAAGAGCAATCGTGTGACCACCAGCATTGATAGTGCCATCAACAAAGACTTCGCCAGCTTGGAGATTTAAATACTCAATTGTTGGTTTTAAAAGAACAGGGATATGGGCCATTTTTAAAACATTCCTAGGTCGCCCATTTTCTCGGCCAAAACATCAGCTTGACCTTCTATTCGCTTCGTATTGTCAGACCATTTGGCTTCATCCCAGATTTCCAGACGACGACTGACGCCGATGACCACCACCTTGGCGCCCAATTCAGCGAAATTTTTTAAAAAGTCCGGAATCAAGATTCGACCCAAACTGTCGATTTCGGTCTCGACCGCACCGGCAAAAACAAAACGATTCAAGTCGCGTGAGTCTATTCGTCCAACCGGCATTTTTTCCAATTCTTCTGTAAACCGTTGCCACTCTTTGAGTGGGTGGACGAAGAGACATTTGTCAAAACCGCGACTAACAATCACTTTTTTACCCAACTCCTTGCGAAAACCGGCGGGCACAGAAACCCTCTTTTTTTCATCTAGATTGTGTCTGTATTCGCCGATTAACATAAGTTGTTGGCAGAGGGAAAAAGACTGCCCAAAATCTTTCTCCCACTTTTTACCACTGCATATACATTTTACTCCACTTTCCCCCACCAAAGCAAACTCAAACTGTGGACAACTAGGTAGTAGATTTTAGACTCTTAAATTATAAAACTCGTTGAGGCAGAAACTTTTTAGGGGGTCGTGAGGCTGACGAGCTGAACGCTTCAGGATTTTCTAAGCTTCAGAAAATCCGTACCCTAAAAAGTTTGCTGGTGAGAAAGAGTTTTATAATTTAAAAAGCAACGAAAAACCCGCTGGAACGCAAAAGCGTTCCAGCGGGAATCAAAGAGAAGATCTAGGCGACCTGCTCTTTCACAAACAACATCGGCCGTCGGTCTTTGACATGATACTCCTCGTGGACAGAATGGACATCCAGATAATGCCGGCCCTTGCACGGTTCGATCGCCAGATGTTGGCCATGAGTCGGATCTTCGAGGACGACCACGGTATAATCATCCAAAACGATGCGTTCATTACTGTCGGAAAGCAGGAGGCCGGCCTTTTCTAGAAAAAGTCGGATGCCAACCTCAAATGGGCAGGGAACCAGTCCGTAGAGACGATGGACGAATTTCAAGAAATTCTGGAAGAGAATGTTTTCGGCATACTCTAACGTTGTCTTCAGTTCTGGCACCAAACAGACTACTTTCAAACCTCGTTGCGAGTTTGGCGTCGCATCGTCAAGACCGCGCCGTTCGATCAACTCCCAAACCCGTGGAGTGATCTGACTACCAGTCCGTTCCAACAAACTGATAACCACACTTTTCTCCTGATCGCCGACATTCAAGACCTGCTGACCAACCACTTTTATGTTCATGATCCAAAACCTCCTTTGTTTGTAATCAAGATCGATTCTATCTTTATTTATACTCCCCAAAATTAGCCTTGTATAGTGGACAATTGGCGCGTGATTTTTAGCTCAAATTTTCATTACCCTTCGGCCTCATCAGTGGAAAAATCTGAGTTTCGCGAGCCGGTTTATCACATAAAAAAGAAAAGAGACGTTCACTGACACCAAAACCAAAAGTTGGTGGCATCCCATACTCCAACGCCTCAACAAATTCATAATCATACCTCTGGGCTTCCTCATCGCCCGCTTCCCGCAACTTGGCTTGGTCAGCAAAGCGACCGGCTTGGTCGAGCGGATCATTCAACTCACTAAAACCTTTACCATTTTCCGAACCGGCGATAATCACTTGAAAACGTTCTACTAGCGCCGGATTTTCAGCCTGACGCTTGGCCAGCGGTTCCATGGTGACCGGCACATTAATCAAAAAACCCGGTCCGGCGATCTGTTTGCGACAATATTTCCAGAGATTATCGATCGCTCGAGTGAGATTAAAACCTTTTTGATCATAAACAATTCCTAATTCGCGCAATTTATTTTCCATTACCCCTAAATCGGCCGATAAGATATCAATGTCAGTTTGCTCTTTGATGATGGCAACAAAATCGTAAGTCTCCCAATCCTTACTCAAATCAACTTCAAAACCGCGGATGGTAAATTTTTGGGTGCCAAAAGTCTTTTCAGCCACAAAACGATAAAGTTCTCGGACCAATTCCATCCCCTCCCGATAGTCAGAATAAGCGGAGTAAAATTCCAAAGCGGTATAATCCTGCAAATGTTCGGCGTCCATCCCCTCATTGCGAAATACTCGGCCAATCTCAAAAGTCTTGGGCAAACCGGCCACCATTAATTTTTTCTGCCATAATTCACCGGTCGAAATGCGCAGGTAAACATCTAGATCCAGAGCATTGTGATGAGTAATAAATGGTTTAGCATCTGCTCCACCTGTTACTGTTTCTAAGACGGGTACTTCTACTTCCATAAAGCCTTCTTTTTTAAGATATTCTCTTTGTACTTCCCAGAATCTTGCTTTTCTTTCAAAAAGTTTAATACTTTCTGGATTAATTACTAAATCAATATATCTTCTTCTAAACTTTTGCTCTTTGTTTTTTAATTTTCTAGGTATAGGTCGAAGGGATTTAGTTAAAAGTTTTACACCTTTTGCAAGTATTGATATTTCTCCACTCTTACTCTTACCAATCTCTCCTCTTACTTCTATGAAATCAGCTAAATCTAATAGTTCTAAGTTCTCCCAACTTAAAGATTCTTTATCATTTTCCAACCAATCACTTTTTACAATAATCTGGATACTTCCTGTTTGATCTTTAATGTCTGCAAATGTTAATTTCCCATGTGTTCTCCATCCTGTAATTCTACCAGCAACTGTGTGTATTTTCCCTTCGTAATTATCAAAATCTCTCTTTATCTCACCGATTTGTATATCTCTTTCTGACTTAGCAGGATATGGATTAACACCTAAGCTTTTAATCTTTTCTAATTTTTCTAACCTAATTTTCCTTTGACCAATGAGATTACTTTTAAGAGAATCTTCCATTAATATTTATCACTACAATTTATTCTATCCTCAAATTATATCACAACGAAAAATTACATCTACAAAGGAGATGATGTATAATTGGGGGATTAATATTAAAGAAAATATCAATGTCTGATGATATATTGCAAAAGGTTACTGCTTTAGCTAAAAGAAGAGGTATCATTTTCCCAAATTCTGAAATATATGGTGGCATAGGGGGATTTTACGATTACGGTCCTGTGGGTGTAGAGATGAAAAACAACTTAAAAAGGTATTGGTGGAAGAATATGGTAGACAGAAGGGAGAATGTAGTTGGTATAGATGGGAGTATAATTACACATCCAAAGGTATGGGAGGCATCAGGGCATCTCACAGGCTTTGCTGATGAGGTAGTCGAGTGTAAAAAGTGTCATCAGAGATTTAGACCAGAGGATATAGAGGAAAAATGTCCTAAGTGTGGTAACAAAGAGTTTACTGAGAGTAGAAAGTATAATATGTTGTTTAAAACAGAGGTAGGAGTACTTGAGGGAGACAAAATGGATGCATATTTAAGAGGTGAAGCATGTCAAAATATATATTTGAATTTCCAAAATGTAGTTGATTCCACTAGACAACAAATACCCTTTGGTATTGCTCAAATTGGTAAAGCTTTTAGAAATGAGGTTACTCCTAACAAATTAACATACAGAACTCGTGAGTTTGAACAGTGGGATTTACAATACTTTGTACATCCAGATGATATGGATAAATGGTTTGAATATTGGAAGGAGGAGCGTATGAACTTCTACAAAGGATTATACAGAAAAACAGAAAACCTAAGATTCTGGGAACATCCTAAAGAGAAATTAGTCTTCTATGCTAAGAAAGCATTTGATATTGAATATCAAACACCATGGGGATGGTCAGAAAATGAAGGT